>WNEV01000002.1_pt1 | contig 149682 bp, 126 predicted proteins | sample 5399861 | NCBI WGS metagenome assembly WNEV01 (sample SAMN13153335, study PRJNA577476) | soil metagenome | isolation source: 40 cm grassland meadow soil 2 days after 3rd rain plot 2 | place: USA:California | collected 2015-11-11 | reverse complement strand
CTCTTCCTGGGAGCCTCTTGTTCGGGGTTGAGTCCGGTATCACGGGCGGAGCCTTGCGCGCCGCATCGAGGAAGGTGGGGGTGATTTCGAACACGAGCCGGACAGACTTGGTATCCCCGCGGTCGATTTTAGAGACATCCGCGCTCTTCAAAAGTTCCAGGTAAGCCTCACGCATGGCGGGATCTATCTGCTGCCTGGTCCTAACGTCGTTCAGACCTCCTTCCGCCAGAATGACAACGCCATTCATCACGTCCACGAGTTGCCGCGCGGTTTCATCCGCCGTGCATTCCCCTTCGGCAACGACATGCAGCAAATTGTTTTCCGGTTTCCCTGCAAGGGTGATCCACCGCAATTGGTCGAGCAGCGTGGAGAGTTGTGGAGAGCGCAGCCCGCCAGGAGCCTGCGCAGCCAGCGACGAGCCGATAGCGGCATCCTGACGGAACACGGCAAAAACCGGAGAGCCCGCCAGACGTTCGAATCGCGCGCGCCATTCGGAAGCGTCCCCTGGCTGGCTTTTCGCATTGAGCAGAGCGCCGAGATGCGGACCGTTGGTTACCGCGATCCGCTCACTTTTCAAGAATGTAAAAGAGATTTTCCTTGCAGCGCCAGTGATGGGGACGGAGAAAATTTCCAGCCCGCCGGCTTTTGCGGAAGAGCCGTCTTTCAAGGCGTAGGCGGAAATTTTTTGGCGATCAAACTTTCCGTCCAGGACCGTGAATAAAGTGGAGTCTTGTCCGTGCTTCAGGACAGCAATCGCGGCGCGATTGAGGTCGCGTTCATAATCGAATCCGGTTTCCTTGACAAATTGTGCATAATCAGCGTCCGCTTGCGGCTTTGGCGCCCACGCGTACAGTTGCGCGACGAATGGAGCTTGACGGAGTTCGGAGAAATCGACGAAAAGAACGGAGCTCGCGTCCGTCGGCATCAGCGCAAGTGATTCCTCACGGGCGGAGCCGTTCCCTACGCTCCATTTCCGGTAGACGAAGAATGCCGACGCACTCAGAACAATGAGGGCCGCGGCGAGACCAATCCGGGTCCGTTTCTTCATGGTTTTGGACACCATCGGAACGAGTAAAGCGTAACCCCGATTGTCCCATCGGGGACGGCCACGTGACAGCAAAATAGGAGACCAGAAACGACCTTCAAGCTGTGCTATCTACGGTTATTGAATTCAGACCTATCCGGTCCTGATGGACTCTGTGCTAAACTATAGAGGCTGGAGAGGATAAGGGGTATCGAGGTGGTCAAGCATGGATGCGCTTTTCCACAGAGATGGGCATGGAAGTGCAAGATGATGGTTGACCCCCCTTGCAATTCTCATACCTCTTCTGCTATTCTTACACGGTTTGAGGGGCGCTGGCGTAGCTCAGCTGGTAGAGCATCTGATTTGTAATCAGAGGGTCGGGGGTTCAATTCCCTCCGCCAGCTCCACCAGGAATTTTCAGGGGAGCGAGGGCGGAGCGAATCCTGACAGAAAAAACGGACGGGCTGGTGTCTCTTGACACGAGTCCTTTTTGTGTTTTTGCATGGGATGCTCGCAAGTTGTTGAAAGACAAGTTCGGGACTCGTAGTTCGCGTCCCAAAAGATTTTGCGGGACGGGTGGGTGAGTGGCTAAAACCAGCAGACTGTAAATCTGCCGCTCCTTGCGGGCTACGAAGGTTCGAATCCTTCCCCGTCCACCAGGCTCTCGTTGTGGGGTTGCAGAAAACCGCAGGGCAATCGCATGAGCGATGTTCGAACGCGGTCCAATTCGGGGCGCAAGCGCCGCTCAGGAAAAGTGCGCCGCGAAGGGCCGGATTTGGCGGGAAACGGATTGAGCCTGGGTAGCTCAGTTGGTAGAGCGCGTCCTTGGTAAGGACGAGGTCACCGGTTCAATCCCGGTCCCAGGCTCCAGGAATTCGGCGGCTCGAACGTGGGAAGAGCCGCATGTGGGCTCAGGCGGAGTCATCGTCAGAAAAATTTGGAGGAACACCCGGGCGGGGGTAACTCAACGGTAGAGTCTCACTCTTCCAAGGTGATGGTTGCGGGTTCAAATCCCGTCCCCCGCTCCAGATTTTGAAGTGCAGCGCAAGAGACTGCCGCGATGGCCGACTAAGCGGTCATCAAGTGAGAGGTTAAAGGAACATGGCGAAGGAGAAATTCGAGCGCAGCAAACCGCACGTGAACATCGGAACCATCGGGCACATTGACCATGGCAAAACGACGTTGACGGCGGCGATCACCAAGGTGCTGAGCAAGCACAACCCGAAAGTCCAGTTCCGGGCGTTCGATTCGATCGACAACGCTCCGGAAGAGCGGGAGCGCGGAATCACCATTGCGGTTTCGCACGTGGAGTATGAAACGGCGAACCGGCACTACGCGCATATGGATTGTCCGGGTCACGCGGACTACATCAAGAACATGATCACGGGAGCCGCGCAAATGGACGGCGCGATCCTGGTGGTGGCAGCGACGGATGGACCGATGCCGCAAACGCGGGAGCACATTCTGCTGGCGCGGCAGGTGGGTGTGCCGGCGATTGTCGTGTTTCTGAACAAGTGTGACATGGTGGAAGACGCGGAATTACTCGAACTGGTGGAACTGGAAGTTCGTGAGCTTTTGAAGAGCTATCAGTTTCCGGGCGACTCGATTGCCGTCGTGAAGGGTTCGGCGCTGCAAGCGTTGAACGGCGACGCGAAGTGGGAAAAGACGATCGATGAGTTGATGGAGGCGGTAGATAAGAACGTCCCGCTGCCAGTACGGGACATTGACAAGCCGTTCGCGATGCCCATCGAAGATATTTTCTCGATTTCCGGCCGCGGTACGGTGGTTACCGGGCGCGTGGAACGCGGCAAGGTGAAGGTTGGCGAAGAAGTCGAGATCGTGGGCTTCCGTCCAACGCAGAAAAAGGTTGTGACGGGTGTGGAGATGTTCCGCAAATTACTGGACGAAGGCCTCGCGGGCGACAACGTGGGCCTGCTGCTGCGCGGGACGGAAAAAGAAGACGTGGAGCGCGGGCAGGTAGTGTGTAAGCCGGGTTCGATCACACCACACACGAAGTTCAAGGCGGAAGCTTACGTGTTGACCAAGGAAGAAGGCGGCCGCCACACACCGTTCTTCACGGGCTACCGGCCGCAGTTCTACTTCCGCACAACGGACGTGACTGGTGACGTCAAGCTGGCGGCCGGCGTGGAAATGGTGATGCCGGGCGACAACGTGAGCTGCGAAGTATCGCTGATCACGCCGGTCGCGCTGGAAAAGGGCTTGCGATTCGCGATTCGCGAAGGCGGGCATACGGTCGGCGCAGGGGCCGTCACGGAGATTATTGAATAGCGCGCAGAGCGCGAAAGGATTGAGCGATGCGCGAGATCATTACGTTGCAGTGCGGCGATTGCAAAAACCGCAACTATACAACGACAAAAAATAAGAAGAAGCACACCGAGCGGCTGGAAACGAAGAAGTTCTGTAATTCCTGCCGCAAGCACACGGCGCACAAGGAAGTGAAGTAGGTTCGTTTCGCGGGGAACGTTTTTTTTGTAGGGGCGAGGGAACAGGCCGGAATTGAATTCAGGGGAGTCGTCCAACGGTTAGGACTCCGGTCTCCAAAACCGGGTATGGGGGTTCGAATCCCTCCTCCCCTGCCAGAGTTTGAGAAGCGCCAAGTGAGCGCATTGGAATGAGGATTTATGGCCACGCGGGCGGTGAAAATGAGCAGCGATGAATCTCAGGGCGGACCAGGCTCTGAGCTGACGAAGAAGGTTACCGGAACCGTAGCCAACACGCGTGAATTTTTACATGACGTTCGCGTAGAGATGAAACAGGTTACCTGGCCGAGCCGTGAAGACGTGGTTTCGACGACCTGGGTTGTGATCGCAACGGTGGCATTCTTCGGCGCGTTTCTGGCCGTGGTGGACAAGCTGGTGCAGCTCGGCGTGGCCTACGTTTTCAAGAGGTTTGGCGTTTAGAGGGGACTGCAAATTGATGGGTATGCAGTGGTACATCATCCATACGTACTCAGGCTTTGAGAAGAAAGTCAAGGAAAGTCTGGAGAGCCGCGTGGCCGCGTTCAGCCTGCAGGACAAGATCGGCCGCGTGCTGATCCCCATGGAGGAAGTGGTCGAAGTGCGCAGCGGGAAGAAGGTCGTTTCGAATCGCATGTCCTATCCCGGCTACGTGCTGGTGGAGATGGACCTGGACGAAAACACCTGGCACATCGTGCGGTCGACGCCGCGCGTGACGGGTTTCGTGGGCTCGGCCACGTCGCCTTCGCCGCTGACCGAGGCGGAAGTGGACGGAATTATCAATCGCGTACACACGCCGCAGGACCGGCCCAAGCCAAAGGTGGTTTTCGAACGCAACGAGCAGGTGCGCATTGTGGATGGGCCGTTTGCGAATTTTAATGGCAACGTCGAGGAGATCGACAACGATCACAGCCGGTTGAAGGTTTCGGTGACGATTTTTGGGCGTTCGACGCCCGTGGAGCTTGATTTCGCAAGCGTCGAAAAACTGGGATAGACCGCGCGTCGCGCGAACACGATAGATTGAGGCAAGAACATGGCAAAGAAGATTCAGACAACCATCAAGCTGCAGTTGCCGGCAGGCAAAGCCACTCCAGCGCCGCCAGTAGGCACCGCGCTTGGCCCGCATGGCTTGAACATCATGGATTTTTGCAAGCAATTCAACGCCAAGACGGCCAAAGAGCCGGACGGAATGATTTTCCCTGTGCTCGTGACGGTCTATACCGACCGAACGTTTACATTCATCCTGAAAACACCGCCGGCATCGGTGCTGCTGAAGCGCGCCGCGAACATTGCAAAGGGTTCCGCGGAGCCTAACCGCAACAAAGTCGGGAAGGTCACGAAGAAGCAAGTGGAAGAGATTGCGAAGATCAAGCTTGTGGACCTCAACACCACCAATCTGGAGTCCGCGATGCGCACTGTGATGGGTACGGCGCGCAACATGGGCCTGGAAGTCGTGGAAGCCTAGAAGTTCAGGCGCTACGAGGTCGCAGAGGTAGAAGCGATGAAGAAGTCGGGAAAGAATGTGGAGAAGGCGCGTAAGCTCGTGGAGGCACGCCCGTACAAGCTCGGCGAAGCGGCCGAGGTGCTGAAGAAGGCGCATCATACGAAGTTCAACGAAACCGTCGAGCTGGCGATTAATCTGGGCGTGGACCCCAAGCATTCCGACCAGGTCGTCCGCGGCACCGTGGGTTTGCCGAATGGACTCGGCAAGACAGTACGCGTGCTGGTGATTGCGGGCGGCGAGAAAGTTCGCGAAGCGCAAGAAGCGGGGGCGGATTTCGTTGGCGGTGACGAAATCGTTCAGAAAATCATGGAAGGGTGGACAGATTACGATGCGGTGATCGCCACTCCGGACATGATGCGCTCCGCCGGTAAGTTGGGCAAAGTGCTCGGCCCGCGCGGCCTGATGCCTAACCCCAAGACCGGCACAGTGACTTTCGAAGTCGCCAAGGCGATCAAGGAAGTGAAGGCTGGAAAAGTGGAATTTCGTGTCGACAAGGCAGGCATTGTTCATTGCCCGATTGGCAAGATTCAATTTGACGGCGCGAAGCTGGCCGAGAACGCCCATGCAGTCATCGAGGCGGTGGTGAAGGCCAAGCCCGCAGCGGCAAAGGGCAAATACGTGAAGAAAATCACACTGACCTCGACCATGGGTCCGGGCATCACCATCGACCTGGCCGAAGTGGAAGCGATGGCCGCCGCCGCGTAGTGAAGGGGAGGAGCCACCGGAGCGAAATTATGAGGAATCGAAATGAAAAGCAGCAGGATCTGGACAAGCTCAAAACCGAGCTTGCCAGAGTATCGACGGTCATTCTCTCGACGTTTCAAGGCATCACTGTCGAGGACGACACCAAACTCCGCCGTGCCGTGCAGGCCGCGGGCGGAAAGTACAAGGTTGTAAAGAACACGCTTGCGGAGCGAGCCGGCGCGGGAACGCCCGCCGAGAACCTGCTCAAGAACTTAAGCGGAACGAATTCGATCGCCTACACCGCAGCCGACCCAGTCGCGCTGGCCAAGGCGCTTACCAAGGTTGCCAAGGACGTTCCGGCGTTTCAGTTCAAGTCCGGAGTGGTCGAAGGCCGCGTCATTTCCATCGCGGAGATCCAGCAGCTGGCGAGTCTTCCGTCAAAGGACGAGCTGATCAGCAAGATCATGTTCCTGCTGAACGCCCCGGCGCAGCGCATCGCCGTGGCCCTGAACGCGCTGCCGCGCAACGTGGCGGTGACTGTCAGCGAAGCTATCAAGGCAAACAAGTTTGGGTCCGGCGGAGGCAGCGCAGCACCGGCTCCCGAAGCGGGCCAGTAAGTTCAATTTATAGAATTGAGAGGAGAAGAAAGAGTCATGTCGAAAGTCGATACGATCCTGGAAGAAATCAAGGGACTGACGCTTCTGGAAGCGTCAGACCTTGTGAAGAAGATGGAAGAAGCCTTCGGCGTCTCCGCGGCGGCAGCCACGGTGGTGGCGGCGGGCGGAGGCGGGGCGGCGGCGGGCGGCGCGGCACCGGCGGAAGAGAAGACGGAATTCTCCGTCGTGCTTACGGACGTTGGCGGTAACAAGATCAACGTCATTAAAGCGGTGCGCGAAGTCACAAGCCTGGGCCTCAAAGAGGCCAAGGACCTGGTGGATGGCGCTCCGAAGACCGTCAAGGAAGGCGTCAACAAGGACGAAGCGGCCGCGATCAAAAAGAAGTTCGAAGAGGCCGGCGCCAAGGTGGAGATCAAGTAGCTTGCCTACGCCGGTTTGTCCGGCGTCAGCAGGAAGGTTTTCTCAGAACGGTTTTTTTTTGAGCGGCGGCGCGGCGCAAGAGCGGGCGAACCGTGCCAAAGGAATTCGCTTACGCAATTCGAGGCCGGTACTTATTCCAAAATCCTGGACCCTTTTTGGGCCCCCCGCAGCGGTGTGCGCGGCGATCCCGGGCAGGTCGTTTCGCACAACGTTGATTTTCCTTTCTTTAGTTTCTCCGTTTTTTGCCCGACAGGGATGTCGGCTTCGACCTGGTCGGAGCCGCAGATAAAGAGGATCAAGCATGCCGAATAGCAATCAGCACGTCCGGGAACGCCAGCGTCTGGATTTCGCGAAAATCCAGGGCTCGATCCAGATTCCCAACCTGATTGAAGTCCAGATGAAGTCCTATCAGCGCTTTCTGCAGATGGACCTTCTGCCGAGCGAGCGCGATGACGGCGGGCTTCAGTCGGTGTTCACGTCCGTGTTTCCGATCCGGGACTTCCGCGAGATGTCGCAACTGGAATTCGTGGACTACTCGATCGGCAACTGGGAGTGCAAGTGCGGCAACCTGAAGGGCCTGCACCACCTTCGCGCGACCTGCCGCAATTGCGGCGCGTCCGTAGTCACCAATCCATATCAGACCGGCGACGTCATCTGCCACAAGTGCGGCACGTTCAACAAGAACACACCGACCTTCTGCAACAAGTGCGGCGACCCGGTGGCCATGCAGTTGAAGTATGACGTGAACGAGTGCCAGGAGCGCGGCATGACCTATTCCGCGCCTCTCAAGGTCACTATCCGTCTGACCATTTACGATAAAGATCCCGATAGCGGTGCCAAGACCATCCGCGACATCAAGGAACAGGAAGTTTTCTACGGCGACATTCCTCTGATGACGGAGAACGGCACGTTCATCATCAACGGTACGGAGCGCGTCATCGTTTCGCAGTTGCACCGCTCGCCGGGGGTGTTCTTCGAGAGCGCCAATAACCGCACCTACTTCCTTGGGAAAATCATTCCGTACCGCGGGTCGTGGGTCGAATTCGAATACGACACGAAGAACATTCTTTATGTCCGAATCGACCGCAAGCGCAAGTTCCTGGGTTCGATCTTTTTGCGCGCGCTGGGCATGAAGTCCAACGAAGACATTCTGCGCACGTTCTATCAGGTGGAGAGGATCTCGTTGCGGGACAAGGACCTTTTCTGGAACGTCTCGCCGGGAATCGTGGACCGCAAGCTGGCCCACGAAATCCGCAATCCGAAATCGGATGAAGTGATCGTCGGCGCTCACAAGCGCATCACAGAAAATCTCTTCAAGGAACTGATTAAGGCAAAGATTTCTCAGATTCGCGCCGCACTGGCTGATCTTGAGGGCGCTTACAGCGTCGCTGACGTCGTCAACCGCCAGACCGGCGAAGTGCTGCTCGAAGCCAACAAACCGTTGTCGGCCGAGCTGTGGCAGGCGTTCGCGGAGGGCGGAATCACCGAAGTCGACGTCTTCTTCCCTGAGCGCGATGACATCGGCGTGGTGCTTTCGCGCACGCTGGACAAGGATGCCATCCGTTCTTCGAAGGAAGCCCTCATTGAAATTTACCGCAAGCTGCGCCCCGGCGATCCACCGACGCTGGAAACGGCCACGAACCTTTTCCGCGGGATGTTTTTTGATCCGCGCAAATACGATTTCAGCCGCGTTGGCCGCTTGAAGTTCAACATCAAGATGGGCCTGGACACGCCCCTCGACAACCGCACGCTGGATGCGCCGGACTTCGTTTCAGCGATCAAGTACCTGTTCAAGCTGCGGAAAAACATTGGAGTGGTCGACGACATCGACCATCTCGGCAACCGCCGCGTTCGCGCGGTGGGCGAGCTGCTCGAAAACCAGTTCCGCATCGGCCTGGTCCGCATGGAACGCGCTATCAAGGAAAAGATGAGCGTGTATCAGGAAATGTCCACGGCTATGCCTCACGATCTGGTGAACGCCAAGCCGGTTATGGCTGCGATCCGCGAGTTCTTTGGCTCGTCGCAGCTCAGCCAGTTCATGGACCAGACCAACCCGCTCAGCGAGATCACGCATAAGCGGCGTCTCTCGGCTCTTGGGCCGGGCGGCCTTTCGCGTGAACGTGCGGGATTCGAAGTGCGCGACGTGCACCCCACGCACTACGGCCGCATTTGCCCGATTGAAACGCCGGAAGGCCCGAACATCGGCCTGATCAGCTCGTTGAGCTGCTTCGCACGGATCAACGACTATGGCTTCATCGAATCGCCGTACCGCAAGGTCAAGGGCGGACGCATCATCGACTACGTCCAGATCGTCAATGCCGGTGACAGCGAATTCAAAGCCGGTGAAATCGTCGAGAAGGACAAAGTCGAAGATCTCAACGAGGAGTTGAAGCGCCGCAAGGTCGTGTACGAGCCGTACTGCTTCTATCTTTCCGCTTGGGAAGAGGACAAGTACGTCGTCGCGCAGGCCAACGTTTCGCTCGACGACCGCTTGAAGATCACCACAGAACTGGTCAACTGCCGCCAAGCGGGAAACTTCGTTCTCAAGAGCCGTGAGGAAGTGGACTACGTCGACGTTTCTCCGAAGCAACTCGTTTCCGTGGCTGCCAGCTTGATTCCGTTTCTCGAAAACGATGACGCCAACCGCGCGCTGATGGGTTCCAACATGCAGCGCCAGGCAGTGCCGCTCATTAAGGGCGAAGCGCCGCTTGTTGGCACGGGCATGGAGCGGGTCACCGCGCGCGATTCCGGCGCGGTCGTGCTCTGCAAGCGCGAAGGCATCGTCGATCAAGTCGACTCCGAGCGCATCATCGTGCGCGTAGAGTCCGATCACTCCGGCGTCCTCAGCCGCGAAGTGGGCGCGGACATCTATCAGCTCATCAAGTTCAAGCGTTCGAACCAGAACACGTGCATCAGCCAGAAGCCGCTGGTTCGCGTGGGCGACCGCGTGAAGAAGGGCCAGGTCCTTGCCGACGGTCCTTGCACGGAGCGCGGTGAACTTGCCCTCGGCCGCAACGTGCTCGTAGCCTTCGTTCCCTGGCGTGGTTACAACTTCGAAGACGCCATCCTGGTCAGCGAAAAATTGGTCAAGGACGACTACTACACTTCGATTCACATCGAAGAGTACGAGATCGAAGCGCGCGACACCAAGCTTGGCCCCGAGGAAGTCACTCGCGATATTCCCAACATCAGCGAGTCGTTTCTCCGCAACCTCGACGAGAGTGGAGTCATCCGCATCGGCGCGGTCGTGAAGCCGGGAGACATTCTCGTCGGCAAGGTCACGCCGAAGGGCGAGACCACGTTGACACCTGAAGAAAAACTGTTGCGCGCCATCTTCGGCGAAAAGGCCGGCGATGTTCGCGACGCTTCGCTCTATTGCCCGCCGGGCATCGAGGGCACCATCGTGGACGTCAAGATCTTTACCCGTAAGGGCGGAGAAAAGGACGAGCGACACAAGGCCATCGAAGCCACGCAGGTTTTCAAGCTGGAAAAGAACCTCGCTGACGAAATCCGCATCCTCACGGATGAGCGCCTCAAGCGCCTCACGGATCTTCTTGGCGGCAAGGTGCTCCAGGCCGACCTACACGACGAGAAGACCAACAAGCGCCTGTTGACCAAAGGCGTCGAGCTAACGCGCGAGATCATCGAAAAGATTTCCACGCGCAACCTCAAGCGCCTAAAGCTCAACGAAAAGGACCCGCTGCTCATCGAGAAGATCGAGGAAGTCGAGGAAATGACTTCGCGCCAGATCGATGTGCTGCGCAAAATCACCGAAGAGCGCAAGGACAAGCTCAAGAAAGGCGATGAGCTGCCTCCGGGCGTCATCAAGCTGGTCAAGGTGTACATCGCCATGAAGCGCAAGCTTTCTATAGGCGACAAGATGGCCGGACGCCACGGGAACAAAGGTGTCATCGCCCGCATCGTGCCGCAGGAAGACATGCCGTACATGCCGGACGGCACTCCGGTCGAGATCGTTCTGAATCCGCTCGGCGTTCCTTCGCGTATGAACGTCGGCCAGATTTTGGAAACGCACCTCGGCTGGGCCGCCAAGGAGCTTGGCAATAGTCTCAAGCGCCTGCTCAGCAAGGAAGTGAAGGCTGAAGCGCTGCGCCGCTGGTTCCGCGAAGTGTTTACGGATACGGCGGTGTGGAAGACGCTCGCGAAGCTCAGTGACGATGAGTTGCTCGAATATGCCGAAGGCTTCCGTGAAGGAATTCCCTTCGCTACGCCGGTATTCGACGGCGCGCGCGAACCGGAAATCCGCCACCTGCTCGAAGTCGCAGGTCTGCCGCACGCCGGCAAGATCAACTTGTTCGACGGCATGAGCGGCGACCAGTTCGACCAGCCGGTCACCGTCGGCTACATCTACATGCTCAAGCTGTCGCATCTTGTCGACGACAAGATTCACGCGCGCAGCATCGGGCCGTACTCGCTTATTACGCAGCAGCCGCTCGGCGGCAAGGCGCAGTTCGGTGGCCAGCGCTTCGGCGAAATGGAAGTCTGGGCACTCGAAGCGTACGGAGCAGCGCATATCCTGCAGGAGCTGCTCACGGCGAAGTCGGACGACGTTTATGGCCGCGCGAAGATCTACGAGGCCATCGTCAAGGGTGAACCAGGCATCGAGCCTGGCGTTCCCGAATCGTTCAACGTGCTCGTCCGCGAGTTGCAGTCGCTCTGCCTGGACGTCGAGTTGATGAAGCGGCAGAAGCCGCAGACGGAGAAAGCGGCCGATTAACTGTAGCGCAGGGCTTCAGCGCCCGCGTTGCAGCGGCCAATTGGATTTTGCAGTATTCCGTAACTGGGTTCTCAGCCGGTCCAATGTGCTTAAGTTGAAGACATCGGACCGCGGCCCCGGCGAAAGCTGGGGAGGGAGGAAACAACCTTGTATCGCAGCAGCCCTTATGATCGCGCCAGTTTGATCGCCGATTTCGATTCGATTCGCATCAGCCTGGCTAGCCCTGAAAAGATTCGCTCGTGGTCGCACGGCGAAGTAACCAAGCCGGAGACCATCAACTACCGCACGTTCAAGCCCGAGCGAGACGGCCTCTTCTGCGCCAAGATTTTTGGCCCCGTCACGGACTGGGAGTGCCTGTGCGGCAAGTACAAGCGCATGAAGCACCGCGGCGTTATCTGCGACAAGTGCGGCGTTGAAGTCACTCTGAGCAAGGTTCGCCGCGAGCGCCTCGGCCATATTGAGCTGGCTTCCCCCTGCTCGCACGTGTGGTTCTTCAAGGGCCTGCCCAGCCGCATTGGCTACCTGCTGGACATTTCCATGCGTGATCTCGAGCGCATTCTTTATTTCGAGGCTTTCGTCGTCGTAGATCCGGGCGAAGTCGCCATCCTTCGCGAGCGCGAAGTTTTGCTCGAAGACAAATATCGAGAGTTACAGAAGGAGTATCCCGGCCAGTTCACCGCCAAGATGGGGGCGGAAGCCATCAAGGAGCTTCTCCGACGCGTCGAAGTGGACAAACTCGCCGATGAACTGCGCGAAAAGATGAAGGCGGATCCCTCGCTCCAGAAGCGAATCAAGTTCGCCAAGCGCCTCAAGGTGCTCGAAGCCTTCCGCAAGAGCGGCAATAAGCCGGAGTGGATGATTCTCGACGTGATTCCGGTCCTTCCGCCCGAATTGCGCCCACTGGTGCCTTTGGATGGCGGCCGCTTTGCCACCTCTGACTTGAACGACTTGTATCGCCGCGTCATCAACCGCAACAACCGGTTGAAGAAACTCATGGAACTGCATGCGCCGGACGTCATCGTTCGAAACGAAAAGCGCATGCTGCAGGAAGCCGTCGACGCTCTCTTTGACAACGGCCGCCGCGGCCGCGTTCTGCGCGGAACCAACAATCGCCCGCTCAAGTCCCTCAGCGACACGCTTAAGGGCAAACAGGGGCGGTTCCGCCAGAACCTTCTCGGCAAGCGCGTAGACTACTCTGGCCGCTCCGTTATCGTGGTCGGACCGGAGCTGAAGCTCCACCAGTGCGGGCTGCCCAAGAAGATGGCGCTCGAGCTGTTCAAGCCGTTCATCTATCACAAGCTCGAAGCGCAGGGGCACTGCACCACCATCAAGCAAGCCAAGGAGATGGTCGAGCAGCAGGAAGCCGTCGTTTGGGACATCCTGGAAGACGTCATCCGCGAGCATCCCGTCATGCTCAACCGCGCTCCGACGCTGCATCGGCTCGGCATTCAGGCGTTCGAACCGGTACTTGTCGAAGGCAAGGCTATCCGCATCCACCCGCTCGTCTGCACCGCGTTCAACGCGGACTTCGACGGTGACCAGATGGCCGTGCACATTCCCCTTTCACCCGAATCGCAGGTCGAGGCATCCGTGCTAATGCTCAGCTCGCGCAATATCCTGTCGCCGGCTCACGGCTTGCCTCTGGCTGTGCCGTCCCAGGATATGGTTCTTGGCATCTACTATTTGACGAAGAACAAGCCGGGAGCCAAAGGCGAAGGCCGTGTGTTCGGCGCTACGGATGAAGTCGTCCTCGCGCTGGAAGCCGGAGAAGTCGAACTGCTGACGCCCATTCGCCTGCGCTACACCGGCGAGGTGATCGATCTCACCACCGCGTACGACAACCAGGATGTGCCTCACACCGTTCCCGTGAAGATGGAGCGCCAATTTATCCAAACGACCGTCGGTCGCGTCATTTTCAATTCGCACTTGCCGGAAAAATTTCCCTATGTGAACGGCCTGCTCAAGAAGAAGGGCGTTCAGCAGCTCGTCTATTACGCTTACTTGCGGTTCGGCCTGGAGGACACTGTCGTCCTGCTCGATCATTTGAAGGAATTGGGATTCACTTACGCGACCAAGTCCGGCATTTCGATCGGCATTGACGACATGCTCATCCCCGGCGACAAGAGCAAGCTCGTCGAAGGCGGCGAAAAGGAAGTCGTGCGCGTTCAGCAACAATACCTCGACGGTGCCATCACGCACGGCGAACGCTACAACAAGATCGTTTCCATCTGGGGCGACATCACCGAAAAGGTCGCCGACGAAATGTTCAAGGCGCTTGAAAGCCAGGACAAAGAGGGCAGCATCAACCCCGTCTATGTCATGGCGGACTCCGGCGCTCGCGGATCGAAGCAGCAGATTCGCCAGCTTTCCGGCATGCGCGGACTAATGGCCAAGCCTTCGGGCGAGGTCATGGAAACGCCCATCACTTCCAACTTCCGCGAAGGCCTCACGGTGCTCGAATACTTCATCTCGACGCACGGGGCGCGCAAAGGCTTGGCGGACACGGCGCTCAAGACCGCTGACTCCGGCTACCTAACTCGCCGCCTCGTGGACGTGGCACAAGACGTAATCATCAACGAGCGCGATTGCGGCACGAGCGACGGCATCTACGTCGAACCCATTATCGAAGCCGGCGTAGAAGTCGAGCCGCTCCGCGACCGCATCGTGGGCCGCGTTTCGCTCGATAAGATCAAGGACTTCGAGGGTACGGTCATCGTTGATGTGAACCAGGAAATCACCGAGGAACTTGCGAACCAGGTGCAGGCTGCGGGAATCGAACGCGTGCGCATTCGTTCCGTGCTCACCTGCGAATCCCGCCGCGGTGTCTGCGCGCTTTGCTACGGCCGCAACCTCGCTACCGGCCGGATGGTCGAACTCGGTGAAGCGGTCGGTGTCATCGCCGCGCAGTCCATTGGTGAACCGGGCACGCAGCTCACCATGCGTACGTTCCACATCGGCGGAACTGCTACGCGCGTTTCGGAGCGTTCCACCCTCGAGGCTCGCAACAACGGCGTCGTCAAGTTCGTGGATCTCAAACACGTCGAGGGTCGCGGCGGCACAGCCATTGCTATGAACCGCTCCGGCCTCATCGCCATCGTGGATGAAAAGGGCCGCGAAAAGGAGCGTTACCACGTAGTTTACGGTGCGCGCCTCCGCGTTCAGGACGGCGAGCACGTCACCCACGGCCAGACCCTTGCCGAATGGGATCCGTTCACGTTCTCGATTCTCACCGAAACCAGCGGCGACGTGAAATTCGACGACCTGCGGCCTGGCTTGACGATTGAAGAGCAAGTGGACGAAGTGACGGGCCTCTCGCAGGATGTGGTCACATTGCCTCCGGGCGATGAGAAGCATCAGCCCGCAATTCTGGTCCGCGATTCGTCTGGCAAGGTACGCAAGAAGTACCTCATGCCTTCCCGCGCCCACTTGATGGTCAAGGATGGCGATGAGGTCAAGCCGGCGACGTGCTCGCGAAGATTCCGCGGGAAACCACTAAGACTAAGGACATCACCGGTGGTCTGCCGCGTGTTGTTGAGCTTTTCGAGACCCGCAAGCCCAAGGACCCTGCCGTCATCAGCGAAATTGATGGCAGTGTTCGTTACGGCGACATCGCCAAGGGCATGCGCAAGGTCTACGTCGAAAGCGAGGATGGCAAAACCACCAAGGAATACTCGATCCCCCGCGGCGTGCACATCAACGTTCAGGAAGGCGATCACGTCAAGGCAGGCGAGGCCCTCATCGATGGCCCCCTCAACTTGCACGACTTGCTCGCTGTCCTCGGCGAGAAGTTCACGCAGTCGTATCTGGTCAACGCCATTCAGGAGGTGTACCGGCTCCAGGGCGTGAACATCAACGACAAGCACATTGAGACGATCTCACGCCAGATGATGCGCTGGGTCAAGGTCGAAGACGTGGGCGACACGACGTTCCTCCTCGAAGAGCAGGTGGACAAGTTCCGCTTCCGCGAGGAAAATGACCGCGTCATCGCCGATGGCGGCCGCCCCGCAACGGGCCGTCCGCTGCTCCTTGGGATCACCAAAGCGTCCCTCTCGACCGATTCGTTCATCTCCGCTGCGAGCTTCCAGGAGACGACCCGCGTCCTAACGGAAGCGGCTGTCGCCGGCAAGGTGGATTACCTCCGCGGGCTGAAGGAAAACGTCATCATGGGCCGCCTCATTCCCGCTGGCACCGGCCTGGAGCACTACCGCAGCATTCAGTTGCTGACCGAAATGCCCGCGCCTGCCCCAGTCGAGGAAATCCCGGAGGCAGCTGAGCTCACCGCCGAAGAGGCGGCCGCGCTGGACTTCCTGCAAAAGGACACAGAGGCGGACGCCGCTACCGAAGGCTAAGTCTCTTCTCTGGCTGGTGTCCAGACGGCTAGGAAATTAAAAGAAACGGCGTCCTGGTAGTCCACGGGGCGCCGTTTCTGTTCCCAAACAACCCGTACAGGTATCGCTCAGGAACTCCATTTCACAGCTTTGATTGCTGAAATTCGGCTAGCTTTCCTACAATGGATATAGGTCTTGCTGGCGGATGACTCCCGGTTCTGCGGGGTCCGCCCACTTTCATGCACGAAGACAACCAACGCGCCCAGCAGGCCGCCCGCAGGTCGACACAGCACGCTGACAAGCGCGCCGTCTTCTCTTCCCGCTTCGAGCAGTTTGAAAAGCGGCAGAGCGAACTCTGGCGGCTCACCTTTGTTGTCCTTTTTGTCCTCGCTCTGTTTTTCGCCTGGACTTCCTGGGGTTCCGTCAGTTCTCTTGCTCACCGCTTCGCGGTCTTACCGATCGGTCTTGTCGTCCTCATACTTCTCTTCGGCATCTACGTGTGGAAGAAAACCCAGGAGCTCTCCGAACTGCGTGGCCTAATGCGCGGCATGGAACACCGCGACGAAGCTCCTCCCAGCGACAGGCAGCTCGATCAACTATTTTCTCTGATCTCCCGGTCACAGCAGGGCTATCGCGATCTGATCGATTCATTCGATGATATTCTGCTCGCACTTTCTCTTGACGGGCAGATTCGCGCCGCTAACCGCAGTTTTTCCGATCTCGTCGACACGCCCTTCCAGCAAATTATTGGAAAATCCATTGCGGACTTCTTGCAGGAAGGCAGCGGAGACGGGGCCGAGTTGGTTGGCCGTGCGATGCCACGTTTCATGGAACGCCGGCAGTGGACTGGCGTCGTCCAGGTTCGGCTGAAAGGACAAGGGACGCTCTTTTACTTCGACTGTGTGGCGCATGCCATGTTGCGCGATGGCGAAATCCATGGCATCACCGTTCTCGCGCGCGACATCTCCGCGCTCCGCAAGAACGAAGCCCGCTTCACGGAACTCTTCGAATCGCTCCAGGAAGGCATTTACATCACGACTCCGGACGGAACCATTGTGGACGTCAACCCCGCCCTGGTGCGCATGCTGGGCTACGATTCCAAGGAAGAAGTGCTGAAAAGGCGCGTTTCGGAAATCTTTGTTGATCGGGAAGAGCGCAAGAACCTCAAGGAAGAGGTCGAGCGCCAGCCGATGATTCAAGGCCGGGAGATCACGCTGATCCGCAAGGACGGCACTTCCATCGCGTGTTTAAACACCGCTGCTGCGGTTCGCGACAATTCCGGCCGCGTGCTGCGCTATCAAGGGGCGCTCATGGACATTACCGAGCGCCGCGAGATGGAACGCCGGCTTCACCAGCAGCAGGAATTTGCCCGCCGCCTCGTCGACAACTTCCCCGATCTCATTCTGGTGCTAGATGCCGCAGCCCACTACACCTTTGTGAGTCCCCGTTGCAAGGAGGTGCTAGGGTACGAAATCGAAGACACGCAGAGCATGAAATTTGGCGGCCGCACTCATCCCGAGGATTTGCCTGCTGCCGAATCGCTTTACCAGGACATCATGACCGGGAAGCAGAACTTTGCCTCTCTGGAAATTCGCGTGCGCCACAAGACGGGAGATTGGCGGCGGATTCGTTTTAATTTCAGTCCCCTGGCCGATGAAAAGGGGAATATCGAGGGTGTGGTTCTCTCCGGCCGCGACGTAACCGATCTGAAGCGCTTGGAAGAACAGCTCATTCAGGCGGAGAAACTTGCCGCGATGGGACAGATGCTGGCCGGCGTCGCCCACGAGCTGAACAATCCTTTGACTGCCATTCTCGGCGTAACTGAGCTCCTCCGCGACCGTCCCGGAGCGGACGACTCCACCAAGCGCCAATTGGAACTCACGCACCGGCAGGCCCGCCGCGCCGCGCGCATCGTGCAGAACCTTCTCGAATTCTCGCGTCCTGCCTCCCCTCAGAAAAAGCCGCTTGACCTAAACAACCTTCTTGAGCGCACGCTGCAGCTGCACGAACATTCCTTGCGCCGCAACAATATTGAGGTGGATTTCCGTCTGCAACACGATCTTCCCGGCGTCGTTGGGGACGCCAATCAACTGATTCAGGTTTTTCTTAATCTTATTACAAATGCCGAACAAGCTATCCGGGAAGTCCGTGATTCTGGCCGCATTCAGATTCGTTCCGGCCAGAATGGCAACCAGCTAGCCGTCACCGTGCAGGACGACGGTGTTGGCATCCGCCCGGAAGCGCTTCCGCGGATTTTTGATCCTTTCTACACCACTAAGCGTCCCGGCGGAGGCACCGGCCTCGGGCTCAGCATCTGCATGTCCATCATTCGTGAACACGGCGGAAGCATCGAGGCCGAAACTCTTCCTGCCGGCGGCTCTGCTTTCACCATTTACTTGCCTATCGCCTCCATGAGGGCGCCCGAGACATTTTCCATTCCTTCGGAACCGGGCGCTGTCAGCTCGAATGAAATCCAGCCGACCGCCAATCTTCTCAGAGGCCGCTCGGTGCTCGTGCTCGACGACGAGGAGAGTCTCCGGATGCTTCTACAGGAAGGCCTTTCTGCCTACGGCTTGCGAGTAGGTTGCGCGGCGACAACCGAGGAGGCTCTCGCCCATGTGCAACGCTCCAGCTATGACGTACTTCTCTGCGACCTACATCTTTCTTCCGGTGGCTTCATGGTGGACGGCCGCGACGCCGCCAGCCGCATTCTCCAAGCGGCGGGGGCGCAGAAGCCGGCTGTCATCTACATGACCGGCGATCTGGTCGAAGGCGTCGAAGAAACTGCGGACCAAAGCCACCCCGTTTGTCTCCAAAAGCCTTTCCGCGTCTCTGATGTGCTGTCTCTCTTGAGGGAAGTTCTGTCAGATGCTCCGGCTGAAACTCGCCAGACCCGTTGACTGTTTTTCTGAATTCCTTCGACACGTTTTGGCAGCGAGCTGATTGCGGAATTAGTTCTTCTTTGCCGGGGCCGTTGCTTTGGCGCCGGTTGTGCCATCCACGCCAAAATCCCACACGTAGAGGTTCATTCCATCCGGCAAAATTTCCGCCAGCGCATATTCGCCAGGTGGCAGCGGCTCGCTTATCGTGAAGCGAAAAACAGTAGGTGCGATTTCCCAGCGCTGAATCGAAATCGAATTGCGCTTTTCCTCCAGCTGTTCCCCGAAGAGACTCCTGATCGACTCCAGTTGCCTTTTGTTTCCCTTAACCGTCGCCCGCACCAGCTCCACTTCCGGGCCGGATTCACCCGGCCGGCTGCTCTTCACGATGGGAGTCGTCCGGTCTGGATCCGGCGGCGCTTCCCGCAAATAGAACTCCGCCTGTCCACTTGTCACCCGGATACTTGCCTTGTTTCCCAGGATTTCCACGTTTCGCTTGCTAGGGACGATCGGAATTGGTGAAAGCACCTGTTTCAAAAACTGTTTTTTGTCCGTCTTGACCTGCGAACCGACCTGCTCTAGCGGCCTCACGGATTTTCCTTCAATCAGGAACATCCCTTCGCCGGGTGGCAGGAAGACATCCGGCGCCACTTGCAGGCTCGCGTCCACGTCCATCATCGTCTCGATTTTCTGGGCTTGTTCCTGTGCGTGGATCTTCTTGGCGAGGGCGTCTTCCTCAGCCTGCTCAGCCGTGGCGGCTTTGGCGGTCGCGTCCCAATCCACCATCGCCGCGGGAATTTCCTCCCAATCGCCCCGTTCCGAGCTTAGGTAACGGACCCGCTCCGCATTCCGCCGGTAATCCCTCACCATTTGAAACGTACCGTCTTTCAGAACGAGCTTCTTGCCTCGCGGCAAGGCGGGCACTCCAGCCTGAGTATCTTTGCTGGTCGCTTGCTTCTCAGTCGGGGTCTGCCCCTGCTTGGTTGTCGTCGCACCACTCGACGATTGGCAGTGGCCTGTCGCGCCAACCAAGAAAGCCAAGCACGCGCAAGCGATTAGCCTGAGCATCCCACGAGATCCCAATCCCATTTGTTTTACCCCTGACGTGCGATGCATGCGAGCCGGCCCGGTTTGCCCCCTATGGCGAGGATACGCCCGTCCCTTCCAGACCCGCAACCCGCAGCCTACGTGCATCCCAAAACAAAAAACGGCCCCCTAGCCAAGCCAGGGAGCCGATTGAAGGTCGTTTTGACCTATCGGGGTCTTAGTGAGTGCATTTCGGAAACAGGGTCACCAAAACCATCAGATCCGAAAGAGTGAACAGCCACTGATCGGCGCTGATGCCGGCGGCTTCGGCTGCCCGGGCGATGAAGCCCAAATGACGGCTCTTCGCAAAATTGTGCACATGCTCGACGCAAATCCCCGTCAAGCTGGCAACCTCTGAATCGGTGAAGATCTTTTGGCTCGACTTCACGGTAACCATGGCCCGGCTCCTCTGCCCCGCCTCATACTAGCCCTCACCTGCTTAGATGCTGAAAGCATCGTATGTGCTGCACCATTCCCAAGCAATAGTCGTTCCGTTCTGCCAGGCAAAAACGAACCGTCTAGTACTTTCTCACTAAAACCCAGCAAGAGCGGCCTTTTTCGACACATCTTCACATTGCTGTGGTTTAGTACGCGGGGTAATTATAGGCCCGGAGAGTGGAAAAAATATTCTACTTTTCCAAACCTGTTACGGTTTTCGGTAGATTTCTGGCTATCTCTCGCACCTGCTTCGCGTGCCGTATTTCATGCAAGGCAACAAACTGTAGCCATTCGTACGCATTGAGCGTCCCCAGAAACGGATGAGCCAGGTTGTACTTGCTGAGGTCGTGGCCTCTTGTTTCTTTGATGAACGCCAGCGTTCGCTCCTGTAACTCCACGCAATTCCGCCAGCATCTCTTTTGCCTTGCACCGGCTTCAAGGGTTTCCGAGCAACCTTTCGGTACGGCTCAGGACGGCCCGTTCGATCGCGCTCAGGTGATTCTCGATCATGGTCGCGAGGCTGGCATGGATTCATCTAGGCAGCGCAAACACTCAGACGGCCGCCCCTCCCGCCCGCTCGAACGCATGGGCTAGCTGCAGGACCCGCGCTTCGCCAAAAGGAGCACCGAAGATTTGAAGGCCAGCCGGCAGCTTTCCATCGATTCTCCCGCATGGCACGGAAATGCCCGGTACCCCCGCCAAAGATCCAGTAACTGTATATATATCAGCAAGATACATCTGAAGTGGGTCGTCGGTACGTTCACCCAGTTTGAAGGGGGGAACCGGAGACGTTGGCGTCAGGATCGCGTCCACCTTGGCAAACGCATCGCGGAAGTCCTGAGCGATCAGCGAGCGAACCTTCTGTCCCTTCAAATAGTATGCGTCGTAATAACCCGCCGAAAGCACGTATGTCCCCAGCACGATGCGTCGTTTTACCTCCGCGCCGAATCCCGCACCGCGCGTCTTTCGATACATCGCGAGCAAGGAATCGTCATCCACGCGTAATCCATAACGTACGCCGTCATACCGCGCCAGGTTGGAACTCGCCTCCGCCGTCGCGATAATGTAATAAGTCGCAATGGCGTAGTCCGTATGCGGCATGCGAATGTCAATCAGCTGACATCCCAGCTTTTTGAAAAGCTCAATTCCGGTTTCGATCTTTTTTCGCACTCCCGCGTCCATGCCTTCACCGAAATACTCTTTGGGGATGCCCAGCCGCAGCCTCTTGACAGGCTTCTCAAGTTCCGTCCGATAGTCGGGCACAGGTGCCGTCGTCGAAGTCGAATCGTGCGGGTCTCGTCCGGCAATGACCTGAAGGATGGCCGCGACGTCTTCTACATTGGTGGCAAGGGGGCCAATTCGGTCCAGTGAGGACGCAAACGCAATCAGTCCATATCGCGAAACGCGGCCATAGCTCCCCATCATTGCGGGAACTCCGCAGAACGAGCCCGGCTGCCGAATGGAACCGCCCGTATCCGTTCCCAGGGACGCCACCGCCAGCCCTGCTGCCACCACGGCCGCCGAGCCGCCGCTCGAGCCCCCTGGTACGCGGTCCTGCGCGAGAGGATTCTTTACCGGACCATAGGCGGAATTCTCATTCGAGCTTCCCATCGCGAACTCGTCGCAATTGGTTTTTCCCAGAATGACCGCGCCAGCCGCCTCTAGCCGCTCTACCGCGGTCGCGTCGTACGGAGGAATGTAGTTCTGCAAGATCTTCGAGCCGCACGTGGTCTTTATTCCGCGCGTGCTGATGACGTCCTTGATGGCTACCGGCACGCCTGCCAGGGGCGGTAACGGTTTTCCTCCGGCCACCAACGCGTCAATTTTGTCCGTTTGCCGCCGAGCCCGCTCTTTTGAGAGCGTTAGGAAAGCGTTTAGCTCCGGATTACGCGCTTCGATCCGCTTGTAAAAATCCGCGGCCAGCTCGCGTGCCGAAATCTTCTTCGCCGCAAGGGCCTCTTTGACTCCGTCAATGGTCCAATTCGCAGTCATCGTCCGATGACTTTCGGCACGCGGAAATACGGTGGCTCAGGGTCGGGAGCGTGCTTCAGGACGTCTTCGGCCACCGCGCACGGCACAATCAGGTCCTCTCGCAGCGTGGCGTCGGCCGTCTGGTCGTCGCTCAAAACCTGCGCCATAGGCTCGACCTTGGTGGTGTCCAGCTCGTTCAGTTTTCCAATGTATTCCAGAATCTCGTCAATTTGCGCGCGGTACATCTCCAGCTCGGCCTCGCTCAAGTCGAGATAAGCCAGTTCCGCCACTCGCAACACATCTTCCCGGCTGATTTTCACTGGAGGTTCCTCAGCGACCCGCAGGCGCAACTTCGGCCGTCTTGCGCGGGTACTTTTTCGCGATGTAGTTATCGACGAGCGCTTGGAAGGCCGCGGCCAGCTCATCGTAGGTGCCTTCGAGCGTAACGTCTTTCTGCCCATCGATGTAGACGGGGCAACGGGGTGCCTCGCCCGTTCCCGGCAAGCTGATGCCGATGTTCGCGGCTTTCGATTCTCCAGGTCCGTTGACGATGCAGCCCATCACCGCAAGCGTCATGTTCTCGACGCCTTCGTACTGAGTCTTCCAAATCGGCATGCTGCCGCGAATGTAGCCCTGGATCGCCTCCGCCAATTCCTGAAACGTGGTGCTTGTCGTGCGCCCGCAGCCGGGGCACGCCGTCACGCTGGGCGCAAACGAACGCAATCCCAGAGCCTGCAAGAGTTCGCATGCGGCGTAAACTTCTTCTCGGCGATCGCCCCCCGGTTTAGGCGTCAGTGAAATGCGAATCGTGTCGCCAATGCCTTCGTAGAGCAGCACACCGAGCGAAGCCGCCGACCAGATTTGGCCCTTCATGCCCATACCGGCTTCGGTAAGCCCCAAGTGCAAAGGCTGCTCAGTTTTTGCCGAAAGGTCGCGGTAGACAGTAATCAGGTCGCGCGGCCGCGAAGTCTTGCAAGAAATAATGATCTGGTCGTGCCGCAGCCCGGACTCCAGCGCCAGTTCCGTCGACTCCAGCGCGGAAAGTACCATGCAATCGTTGATGATCTCTTCGGACTCTTTGCCGAGATTCCTGTCGGTGTTCTCCTGCATCTTGCGCATTACCAGCTCTTGATTCAGCGAGCCGCCATTCACGCCGATGCGCACCGGTTTGCCATTGTCGCGCGCGATTTTGCAGATCGTGGAGAACTGTTCATCGCGACGCTGCCCTGCGCCAACGTTGCCCGGATTAATGCGGTATTTATCGAGTGATTTTGCGCATTCGGGAAACTTGGTCAGCAGCACGTGCCCGTTGTAGTGGAAGTCGCCAATGATTGGCGCGCCGCATCCCGCGTCCAGCATTCGTTTCTTGATCTCCGGCACCGCCGCCGCCGCTTCCGGCACGTTTACCGTCCAGCGCACAATCTCTGAGCCCGCCTCGGCCAGCTCCAAAGTCTGTTTCAAAGTCGTCTCAATATCGGCCGTGTCGGTGTTCGTCATGGACTGCACGACGATGGGCGCGCCTCCGCCCACGCGCACGTGTCCCACCTTCACGCCATAGGTTTTCCGGCGTGGGTGGCGGCTGGCGGCAGCGTCAAATCCTTCAATCTGTGTAAGCATTCCTTATAATTCTAGCGTGATTTGGCCCTTCCTGGAAATCGAGTATCCTCGCCGTTGGCTATGCTGGGATCTGCGAATCTTATCTAGGATTATCGACGAATGCCAAAGCAGACGAGGTCACTATAAGAAATGGGTCGCCGGCACTCAAGCTGAGGAATTTGCCGAGTCTTTGTCTCTCAAGACCAAGTTCGGGCAGACTGTCAACCCAGCCTTAAGAGCCGATAGCTTCTCGATCGGGAACTTCTCTCTGCGGTTTTTCTAGGTCGACGGCTACATGAGCGAGCTTCTCTAGATCATTGCGAAGGTCCAGCCAATAGTTTGCGCCGATGGTCGCAACGAATCGCTCCTGTGCATTTCGCCAGGCGGGCAGGCTGCGTGCCAGCACGCGCTCCCCTTTGGCCGTAACGGTCAAAAAACGCTGTCGCATGGCCGCGCGATTTGAGATGGCGATAAATCCTTCGGTTTGCAAGAGCCGTAGACTCCTCGTCAGTGTGGTGCCGTCGATGACCAGCACGTTCGCGAGGGCCCCGATGGAAACCGGCTGGTTTTTGGCGACGCCCACCAGAATCGCGAACTGCGTCGAGCGGATCCCTGACTTCTGGAGCGCCGTGTCGTACAAGCTTGTGACCGCGCGCGCCGTTCTTCGAAAATTGAAGGAAGCACAGTATCCCGTGCCGCTGAGGTCCAGGGGCGTGGAATTCTTCTTTTTCATTCTCTGCAACTCGTCCTTGACATGTATATGCATCTCAAGATATAACTGATTTCAACGCCGTGTCAAGTGACGGAATCCCATGGCTAGGTCGGGCGCCATCTTGCGAGTGGAATAAGAACAATGTTGAATTGGTTGAGAGTAGTGACCAAGGGTGATTTCCATGAGCACGCAAATGGTTCCCATGCATTCCGAAGAAGGCGAAAATCCAAGTAACGGCGCTTTCGCTTCCACGGGTTATGTTCGCTTTGGCGCTTTTCATCTGGACCTAAAAAAAGAAGAACTATACAAGGACGGCGCGCGCGTAAAGCTGCAGGGCAAGGTCTATCAGGCGCTGGTCGCGTTGCTGCAAAAGCCGGGCGAAATCGTGCGGCGAGAAGATCTGCGCATGCAGCTCTGGCCCTCGGATACGCACGTCAATTACGATGCCAACGTGAACACCACGGTAAACAAGCTCCGGCAAGTTCTTGGCGATTCGGCGGACCAGCCTGCCTTCGTGGACACAATTCCGCGCCAGGGCTACAGCTTTATCGCCAAGATAGAGTACGTTGACCGGCCGGTTGCGCCCCTGACGTCGCGGCTGTCGGAGCCTGCGTTCGTGGCGGCGACCCAGGAGCGCGCGGCTTCGTTGTTTCGGACGGCTATCCTTTCCAAATGGTTCACGGGTGGCGTGGTTGTCCTCGTGATCGCCAGCATGTTGTTTGGAGCGGCGCTGGTGTTGTACGCGCAGCGCTGATCCAATTAGTTGTGTTTGCGTCTAGTTCTTCTTGGTCATGGTCCTTCTCAGAGCGAGCCGCGCAGCCCCAGCGTATCCGCATGTTCACGCAGAGCAGCGATGCAGAAGGCGATGTGCTCTTCCAGCGGCACGCCAAGCTCCTCGGCGCCTTTGCGCACGTCTTCGCGCGAGACGCCCTTGGCGAAGAGCTTGTCTTTTATGCGGCGCTTCACGGAGTCTACTTCCAGATCCAAGATACTCTTCGACGGGCGCACGTAAGCGCAGGCGGTGAGGAATCCCGCGATCTCGTCGCAAGCGAACAACGTGTGCTCCAGCGTGGTCTCCCGCGGCACGCCACAATAATCTGCGTGCGTGATAATCGCGCGTACGATCTCCTCGGGGTAGCCCTTCTCGCGCAGAATCTTTGCTCCCGCGGAGGGATGCCCCTGATCGGGCGAGTGCTCGTGATTGGGCCATCGCTCGTAGTCGAAATCGTGCAGCAGCGCAGCGAGCCCCCAGGCTTCTTCATCTGCGCCGGATTTGCGGGCGTAGGCGCGCACACACGCTTCCACGGCGAGCATGTGCTTGCGCAGACTCTCCGAAGCGGTGTATTCGCACAGCAGTTTCCAGGCGTCCTCGCGCGTCGGCATGCGGTTCTCCCCAATAAAGAACAGATAGTGTAGCGCAGTAGGGAGAGTTGATACTCAGGCGTTCAGCACCTCTCTCGAAAACGAGTTGAGTCGGGCCGAAGTCCGTCCTCCGGGATACTGACGCATTATCGGCGCCGCTTTCTACGGCTAGAAGTCGCAGTTCCCAGTGCTGCCGGACCTTGGGGAAACCCAAAAAGCGGGAGTGCACCACAACTGGTGTGGTTAGAGGAGCGGAAGTACACAACCATTCGTAGAAAATCAGGGAACAGGGATGTGAGCTGGCCGGACGGACAGGCGAAAACCGGGCGTAGAACGGCGAAACGCCGTGAGCAGCGGTAAAAATAGTTCAAAAATACTCTTGACAGAATTTGGAGATTCGCACGATACTCCCACTGCGCCAGTCACTGCCTTCCAGTGAACGTTCCAGCGTTCCTCCCCCTATCCGCACGCCGGAAAAACAGTCAGCGAGGAGTACCGGTGTCCGTACAACTAGAAAAAGAGATGAGTTCGTTAGAGATGGATCGGGAAGTCATCCGCTGCAAGACATGTGGTCTCGTCCAGTACCGGACGCGCACTGGGAACTGCCGCCGTTGCGTGCGCGCCTTACCCCAGCGTCTGGAGTTCCTGATTCCTCCACCGGCACCTGCGGAGGAAGCAGCCGCTGAGCCAGCGACAGAAAAGTTTGTCAACCAGGAGACGGTCGAGAATATCGGCCAGCGCATTCGCCAGTTGCGCGAATCGCGCAGCATGACCCAGAGCCAGCTCCAGTCGCGCTCGAAGGTCTCTCGCTCCTATCTCTCTCGCATCGAGAGCGGCCAGATGACGCCGAGCCTCGGCACACTGGAGAAGATTTCCGAGGCGCTGAACGTCGGCTTGAACCGGTTCTTCATCCCGGAGTCCGACGGCGAAGCGCTGCTGGAAGATCCATTCATCCAGGGATTGCGTCCGTTTCTTCGCCAACTGGATTGGGAACAGTGGCAATCCATATTGAAGAGGCTGCAGGCCATCAGCGACCACGTTCATGCAGCGCCGAGCAATCTCCGCCCTATCGGTAATCCGGCGCGGCTGCCGCAGCCCGCGTCGGGGAATGGCAATGCCAACGGCCACATCGGCATCGGCCATTCGAATGGGCTTGCGCACTCGCATGCCCATGGTAATCCGCAGGGCTATCCGCTGCGGCGTCCGGGCGCGCCCTTCGGGGCCCAGGGCAAGCCCATTTTTCAACGGCCGTTCGCGCGGTAAGTTTCTATAGGCTGTGCAGAATTGTGGGACAGGCCGAAAAGTCTGTCCCACTTTTTTGGGCGGAAATGATCGGGATGGAGAGACTGCTACTCGCGGACTACCGATACCTTCGCATCAGGAACTTCCAGCCGCATCAAGCGATGATTGCCGTCGAGCAAGAGTAAAATCTCCAGGTCAGATGTGTTCACCTTGAGGCCTTCGTAGGTCTTGCCGTCGGCGCTCGCTGATCCCGTCGATTGCACGGTGATCGTACCAGGCGTCAATTCCTGCGGGATGAGTACAGGAAAAGTTTGCGCACCGCGCCTGGACCAATCGTAAATGCGCGCGAGGACCCCGTACTGATGGTAGAGATTGTTGTCCAGAACGGCGATCAGCGGAGTATTGAATGTGAGGTCCTGCTGAAACGGGCGCGCCCCTTGCATCTCCAGTGTGATTCTGGCCACGCCATTGGCGAAGAGGATGTGCGCGCCATTTGTCTTTTCCGCCTGAGAGCTCCAATCGTAGCTGATCGGCGCGCCGTCAGCCTGCAGTGTTAGCGAACCAGAGACCTTGCTGGAGCCGCCTTCAGGCGGCTTGATCTCCGCGAGGCCCTTGGCCAGCCATCCGCCACCGGACGGCGCGATTTCAAATTCCTCGTGGCCTACAGTTTGTCCGCCGAGTTTAATGGTCAGCTTGCCCTTGTCCTGAACGAAGACAACGGGGCCGGATGTGGCTGCGGCCTTTTTCTGAGCCGCAATGGACAGAACGGCGCACACCACGATTCCAAATGTCAGTGCAATCGATATTCTGAGTTTCACTTCTTTCCCCCGCGTCCATTCTCTCTTAGGGAAGCGGTTTCTCAACCACAAGATGCGGGGCGTTTCCACCGGATGCAACAATGACCCGACGCAGAATTTCCGCAACTACCTGGGTTGGTTCCTCGGAGCTGTCCACCCGATAGTCGGCAAGGTGATAGGAGGGAAGGCGCTGGGCGTAAAGCGCGCGGAAACTGGCTTCATCCCGGAAAAGCGGGCGGCCGGTCATGGTCATGCAGCGTGAGAGCAGAACCTCGATGGGCGAATCCAGCCACAAAACCGGGGCTCCCGCGGCGCGCAGGAATTCGGGGCACCCGGGCTGTGCGTAGGTGCCACCACCAAGTGCAAGAACGGTGTTCTCTTTCATCTCCGTGGCTCGGCCGAGGGCAGCGCGCAATTGATCCGCTTCGATCTGGCGGAAAGCCGGCTCACCAAGGCGTTCGAAGATTTGCGGGATTGCGAGGCCGGCGGATTCCTCGATGCGGTCGTCCAGATCGACGAAGTGCCACGCCAGCTGCCGCGCCAACAGCGTGCCAATGGTGGTTTTGCCGGAACCCATAAAACCGGCGAGGCACAGAATCGGGACGCGGGCTTGCGTCCCGCGCGAAAAAGGTGTGGTGGTCACGCGATCGTAGCGCGAAAAGCTAGTCGCGCTTCAGAATGCGTATTGTACCACTGTAGGAGGAGAGCTCGACTTTAGCCAAGCCTTGCCCAACGGTGCCGAAGAGGCCCTTGGTGAACTTCGACGCCCTGCGCATCATGCCGTGGGAGTCGGGCTTCAGGTACGCCGCCGCTTGATTGTCAACCGTGCCCGTAGCGGTTTGCGCTTTCAGGTCAAAGGAATCGTTGCCGGAGAAACGAACCTCGACCAGGCCCCGGCCGCTCTTCATGGTGTAGAGCCCCGTGCGGACGAAATCGCCGTCAAAAAGGATATTTCCTGAAGTGGTGAAAAGGCTGACGTTGGTCAGCGCCGGTTGGAGAACCTGTGCACCACCGCTGATCGACTTGAAATCCAGCTTGCCGGCGCACTGCGTGCACACCAGCGAGCCTCCCGTGGTCTTAACAATGATGTAGCCGGAGACTTCCTTCAGGTGGACGTCGCCGGCGACACTTTCGAGCGTCATGTCGCCCATAACCTGCTCGACGTAAATAAGTCCCGTCTCAGTCTTGAGTTGCAATTCCGTTTCTTCCGGCACGGTCAGCTGCAGACTAGCAGCCGAATCCGGAGATTGCGCCGCGGCGTCCAGAATCGTGGCGGTGACGTCGATGCGGTCACCGGCTTGTTCCATGTCAAAGCCAATCTTGTCGGAGGTCTGGCTGGCGACGACGTCGACTTCCCTATTTTTCCAGGACTTCACTTCGATGCGGCCGTTGGCGACATTGTGGATTACGACAACCGGACGCGTGTTGACCGCGAAATGCTTTTCGACGTGCTGGCTCGCGGTTGCTTGTGCGGGGGAAATACCGGAGCAGAAAAAAGCCGCCGCGCCAAGTATCGGCAGCATACCGCGTTTCATATCTGACGGCAGAGCCGACAAATTCATTCCCATGTTAGTTGACACTCCCCCCGCGATCCATCATCGCGGACAGTAATTCGGCTTTCTGCTGATAGGCGTTGGACAGGTACTCACGCGCTAGATCATCCTGCGGCTCAGCGTTCACGCGGCGCTCGCAGTCAGCAATAAAATCATCCACTTGCTTCAGGTTCTGTCGGAATGAGGCGTCCACGGCCGTAGTGCTGGCAAGCTGCATGTTGCTGAGATCGATTTCCTGTTCGTTAAGGACTTTGGCGGTTTGCGCGAAAGGTATTTGCCAGGCCGGCCCTGCGACCTTGAGGGAAGCTTCTTCGCTCGGTTGCCGCAATTGTAGGACTCCAGCCGCTACGATCACCAAGCCCACGATCGCGGTGGCCAAAGCGCGGCTACGGAATAGATCGTTGAAGCCACGCCACCAGGGAGCGCGCTCGCCGCGTGCAGGAACGACGGGCATCCTAATAATTCCTTCGAGCTCCAGTTGAGTTCGTAGGGAAACCCAAACACGGGCGGGCGGCGTGACTTCGGACGGCAATTCATTCGCGGCAGAAACGATCGCCGCGAGATCGGCGACAAATTCCTGGCAGTGGCTGCAGGCAGCCACATGCGCTCGTGCTGCTTCCGGCAGAGGCGCCAGACCTTCCTGCTCTACTGCGAACTCCACGTCCCTACACTGCATGACCCGTCACTCCACGGGAGCTGGCGCTGGATGCCTGCCCCGTTCGACTTCTCTCAATTCCTTTCGGCGCATTTCCTCGATGTTCCGCCGTGAAGTCGCGTCCACACCGTTGAATTGCACTCATTGTAGCTCAATCGTCGTGCGCCGTCTGCGTCTTTGCAGCGTGCCGTTCTTGCCGTGCCTGCTGTCGTACCTCTTCCTGGAGCAGGTCCCGCAGACGCGTGCGCGCCTTGTGCAATTGCGACTTCGAATTTCCCACCGAACATCCCATGATGTCCGCGATCTCGTTGTGCTCGTACCCCTGCACGTCGTGCAACACAAATACGGTCCGGTAGCCCGGGGGCAACTTTTCAACCGAACGTTCCAGATTGACCCGGTCGACGGCGCCGCTCAAGCGCAAATCCGGTGCGCCAATATCTTTCCTGGGGCCGCTCGTCTCATCGTCAGGATCCGTCGTTTCTTCGAGCGAGGCCACAGGGAGCGACTTCTTACGCAACCTCATCAGCACCACATTGACCGTCATCCGATGCAACCAGGTTGAAAAGGCCGACTCTCCGCGGAACGTCCCAATCTTGCGGAACAGCTGCAGAAAGGCTTCCTGCATCAGATCTTCCGCATCGGGCGGGTTATTCACCATCCGCAGGCACAAAGCGTAGACGCGGCGGCTGTGCATGTGGTACAGGAACTCAAAAGCCGCAGCATCCCCGGCCTGGGCCAGGCGGATGGCCTCCGCTTCAGTCACCGGTTTGGGGGACTGCCGAGAGGTCGACGCATCGGGATCGCTTGGTCGGTTTCGGGCCAACGGTCCAATAGCGGCGCATCCATCCCTTCGGATGCGCCTCATGCCTCCAAGAGTTGTCCTGTCAGAAGCCCGCATGTGCTAGCAAACACCCCTGCGGGACACTAGTTCCGGTCGGACGGCGCCAGCCCCCTGCGGGCAAGCAGGCTAGACCATTCTCCTGCTAATCGTGGCCATTCGTCTATGTCGGATCACAACTTGGCGGGTGGACGTGCCGTCTTCCTGAGGTTCAGATTGCTCCCGAACGGTGTCTTGGAAAGTCCCAAGTTGGTTCTCGGGCAGAGCAATCAAGAAAGACTTGAACACAACAATAGCTTCTCTCATACAGGTATTCAGGTCGTAGTGGTCCGTGTCCACCTCGTCCCACATTTGATTGGGGTTTACCGAGAGCCCTTCAGCGAGGTCATCAGCGGCCCGGCGAAAATCCTTGCCCAGATCCTCGACCATCTCCATCAGAGTGCTCACTTTATGGAGGAACTGGAGCCTTTGGGAAAGCAGCACGTGGTTGAGCAGGCTGCTCATTCGCGCCGAACGCTGGCCCTTTTGTCCCTGAAAATTCGCGGGATCCAGAGGCGTTGCGTTCGGAATGGTGCCGTAGTGCTTGGCGTGCTCCGACAGCGCACGCAGCAAGCCCGCCAGGGTTTGCGTTAGCAGCCTGCAAAGCCCTGACGTAATGCCCATAGCCTGCAGGGACTTGGCGGGCTGTCCCAGTTGCCGCAGTGCAATTGCCTCATCGAGGGACACGCTCAACATCACATAGCTGGATTCGAGTTTGTGTACCTGCCTATTGAACACCACTGCTTTTGCTTCTGGAAGCCAGGCGCGCCAGTCATCTTGGACAGACTTGCCGCGGGCTGAGCGGGGGCGGACACAGTCTTTCACGGGACTCTCCGTAGGGGACAGATCCGGGAGTATAGCAAAAAGCTGAGCTCAAGCCATAGTATTCTTCAAACCAAGGGCCGATTGGGCAACTCTTTCTCAGAAAGCCGATAGGGGGAACGACCCATTTCAAAGGATAGCGTGCGTTACGCCTTCTCTTGCGAAGAAATGGGTCCGTATTCCTTGCTCAAGGATAACGCGCGCCGTTATACTCAAACTCCGTCGCTTCCGAAAGGATTTTCCCTTTGCAATTTGAGCCGCGTGACCAGTTCGAGCAGCGCCAGAAGAAACTCGAACAGATCCAGGCGCTTGGGCACGATCCTTACCCCCGCGAATTTCGCTGGACGGATACTCCGGCCGCCCTGGTGGAGAAGTACGGCCAGTCCACCGCAGCGGAATTAGAGTCGGCACAGCGCGAAGTGCGGGTTGCCGGTCGGCTCCTCTCTTTCCGGCTGATGGGCAAGGCCGGTTTTGCCCATCTGCAAGGCGACGGGAAGCGGATCCAGATCTATGTAAAGAAAGATGTTGTCGGCGAAAAAGGATTCCAGCTATTTCATCTTCTCGATTTGGGTGATTCGATTGGGGTGCGCGGACGGCTGTTTCGAACCAAGACCAATGAGCTCTCCATCTGGGTTGAGGAGATCTTCTTCCTTTCGAAAGCCTTGCTGCCGTTGCCGGAGAAATGGCACGGTCTGACGGACGTCGAGCTCCGCTACCGCCAGCGATATCTGGACCTGATTGCCAATGAAAAATCGCGCCAAGTATTTGTGACACGCGCGCGAATCATCCAAGAAATGCGCCGGTTTTTTGACGCTCGTGGTTACATCGAGGTCGAAACGCCGATGATGCATCCCATCCCGGGGGGCGCGGCCGCCCGGCCCTTTATCACCCACCACAACACGCTGGATATTGACCTCTATCTGCGCGTTGCGCCGGAGCTTTATTTGAAGAGGCTGACGGTTGGAGGGTTCGACCGCGTGTACGAGATCAACCGAAATTTCCGCAATGAGGGCATTTCCACGCAGCATAACCCTGAATTCACCATGCTGGAGTTCTACGAGGCCTACAGCAACTACCGCGACCTCATGGACATGAACGAGCAGCTCTATGCGCTACTGGCCAGAAATATCACCGGTTCGACGACGGTGAAGTACGGCGGTGCCGAGCTTGATTTTTCCAAAATGCAGCGGCTCACCATGCGCGAGGCGATCGTGCGGTATTGGCCAACGGCAGCGGGCGAAGCTCCAACGCTCCAGAAATTGGCTTCTCCCGGCGGGGCGCGTGAAACCACAACCCGCTACAACGAATGGGCCAAGCGCACCGGCGCCCGCTATGCCGTGGCAAAAGGCACGCTCACGGACGGTGAGTGGACCGGCCTGCTTTTCGAGGCCATGGCTGAGGACAAACTGATTCAGCCGACGATCCTGTACGACTTTCCCACGGATATTTCTCCTCTTTCGAAACAGAAGCCGGAAGACCCGTCCCTGACGGAACGATTTGAAATCTACGTCGCCGGAATGGAAGTGGCCAACGGTTTCTCCGAATTGAACGACCCTGCCGAGCAGGAACGCCGCTTCCTTGCGCAGATCGCCCAGGGCGGCGAAGAAGTGCCGAAGCAGCTCGACGTGGATTACATTCGCGCCCTCTGTCACGGCATGCCTCCCACGGCCGGCGAAGGCATCGGCATCGACCGCCTGACGATGCTACTGACGGATTCGCCTTCGATCCGAGACGTCATCCTCTTTCCCCTGCTCCGCCCCGAAGGCGGAGAACCATCTTCCGCTTCCGAAGCGCACCGCGCATAACGTATTCTTCCAAGCACCATGCGATTTGAATGGTTTGTGGCGCAGCGGTACCTGCGATCGCCGTACCGGCCGGCAGTCCTGCGGCTGGTCACAATGTTTTCCATAATTGGGGTGGCCGCAGGCGTGGCCACGCTGGTCATCGCGCTTTCCATGAACACCGGATTCCGTGAAACGCTGCAAGACCGCTTGCTCGGCGTGACCGCGCACGTTTCTCTCACACGGCCCGGCACCGCAGGGATCAGGAACTATGAGGAAATGGCTACGAAGCTCGCGGCTGCAACGGGTGCGCGCTCGGTCACGCCGGCGGTCTATCAGACGGTACTGCTTTCTTTCTCTGGACAAGCGCGAGGCGTGGTCACGAAGGGCATCGATCCCGAGCGCGAACGAAAGAGTGACGAAGCATTGCAGCGTATTGTCGCCGGTGAATTGGACTTTTCGCCCGACGCGGACGGCATTGACGCGCTGCTGATTGGAAGACAGCTTGCCGAAGAGTGGAAGGTCTCTCCCGGTGATTACCTGACGCTCACAAGTCCGCAGGGGCGTTTAACTCCCTATGGATTGATGCCGCGGACGCGGCGCTTTCGCGTTGCAGGAGTTTTCGATTCCGGCTTCTACGATTACGACGAGAATTGGTGTTTCATGACTCTCGCGGCGGCGCAGGGACTTTCCGGCGCAGGTGACGTCGTCAACGTTCTCGAATTTCGCCTGCATCAGCCCGAACGCGCGGGCGAAATTGCGGAACAGGTCCGGCAAGCCGCCGGGCACGGTTTTTCAACGACAACCTGGATGGAAGAGAATCGCGCATTGTTCCGCGCGTTACGTTTGGAAAAACTGGTCACAGCGATTTTCATCGGTCTGATTACCTTCGTCGCCGGTCTCAACATTCTGGTCGTGCTTTCCATGACGGTTACCGACAAGGCGCGCGACATCGCCGTGCTCCGGTCCTTCGGCGCGCGCCGCGAGCAGATTCGGACAATTTTTCTGTGGCAGGGAATTAGTATTGGAGCGACGGGCACGCTGATCGGTCTTTTCATCGGCTACGCGTTTTCGTTTGTGGCAGGGAATTACCATCTGATTCCTCTCGATCCTCAGGTCTACGCCGTGCCCTATGTGCCTTTCCATCCGAGCGTGTTCGATGGTGTGTGGATCACCACTGTGGCGATGGGAATTTCGATTGCGGCTACCATCTTGCCCGCTCGCGCTGCCGTGCGCCTCCTACCGGTGGAAATCTTGCGGTACGAATGACCTCCCGGTTCGCGTCGGGAATAACCATATTCTTCAACGCGTTTGGCGCAAGATTTGCTCCTATTTCAAGGAGAAGCCGGCGGGTAAGACCGGGGCACGTCCTATATTCTCGGTTGCCGTAGGGTCCCGCCGCAAGCTGTTGAAAATAGAAAGATTACAGCTGGGGCACTTTGGTGCAGAAGTGCCGTCTTTTAGGCAGGAAATGGACTGGCGGAAATAGGAGAGACTTTGGGCCTGCAAAAGTTCGGTGGCGCGGCAGTTGCGCGGCACGAAGATTGCACAAAAAGCATCTAAGTAGATAGCAGGAAGGGCCCTAAAAAAGTCGAAAGGCGCTGCAGGAATGATCCAGGACGCACAGGTCGCGAGCGGGAAGGTGGCGGGCGATCCGCGCGGCGCGGCAGTTGTTCTGGAATCGAGAGGCCTGAAGAAAACTTACGGCAGCGGCGAGAAAATCATCTCTGTCCTGACAGATGCAAATTTGAGTTTGCGGCAGGGAGAAATGGTAGCGATCGTTGCGCCTTCGGGCGCCGGCAAAAGTACTTTGCTGCATCTGTTGGCCGCGCTAGACACACCAACGAGCGGTACAGTATACTTCGCAACGAAAGCCATTGAATCGATTCATGATGCGGCGCTGGCGGAATTTCGGAATCGTGCCATCGGATTTTTGTGGCAACGCCACCAGTTGCTGCCGGATTTTACGGCTGCGGAAAACGTAGCCATGCCGCTGCTGGTGCGCGGCGAGGATTTCACGACTGCGCTGGGGATGGCGCGGAAGTGGCTCGCGGAGGTTGGCTTGGAAAACCGGGCCGACCACCGCGCAGGGGAACTCTCCGGAGGGGAACAGCAGCGCGTCGCGATTGCCCGGGCGCTCGTCACTGGGCCATCAGTGCTGCTGGCAGATGAACCTACCGGAGATTTGGACGAGCAGAATGCTTGGGCTGTGTTCGAGTTGCTACAACGATTGCATCGCATGCACAGGTTGACGTCGCTGATTGCGACACACAACCTGGCGCTCGCCGCCCGGTGCGACCGCATACTGGCGCTGGAACATGGCGTTCTGCAAACTCGCGAGGCTGCGGCTTCAGCGAGCGGGGTCCCAGGGGGAGAAGCGAGCTAACGTGTTCGAACGTTATACAGAGAAAGCGCGACGCGTCATATTTTTTGCAAGATACGAAGCCAGCCAGTATGGCAGCCCGTATATCGAGACCGAACATCTGCTGCTCGGCTTGATGCGCGAGGACAAAGCCCTGGCCAACCGTTTCCTGCGCCAGCAAGGCTCGATCGAATCGATACGCAAGGAGATCGAAGCCCGCATCACCATCCGCGAGCGCATCTCGACTTCCGTCGAAGTGCCGCTCAGCGCGGAGTGCAAGCGCATCCTCAATATGGCCGCGGAAGAAGCGGAGCGTCTGGGTCACAAGCACGTCGGCACGGAGCATCTTCTTCTCGGTATTCTCCGCGAAGAGAAGTGCTTCGGCGCGGAAATTTTGATGGAGCGCGGTCTGCGTCTGTCCACGTTGCGGGAAGAGCTCGCGCGCACGTCCGGCGAAAAAACAGCGGCAGCGCGGCCAAAGGAAACTTCTCTCCTCGCGGAATTCAGCCGCGACCTCACGCAAGCGGCTTCCGAGGGCTCTCTGGATCCTCTCGTAGGGCGCGAAAACGAAGTCGAGCGCGTCATTCAAATCCTCTGCCGTCGCACCAAGAATAATCCTGTCTTGATCGGCGAGCCCGGCGTGGGCAAGACAGCCATTGTCGAAGGCCTCGCGCAGCGTATTTCCGATGGTGATGTTCCGCCGTTCCTTGCGGACAAACGCATCCTGTCGCTTGACCTTTCATTGATCGTCGCGGGCACCAAGTACCGCGGACAGTTTGAAGAGCGCCTGAAGACCATCATGAAGGAATTGATGGAGAGCCAGAACTCCATCGTCTTCATCGACGAGCTGCACACACTCGTGGGCGCCGGTTCCGCGGAAGGTTCGCTCGACGCCGCCAACATTCTGAAGCCCGCGCTCTCCCGCGGCGAGATTCAGTGCATTGGGGCGACGACTCCGGGAGAATACCGCAAGTCCGTGGAGAAAGATCGCTCGCTCGAACGCCGTTTCCAATCTGTCAAAGTTCCCGCGCCTGACGAAGAACAAGCCGTGCAAGTGATTCAGGGCGTCCGCGAGCGCTACGAAAAATTCCATGCTGTCAGCTACACGGACGAGGCGTTGCGCTACTCCGTTTATCTTTCCAACCGCTACATTCCCGACCGTTTTCTTCCGGACAAAGCCATCGACCTGATCGACGAAGCCGGCGCGCGCGTCAAGCTGCGTCAGGCCACTGTTCCCGAAGAAGTCGGCGAAGTACAAAAGCGCGTGAAATTCATCACTCACCGCATGGAAACGGCCATCGCCAATCACGAATTTGAAAAGGCGCGTTTCTATTCCGAGGAAGAACGCAAGGAAAAAGAAAATTTGCGCGGACTGCGCGAACGCTTCAAATTGGACGACGCCTCGACGGGCATCGTCACTCGTGAAGACATCGAAGAAGTCGTTTCGCGCTGGACCGGCATTGGCGTGACTTCCATCAAGGAAGACGAGCAGCAGAAGCTTTTGCGCATCGAGCCCGAACTCCACAAGCGCGTCATCAGCCAGGACAAAGCCATCACCGCTCTCGCTCGCGCCATTCGCCGCAGCCGGGCCGGCCTCAAGTCACCCTTGCGTCCAGTGGGTTGCTTCTTCTTCCTCGGTCCCACAGGTGTCGGAAAAACGGAAGTCGCCAGACGCTTGGCAGAGTTTTTGTTCGGTTCGGAGAAGTCGCTGGTTCGCTTCGACATGTCGGAGTTCATGGAAAAGCACTCCGTCTCGAAACTGATTGGTGCCCCTCCAGGTTACGTGGGCTACGAAGAAGGTGGCCAATTGACGGAGCGCGTCCGCCGGACTCCTTACTCGGTCATCCTGCTTGATGAAATCGAGAAGGCGCATCCGGACGTTTTCAATATATTATTGCAGGTCTTTGAAGACGGTCAGTTGACGGACGGGCTCGGCAACACCGTGGATTTCCGGAACACCATCATCATCATGACCTCCAATCTCGGCGCGCGTCATTTGCAAAAGCGCACCGCCTTGGGCTTCCAGTCCGGAGCCGATGAAGCCGGGCAAAAGAGCATGGAAGATATGGTGATGAACGAAGTAAAGCGGGCGTTCAATCCGGAGTTCTTGAACCGGCTGGACGAAGTCATTATTTTCAATCCGCTCGGCGACGAAGACCTGCTTCGCATCATCGACTTGCTGGTGGGCCAGTTGAACGACACGCTGATTCACCGGCAGGTGCAGATTGTAGTTTCGCCGGAAGCACGACAGTGGATACTTGAGAAAACGTGTGCGGACCGTAGTTACGGCGCGCGTCCGCTTCGCCGGGCTTTGCAGAAGTACGTAGAGGACCCGCTCTCCGAGGCCCTCATCCAGGGTGGAATTCAAAGGCCGGCGACATTGCAGATTTACGTCGCGGGAGAAGGCCTTTCGTTCCGTCCCGTCGGTGAGGCAACCCCGGTCGTCCACTAACGAATCTGAACCAACGCACGGATGGTCCCGGCAGGGGTCGGGATCAACGCACGGCTGGCCCACACCGGGTCCAGCGGGAGAATAACAACTTGAGTTTGGGGGCGCGGCCTTGACGACCTCACCGGCCGCTCAAAGAAAAGTTTGTTCGCCGTCCGGTTTTTTTGCGGCTCGAGTGACGTGGTTGGTCGCCCTTGTGTATCTCTTCGCGACCCCGTCAATTGCGGCCCCGCTCGAAAATTCCCGCGCGCATTCCTCCGCATCGGCGCATTCCTATCTTTTCTCTGCTTCCTTTGACTACGCAAACGGCAAAGACGTTATCGAAGATCATTCTGCGGGGGACCCTCAGGCCGCCGCGCAGCAGCAGTTTGTGGTCGAGCGTATCGATTTCATTGGCAACCGCCGCGTGCGCAGCGACACCCTGACGGCGCGAATCTTCAGCCGGCCCGGCGATGTCTACAATGAAGAGACGTTGCGCCGCGATTTTCAGGCCCTTTGGAACACGCAATTCTTTGAGGACGTAAAGCTTCGTGTGGAAGACTCTCCCAATCGCCCGAACGGCAAAATTATCATCTTCGAGGTCAAAGAACGCCCGCAGATCCGACGCATCCGTTACGACGGCAACCACTCCATTTCCGAATCCGACATTCTCGATCGCTTCAAGGAACGCAAAGTCGGTCTCAGTGTTGAAAGCCAGTTTGATCCCACCAAGATCAAGAAAGCGGAAGTCGTGCTGAAGGAGTTGCTGGCCGAGCATGGCCGGCAGTTCGCTAAAGTCACTCCGCAGTACGAGCGCATCGCTTCCAGCAACGCCGTCATTCTCGTTTTCAAAATCGAGGAAGGCCCCAAGGTCAAAGTCGGAAAGATTAAATTCAAGGGCAACCACGCTTTCAGCGACCGTAAGCTGATTCGCGCCATGCGCCACGACCGCCCCTACGCGATTCCGCTTTACTTCTGGTATATCCCTGTTCTCACCAAAACCTACGACCGCGAAAAGTTGAGCGAGGACCTGGAAGTCGGCGTTCGCGGCCTGTATCGCGACAACGGCTACTTCAAGGTCTCCGTTGGCGAACCGATTCTCGATAACATTGACACTACGCATTCGCGCCTGGGAGTTCCCCTTATCACCGGAAAAGGCCACGGCAAGGCCGTCAACATCACCATCCCCATCGAAGAGGGCGAGCGCTATCGCATGGGCACCCTCAAAATCGTCAGCTCGGATCCAGACAAGGCCTTGTCTCTGAAGGTCGATGCCCTGAAGAGCGCTTTCCCCCTCAAGCAGGGCGACATCTTCTCCACGGAAAAGGTCCGCAAGGCCCTCGAGACTTACGGCAAAATCTACGGCGAATATGGATTCATCGATTTCACCCCCGAGCCCGATACTGAAGTCGACGATGCCACCAAGATCATTAACCTGACCCTGCGCTTCGACGAACAGAAGCAGTATTTTGTTCGCCGCATCGACTTTAGCGGCAACACCACTACGCGCGACAAAGTCATTCGCCGCGAGCTTATGATTGACGAGGGCCAGCTCTTCAACAAGCGTCTCTGGGAACTTAGCATCCTGCGCCTCAATCAGCTCGATTACTTCGACAAGATCGAAGCGGACAAGGCCGCCGAGATTAAGCGCAACAATAAAGAAGGCACCGTCGACATCAACCTCAAGCTCAAGGAGAAGGGCAAGCAGTCCATCGGCTTGCAGGGCGGCGTCAGCGGTTTGGCCGGCAGCTTCATCGGCCTCACCTATCAGACCAACAACTTTCTGGGTCTTGGCGAGACTCTTACCTTTTCGGCGCAGTTCGGCGATCTTTCGCGCAGTTTTCTTTTCGGATTTACCGAGCCTTATCTCTTTGACCGCCCCATCTCCTCCGGGTTCACGATTTTTTCCAGCCGCTACAAGTTTGACCAGGCCCGCCAGGCCGCGCTCCTCACCGGCCAATCCGTCAGCATCAACCCGGAATTCATTCAGAATTACAATCAGGACAGCACCGGCTTCACGCTCTTCGCCAGCTATCCTATCCGCAAGCTTTCCTTCACTCGCATTGGCTTGCAGTATGGGCTCACGCGCACCAACATCACCGCATTCAACGACGCCTCCAAGCTGCTGTTCACTCAGGTGCAGTTCCGCAGCATCGCCGGTCCGAGCGCGTTGAACGGAATCGTCTCCAGCACCATCACTCCCACCATCACATACAACACCGTCAACAATCCCATCAATCCCACCGGTGGAAAGAGCTACTTTTATTCCCTCGGGTTTTCTGGCCTCGGCGGCAACGTCAAGAGCATCACCAATGTTGTGGATTGGAAGTACTACCATCCGGTGAACAAGCATCGCAACGTCTTAGGATTCCATGCTTCCGGCGCGTTCATCACCGGATACGGCGGTGGGGAACCGCCTCCGTATAGCCGCTTTTATATGGGCGGCGAGTCGGATATTCGCGGTTTTGACATTCGCTCTATCACTCCGGTCACTTTTATCCCGGTCGCTACCGCGCAGCAGTTCACCTACACCTGCAACACCTGCCTGAACGGTTTTGGTCAACCGACTCCGCGAACCGTCAGCGTTCCCGTGCTCGGCTATACCATCACTTTTCCGGGAGGCGACACGCAGGGCTACGGAAACGTCGAGTACCGCATCCCCATCATCGGCAACACGTTCCAGACCGTGCTGTTTTTTGACGGCGGCACCAATGGTATTCTCCGCAAGGGCGCGTTACGGCTCGACCCCACGGGCTTCGATAATCTCAACACTAGCTTTCCTAGCGCCGTCACCTCCGGCGCGCTCGATGCCAACCGGCAGTTGGGCATCGCTCCGAATACTAATTTTCGCTTGCGCGGTTCCACAGGCATCGAATTTGTAGTTCAGTTGCCGATCATTCAGGCGCCTTTCCGCGTCTACTACGCGTACAACGTCCACCGTTTGCATTCACAGCTCTTGGCGCCTCCCGATTTCATTGAACCTACTGAGATCTGCGATCCATCTTTGGGAGATAAGTGCGGCGCAGTCGGCCGCCTTCCCGCCACGCTTCCTCCGGACGTGTGGAGGTTCCAGGTCCGACCGACCATCGAGCAGCTCCTGAAAAATCCCGGGAGTCTCAACTATTTCGAGCCGGCGCGCACCTTCCGCTTTACTGTCAGCCGGACTTTTTAGGGTGTGATGATTTTATGCTTTTCGACAAAACCTCGGAGTTCACCAGCGCAGCACAGGCGAAACGCTTGCAACGTGCGCAAATGTGGGGGAGACAGTGGGTATGAAGTGGCATAAGAATGCGAGAAATAGCCTTTTGGCGATGGTCTTCGCCGGCTTGTGGATCGGCGGCTGTGGCAGCAGCAGCACGGCTAATCAGGTGGTTGTTACCGTAACGGGCACTGCGTCCGTCATGGTCCCGACGCAAACGCAGACCATTACGTCCACCGTCACCGGCGCCACCGATGTTTCTTCCACCTTCGACTGCTCCTACACCACCACGCCGAATCCTACGACGGCTGTGCCGAGCCCGAAGCCTTCTGCTTCTGCAGAATGCTCGACCCAGAACGGTGCCGTGGGCACGCTCTCCGGCATTCTGAATACCAGTACCACAGTCGCCTCCACGGCCACCTTCACTGCTCCGTCGGTTTTCCCCGATCAGGTCAAACTCCCCAACGTCATCGTCACCATCACCGCCACGTCCAACGCCGACAAGAAGAAGACCGGCAAGTTCACCATTACGTTCGATTCCGGCATTCGCATTCAAATCATCCCGGCAACCGCAACCCTGGCGACCAATGCCACGCAGCTGTTTCTCGCCGAGGATCTGACCAACACGGTTATTAATCCCACCCAACTTACCTGGGGCGTAACCTTCGAAGTTACCGCTAAGATTGACAGTGCGGACTGCAGCACCGGCAGCAACAGTTGCGGTTCCGTCGATAGCACTGGGCTATATAAGGCTCCTGCGGCCGTGCCTACTGCCGCCCCATCCTCGACGACCGCGCCCGTCAATGCGGCAGGCATCGTTACCGTCTTCGCTTTTTCCAAGGTGGACAACGCCCGCATCGCGCAGGCCGCCGTCACCATCGTCACCGCGGGGGACATTACTTTCAGCGGCATCTCTCCTTCTATTGCTCCCCAGGGCGCTCTCCAGCAAGACATCTTTCTCTCGGCCACCAACGCCAATTCGCAGATGGGTGTTACCCTCGCCCCTGTTGGGGTTACTTGCCCAGGCTCAGCGTCGTGCGTGACGCTCGATCCCCAAACACAGATCAAAGTAGTCTTTGCCGCCGGATCGACTTCTACCTCGATTGGTGCGCGCGCCCGCCTGAATTCGGAGAATTTGAAGACCCCCGGTCACTACACCTTGCAAGTGACCACCAGCAATTCTTCCGTCAATGTGACGGGCGGGCCATTCCCCCTGGACATTGTCCCCGTTCGTCCCACGATCGTTGGCTCCAATCCTGGCAATTTTCAGGAAGCCACGCTCGGCCAGACTGGTGGCGTCCCCTTCAATATCGATGGTGGATTCTTTGGCCCCTCGGATTCCCCTACGGTGGCCTCCAGTTTCAATGGACAAGCATTGCTTACCAGCTCCTCGACATTGGCCGCTTCCACGGCGCGGCGCATCGAGGGCTTCCTGCCCGCTCCCGGCGGCACCGGCCATACCGCGGGTCTGTACTCCTTCGGAGTGCAGTACACCACGTCGCCAGGGCCGTTTACTGCTCCGTCGCCTGCAATCGCCTTTACCAACGTCGCGGTGATCCCGGATTATGGCGGATCGAATCCGCCGGCCGACATCACCCTTGGATCTCCCGCCTTGCTGTTTGCCGCGAACCCACCGAGCGCAAACTCCAAAGTGTACCTGGGGCCCAGCCCGCAGATTTCCTTTGGCGCGACTTCCGCGCCTAGCAGCATTGCTATCGACCGGACTGACCGCTTGGCCATCGTGACTCTGGCTGGCCTAAGCTCGAACAACATCCAACTCATCGATCTGAGCAGCGGAACTCCCGCAGTGACGAGTCAAGTTTCCTCTGGCGGAAACGTCGCGACCGGTGTGGCCGTGGACGACCAGCTTGTCTTTCAGACTCCATCGCAGCCTAACGTTGCCGCAGTCGTGAACTACGCGAGCCGGTCGCTTTCCATTCTTTCTGTTCCCGCTGGTGCTTCGCTGGGAACCGTGGATCTGAGCTGCGTGATTCCTCAGTCCGATCCCGTATGCCAGGCCGTCACGGAGCCGTTTCCGTACTCCGTGGGCATTGATCCGTTTTCTCACCGCGCGATCGTGGCGTTTGCTTCCACAAACATCGGGCTGGTCCTAAACTTGAATGCCGACCCGAATGTCACCGCAAAACTCACGTGCCTCCCGAGCCCTCCGACCACCACTTGGACTCTGCCTTACTGTCCCATCGGCTACGTTACCCTGAATTCGGGACCAAACCCGCAAGTGGCATTTGAGCCCGGAGCTCGTCTGGCTTACGTCACTCCAGGCGGAGCCGGCCTTCTTTCCGCAGTGGACCTGGCCAATCCAACCGCCGGATCGGTTAGCATTGTCAGTGCCACGCGCGCTTCCAACGTTGTCACCATTGCGACAACCGATCCCCACAATCTCAACCCAGCTAGTCCTGGGACGGTGCTCATTAGCGGTTTGCCGTTGGGGACCACCAATAAAACGGACTTCAATGGTTCTTTTTCTGTCGGCGCGGTCCTGGATGCCAAGCATTTTCAATATTTCCAGGCTGATAAGGACGACACCAGCACTTGCTCCACCACTTGTCTTGCTAGTTCTGGAACTCCCTTCCTGACCTATACACTCTCTTCTTCGATTGTCGGAATTGCCTTTAATCCCATCACCAGGCAGGCCGTTCTCGCTGACCCCAACGTCACTTTCAGCCAGATCGACTTTATTGATCCGCAGAGCCAAACCGTCAGTCCGATGTCCCTGTTTTCGGAGGCCACCGGTCAAGTTAGTTCAGGTGCGCCAGAATTGGGCGCGGAGACTGTGGCGTTTCAGCCCTTCTCCAACACTGCGGTCTCATTCAATCCCAAGACAAATGAGGTTTCGCTGCTCGATCCTTCCCTTTTGCAGCGTCCCGCCATCGTTACCACGGGGCAAAACGGGCTTGCTACTATCTGTGCGGCGAATTGCACTCCCCCCGCTACCCCCACAAACGTCACCATTCCGGGCGCCATTGCTGTGGATTCCGCTAACAATCTGGTCTTGACAGTGAACTCTGGCAGCGGCACCATCACCGCCTTCAAACTTGGCGGTGTAAAGCCCGTTCACATCGAAAGTGTGCAAACCCCGGCGATAGATGCTGGCAGTGCTACCGCCACAACACCCGCAAGCCTCAGTCCTGCCGTGAAAATCACCCTAGGCACGGCGCCAACCGCCGTCAACGGTGTAAAGATTTTCGGTGTAGGTTTCGACTCCGGTTCCCAAGTCCTTTTGGACAGCGTCGCCTTTGCCTCAAGTTCTTTGGGCAATTTTACCTTCGTGAGCGGCAATGAAATCGATGTAACCGTCCCCGTCTCAGTGCTCAATGCCGGCCCCCGCCATTACGCGCTCAGCGTCACCAGCAGCTCCGGCGTCGCTTCGAACGTCATCGACTTCACTGTCCTCGAAGAAATTCCTTTGGCGCCCTGCAACGTGACCTCCACCTCGGCCGGCACGCCCGCCGCGCCGGGTGGCGTCGCCATCGACGAAGTCAATAATCTCGCGGTCGTCACCAACACCGGCTCGGGCTGCAGCCAGGTTTCTGTTTTCAGCCTGAATCCTGCCAGCATTTTCAACCAGACCGTCAAGACCATCGCCGCCGGCGACACACCCACCGGCGTCGCCGTTCTTCCCCGGCTTGCTTATAACGGGCAGCCCGCCGGCACTTCGGGCGTCGCTGTGGTCACCAACAACGGCTCGAATTCTGTCTCCATTTTGGACCTGGTAAACGCCGTTCCTGTTGCCGACTCTACCGGCAAAGCCTTGACTGTAACTGTAGGCACTGCTCCGAGCGGCGTGGCCATCGATCAGGAAACAAATCTCGCGGTCGTGGCCAACACCGGTTCGAACACGGTTACTACCATTGATCTCACACCCCTGACCGCCAATCCTATCGGCACGCTTACACCCAGCAGCGTGGCTGTCGACCAAAATCCTATCGCCGTAGCTATCGACCCCGATCGCGGCACCAACGGGCGTGGGCTCGCCGTTGTGACCTGCCTCCGGGTCAATGGCGCCTCGAGTCCCTCCGGCGCTCTCGATGGCGTGGACATCGGCTCGACCACCCCCGTCCGGTCGGCTTCCGCTTCGACGTCGTTTCTTACTTCTACGCCGACGGGCATCGTCTTCGATCCTAGCGTGGTTACTGGCACTACGAGCCCTGGCCTCTTTTATGCCGTCTCCACCCAGGGCAACGTGATCACCGCGTTCAATCCGGACTCCACCCAGACGCAAACGATTAAAGTCGGTATTAATCCCAACGCTATCGCGTTCAATTTCCAGACCGGCACGATCCTCACGGTCAATTCGCTGAGCAACACGATTTCGATTGTGGATTCGCAGACCTTTGCAACCAAGGCAACTCTCGGTATCGGCGCCACATCGAAATTTGCAGCGGCCATCCAGACCTTTACGAACCTGGCGGTAATAGCCGATCAGGCCAACAACCGGGTGCTCCTGTTCCCGTTGCCGAAATAGGATGGAAGCCCGGCGAACTCTTGGTGCGGGAGCCGTCCTATCCATCCGGGCTGCCGGGGCGATCATGCTTTATGATTGCGGGAAACAAATGGCGTCGGCTATACTTTCAGGTTTGCAATACGCTCGCAGAGTCCGCAGGGAGTGGAATCAGTTTCAAGCCAAGCTGACTTGGCACGGGTTCGCCCCGGTTCTTCCGTGGCGCGCCACAACAAGGAGAGAAAAGTGAATTCTAGATTGTTGACCGCTCTGCGGTCGCGAAATATGTTGACTCGTACAGCCGCCCTGGCTGCCGCGTGCATAGTGAGCACCGGAGCCGCCGGGGCACAGTCGCCCGCAGCGCCCGGCTCGGCCGCCGCAGGCAAGGTCGGCGTCATCAGCATTCGCCAGGCCATTGTTACCACTGCGGAAGGCAAGCTGGCTTCCGCGGAGTTGCAGTCGCAGTTCGCTTCGCGCCAGAACGAAATCGAGAATCTGAACAAGCAGATCAATGATCTGCAGGCGCGTCTTCAGGCCGGCCAAAACAAGCTGAGCCAGGAAGAAGAAGGCCGCCTCCGGCAGCAAGGGCAGCGGCTGGCGCAGCGGCTTGAGCGCATGAACACGGAATACCAGGAAGACGTAAACGCCGCGCAGGCTGACGTCATTGACCGTATCGGCCGCAAAATGGTCGACGTGCTCGACCGTTATTCCCGCGAAAACGGCTACGTCGTCGTTCTAGATTCTTCGGCGCAGAACACTCCGATTCTCTTCGCTTCCACACAGATCGATGTCACCCAGGACATTGTGCGCCTCTACGATCAGGCCTACCCGGTCAAGGCCGGAACATCCACACCAGCCAAGCCGGCCGCCGCAAAACCGGCCCCGTCGACGTCTCAGCCGCCTGCTTCCAAGCCATAACCAACGCAGTTTTTCTCCGGAGTTTGCGCTTCGCCAAAACGCTCCCGACAAGATCGGGAGCGTTTTGTTTTTCCTGCGTCGCCGCGTGCCTGCCTCACAGAATTTGCCATTGGCGCAGCGCTCGTTTCGATGCTGTCCGCTGCAAGTGGAATCCTTTCTGACCTTTCGGTCAGGTTCTTAAGCGGAACGGCCCTGTACCATTTCTTCGTTGCCTTCTTTTGCAGCAGCGTCTTACTGTTGTGGGGTATCCCTATTCTCCAGGAATATGGCATCCATACTCGGCACTCGCCACACCATACAGAATTCCTCGCCGCTTGAGGGACCAGATTCTTTCCGCGCGCAGCAAGCGGATTTGGAGTTGCGGCAGCTCGCGCGCCGCGAGTGGTGGCTGTGGTTCTCCGCGTTTTTCGTTGCCACCCTTTCCGCAGTGGCCTTCGTGCTTTCCTCGTTTCCCTCATTATTCCGGCACCACGATCATTTTTACGAAATCCGCTCTGACCAGGCTCGTTGGGGAATCCTCTCCCTGCTTCTTCTTTTCAACGGCTGGATGCTTTACCGTCAATGGTTCTTCCGACGCGAGCGGAGACATTTGAGCGGGCAGCAGAACGCGGATGCCACCCCTGGCGCGGCCCTCGCGCCAATTTCCACTTCCGGCGGCGTCGATTCCGTCACGGGACTGCACACGCGAGCGTTCATCGAGCAGCAGCTCGGCAAAGAAATTGCGCGCGCGCGGCGCCAGAACACTGCGCTAAGCCTGGCCACCATCCATTTGGACGAGTTTGCCGAACTCGGCAAGCGCTACGGTCAATCCGCCATGGACGAAGCCGTAAAAGAGCTTGCGCGGCGTTTGAAGAAGGCGTGCCGCGGCTCTGATTTTGCGGCCCGGCTGGCCAGCGACGATTTTCTGCTGGTGCTGCCGGAATGCAACCTGGGCGAAGTAAAAACCGTATTGAACCGGCTCGGCGCGATCGAAGTGGTCTGTTCCGGCCACCGGGTCAACCTGGCCTATACCACCGGCTATGTGGACTATCAGCCCGGCGATTTTCCCTCGGACATGCTCAAGCGGGCCTCGCAGCTTCTTCACCTCTACGAAAACGCCGCCAAGGAAAGCTTCTCGGCAACGCTGATGCCGCATTAAGCTGCCGCTTGGTCCGTCAAGCCGGCGCTTCCTGCGTCGCGCGAGCACTTGCCACTTGATACTTCGCGTTAGCGACTTCCGCACATTGCTGCGAAAGCTCGCTGAAGATCACTCTCACTTCTACTGAGCCTTCCAGAAAATTTCACAGACAGCAAAGCCCGCCGAGAAGCAAAGGCTTCTCAGCGGGCCAAAAACATTTTCAGCGAGCGACTATCAGCAGGCGACTTTCAGCGCGCGACTGGTCGCCGCCTTGCCGCGCGCTGCGCTCAGCTTCCGATCAGCTCCCGCTCGACTAGCTTAGCTAGCTCCGGCTCGACTAACTCCGGGTCAACCCCGGTTAGCTTCCTGCGGGGGACTGCAGCCACCGGATCGCTTTGCGCAACGGATTGGAGCCGCTGCCGCTGCTCATCGGCGTATTCAACCACGCCACGATGCTGTGCCCGGCAGCCGAGAAGCGGCTCGGACCGTCATCTAATGGCCTGGATTGGTCAGCAGGAGGCGCGTCGGACGGCGTAATCCAGTACGGGCTCCCGGTTACGAACGAACGTTCCGCGGCGGTATTTGTTGACTGCCGCTCGGGGATCGTACCGGCGACCGTCAGCTTTATCAGCGTCCCGACCTGTTCCTGGGACGCCCTGAGTGTGCGCAGAACTTTTCGCGCGAACCAGATACCCACGGCCAGGAAGACAAACTCAGCAAAGAGGTTTCCTAGCTCATACCAATTGCTTTGCATCCATGCGGTGATTTCCCTCATAGCCTCACCTTGGACTGGGACAGCATCAAGTTACAACCCGGCTCCGCTGCAGGAAACTGGCAGAAGGTCCAGTAAATGGTCAGCCCGTTATCTGCCCTCGCGGCCCATCGGCGCGCTTGCGGCGCAGCCGGGCCGGCGGAAAGTAGGTACTCATGAACATCGCGGCGCTGCCGCGGCGCTTGCGAGGGTGAAAAATCCGCTAAGATAAACTCTAGAGATGGGGTGGGCTCGTCAGAGTGTTCAAACGGCTCATAATTCTGGGGATCGCGGGGACGGTGTTTGTCCTGGGGACCAACTACCTCCTGGTTTACACGCTGAACCAGCAAGTGAAGCGACAGCGCAACCTGCAGGACGAGAACTATTGGAGCGCGTACACGGCGATCGAGCAGTTCGGCGAACATCCTGACAGGGCTTCCGAACAGAAAGCCAAAGCCGCCTTGGACGAGGCCTACCGAAAAGGCCTGAGCAAGACCCGCGCAAAACTTCTCCAAAATTATCTTGACGACCTCCAGCACTGCTATCAAGGCCAGCGCGACTCCTGCAAACAAATCAATAGCGACATGAATGAAGCCATGCGAGCTCCCGCCGTGCGTCAGTAGGCGTTCAGTCAGCACGGCGCCCCCTTTCCACGAGATGCGTTTGACAGTCGACAGTTGAAGGTCGAAGGGGAAGCGTTGGCAAAGGCCTCTGGCTTGTTCGGGGCCGGCGAAACATACGCAAGGACCAAGCTATAAGGGGCTTTCTTCAGGGGCTGAAGCCCAGTGGAGGCCTGCTCTTAATGTCGGAGCTGAAGCTCCGACCCACTAAAGCCAGTGCAGTAGTTGATTTCCGTGATGAGCCGGAAGGCATTTCCTTTGATGTTCAACACGGTAAATCTGCCCACGGCATCCGCCGAAGGGAGCACTTGCCGGATTTCCATCAGGCTGCTCCATCGCGTTTTCTTGGCGATGCGATTCCAAACGTCCAGAGGGCCGGCGAGTTCAGAGTGCACGCTTACGGCTTGCAAAAGCTTCTTGCGGCCGATGACGTGCAAGAGCGGTCTCGTAAACCATTGAATTCGCAATTTGCGAATTTTTCAAGAGGAAGTTCGCGATTTGCGATTCGGGCAGAGCACACGTGCTTGCACGAACGCTCGGTAAACGGCAGGCGCGCTCCAAAAACCGAGGGAACCCAACGCTACGAGAAGGGGAAGGGCACGATGTATCGTGCCCCTACGTGGGCATGGGCAGGATGCCGGGAGAAACGCATTCAGGAGAATGGCGTTCCAAGACGGCCGAGCGAGGGCACGGGGGCGTTATGGCGCGGATTCCCGATGCAGAGTATGAATAGAATCTATACAAAAGTATAGAATCTTCCTGTGGGAGGTGCTAAACTGCCTTTATGCATTGGGTGGCTGGGAGAAGAAGAGAGATTCCTTCCGACAAGGTCGGAACCTTCGATCATTGCGCTCCGTCCCGCAAAGCCATCCGGGACGTAAAATGCACGTCCTGCAAAGACATCAGGGATACAAACGACGCAAATGATGAGCGGGGATGCGAACAAGGAATAGAGAGCGAATCACATGCCGATCAGCATTAAGAACGTGGAAACCGAACAGTTAGCGCGGGAACTTTCCAAAGAGACAGGGGAGACCATCACAGAAGTCATAAAAAAGTCTTTGCAGGACCGACTACAGCGCGTGCGGGGACGGAGGCATGCGAGGGGACTTCCCGAGCAAGTCGAGGACATCCTCCAGCGCATGGACGCATTGCCAACTTTCGACGAACGGACCGAGGATGAAATCCTAGGCTACGATGAGGACGGTATTCCGGCGAGCTTACCCAAGAATGGCAGTTCCCGTGGTGATTGATACGTCGGCTGTGCTAGCAATCCTGCTGGGGGAGCCGGAACGAGGGAAGTTTCTCCGGCTGCTCAGCGAATCTGAAACTCGTTTGTTGTCGGCTGCAAACGCTTTGGAGACGGCCATCGTTGTGGAATCGCGCCGCGGCGAAGCGGCAGGCCGAGAATTTGACCTGTTCCTGCACAGGACAAAAATCGAAATTGTTGCAGTTGATGAGGAGCAGTTTTCCATTGCGCGCTTTGCGTGGCGAAAATTCGGGAAAGGCCATCATGCCGCGGCTCTGAATTTTGGAGATTGTTTTGCCTATGCCCTAACGAAAGCGTCCAGCGAGCCGCTGCTTGCCAAGGGCGAAGATTTCCGGCGGACCGATTTGCACCTGCTGTAACCGGTAAAGGGTTTTAAGCCGACGGTCGGGGCAGGTGGGACACGGCTGTAGAAACCACCGGGATGCAAGGAACGCACAAAAGGCGCGAAAGGCCGGCCACTACAACGGGGTCAAGATGGGGCTGAAGCCCGGCGCTACCAAGGAGGAAGGGCGCGATCCCGACCCGATCGGGGTAACGGCAGGCGCGCTCTACAAACCGAGGGAAGCTCAAAGCTACGAGGAGGGGAAGGACACGATGTATCGTGCCCCTACATAGGCAGGAGTAAAGATGCGGAGAAGCGCCATTCGGGAGAATGGCGTTCCCGGGCCGGGGACGGTAGCGGGTCAGTTTGAATTTTGACCCCTATTGTCACGATTAAGAAAATTCAAACTGACCCACTACCTGGGGTACCTGGGGCGTATCTTGCTTTTGCCGTGCAGGGGGAATATACTCAGATTTCGCTCTGAAGCGGGTCGAACGGATGAGTGGGCGCGAGCCCACTTTTTTGTTGGGCCGGTTGGAGTGCACTGCGGACCGGCTAGGGTCGGGGAGTCTCTGCGTGGATTTGGAAAAAATCCGCGGCGCGGCCGAGCGAGTGGCGCGTTCGGAAGGCCTGGAAGTCGTTGATGTCGAATGGAAAGTCGGCAAGCAGCGGTTCCTGCGGGTGTACATCGATCGGATCGCGAAGCCCGCAGCGGTGATGAGCGACGCGGCAGGGACGTTCCTTCGGGAGGACTCAGGGCAAGGGGGGGCGGCGGAAGTTGTACATGACCCTTACCCCAAAATTAGCCACTCCGACTGCGAGCGGGTCAGCCAGCAATTGAGCTTGATCCTCGACGTGGAGGATCTGATTCCCGGCCCAGGCTACGTTTTGGAAGTGAGTTCGCCGGGATTGGACCGGGCGCTGAAGAAGGCGGCGGATTTTGAGCGCTTCAAAGGGCGGCTGGCGAAGATTTCCACCAGCGAGCCGGTGGGGGAAGCGAAGTTTTTTGAAGGACGACTGGCGGGATTTGCGGACGGGAAAGTTCGCATGGAACTGAAGGGCAAAGAAGCGCGGACGGTCGAGGTGCCGCTGGAGGCGATCCGGAAGGCGAATTTGGTGGTGGAGTTTTAGAGGGGAAAGAGCAGGAAAAGATAACGCAGAGACGCAGAGTACGCTGAGGAGCGCAGAGAAGAATTTAACACCGAGGACACGGAGAATACAGAGACCACAGAGAAGGAAAACCGCAGAGAATTGTGAGTTGAAATTGCGGGATGTGGCTCAACGAGAATTCAGGAACAAGACATGGCGAATTTGCTCTATCAACAGATTGAGATGCTGAGCCGCGAGAAACACATCGAGCCGGAAGTGGTGGTCTCGGCGATCGAAGACGCGATGGTGGTGGCGGCGCGAAAGTTTTACAAGACGGAAGAGGATCTGCGGGCGAAGTTCAACCCGGAAACCGGGCAGGTGGACGTGTATTCGGTGTACACGGTGGTTGAGGAAGTGGCTGACCCGAAAAAGGAAATTACGCTGGCAGAAGCGAAGAAGAAAAATCCCGAGGCGGAAGTCGGCACGGAGATTGTGGCGGCAAAGCCGACGGACGTGCTGGGACGGATTGCGGCGCAGACAGCCAAGCAAGTGATTCTGCAGAAAGTGCGCGAAGCCGAGCGCGACACGATTTACAACGAGTATCACACCCGCGTGGGTGAGCTGGTGACGGTGATCGTGAAGCGCGCCGAAGGGCCGGACCTGATCGTGGACATGGGACGGACGGAAGCGCGGCTGCCGAAGCGCGAACAATCGAAGCTGGAGACATACAACATCGGCGAGCGGCTGCGCGTGGTGATCAAGATGGTGGATCGCGCGGCGAAGGGGCCGCAGGTCATCGTATCGCGCGCGGATGCCAGCCTGGTGCAGCGTTTGTTCGAGATGGAAGTGCCGGAAATTTACGACGGCACGGTGCAGATTCGATTTGCGGCGCGGGAAGCGGGCGAGCGAACGAAAGTGGCGGTGGCGAGCCGCGACAAAGACGTCGATCCCGTGGGCGCGTGCGTGGGGATGAAAGGCATGCGCGTGCAGTCGATTATTCGCGAGCTGCGCGGAGAAAAAATCGACATTATCCCGTACAACGAAGAGACCGTGGCGTTCGCGCAAAAAGCGCTGAGCCCGGCGAAAGTGACGCGCGTGCAGATTGTCGATCCCGAAACGAAGAAGCTCGAAGTGATCGTCGAGGATTCACAGCTTTCGCTGGCCATCGGCAAAAAGGGACAGAACGTCCGCCTGGCGAGCAAGCTGATTGGCTGGGACATCGACATCAAGAGCGAGGAAGAGAAGCGCCAGGAAATCGAGGAGCAAATGACCGCGTTGACCGCTCCGGCGACGCCGTTGACTTCGCTGGCGGGCGTGGGGGCGAAGACCATCGAGAAGATTGAAGCGGCGGGGATTAATTCCGTCGAGAAGCTTGCGGGCATGACGCCGGAGCAGCTGATGGAAATACCGGGCATTGGCGAAAAGATGGTGGACAAGATTTATCAGGCGGTGAACCGCTTTTACGAAAGCGGTAGCGAAGCGGCTGCCGCGACAGGCGAAGCAGCTGCGGCGGAGGGTGCGACAGCGGAGACAGCGGAGAATTCAGAGGCGCCAGATACGGTTGAAGAAGCTCCTGCGGAGACGGCACCAGAGGAGACGGCGGCGGAAGCCAGGCCCGCCGACAATGAAGGCGATGCCGCGAAGGCGGAAGAGGCGAAGTCGTAGTCAAGAACGGAGCGCATGACCGACGCAAATCAAGTCCGAATCAACGAGCTGGCCCGCGAACTCGAGGTCAAGGCCAAAGCCATCATTGACCTATTGCCCGGGTACGGCGTCACGGAAAAGAAGACGCACTCGAGCTCGATTCCTGCGGACGTTGCGGAGAAGGTGCGCAAAAAGATTTTGGGTGCCGCCGAAGAGGAAGCCCAAGCGGAAGCAGCTGCCAAAGCGGAAAAAGAAGCCAAGGAAGCAGCTGCGAAGGCTGCACGGTTGAGACCTGCAGCGCCCGTGGCGCCTCCACAAGCGAGTGTAGCCCCGGCAGCAGTGAAACCGAGCGCGCCTGCATCTCCAGCGGCGCCAGCGGCAAAGCCAAGCGCACCGGCAGCGCCAACGGCGACTGCTCCAGCCGCACCCAAGGCTCTAACACCTACACCCGCTCCTGCAGTACTGCCGCCGGCCGAGAAACCGGCTGCGCCCGCCGCGGCTGCGCCCAAGCCAATTCCGATTCGTCCGGCCCCGGCTGGAGCGCCAGCAACGCCAGCGGGGGCACGGCCCTCGGCGCCCGCGCGGCCGGCAACCCCGTCCGGCACACAACCCTCCGGCAATCGTCCTGCAGCTGCCGCGCCTGGGGCCGTTCCTGGACGCCCCGGCGGTGTGGCAAGACCGGGAGCGCCCGCTCGGCCATTACCCACAGGAAATCGCGGTCCAATGCCTTCGGGGCCAACGGGCAATCGCGGACCACTTCCTGACACGGGCCGAGAATCGCGCCCCAGCGGACCACGTCCCGGACAGCCCATGCGTCCGCAGCAACCGGGCCAGGGACGGCCATTCACCCCGCGATCGGGGGCCCCTGGCGGTCCTGGTGGACCGCAACCCCGTCCATTTGAGCAACGCCGCGGTCCGATGCCGACAGGCACACGGCCCGGCCCGCGTGCGCCCGGGCGTCCGGGAATGCTGCCGCCGTTTCCAGAGAAATTGCCTCCCAAGGCGGAGCCGGGCAAGCCGCTCTATACGCGAAAACCGCCCCAGCGCCAGCGCCCCGTTTTGGACAAGCGCGAGCAAGAAGGTGAGCGCAAACTGCATCCGACGCGGCAGCGTCCGGGGGCCGGCCGAAGCGCGGCCGCTGCGGTTATCGCCCCGCCGGAGCCCCGCCCGCCGCGGGATGTGACGATTACCGAAGGCATCACGATTCGCGAACTTGCTGAAAAGCTGGATGTGCGCGCGAAAGATCTTCTCAAGAACCTGCTCGATCGCGGCGTTTTTGCCAGCATCAACCAGGCGCTGGATGTGCCGACGGCCACGACGCTTGCTGAAGCGTTCAGCGGCGTGGTGAACGTCGTCTCTCTGGAAGAAGAGATGGTGCTGGAAGTTGCGAAGGAAGAGACCAAGGAAAGTTTGAAGCCGCGGCCGCCGGTAGTGACGGTAATGGGGCACGTCGATCACGGCAAGACGAGCTTGCTGGACGCGATTCGCGAGGCGGATGTGGCCACGGGCGAGGCCGGCGGCATCACACAACACATCGGCGCGTACAAGGTGGTTGTGAATGACCGCGCCGTGGTGTTCGTCGATACGCCGGGTCACGAAGCGTTCACGCGCATGCGCGCAAGAGGCGCGAAGGTCACCGACATTGTGGTGCTGGTCGTGGCGGCCGATGACGGCGTCATGCCGCAAACGAAAGAGGCCATCGATCACGCCAGAGCGGCGAAGGTGCCCATCATCGTGGCCATCAACAAGATCGATAAGCCGGAAGCGCAACTGGAGCGCGTAAAGCGGCAACTCACGGAAAACAGCCTGATGCCGGCGGAATGGGGCGGTGACACGGAGTTCGTGGAAGTATCCGCGAAAAAGAAAATTGGCATCGAGAAGCTGCTCGAAACGATTTTGCTGGTGGCGGATCTGCGCGAGCTGAAAGCCAATCCCGACGCTCCGGCGACGGGCACCGTGCTCGAATCGCGCGTGGACAAAGGACGCGGCCCAGTGGCAACGATCCTGGTGCAAAACGGCACACTGAAAGCGGGCGACTTTTTCATCTGCGGTTCCGTTTTCGGCAAGGTGCGCGCGATGTTCGATGATCGCGGGCGGGTGGTGAATGACGCGCCGCCCTCGACTCCTGTCGAAGTACTCGGTTTGCAAGGTGTGCCGGATGCGGGCGACCTATTCCAAGTTACTGACGAAGCGAAAGCGCGGCACATCGTCGAATACCGCCAGAACAAGCAGCGCGACGCCGCGATGGCGCGGATCAGCGGTTCGCGCATCACGCTAGATCAACTCCATGAGCAATTGAAGGCCGGCGACGTCAAGGAATTGGGGATTGTGATCAAGGGCGACGTGCAAGGCTCCGTGGAAGTGCTGAGCGAAATGCTGCCGAAACTGTCGACCGACCAGGTGAAGCTGAAGATTATCGGTTCAGGCGTGGGCGCGGTCACGGAGAATGACGTGCTGCTGGCTTCCGCGTCCGGCGCGATCGTGATTGCATTTGGCGTGCGGCCAGACCGCAAGGCGCTGGACCTGGCCCAACAGGAACATGTGGACATCCGCACGCACAACATCATCTACGAAGTTTCCGACGAGATTAAGAAAGCTATGGAAGGCCTGCTTGAGCCGGTGGTCACGGAAACGTACCTGGGCCGCGCGGAAGTACGCAACACATTCCGCGTCAAAGGCGCGGGAACGATTGCGGGCTGTTACGTGGTCGACGGCATCCTGAAGCGCGACGCGCAAGTCCGCGTGCTGCGCGACGGGGCGGTGATTTACACGTCGAAGCTGAATTCCTTGAAGCGATTCAAGGATGACGCCAGCGAAGTGCGCACCGGTTTTGAATGCGGCGCGGGCGTAGCCAATTTCAACGACATCAAGGTCGGCGATGTACTGGAATGCTTCAGCGTTACCAAGATGAGCGCCGCGGAAGCCGCCGGACAGGCCAGCGCGCCCGCCGGCAAGAGATAATCCGCCAAGCTGTCCCCCGGAGCTGCTCATGCCAGTTGGTTTGCTTACCCTCGAGCTGCACATCCCGGATGCACAATCGCTGAAGGACAAGCGGCAGGTGCTGCGGAGCTTGAAGGATAAGCTGCGGCGTGATTTCAACGTGGCCGTGGCCGAGATGGAGCATCACGACACGTGGCAGAGGTCAGTGGTCGGAATTGTGACCATTTCGAATGAAGAGAAGCACTTGAGGGAAGTGCTGCAGAAAGTTTTGGACGAGGCAGACCGCATCCTCGGTTCGATCTTGATTAATCAAGCGGTCGAGATTGTTTGAAAATGTTTCAGGAACTCAAATGAGTCCAGCGAATCACAGGCACGAACGCGTGGGCGAGGAGATCGCGCACGAAATCAATGCCATGCTGGCGGGCGAACTGAAAGACCCGCGCCTGGAAGTCAGCGTAGTGGCCAGCGAAGTGCGCGTCCAGCCGGACATGAAACACGCGCGCGTGTTTATCAACGTCAAGGGGACGAACAAGGAGCAAACGGACGCGATCAAGGCACTAGAACACGCTTCAGGTTACATTCGGCGTGAGCTGGTCGAGCGGCTGCAGCTCCGGCGCGTGCCGGAACTGCATTTCATTCTGGACCTTTCGCAGGAGCACGTGGAGCGCATCGAGCGGCTGTTGAAGGAAATGAAAAAGGACAATCCGCCCGCGCCGTGAGTATTCCGTCTTTGGTGCCTGGTCGCAAGCAAGATGATTTCACTGCGAGAATGACACGACAACCACAACCGGCGCCGAACGACGGCGCACTCGTCATCAATAAGCCGAAAGGGAAAACGTCGCACGATGTGGTCGATGCCGTGCGCCACCTAGCGGGCTTCCGGCAAATCGGACATTTGGGTACGCTCGATCCGCTGGCCACCGGCGTTCTTGTGCTGCTGCTTGGCCGGGCCACGCGGCTGGTGCAATTTTATGCCGGGCGCCGAAAACGATATGAGGCGGGATTCCGCTTTGGCTTCGCGACGAATACTTATGATTCCGATGGCGAAGCGCAGGGGCTGGACGCGGCGCCGGCGCTGGACGCGGCAACGGTCGAAAAGTTTGCGGCGGAGCGTATCGGGCGTTTCGAGCAGATGCCGCCGTCGTTTTCTGCGAAAAAAGTGAAAGGGCGCCCTGCATATGAACTGGCGCGGAAAAAGCAAACCGTAGAGTTGAAACCTGTCGAAGTTGAGATTTACGAGTACAAACTTAAGGAGATCGACGGCAACATCGCGCGCTTTGTCATTGAGTGCTCCTCCGGCACGTACATCCGTTCACTGGCGCACGAAATGGGACAGAAGCTCGGAAGCGGCGCGCACCTGGCGGAAATTACGCGCACCGCGGTGGGAGAGTTTTCACTGGAACAGGCAATCACGCTCGAGGAACTCGCCGAGGCCAAACAGGCCGGAAAATTCACCGATTGCCTGATCCCCCTCGAAAGTTTGTTGACGAATTTTCCGCGCGTGAATGTCTTGCCGGTGGTCGAAAAGCGCGTGCGCCATGGCACGAAGTTCAACATCATGATCGCGCAACTTCAGCCGGGCCGCGTCCAGCCGCCCCCTGGGGCGACGACGCAGCTCGATGGCGGCGAGCAGAAGCCGCCACGGCTGCGCGTGTTCAGCCAGCAGGACAAGCTGATCGCCATTGCCGAAGCCGTCGTGCCCCGGACTTACCAGCCCATCGTGGTGTTCGAAGCTCTGCCGTAACTCATCCTGTAAGAGTGCGGAATCTTTCCTGCCAGAATTCGGATTAGCAAGACACCCAGAGCTGCGGATCGTCGTTCTCAGGCTTACTGTTGAGGCGGCGGCGCAGGCGATTGCAGAGTTCCGGGAGTGGCGGCTCCGCGGCCGGGGGTATCGCCGCGACCGGCGAAAATCGTCCGCGTGAGATGATCCGCCAGGCGTAGTTTTCGCGGGGTGACGAGAATCAAAAGTTCCGTGTTTTGATCCGAATTCTTCCGCGCGCCAAACACATATCCCGCGATGGGGAGATTAGCGAAGCCCGGCAAGCCGGTGATGGAGTGGGTTTCTTCCACATCGGTGAGCCCGCCAATCACGGTCGGCTCGTCCTGTTTGACGCGGACGGTTTGCGTCAAGGTGCGATTGGAAATGATGGGAATGCCGTTTACGCTTGAGCCCGACAGGGCGCGTATTTCGAACTCGAGCAGCAGTGTTACTTCATTATTGGCATGAAGCGTAGGAGTCGCTTTAATCTTCACGCCTAGATCGACATATTCTGAGGCTGGATAGGGCGTCTGGGCGACGCCAACCGTCGAACTGTTGGCGAAATTCGTGGAATCCTGAATGATGGTTACAACGCCATTGGTGGCGGCGGAATCCTGGGAAACCAAGGCGACGTCGGGAAGCCCACTCGTGGTTAATGCGGAGGCGATCAGAGCCGTGGGCCCTGTCGGAGTGTTGAGCTCGATGCGCGACGCAAAGGTGCCTTGTCCCTGACCGAGATAAACCCCGAGCGTGGCGGAACCCTTGTTCGTTACCGCGATGTCCGGGACCGTGCCATTCGCAAAATTGGCGATCACAATTCCAGCAGGAGTCGGTGACGTTGGCAGAGGAGAGCCCGTCGCTTCCGTGAAGGTGCCGTCCAGGTTGCTGCTCCCCAGCAAGACCGAGACGGTGGCGCTACCCTGGTTCACGACGGCGAGGTCGGAGACGCCATCAGCGTTCAAGTCTCCCGCAGCGATCGCCACGGGGGTGGTTCCCAGGGTGACCGGCGAATTTGGCGCTTCGGTAAAAGTGACATTCAGGTTCTGATCGACGGAGCTAAGTAGAATGGCAAGATTGTTCGACCCTTGATTGACGACGGCAAGGTCCTGTTCAGCAGCGTTATTGACGGTATTGGTGCGGTTGCGAAAATTCGCGCTGACCATGGCGACGGGAGCGGTCTCTGAAATCGTCGTGGTATTGGTCAGCTTGAATGGAGAGCCCGGGAATTCCGTAAAGGTGCCGTCTCCATGTCCCCGGAAAAGAGAGATGGAATTGTCGCCTTGATTAGCGATCGCGAAGTCCAGGAATCCGTCGCCGTTGAAATCCGCAACGACCACGGACCTTGGATTATTCCCAACAGCAAAAGGAGAGCCGGGCGCCTCGGTAAAAAGTCCGTTGGCTTTGCCGTTGGCGTCGACGTTCCCCAATAAAACGGAAACATTGTTCGAAGTGGAATTTACCAGGACCACATCCGGTGGCTGCGTCGTGGGAAATTTTGTAAGGTCGGTGCGAAAAACCCCTGTGCCAATGGCGACTTGTCCCGTTTCGCTCGTTCCGAGCGTGATCGGCGATGGCGTCACTTGAACAAAGTTCCCGTTGTCGTGATTCTGCAAAATGGCAAATGTGTCGGCCTTGGGATCATCAAAAACCACGGCCAAATCGGGCAAAGTGCCGCCGGTGAAGTTATTGGCAACCAATGCGGAAGGGTTGGCCCCAACAGTGAAGCTGGTCTCCGGGAAAACCGTGGATGGCGGTACTCCCGTCAATGCGGCCGCGTTTCCCAAGCTTCCAGAGAGCAGGCTGAGCGTAATCGGAAAGCGATCGCCAACAAAAAAACTGGCGGGTTTGCCGTTCTGGGCGCGCAGCAGAACCTGGCGCCCGCTTTGTATTAGCGAAAGCGAGTCGGAGAAGTTGGCAGCGCCGCTCGGAAGCGTCAGCAGAAAAGTGGAGAGGCCGCCACCTACAGCGACGACCGGGGGAATGCTGGAGAATCCCTTTCCCGCGAAGACTTGCTGGATGTTGGTGAGCAGGTTGGTCAGGTTGCTCGACGACTTGAGCTTGTTCAGGTCGTTGGTACTCAGGGAAATCAGCTGGTCGGAAGCTGGAGGTGTAATCCCAAGAGCGCGCGCCTTATTGCGGTCTACTTCAAGGAGTTCGATTTCCAGCATAACTTCTCCGCGGGCGCGTTCGAGTTGCGTGATGAGTTCATCGGCAAGCGCGAGCCGCTCCGGCGTGTCGCGCATGGTGATGGTGCGGCTGCGCGTGTCGATATCGATGCGCGTTCCACCGGTGATGTCGCGGAGGATACGCAGCAACTCGGTGACATCTTCAGGGCCAACCGCGGCGGAGAGCGAAAATGTCTGCTCCGCCTCCAAACCATACTGCCGCCGCTTCTCCGCCGTGTCCGGAGCGACAAAGAGCAATATGGGATTCAAGGGGCGCCAAAACGTTCCAGTCTGTCCGCCCAGGAGAGACATTCCCGTGTAAAAATCCACGTCATCCACGCGCAGTTGCACGTTCCTGGCAACGACGTCCGGATCAAAAGACGCCTTCACGCCGAATAGAATGGCCAGTTGTTCATAGACCGTTTTGGTATCGCCGCGAAGGTCCAGTTTGCGCCTTCCGGGTTGCGGTTGCAGCCGCGGCAAGCCGGAAATTTTGGCTGCGGACTTTGCGCGGGGCGCGTCCTCCATGGCTGTCAGTTGGCCGAGGCGCTCCTCGACAATCGTGTTTCCAGGATCGATCCGGAGCGCGGCTGCCAATTCGTCTGTGGCTTCTGTCAAGCGTCCTGCCAAGGCATTACGTTCCGCGGCTTCCACGTAGGCGCGAACCAGCCTTGAGCGCAAGGCAGCGCCGCGTTCGACGATGGCGGCATCCTGCGGGGCGCAATGCGCGGCCTCTTCGTAGGCGGTCAGCGCCTCCTCGAAACGGCCCGCGGCTGCGGCCTTGTCGCCTCGCTCGGCAGCTTTTTGCGCTCGTTTGGGATCGGGGCGCATGGTGGTGGGCGCAGCCTGCGACGGAGAGGGAGCTTGCGCCTGGATGGGAATCTGTGAGCAAAGTACGAGCGACGAGAGGATGCGGGCGGTGAGGCGAAGGGGGCGCATAAGCATCAAATAGGATAACCCAAGGCGGGAGGGTAAATAGGACCAAGCTGGTCCGGTTGACGGAAGTTCTTCCATGCGGTACACTTAAAAGGTAGATGCAAATGACTTACAACTGGAGTTTTCGTGTTCTCGGCTCTCCTTATCGCGCTTCGTGAAGGCGTTGAAGCTTCGCTCGTCGTCGGCATTGTCCTGGTCTATCTTTCCCGTACGGGGCGCGGACACCTGTCACGCTTCGCGTGGTACGGCGTCTCAGCCGCCGCCACGCTCAGCCTGGGAGTGGCGGTTGCGCTGGAGCGCTGGCGCATCAGCGAAGACGGCTTCGAAGGGCTGATGCTCCTTATCGCCTCGGTCTTCGTTGTTACGATGATCGTATGGATGAACCGCGTTGCGCGCCACCTGAAAAAAGAGATTGAGGCCAGGGTGGAAGTTTACGCGGAGAAGGCCGGCAGGGCAGCGGGCTGGGGGATTTTTCTTTTTGTTTTCCTGATGGTATTGCGCGAGGGGGCGGAACTGGCGTTGATCCTGCGAGCCGTGGAGCTTTCGAGCGCAGGGTTGCAGACATGGATTGGAACGATTGTGGGAATCGGTGGAGCGGTCGCGGTGGGGCTCTTCTTCTTTAAGGGCACGCTGCGGATTCCGCTGCACCGGTTTTTTGCGGCGACGAGCGTCATTCTCCTGCTCGTCGCGTTTCAACTGGCGCTCACCGGGCTACATGAACTGAGCGAAGCGCGCTGGCTGCCTTCGAGCAAGGCGGAAATGGCGATTCTGGGGCCGATTGTCCGGAACGAGCTGTTCTTCTTTGTGTTCATTTTCGGAGCCGCCGCGCTGTTGATATTGCGCGAGTGGCAGTCCGCTAAGCATGACAAGACCGCCCGGGGGACGATGAATGAGGCGGAGATGCGGCTGCTGGAATCCCAAAGCCGCCGGCAGCGGAACTGGATGATGGCGGCGGCAGTCGCGTCCCTCACGGTGATTCTGGTGCTGACGGCGGATTTCATTTATGCGCGAGCAAACTCGGCGCCTCCCACTGCCCATCCCATCAACGCTCTGGGAGACATCGTGCGCGTGCCGGTTGGGGAAGTGCAGGATGGCAGCCTGCATCTCTTCACCGTGAATGCGGGCAGGCAATCGCTGCGGTTCATGATCATCAAAAAGCCGAATGGATGGGGAGTGGCGCTGGACGCCTGCCGCATCTGCGGCGCGGAGGGGTACCGGCAGGATGGACAGAACGTGATTTGCCGGCACTGCGCTTCGGCGATTTACATTCCGTCGATCGGCGATCAGGGCGGATGCAATCCCATCGGCGTGCCGTCGCGCGTGGATGGCGGGGAACTGGTGATCGATATTTCATCGTTGACGCAAGCCGCAAAGGAGATTCCTCAGTAGGGCGCGAACGATCGCGCCCTAAGGCTGTCCCTTATTCCATGTTTCTAAGAATTGTTGCCGATTCGTTTGGACGCCGCCCGCGCCACAAGCTCCTCACCGGGGCGGCGCTGGCTCTCGGCATGGGCGTAGTCACGGCGGCGCTGAGCGTATCGTTGGATGTGGGCGACCGGCTGGCGAAGGAATTCCGGAGCCTGGGAGCGAATCTTGTGGTGACGCCGCAAGCGGATTCGCTGCCGCTGGAGATTGGCGGCGTGGATTACCGGCCTGTGAATGCGGGCGCTTATCTGCCGGAAGCGGACCTGCCAAACTTGAAAACGATTTTCTGGCACAACAACATCATTGCGTTTGCGCCCCAATTGGAAACCTCTGTCGCCGTTTCCATATATCCCATTCCGGTTAAAGAGCTCCCTACGATTCGCGCAGATAGAAGACTAATCGGTACATGGTCAGCTAAAACTATCGCGCTTCCAGATGGCGGCACCTTCGTGACCGGAATCGGCAAGACCAACCCTTGGTGGCGTGTTGATGGGCAATGGTTCAAGGATGACGCCGATGAATGTGTCTTGGGACGAAAACTCGCGTCAAGCCTGCCGAATTTTGCCCAGGGTATCAAGCTAAAGATGGGCGATACGATTTATCTCTACGCGGATTCGTCAGTGGATTGGCAGTCGGGAGCGCGCCCTATGGCGTTACGCCTGACTGGTATTTTGGATACGGATGGGGCTGAGGATGACGCTGTCGTTGTTCCGTTGGCCATCGCTCAGAAACTTGCCGGGAGGCCGAGTCAGTACCGCAAATTGTATGTAAGTGCGCTGACGAAGCCGGAAGATGCGTTTGCGAAGCGCGATTCTAAGACGTTTACACCCGCCGAGTATGACCGCTGGTTTTGCACGCCGTATATTTCCTCGATCGCGTTTCAGATTCAGCAAGAACTGCCGGGGACAGATGTGCGCGTGATCCGCAAGGTCGCTGAAGGAGAAGGCCAAGTCCTCGCGCGTGTGCGCATGCTGTTGTGGCTGGTTACGGGAGCAGCGCTGCTTGCCGCCGCGCTCGCCGTGGGAGCATCTTCCGCGGCTTCGGTGATTGAGCGGCGCACGGAAATCGGCTTGATGAAAGCGTTGGGAGCGGGCTCCGGCACGGTTGGATTCCTGCTTGCGGCAGAACAACTTTTGCTCGCGTTCGTGGGCGGGGGAGCCGGTTACGCGCTGGGGATTGTTTTGGCGCGCCTCCTTGGAGAGAAAATCTTTGGCGCGGCGCCCGAGCCATCGTGGATTGTCTTTCTTGTAGTCATTGCACTCGCTGCCGGCGTCACCATTCTTGGCAGCGCTCTTCCACTGCGGCGCGCTTCTCAGTACGAGCCGGCGCCGATCTTGCGAGGCGAATGATGGCCGACCGTCGCGCAACCAATCGGGCAATGTTCTGGCGCATCATCCGGCGTCTGCTCGGCGCAAATCGTGGGCGGCTGTTCGTCATGATGCTTGCCCTGGGCGCAGGCGCGGCAGTCACCGCTACCCTACTCAATCTTCAAGTGGACGCCAAGCGCCGCCTAACTACGGAATTTCGTGCTTTCGGACCTAACGTGCTAATCATTCCGAAAGGCTCTTCGACGACAGGTTCAGAAACTCTGCCCGAGTCCACCGCGAATTTGATACCCGTGAATCTCCCCAGCGGCCGCGTCGCCGTATCGTCCACTCTCTACGTGGTTGCCGGCGTTTCCGTTCCAAAGTTGGGCAAATCCCTCTCCGCGGTTGTCGCAGGGTCCAATCCGCTTGCGTTTCTTATCGGCCGAGTGCTTTCTTCAACTCCCGAGACCAGTCTGAATCGACCAACCCCATCGCAGGGACAAGTGTGCGTGGCAGGTACACGAGTCGCGAAACAGATGGGCCTTCAGCAGGACATGGAACTCGTATTAGCCAGTGGTGACCGCCGCGAGTGGTGCCGCGTCGCTAGCTTTCGCCAGACCGGCGGACCGGAAGACGACCGTGTTGAGATTGGATTGCGAGCGGCACAACGTTTGACGGATCTACCTGGCCGCATCAGCGCGATCGAGCTGATCGTTCCAGGCACTCCCGGCGAAATTCAAAGCTACATCGCGGATCTTCAACGCCTGCTTCCCGATGTTGACGTCCGCCCGATTCGGCAATTCACAGAAGGTGAGGCGAGAATTTACAACCGGATCAGCGGGCTGCTGACGGCCACCGTGGCGATTGTGCTGTTGCTTACCGGGCTGTGCGTGATGGCGGCGATGACCAACGTGGCGATGGAACGCAGGATGGACGTTGGCTTGATGAAGGCGATTGGCGGCTCGATGCGCCGGGTGCTGCGGCTTTTTCTCGCGGAAGCGGCGCTGCTCGGACTTGCGGGCGGCATTATTGGTGCGGCGGCGGGGATTTTTCTTTCGATCGGTTTGGGGAGAGCGGTGTTTGGCGTGGCGGCGCGGCCGCGGTTGATTGTGTATCCTCTAGCTGTGGCATTAACAGTGATTGTCGCGATTCTTAGTGCGTTTCCGTTGCGGCGGCTGGCGAGCATCCGCCCGGCATCGGTTTTCAGAGGTGAAGCGTGAGTACCCTCGCTCCAGCGCCACCGCGAGCCGCGGTGAAGCAAGTGGTCATCGAGAATTTGATCAAGCAATACGGCCCGCTGCGCGCGCTCGGTGGAGTGAGCTTCGATGTGAATACCGGAGAATGGGTCGCGCTCATGGGCCCTTCCGGCTCCGGGAAAACGACGCTTATCAATATTCTCGGCGGCCTGGACACGCTCACTTCCGGACATGTGGTGGTTGATGGCGTCGACCTTTCGCAACTTCGCGAAAACGAGCTGGTTCGTTACCGCGCGGAGAAAGTGGGCTTCGTCTTCCAGCAATTTCACCTTGTGCCATATCTCACGGCGGTGGAAAACGTGATGCTCGCGCAGTATTTCCATAGCGTGACGGATGAAAAGCAGGCCGAAGAAGCGCTGAAGCGCGTTGGCCTTGGAGACCGGCTGACTCATCTGCCCACACGACTCTCCGGCGGCGAGCAGCAGCGCGTGGCCATCGCGCGCGCGCTGATCAATCAGCCGAAGATTATTCTTGCCGACGAGCCCACCGGCAATCTCGACGAAGCCAACGAAGCCATCATCATTCAGATTTTCCGCGAACTTCACAACGCCGGCCACACCATCCTGATGGTGACGCATGACCCGGACATCGCGCGCCAGGCTGACCGCCGGATCGAGCTGGCGCACGGCCATCTCCATTTCGACACAGCGCAGCATGGGCCGAGCCATCCGTTGAATTGCCCGCTCGCCGACACGGCGGACTGTTGCACACCTGTTTCCACCGACGACGAAATCCGATTCGATCATCTCCTCGAGCAGATTTGGGTGTGCGGCGAAGAAGGGAAGCCGGCGCAGCCGGAGCACCTCCACGCCACAGGCCCCGCGGGGAGTCTGCCGGTTGTGAGTGAGGAGCCCGCCACGCGGATGCTCTCGCGCATGTCCGACCTTCATCTGGTGCAAATGCAAAACGGAGAAGTACAACTGACGCCCGTGGGCAGCCAGCGCGCTCGCGACGTGGTGCGCCGTCACCGCCTGGCCGAACGCCTCTTTAAGGACACCTTTTCTGTCGACGATTCCGAGGCGCATACCCAGGCCTGCAAATTCGAGCACATCATCAGCCCGGAGCTGGACCAGCGCATTTGCACCTTCCTGGGGCACCCGAAAACTTGCCCGCACGGAAATCCGATTCCGCCTGGCGATTGCTGCGCCGGCAAGTCCAAGAGCTGATCGCGGACCCAACCATGCCGCCCCCCCTCGACCCACGAAAAAAACCAACGAGCGTCAAGATCCACGTTTCGAGCGGCGCGGGTGTGGACGTCACCTGGGCCGACGGGCATGCCAGCCACTACGAGTTCGCTTATTTGCGCGAGGAGTGTCCTTGCGCCACCTGTAACGACGCACGGGAAAAGAAGGCCTCGCTCGCCGAGTTGGCTTCGACACTCAAGCCATCTCCCGCGCTGGCCATGTTCAAGCCCAAGCCACGCGCTCAAGCCGCCACACAGGTGGGGAACTACGCCATCCAGTTCAGCTTCACCGACGGCCACTCTACAGGCATCTACAGCTACGACCATCTCCGCAACATCTGCCCCTGCGAGGAATGCGCCCAAGCCTTTCGCGCGGCCGCGCACTAGGGCGTCGTTCTTGGCAATTTACCGGGATCTCCGGCTAGACTTAGTGCCTCAAAAATGCGAGCATTCCAACCTGCAAGTTAGCGCAACCCATACATGAGCAGCACTCCCAATAGCCCTGCTGCCGCGGGCAGCCGCGGCAACGGTATTCCGCGTGTCATCGTCGCCACCACAGCCCTCCTGACTTTCATTTCGTTTTGGAGGGCAGCGGCCATCGTGCTGAACGACCTGGCCTCCTCGGCATACTACGCCGGGGGCGAAGCGGAAGGCTACATCGGCAAAACCGCGCCGTGGTTCATCCTCGCCATCATGCTGTTCTCGTATGCCGTGCGCGCGGTTTACGTGGAAAGCTGCAGCATGTTCGTGCGTGGCGGCGTGTACCGAGCGGTGAAGATGTCCCTCGGCGGGACGCTTGCCAAATTCAGTGTTTCCGCACTGATGTTTGACTACATCCTTACGGGCCCGATCAGCGGCGTAGCGGCGGGCCAATACCTGGCCGGATTGATCAACGACCTCTTTCAGTATTTTCACTTGAGCGGACCGCTTGCTCCCGGAACAATCAGTTTTATCGCCGCGAGCTTTGCTATTGCCGTCACTCTGTATTTCTGGTGGCAGAACACCAAGGGAGTGGCCGAGTCCAGCGAAAAAGCATTGCAGATCATGAAGCTGGTTACCGTTATGGTGGTCATGCTTATTGTCTGGTGTGGTTACACGATCGCGGTACGGCATTCCGGGCTCCCTCCGTGGCCTCATCCGCGCAACCTCAGGTTGAGCCCCAGCGCCCTCGGCTGGCTCGCGCACAGCAGCCTCCCTCATATGTTTGGCATCATCGCCATCTTCATCGCACTCGGCCATTCCGTCCTGGCGATGAGTGGCGAGGAATCGCTGGCGCAGGTCTATCGCGAAATCGAAAGCCCCAAGCTCCCCAACCTTAAAAAGGCCGGCGCGGTCATTTTCGTCTACAGCCTGGTTTTTACGTCCTTGGTCTCGTTCTTTGCCGTGATGATTATTCCGGACGACGTCCGCCAGCATTTCCTCGAGAACCTGATCGGTGGACTGGCGATGAATCTGGAAGGGCCGCTCTTCATCCGCCTGATATTCCACGGTTTTGTCGTGGTTGTGGGTACTCTGATCCTGGCGGGCGCCGTCAACACCGCCATCGTCGGCTCGAACGGAGTGTTGAACCGCGTTTCTGAAGACGGCGTGCTTAGCGCCTGGTTCCGGCAGCCGCACAAAAAGTTTGGCACCAGCTACCGCATCATCAATATCGTCGTCGTGCTCCAGGTCATCACCATCATCATCAGCCGTGGCGACGTCACCTTTCTTGCGAACCTTTACGCCTTCGGCGTGATCTGGAGCTTCGCCATGAACGGCCTCGCGGTGCTGGTTCTCCGGTACACCAGTCCCGGCCTGCGCGAATTCCAGGTCCCGCTGAACTTCACTGTTCGCGGTATACAGATCCCCGTGGGTCTGGGGTTGATCACGGGGATGCTGTTCTTGATCGCCGTGGTGAACTTATTCACTAAGCCCATTGCTACCATGGCGGGCGCAACGTTCTCCGTTTTGCTTTATTTTGTGTTCACGATATCCGAACGCCGGGGTAAACATGGCGGCGCCTCGCACGTCGAGATGGACCAGTTCAATCTCGAGCTGGAATCAGAACTGACACCCGAGGCTGTGGGCGCCCGTCCCGGCAACATCCTCGTTCCGATAAGCAACCACTACGCGCTTTATCATCTTGGAAACGTGCTGGACCGCATCAAGCCCGGACGCCGCGATGTTATCGTGCTCCACGTCCGGCTGTTGCGCCGCTCTGCTTCGGGTGAAAACGAACTTGAGGCCGATCAGCTGTTCGGCAGCATCGAGCAACAACTCTTTTCCCAAGCGCTTTCCATGGCCGAAAAACGAGGTAAGTCGATCCGCCTCGCCGTGGTCGCCGCCAACGATTTGTGGGATGGCATCTTGCGCGCCGCGACTTCGCTGCAATCCAGCACAATTGTCGCCGGACGTTCAACAAAGGAATCGAATGAGGAGCAAGCGCGGCAGATCGGCGAAGCCTGGGAAAAACTTGGCGATCCGAAGCCGCAATTCAACCTTGAAATTCACATGCCCAACGGGGACAAGGTTTACAAGGTCCTCGGGCCGCACGCGCCTAACCTGACGGCGAACGAAGTTAATCTCTTGCACCGGCTGTGGCTGCGCTTCAGCGACGCCGTAGCGCCTCTGGAAATGCACCATCACGACGTCGTGCATTTCGCCCTGGAAGAAGTGCAAAAAGAAATGGAAGAAGGACACGAAGATGCCGTGGTCAACCGCCTGCGCCAGCATCTCGAAGCAAACCAGCAGAAGAAATCTCCCAAGGCTTGAACAAATCAGATTTCAACGATTAGTTCCTGGTCTCAGGCGAGGTGCGTTGTACAATGACCACAACGCTTGGCCGCGATAGGAATAGTCATCGCGCACTGCGGACAGTTTTTCGTCGCCGGGGCAACGGCAGCTTCCGGCTTCTTGGTCCAGCGGTTTACCTGCTGGACCACAAGAAACACGGCGAACGCCACAATCAGAAAATTGATCACCGTGTTCAGGAAGATCCCGTAGTTCAAGGTCGGGGCGCCCGCGGCCTTCGCGGCTGCCAGTGTTTCGTATGATTTTTGGCTGAGATTGAGGAATAATCCCGAAAAGTCGACGTGACCGAGCAGCCGGCCGATCGGCGGCATGAGCACGTCTTCCACTAGCGAAGACACAATTTTTCCAAATGCCGCGCCGATAATTACGCCGACCGCCAAATCCACGACGTTCCCACGCATGGCGAATTGCTTAAATTCTTTCAGCACGGACGTTCTCCTTTTTTGTTTTCCATGGAAAGTTGACGGCCCTTGGCGGATTATCAACGACCAGAAGGGCTATCTGTTACGCGGATTATAGTTGAAGCGGACGAGAAGAAAGAACGACCATGTGAGGACTAGTTTGGGATTCGGCGTATGGCCTTCGCAGCAAAACATTTTCTTATTGTGGCCGGAAGACCAGGTAGGAGGCAATTAGGCCGCGCAGCGCAAGCAGTCCGCCTCCGGCTGCGAGCATCGGACCGACCCAGAGGTATGGCACGCGCGATATCACAAGCATGAGGACGCCTAGAAACACGAGCGACAATCCACGAGTCCAGTTCTGCCAGCGCAACCACCATTGTCCCGGACTGTAAAGCGCCCGCAATCCCCACACGATCAGCGCTACGCCAAGAATCAACCATGCCGCGCCGTGCCGATCCACATAAATGCGCCGCAGCAATCCCAGCCAGATCACGAGAGAGCCGAGCAGGACGAAGATCAATTCGATCGTGAGCCGGAATAGTCGCTCGGGCGTGAGCATTGCAATAATGTCCGCCTAGGCCACGCGTTCGATGCGAAGCTTCTTGATGGACACGGGCGTTTTCGGACGGTCGTTCGAATCGCGCGGCACATTCGAGATCTTGTCCGCCACGTCCTGTCCTTCAACGACCTCGCCAAAAATGGTGTGGCGGTTGTCCAGCCACGGCGTCGCCGCAACGGTGATAAAGAACTGGCTGCCGTTGGTCCCCGGCCCGGAGTTGGCCATGGAGAGCTTTCCGGCTTTCGAGTGTTTCAGCGAGGGATGAAATTCGTCGGTGAATTTGTAGCCCGGACCGCCCATTCCCGTACCCTGCGGGCAGCCGCCCTGAATCATGAATTGCGGAATCACGCGATGGAAAATCAATCCGTCGTAGAAAGGTTTCTTTTCCTTTTGTCCGGTTTTTTCATTCGTGACTTCTTTCGTGCCTTCGGCAAGCCCAACGAAATTCGCAACCGTCTTGGGCGCTTCGTTTTCCAGCAAGCGCACCACAATGTTTCCTTGTGAAGTTTCAAATACAGCGTAAGTTCCTGCCGGCCGGCTCATGCGATCTCCTTTTGTGCCCGATTATCGTACACGAGCCGGAGCATCGCGCGCCACACAGCTGCAGCCGGAAAATCTTTCTTCGGGTCGAGCAGGGTGCATTGGTCGAGGGCAAAGGATCGAACTACTTTTGACTCCACTACCAACTTTTTTGCTTGCGAAGTTCTGTGATATGCGCGGTGTGATGTTTCCCGTGCCACTCGTAAAGGAACAGCAGCCAGTCGACGGTCCGTTCGCCGTGTTCCGGGTGAATGAGAACCCTGGCGAAGTGTTCAGACTTCAATGAGCGCCACAGCCGGTCCCACCGCGCGTGCACGGAGTCCAGAAGCATCAGGGAAACTTCGATGGGAGTTGATTTCGAGTCAGCCAGCTCAGCCCAGGCCGCTTCGTCGTATGGCTTGATTGTCGGCTTGTCCTCGGTGAGCGCCAGCTTCAATCGAACGTAGGCGTTGAGGTGGCTGTCTGGAACGTGATGCACCACCTGGCGCACCGTCCAGCCGCCTTCTCGATACGGCGTGTCAAGTTGCGACTCGCTCAGGCCCTTAGCCGCGGCGCGCATTTTGACCGGTGTGGCCGCGATCTCGTCGATCGCTTGCTGCCGTCGTGCCGGAGTCACGTGCGCGGGCATCTCAAATTTTCCGATTGGGTAGCGCGGATCCATTGTGGATTTCTCCTTCGCAAGCGTGATGATCATATTTGGACTATAGAGGCGGCCCTTTGCGCGGGTCAATGTCGGCCGCGCATAAAAGCCTCTCCAAATTGGCAGCAGGCATTCCGAATCGCGGCGAAGGCAATGCTACAATACCGGACTGCATTTGTATCCGGCGGGCGCAGTGTTGAATCTAATCCTTGGAGAACGATCGAATGCACAACGTCGTCATCATTGGCAGCGGCTGCGCCGGTCTAACTGCTGCGATTTACGCCGGGCGCGCGAACCTGAAGCCGCTGGTTCTGGACGGGCATGAGCCCGGCGGCCAGCTTTCCCTGACCACGCACGTTGAGAATTATCCGGGATTCCCCGACGGGATCATGGGGCCGGAGCTCATCGAAAACATGCGCAAGCAGGCGCAAAAGTTCGGCGCGGAGTTCAAGGCAGGCGCTGTGACCGAAGTGGACGTCAGCAAGCGCCCTTTCAAGATCATCGCCGGAAAAGATACTTACGAAGCGCGATCTCTGATCGTTGCTGCGGGGGCCTCAGCGCGTCTGCTAGGTCTGAAGGGCGAAAGGGAATTGATCGGCCACGGCGTTTCCACCTGCGCGACTTGCGACGGCTATTTCTTCCGCGGAAAACCGATTGCCGTGGTCGGCGGCGGCGATTCCGCTATGGAAGAGGCCAACTTTCTCTCTCGCTACGCCAGCAGGGTCCATCTCATCCACCGACGAAATGAGTTTCGGGCTTCCAAGATCATGATTGACCGCGCCAGAGCCAACGAGAAAGTCGAGTTCGTCACTCCTTACGTCGTGGAGGAAATCGTCGCGCCCCAAGGCCACGTCGAAGGCGTGAGCTTGCGCAATCAGCAGACCAGGGAAACTCGCGAGATTCCGCTCGACGGCGTATTCGTCGCCATCGGCCACGATCCGAACACCATTATCTTCAAGGGGAAACTCGAAATGGATGCGAACGGCTACTTGCTCGCCAAGCACGGCAGCCTTACCTCCATTCCTGGCGTGTTCGTAGCCGGCGATGTGCAAGACCATCGCTATCGGCAGGCGGTCACGGCCGCGGGCTCCGGCTGCATGGCCGCGATCGATGCCGAAAAGTTTCTGGAAGAGCACAAACACTAGTTTCGCCATTCCCAGGCTGCCATAATTGTTCCCAGATGCTCCGGTCGACCCTGCTCAAGCTTTCCGAAAGCAAAGCCTTCGCCAATTGGGTCACTTCCAATGGCATGACGCGCCGCATGGCGCGCCGATTCGTAGCCGGCGAGACGCTGGACGAGGCCATTGCCGCTGCCCGCGAGTGCAATAACGTAGGGATGCACGCCAGCCTCGATTACTTGGGCGAAAATGTCGCCACCATCTCGGACGCGCAGCACTCCCGCGATGCCTATTTGGAGATTTTTGAGCGCATCGCCCAGGAGCGTCTGCATGCCAACGTTTCCGGCAAGCTCACGCAACTCGGTCTGGACATCAACATTGAGTTTTGCGAAGGTTTGCTTCGCTCCATCGTGGAACGCGCCGCCAGCTTCGACAATTTTCTGCGTATTGACATGGAAGGCTCTCCTTACACGCAGCGCACCATCGACCTCGTCAAACGCGTTCGAACTCGCAATCCCGCCATCGGAACGGTCATTCAATCCTATCTGTACCGTAGCGAAACCGATGTCGTGGAACTGCTGTCTTGCGGCTGCCGCATCCGGCTGTGCAAGGGCGCGTACAAGGAATCAGAAGAAGTTGCCTTTCCGCGAAAGGCCGATGTGGACGCCAATTTCGTCCGGCTGATGCACGTCCTGCTGTCCAGCGGCTTCTACCATGGTATTGCCACGCACGACCCGCGCATGATCGCTGCCACGATTCGCTTTGCGGCGTCAAAACAGATTTCCAAGGACGATTTCGAATTTCAGATGCTGTATGGAGTTCGCACCGACTTGCAGCGGCGGCTTGTCAAGGATGGCTATCGCGTCCGCATCTATATCCCTTACGGCAAAGACTGGTTTCCGTATTTCATGCGGCGTCTGGCGGAACGTCCCGCAAACCTAGCCTTCCTGATTCGCAATTTCTTGCGCAAGTAAATTCCGCCTGCAGTTCACCTCTTCAGCCGTCAATTATATTTTTCGCTGCCGTTCGGCGGTGCGGGATCACTCGGATGCCATACTTGGGGCGCAGCGTAACGGAAGCAAAGATTTCAATGGGATGTCCAGGGACAATTTCGAGATGAAATCTCTGCTGAATCATGGCCAGCAGCAGCGTTGCTTCCATCATCGCGAAGGACGCGCCAACACAAACACGCGGCCCCCCGCCGAAGGGAAAATATGCGAAACGTGGGATTCTTCCCGACCGGACTGGGTCGTCCCTCCAGCGCTCGGGGTCGAATCGGTCCGGGTCGGGGAAAAAGCGCGGATCGCGTTGCGTCCGCCATTGCAAAATGAAAACGTTTGATCCCGCTGGCACGCGGTATCCGCCAAGCTCGCAATCCTCCAGGGCTCTCCGGCCAATGCCCCACACCGCGGGATAAAGGCGCATCGTTTCCTTGAGCACCATTTCCGTATAACGCAATCGCGGAAGGTCCTCGGGCGTCGGGACACGGCCGGCCAGGACCGTTTGCAGTTCCTGGGCGAGCTTCGCCTCGATGTGTGGGTTTTGGGCAATCAAGTAGCAGGCCCAAGAGAGCGCAATCGCCGTGGTCTCATGGCCGGCCAGAAAAAGCGTCATCACTTCGTCTCGCAGCTGTGCGTCGCTCATGGGGTTGCCGTCCGCGTCGCGCGCCTGAAGCAACATATCCAAAAGGTCTTCGCGCGGCTCCCCGGAAGAACGCCGTTCCCGTATGATGCCGCCAATGATCTCGTTCAATTCGCGGATAGCGCGCCATTCTCGGATCGCGAATCGAACGGGAATATCGAAACGAAACAGCATCGCCAGACTCGCGTTGACTATGAATCTCCCCGTAACGACTTCCATTGCGTGTCCGACACGTTCCGCGGCATCAGTGACTTCCGCGCTATACAGACATTGCCCGACGATCTCCAGGGTCACGCGCATCATGTCTTCATGGATGTTGCGCTTAACCTTTTCCTTCCACGAATCCAGCATGCAGCCGGCGGCGCGCGTCATTACCTGCGCGTAAGACAGGATACTTTGGCGGTGAAAGGCCGGCTGAATGAGGCCGCGTTGGCGCTTCCAAAAATCTCCCTCGCTGGTCAGTAAACCCCGTCCGAGTACACGCGCCAGCGCGCGATAGTCTTCGGATTTTGTGAATTTTGCTGCATTGGTGACGAGCACTGTTTCTATGTCGCGCGGGTGGACCACCAAATACACTGGAACGTGGGCGAGATGCACGCGCACCACGTCGCCGTATTCGTCGGCACAGTTTTTGTAAAAACCAAGCCAGTCGCGCGACACCTCAATCAGGCTGCCAAGCAGAAATCGCCCCTTTGGCCCGGGGGCATTGGCCAGTGGTGCTTTCGTCGCGGAGGCTGGAGCAGTTGCCATAACTTAACTTCTAGTTCTTCCGGCAGACAGTGACGCCATCGCGCAGGGGGATTAAAACGGGGTAGAACTCCTTCGTGGCGTAGACGAGCCGGTTGAACTCCTGAATACCCTTCGTGTGAATGTCATCCGGTGCGGCCGGCCGCGCAGCCTTTCCCGACCACAGTGTGTTGTCGGTGATGAACAGTCCGCCGCGGCGGAGCTTGGGCAGCGCCACGCGTAGTGCGGCAGGGTATTGGTGTTTGTCGATGTCGTTGAAGATCAAGTCGAACGTGCCCGGCGCCTTCTTTAGCAGTTCAAGCGCGTCGCCGACGCGCACGTCGATGCGTTTGGCGACTCCTGCGCGGCGAAAATAATCCTTCGCGCGGCGCGCTTTTTCCGGATCGCCGTCCGTATAAATCACTTTTCCCTTAGGCCCCGCCGCACGCGCCAGCCAGATTGTGGAATAACCAATGGCCGACCCCATCTCAAAAATCCTCTTTGCGCTAGACACCTGCACAAACAGGGTCAGCAAGCGCGCTACCGCCGGCCCGATAATCGGAACGCGGTTCTGCGCGGCGTAATCTTCGATTTCGGCGACAACCGCATCGCGCTCCGGCAGCATCTGGTAAATATATTCTTCGACCTCGTCTTGAATGTAGCCGCTGCGCAGATTTTCTGTACGAATCACAGTTTCTCTCCTGGCTTCAGCGCGTAAATTTTCAGTCCTTTGATTTTCTTCGTTTCTTTGCGCAGTTCTTCCGCCGTGCCCGTCAGGAACGGAAACGTTGCGTAGTGCATTGGCACGACATACTTCACCCCAAGCAGGCGGATGGCATACGCCGCTTCGCGCGGGCCCATGGTGAAGCGATCGCCGATTGGCAGCATCGCGAGGTCCGGCTTGTAGAGTTCGCCGATCAATTTCATGTCGCCGAAAAGCGCTGTATCGCCTGCGTGATACACCTTGAACCCGCCTGGCATGCGAATGATATACCCCGCAGGCTCCCCGCCGTAGTGCCGCACTCCGTTATCGTCGATCGAGTTCGAATGAAATGCGTGCGTCATGGTGAGTTCAAACTCACCGATTGTTTGCGAGCCGCCCTTGCCCATCGGGCAAGTCTCCTCTCCAAAGCCTTTGCGCTCAATTCACAGACATGTCTCGAATATTGCCGCAATTTTCGGTTTGAACTGCTTGGCTAGGGCCAGAAGATCGCCCAGGTGATCGGTATGCGCATGAGTCAGGAAAATCGCGTCTAGCCGCGCAAGTTTTTTCAGAGCGTCCGGACGCCATGGATTCGTCGTCGCCCACGGGTCAATCAAAGCCACCTGGCCAGAAGGCGTCGTCAGCGAAAATGTGCTGTGGCCAAAATAGGTGATGCGATTGCCCTTGGTGTTGAGCATAAGCAGTCTCCAAGAGAGGCCGAAAAGTACTGGGTTAGATCGCGCAGCTCGTCGCTAGTCGGAACGCGGCGCCAGCAGCGTTCGAACCGCTGACTCATAAGCGTCCCGCGGGCCTTCGCCGAACATATGTCCGGCCTGCCTGCCGTCTTTGCCATAGAAGAACGTAGCTGGCAAGGATCCATTCCAACTTGGAAGCACTGCCTGTGTGAACTGTGTGAAGTCCGCTTCTCCGCCTGCTTTTTTCCGGTAATTGGGAAACACCGGCTTATAGCGGGCCAGAAAACGCCGCATCAGAATTAAATCGCCATCGTCATCCAGGCTTACGCCCACGACTTTCAGGCCTTGCGGGGCGTACTTCTTCGCCAGTTCATTTAGCATGGGGTACTCGTCGCGGCACGGTTCGCAATAGGTCGCCCAAAAATTGACGAGCATCGGCTTCCCGCGATTTTGCTCGAGCAGTTTCAGATAGCCCTGCGCGTCAATGATCTCTGGATCACGCGAGGCAGCCGTCTTCGAAGCCTGCGGCGTGGCCAGCGCGGTCGCCGCAGCCATCAAAACGAGTAAGAATGAAGAAATGCGAATTTTCATGTGCCTTCCTTCTCCTCTCATTGTATCCATACCTCCGCCGGTTGAGAAACTCCCGCCCCCCGCGTACAATTCCCTTAGCTGCTTGTCGCGTCGGGCAGCCGCGTGATATAAGGAATTTTTGCCGGTTGTGCTGTTCCGCTGGATGAGCCGCCGGTCCGCTGCCCGAACAAAGGAGACCCGTAATGGCTTACGTGATTGCCGAGCCGTGCATCGGCACCAAAGACACCGCGTGCGTGGATGTCTGCCCGGTGGACTGCATTCATCCGCGCAAAGACGAGCCGGCGTTCGAGTCGGAAACTCAGCTTTACATCCATCCGACCGAATGCATCGATTGTGGCGCGTGCGTACCCGTTTGTCCGGTGACCGCTATTTTCGCGCTCGAAGACCTCCCGGAAAAGTGGAACAACTTCACTCCGATCAATGCCGACTGGTATGCAAAGCAGGGGAAGTAACTCGGTCTCATAGGATGTACTGAGGTTGTTTTCGAATTTGGGCGGCACGTCCGGTGTGCCGCCTTTTTTGATGCCGTCTCCCACGGTCTGAACTCAATCGAGAGTATCGATTCTCACCACCCTGGTCGTCATGCCAACTCTTTTGGGCCGGGAATCATCTACCATCCTGAAGGTGACGTGTGGAGGTCTGGAGTGCAGCTTGGAAATCGCTGTCTAGCCCTAGTCATTTTTCTATTCAGCTTGGCTGCTTTTTCGACGGTCTCGGCCCAGATTCCACCTACTCACAAACCACAGCCGCAGCGGAGCTCCTCCACGCTGGAGGGCCAGTGGCGCGGTTCGCTCCAAGCCGGGGAAGCGATGCTCCATCTCGTTCTGCACGTCACAAAAGCCGAAGATGGTTCCCTCAAAGCCACCATTGATAGCCTAGACCAAGGCGTCTACGGCATTGAAGTGACTTCATTCGCCCAGAAAGATTCCATTCTCCGCTTCAGCGTGGCTTCCGTGAGTGCTTCCTATGAAGGAAAACTTGCAGCGGATCAGCGCAGCATCGAAGGCGACTGGATGCAGGGTAGCGTCAGCCTTCCTCTCATTTTTCACCGTCAGGCCGCGGGAGCCGGTGCAAGAAAACTGTCCGACGCCATCGCGAGCGCCGAAGGAGTATGGCAAGGCGCGCTCGAAGGCAACGGCATGCGCTTGCGCTTGCAATTGCACGTCTCGCATGATTATCGCAATCAGCTCGTCGCTGCGCTCGATAGCCCCGACCAGGGAGCAAGTGGACTGCCCGCCGTCAAGGTGAGCCAGAAAGACGCTAGCTTTCACTTTGAAATCCCCATGGTCAGCGGCGTTTATGACGGCACGCTGAACGCCGCAAGAACGGCCATCAACGGAAGCTGGACGCAGAACGGCACCGAGCGGAAGCTTGATTTTCAACGCTCCGACAAGCTTCTGGAACTCGTCCGTCCGCAAAATCCTGTAAAACCCTATCCTTACCAAGAAGAAGAAATTACCTTTCCGAACGAGAAAGCGAAAATCTCACTCGCGGGCACGTTCACTCTTCCGCGCGGCCAGGGACCGTTTCCCGCTGCTATTCTGCTCGGCGGTTCCGGGCCAAATGACCGCGACGAATCCCTCGCTGGGCATCGTCCCTTCCTGGTGCTTGCGGATCACCTGACGCGAAAAGGCATCGCCGTTCTGCGCTTCGACAAACGCGGAAACGGCAAGTCCACCGGAGACTACGCGAACGCGACGATGGAGGACTTCACCGCCGACGCCGAGGCGGCCCTCGCCTATCTGAAGACTCGCAAGGAAATTGATCCAAAGAAAATCGGCCTCATTGGTCATAGCGAAGGCGGCATGATCGCGCCCTTGATAGCTGCGCATTCCGGTAACGTTGCCTGGATCGTGCTTCTCGCGGGCCCCGGCCTCAATGGCGAAGACACTCTTTTGCTGCAGTCTGAGCTGATCTTGAAGACTGCGGGCTTCGGCGATGCCCAGATTGCCGTGGCTCGTGAATTCAATAAACAAGCGTACGCGCTGGTTCGCCAGGAAAAGGATTCCGCAACTCTGCAAGTTAAGTTGAATGATCTCGTCCACTCCGCCGCCATGAGCGCGTCTCTTCCGCCGGACGCCCTGCAATCGCAAGTGCAATTGATGGCCTCGCCGTGGTTCCGTTTTTTCCTCGATTATGATCCCGTTCCTGCTTTGCAAAAGACGTTGTGTCCTGTTCTGGCTTTAAACGGTGAAAAGGACCTGCAAGTTTCGCCAAAGGAGAATCTCGCCAAAATCCAGAAAGCCCTGCAAGACGGCGGCAACAAAGACTTTCAAACCATCGAATTGCCGGGCTTGAACCATCTCCTGCAGCACGCTCCGGCGGGCTTGCCCAATGAATATGGCGAAATCCTGGAGACCATGGCGCCGGAGGCGCTGAACGCTGTCTCCGACTGGGTGCTAAAGCACACCGCTCATTGATCGAATCGCCTAGTCACGACCCTGCGAGTCCCCCCGCAACCCATTGAAGTGCGCACTTCGGGCATCCTCACGCCGCTGGAATTCATAAATTTGCGTGACAGGTTATGATGGTAGTGAGAAAAAACTGTCCCCATGCCGCAGAAATTCCATCTTTCCTTGCTCATTCACGCGCACCAGCCTTGCGGCAATTTCGAGCATGTCCTCGAGAAAGCCTACGACTCATCCTATCTTCCGTTTATCGAGCACCTCGAAAAGCATCCGAAAGTTCATCTTGGCCTCCACTATTCCGGGCCGCTTCTTACTTGGATTGAGCAACATCGGCCTGAGTATTTCGTTCGCCTGAAAAAACTCGTCCAATCCGGCCAAGTGGAACTTGTTGGTGGCGGCTTCTATGAGCCGATCCTGGTCTCGATTCGTCCTGAAGATCAGCACGAACAGATAGCGCGCCTGGCCGCCTATCTGGAGAAGCACTTCGGCAAGCTGCCTTCCGGTGCGTGGCTTGCCGAGCGCGTTTGGGAGCCGCAGCTTCCCACCGCGCTGGCCTCCGCAAATGTTGCCTACACTCTTGTTGACGACATGCATTTCCTCGCCGCGGGCTTCGAGCCCGAAGAACTCTTTGGCCCCTACATTGCCGAAGACCGTGGCAAGGCCGTGTGGCTTTACCCGGGGCAGAAAGCTCTCCGCTATCTCATTCCCTTCGGCAAGGTCGAAGACGTCATCGCCTATCTGCGCGATGCCGCCGCCGTCCACCCGTGTGGCGTGGCCGCCATGGGCGATGACATGGAAAAATTCGGCGTCTGGCCTGGGACGCACGAACATTGCTACAAGGATGGCTGGCTCTCCGCTTTCTTTACCGCGCTGGAAGAAAATTCCGATTGGTTGGAAGTCTCCACCCCTGGGGCTTATCTGGAATCACATGCGCCTCTCGGCCGCGCCGATTTGCCCACCGCATCCTATACCGAGATGATGGAGTGGGCGCTTCCCACGCGCGTCCGCCAGCGCTATCACGAGGTACTGAAGGAGTTCGGCGCGCGTCCCGAAGTGCTTTCCTTCCTGCGCGGAGGTTCTTGGCGCGGTTTTTTCCGCAAGTATCCCGAATCCAACCTGCTTCACAAAAAAATGCTTCGCGTTTCCGCGCGCATCGCCGCCGCGCCCGCTCACCGCGACGGCGCGAAACCCTCCGATGAATTGCTACAGGCTCGCGACCTGCTCTTGCGTGCCCAGTGCAACGACGCCTATTGGCACGGCATCTTCGGCGGAATCTATGCGCCGCATCTTCGTACCGATCCTTGGCGCAACTTGATTCGCGCCGAGGCGATCGCGGACCGCGAGACGCCCGGCGCGCTCGCGCCGCGTGTCGAGCTCCTGGACTACGATGCTGACGGCGCCAACGAGCTGCTCTTTACCTCTCTCGAAGCTCAGGCGCTTGTAAAACCCAATGACGGCGGCACCATCGCCGCGCTCGATTTTCGCCCTGCGGCCGCCACGCTCGTCAACTCTATCCTCCGCCGCCCCGAGGCCTATCACACGCGCTTGCGCGAAGCCGCGGGAAAGCCCGCCACCGGCGCCGTCGCTTCCATTCACGAACAAACCCGCGTCAAAGAACCCGGCCTCGAGCGCTTCCTTCGCTACGATCGCTGGCCGCGCCACGCCTTCCGCGTCATGATTTTTGATCCGGATCGCACTCACGCCGATTACGAAATTCTCGAATTGCGGGAAGACGCCGGATTTGCCGGTGGCGTCTTCACCGTAAAGAATTCCGCGCCAAACGAAGCCGAGCTTTTCCGCGCCGATTCCCTGGCGTTGCAAGGCAAGCCGGACTCGGCGTCCGCCAAACTTCTGCTGCTCAAGCAGTACGCTTTCAGCCCCGCCACGAACGGCTTCGAAGCGGCCTGCGTGATCACCCTGAAGTGCAAGGAAACTCTCGAGAAGCCCGTGGCCGTCGGCATTGAGTCGGTCATCAATCTCCTTGCGCCCACGGAGCCCGACCGGTTTTTTGAGACGCCGCTCGGTAAGAAAAATCTTCGCTTCAGTGGCTCGATGCCCGGCCCCATCCTGCGCATGGAAGACGGCTGGCAGCGCGTCCGCGTTTCACTGCACGCTCCGCTCGTCGAAGATTTCTGGGTCGCCCCGATTGAAACGGTTTCCGAATCCGAGGAAGGTTTCGAGCGCGTCTATCAGGGCTCTCAGATCCTCGCCGTCTGGCGCCCTCCGCTCACCACCCAGAAGACCTGGTCCGCTCGCCTCGTCTGGTGCGTCGAAGCCTTCTGATTCTCCGCCGCCACGTCTCCTCGGTATTCGCTCGTTCCGCTGCAGAGTTCTATGGTGGGTCAGTTTCCCGGTAACGTCACTCGCCCGGAAAAATGTAAACGTTCCAGGCGACAAAGAGCGACAGATCTTCGAAGGCCTTTCCGCACGGACCATACTCCAGTTGATACGCACCGATTTATTCGCCTATGATTCGCATCTGGAGGTATGGCGATGGCGGGACGGCCCAAGCAATCCCCAGACGCTGCTAGGTCGCGCACGCGCCCAGTCGCAGGAAGGAAACCACTCACTGGCCTAGTAGCGGTCGTAGCTGGCGCGACGCGCGGCGCAGGGCGAGGCATTGCGCGAGCGCTCGGAGAGGCGGGTGCTACGGTTTATTGCACTGGACGAAGTGTGCGTGGTAACCGCTCTCCGTACAATCGTTCTGAAACCGTTGAGGAGACCGCCGAGATGATCAGTTCCGCCGGTGGTTCCGCCATCGCGCTTCGCGTCGATCACACCGTGGAAAGAGAAGTGGAGGAGGTCTTCCTACGCGTGGTTCGCGAGCGTGGCCGCCTCGATATACTCGTGAACAGCATTGCCGGTGAAGACCCACTGATGGCGCAGTGGTGCGCATTTTGGAAGACCGATCTCAAGAACGCTGAGACGGCCATCCGGCAGTCGCTCGTCTCCCACATCATTACAGCCAAGCATGCAGCTCCCTATATGATTCGCAACCGCAGCGGTCTTATAGTGGAGGTCACGGAGAACGACGTCCTTAGCGCTGGAGGCAATCCAGTAACTCAGGTGGTGAAGCTTGCCCTCAAAGGATTAGCTCTGAACATGGCGGCGGAACTACGCCCGTACGGTGTTTCAGCCGTTGCGATAACGCCCGGTTTTCTGCGATCAGAAACGATGCTGGAGCGGTTCGGCGTTACCGAGGAGACTTGGCGTGAGGGCGCAAAGAAAGACAAGAACTTTCTGGAATCAGAATCCCCACTATTTGTCGGACGAGCGATTGCCGCGCTCGCAGGAGATCCTGCGATATTAGAGCGGTCTGGACAGCTTTTGAGCTCCTGGGAGCTAGGCCGCGAGTATCGATTCACAGACGCCGATGGGCGTCGGCCGGACTGGGGTGCTAGCAAGATCGATTTCTCGAGGCACCCGGCGGAGTTGCTGCAGCTTCTGAAAACCGGTTCGGAGATCCAGCTTCGATGGTTGAGCGAACTGACGCGGAAGACGAAGCACTTCTTAGGCCAGTTATCACGTTAGGAGAGCCGTCTACGTACGCGGGCCCGGCTAGCTAGTTCCTGATCGAACGCCGTCCGAGCGGATCGTCGGCTACTTCATGTGCTACTATACTTTCTGGGGAAAGGTGTAGGACTTGTTTGACTGCGGCAGCTTGCTGCCGCTTTTCTTTTTGGAGACCCACTTTGCCTACTGCCCTCGTCGCTGAGCCAAAAACAAGTTTCTTAGAATCAACCCCTTACGATTGCAAATTTCGTAAGGCCTTTCTTTTGACATTCATGCAAAAGGGGGTATCCATTTGACTCAGGTAACCACAACAGGTAGTGTAGCAGGCCATGGAAGACTATCCGCGCACGCTGGCGGACTTCGAAAGGCGCTTCCGATCGGAGGAAGCCTGTCGTGACTATCTTTTCCGGGTGCGCTGGCCGGAAGGGTTCCGCTGCCCCCGGTGTGGGGAAAGCAGGGCGTGGCGGCTGCGTTCTGCGCTCTGGCAGTGTGCGAACTGCGCGTACCAAGCTTCGTTGACTGCGGGGACGATTTTTCAGGACACGCGCACCCCTCTGAAGGTGTGGTTCCACGCTCTGTGGTGGATGACCAGCCAGAAGAATGGCGTCAGCGCCCTCGGTCTGCAACGCGTGTTGGGGCTCGGCAGTTACCAAACCGCGTGGTGTTGGCTGCACAAACTAAGGCGGGCGATGGTGCGGCCGGGCCGGGAACAACTGTCGGGAACTGTCGAGGTTGACGAGGCTTACGTGGGGGCCCCGGAAGAGGGCATGCGGGGCCGCGAAACGCAAAGCAAGGCCCTGATTGTCGTGGCGGCGCAAGAGGAGGGCCGGGGCATCGGACGCATTCGCATGCGTCGCATCGCGGACGCTTCGGCGGGCAGTCTGATGCCCTTCGTGGAGGAGTCGATTGCGCCTGGCAGCGTGGTACATACGGATGGTTGGTTGGGCTACCTGCCTCTCGACAGCAAAGACTACCGACGTCAGATCACGGTCTTGCGCGGCCAACGCCACCCTTCGGAATTGCTGCCGCGCGTCCATCGGGTCATCTCGCTGTTGAAACGCTGGCTGCTGGGCACGCATCAAGGGGCCGTCCGTCTGGAACATGTGGATGACGATCTGAATGAATTCACGTTCCGCTTCAATCGTCGGAGATCAAGAAGCCGCGGGAAGCTCTTCTTACGCCTGGTGCAACAGGCAATGGCTGTCGAGCCAAGCACTTACACGTCGATCGTCAGTTCGGCCAAAACAAGCTGTGTTTAACCACAACCTATTGTGGTTACCTGAGTCAAATGGATACCCACTTCTTGTGAAATCATGGGGTTACCACCCTCTGCGTTCTGTATTTCAAGTCGCACTTAAGATCCTCCATCTTGCCAATGCTCCGGAACTTTGGTTGTTCGCTTGGTGTCAAAGCAAATTGCCTCAGGCCACATCGGAAGTTTTGCTCGTTCGTTCCAGAGGATGGCCGTGCTCGAAGCGCTCGCTTTAGCAAAATTTCTACGGTTCCGTTCCCGCGGTCCGGGAAGTCGCTTTTCGCCTGGAGCCCGGCCAGGTGCTCGGGTATCTGGGACCCAATGGGTCTGGAAAAAGCACCACCGTAAAAATGCTCACCGGTCTGCTGCAGCCTACTCGCGGCCAGGTTCTCTTCGAGGGCCGGGATATTCAGAGCGATCTCGTTTCTTACCGCAAGCGGCTCGGCTACGTTCCTGAAGCGGCCAATCTCTATCCGTTACTTACGGGCCAGGAATACTTGGAAATGGTTGGGACCTTTCGCGCCATGTCTCTAGCGCAAATGAAATCCAAGATCAGTTCACTCCTTGAGCTTTTCTCTCTTTTTGCGCATCGCCACGTTTCTCTGGGGTCTTACTCCAAAGGGATGCGTCAGCGCATCCTCCTCATTGCCGCTCTTATGGACAATCCCGATGTCCTCATCTTGGACGAGCCGCTCTCCGGCCTCGACGTGACCTCTGTGCTGATTTTCAAGAACCTCATTCAGGCGTTCAGCGCGCTGGGAAAAGGCGTTTTCTACTGCTCGCACATTCTCGAAGTCGTTGAAAAGGTGTGCTCGCAACTTCTCATTCTCCGCTCGGGACACGTTATCGCTTACGGCTCAACGGAAGACGTTCGCCGGCGTATCGGCCAGTCGTCGCTCGAACGCATCTTCCTAGAACTTGGCGAGGACGCGGACGTCGTGAAGGTCGCCAACGAAATTGTGGATGTGGTGGTGGCGCCATCGTGAATTCCTGGAAGCAGTCCCTCGCCGTTCGTTGGATGGTTTTCTCCCAACGCCCGGTCATGCATTTGTCGCGTCTCTTCGCCGGCCGCATGTTCCACGGCAGCGGAGAGCTTGGCGCCGACGATTTGGATCTGGGCATGGGCGTGGTGCTCATTTTCCTGGCTATGCCGGGCGTCTTAGTCTCTCTCCTCATGTTTGAGAAGTATGGCTCACTGATCCGTTTCCTGCGCGGCGACGGGACATTCGATCCCTTTACGGCCACCATCCCGGACGAATATTTCTTCATCGTGCTGTCCATGGTCGTCAGTTGCGCCACCGCGCTGTGGCGGTGGAACTCCATTTTTCTGGACCGCCGCGACTACGTAAGCCTCGTGCCGCTGGCTGTCTCTCTGGCCAAAATCTTTCTCGCCAACCTGTTCGCCATTTTCGCTTTGGCCGCCCTGCTCACCGTCGTAGTCAACGCGGCTTCCTTCGTTCTCTTTCCCATTGCGGTTGTCGGTTCGCAAGGGTCTTTCTCCAAGCTTTTCCGGTTTGCGTTTGGCCACGCCCTTTCCGTCAGTCTGAGCAGCGCGTTTTGTCTTCTTGCCATATTTGCGCTCTCCGGAACTCTATTGGCGTGCCTTCCTTACCGCATCGTTGGCAAAGTTTCGGTCTATGTTCGTTTCGCGGTTGCGTTCTGTCTTCTGGCCCCGCTGGCCACTAGCTTCACAGTATCTTCCATTCTCTCGGGAGGCTCTAAGTTGCTTTTCCAGCGGCTTGGCGGAATGCCTCCCTGGTTTCTCGGATTGACGGAGACATTGTGGGGCAACGGTAACGACATTTTCTTCGCTTCCTTGACGCGAAGAGCCGCGTTTTCCTTGGGGCTCGCGCTTCTCATCTCCGTCATTTCCTACGCTGTCAGCTTTCGCAGAGCCTTTGTCCGCATTCCCGAATTTGCCGACGTTGGCCCGCTGCCGCGTGGACGGCGCTTTCCTCTGCCTGCCATGCTTCTGAACGCCACAATTCTTCGAGCCGCGAAGCTGCGCACCTGTTACCACTTCGTTTCGCGTACACTCTTGCGAAGCGAAGCTCATTTGCAGATTGTCCTGGCTTTCACGGCACTCGGCCTTGTCGTTGCGGCGCAAACCATAAATTCCGCCTATCATCCCGGCTTCTTTTTCGCTGCATGGCCCCCATCTGTGGCACTTCTTTCCATTCCGTTTATCCTGACCTACTGCCTCCTCGTGGGGATTCGTCTGGCATTCGAGGTTCCTTCAGATTTGTCCGCTAACTGGATTTTCAAGCTCTGGATCGAGCGTGATGGCGAACACGCTCGTCAAATCGCCAGGAGAGTACTCCTCACATTTTCGCTGGGCTGGATTGCTCCCTTGTGTTTGCTCTACTCCGCGCTTTTATGGGGATGGCTCACAGCGTTGTTGCCAACGGGCATTCTCATTGCCTGCTCCATGGTTCTCGTGGAAGTTCTGCTCGTGAGGTTCCGCAAAATTCCTTTTACGTGCCCTTACCCCGCGTTTCAGAGCAATTCCCCGCTTGTTCTTCTTGCGTATCTCGTCGGCTTCGGCATTTTCGCAGTCTACATTCCTCGAATCGCACGGTGGGCACTGGAGACTCGCTTGGGAGCCGTTGGTTTCATTCCGGTGATTCTGCTCAGCCTTGCCGGACTGCGTCAGTTCCGTAAACAAATGTTGGATATGGATAAGCAACTCATCTTCGAAGAAGACTCCGCTTCCCGTTTTTGAGAGGGTTCCGCGAATTTCTACCATCGGCTCACAATAAGCTAAGCGGATCCATATCCACCAGCACCGCGGTATCTGGAATTTCCTTGCCGTCGCAATACGCCACCGCGCCCCTCAGCAACTTCGTCAGCACCGAACGCTTCGGCGACTTCAGCAAAAACTGGAACCGGTGCTCTTTTTTCAGCCGCGCGAGCGGCGCCGTCGCCGGTCCCAGGATGCGCACGCCCCGATCATTATGCGGCGAAAAATATTCCGAAAGTCGGCGCGACCAGCGAATGGCCTTCTCCAGGCTGACATCCCGCACAATCACGTTGGCCAGCGAAGTGAACGGCGGGTACGCCATCATCCGGCGAAAGTGCAATTCGCGCTCGAAGAAGGCGCTGTAATCCTGTTTCACGGCGTCCTGGATCGCATAATGCTCGGGATAAAATGTCTGAATCAGCACGCGTCCCTTCAATTCGCCACGCCCCGCGCGCCCGGCCACTTGCGTCAGCAACTGAAATGTCCGTTCCGCCGCGCGAAAATCCGGCAGGCTCAGCGACGAATCCGCGCTGACGACACCAACCAGCGTCACGCGCTGAAAATCGTGTCCCTTGGCGAGCATTTGTGTTCCGACAAGAATGTCCAGGGCCCCGCCCGCGAACGCGCCAAGCGTCTCTTGATACTGCCGTTTCGTCCGCGCCGTGTCCCGGTCCAGCCGTGCAATACGCGCGCCGGGAAATTCTTTGCGGAGCCGTTCCTCCAAATGCTCCGAGCCTTCCCCAAAAAAATAAACGTACTTCGACTGGCACTCCGGACAAACTTTTGGAATTGCTTGAATCGATCCGCAGTAATGACACTCCAGGCGGTTACGCTGCTTGTGATGCGTCATCGAAATGCTGCAATTCTCGCACTGCACGGACGCCCCGCAGCTCCGGCACAGCACCGACCAGGAATATCCACGGCGATTGATCAAAACGAGTGCTTGCGTGCCATTCGCCAGGCACTCCTGAATTCCCGCGTGCAGAGCCGCGGAAATTGGGCTTGTCTGGTGCGTCTGCTGAAAATCTTCGCGCAGGTCAACGATTTCCACGCTTGCGAGGGATCTGTCCGCAACGCGCGAAGCGAGCGTCAGTAATTCATATTTTCCTTCTCGCGCGTGGTGATATGTTTCCATCGAAGGCGTCGCCGAACCTAGCAGCGCCAGCGCGCCTTCCATCTTCGCGCGCACAACGGCTACGTCGCGCCCGTGATAGCGCGGCGTCTCTTCCTGCTTGAAGCTGTTTTCTTGCTCTTCATCGACGATGATCAACCCGAGATTTTCCAGCGGCGCGAACACCGCCGAGCGTGTGCCGACGACCACGCGCGCCTCGCCGTTCCGCACGCGCCACCATTCGCGCGCTCTTTCCACATCACTCAGCGCAGAATGCAGAACGGCCACGCCCTCGAAGCGCGCGCCAAACCACAACCGGCACTGCCGGCCGATCCACAAAGTCAGCGCGATCTCCGGCACCAAAACGAGCGCCGTTTTTCCACGCGCCAGAGTGTCCTGCACGGCTCGCAAATACACTTCGGTTTTCCCGCTGCCGGTCACGCCGTGGAGCAACTGCACACCGAATTCGCCAAGTTCAAACCGCGCGCGAATCGCTTTGAGCGCACTTTCCTGGTCCGCATTCAATTCATGCGCGGGAGGCGTGAACCCTGCGTCAAACGGATCTTCCGCCGGATCAATCGGCTCCTCCCAATTCTCCAGCAATCCATCGCGCAGCATTCGCTCGACTACTGCTCGCGTCACTTGAGCCAGCTTTAAGAGTTGCGGCAAGGGAAGAGGTCCGCGTTCCGTCTCCAGCAATTCGCGGATTCTTTCTTCACTGCGCCTTCGCTTCGCAGCAGGCGTCTCTGCGTTATTTTTTTCTTTTTCCGTTGAAGATGCGTCAATCGCTGTGGTGCAGCCTTTCCACGCGATTACTCTGTGCGTCCTTCGGCTTCTTCCCTGCACGGTTTCTCGAATTTCAATGAGCCCGCGCCGTTGCAGGCGCTGCAACGCGGAAGCATCCACGCCCAGCTTTGCCGCTGGCCCAAGCAGAAAAGCTCCTTTCTTCTCTTTCAACTTCGCGAGACACGCTGTCTCCGCGGAGGTGAGGCCGTGCGACAATTCGCCGCCGCTCAAGCTCTCCGCCGCCTCGCGCCCCTCATCCGTCAAAATAATCTGGCGTTGCGATTTCAGCTCCGTTACCGGGGGCAGCATCGCACGGAAAACTTCGCCGACCGGGGCCAAGTAATACGCCGCCATCCAATGCGCCAGTTCGATCAACTTCGGTGTCAGAGCGGGAACAAATTCCAGCACGCGCGTGAGCTCGCGGACCTTCGTTCCATCCGGCGCGCGCTCCGCCATTTCCACAACGACGCCGACCATTGATTTTTTGCGGAAAGGCACAAGCACGCGGCTCCCCGCCTGCACCGTTCCTTGCAGCGATTCCGGCACTGCGTAGGTAAACGCCGTGCGCAGCGGCACCGGCAGCGCAACATTGCAAAATGGAGAAGTCATCCCGCCGTGTAGTGTATCAGTACGGGGAAATACGCTGGAAAGCGCCGAGTAAGAGAGCGTGAGGCAATTCAGACAACTATCTGCTCATGAGAAAAATTCCAAGGAAAATAGTCGCGATCCCCAGCCACTGCCAGCGCGAAACATGCTCTTTCAAGAAAAAAGCGGCGAGCCCGACGGTGACCGCCCCGTACAGCGAACCAAGAACGCTAATCACCGCGACTTGCTCCATTTTCATTCCAAGATTGCTGAGGACAAACGCTCCGGTGTCGAAGACGCCCATGCCCAGAACCATCCAGCGCACTCCGCCGCGCGGAAGACGCACGGGCTCCCGAGCAACAAGAATCGCCCCCGTGATAAGCAGCGTGCTGGTCAAGCGAATCATCCACACGGTTTGCACCGCGCCAACTCTCGCGATGATGCGAATCCCAAGCAACCAAAACAGCATGGCAAAACCAACCGACGCGAAGATGGCCCAGCCGATGCCGCGGCCGCTCCTGCGCACTGCCTCGGCATCGTTCTCGTCCGGTGTTTTTTCTCCGCCTGCAACAATCACGACACCCGCCAAGGTGCAAATGATCCCCGCGATTCTCACGGCGCTCACTCGTTCGCCGCTCATCCAGGAAAGCAGCAGCGTCAAAGCGGGATAACTGGCCGAGAGCGGAGCCACCACCGCCATTTTTCCAATCTCAAACGCGCGGTAGAACCCCAATCCGGCCATGGCGTTGAAGCATCCCGCCAGGAAGCCCCAAGCCCACGGCTGCCATCCGGAGCCATCCGCGAGATGCCCCCAGCCGCCGAGTGCCGGCAAAGAAATGGTTAGCAAGAGGAGCCCAATTAACTGCATGTACAGCATGGAACGGAGAGCGCCGATGCGATGGGTGGCAAAACGCGCAATGAAATCCGCGCCGCCCCAGGTCAGCGCCGTCAGCAAGCCCAGCAGAATTCCCATGATGGATTAGTTGGACTTGCCTTTCTTCACTTCGAGTCCGAGGACGGCCATGACTTTTTGGAGGTCTTTCCAGACTTCGCTCTTGGCGGGCGGATTACGGAGCAAATAAGCGGGATGATACGTCGCCAGCAGTTTTCTTCCGCGAAATTCCAGCCACTCTCCGCGAAATTGGGAAATGCCGCGATTGGTTTGCAACAATGTTTTTGCGGCGACGGCGCCCAGGCAAACGATTACTTTGGGAGCGATAACGTCGATCTGGCGAAAAAGAAATGGCGAGCAGGTGCTGACTTCGTCTTCCTCCGGCTGGCGATTCTCCGGCGGACGGCACTTCACCACGTTGCAGATGTACACGTCTTTGCGCTGGAGGCCCATGGCTTCGATCATTTGGGTCAGCAGTTTTCCAGCGCGTCCGACGAAGGGCAATCCTTGTGCGTCTTCGTCGGCGCCCGGGCCTTCACCGACGAAAACCAGTTGCGCCTTGGGGTTTCCGTCGCCAAAAACAATTTTATGCCGCGTACTGTGGAGCTTGCAGCGCGTGCATTCGCCAAGATCTTCGCGGACCTTGGGCAGCGTGTCGTTCGCAATCTTGTCTACAGCTTCGAAGAGCGACGGCCCTGCGGCGACCGGCAGAGACGCGATTTTCGGACTCACCGGAGTCATGGCCGGTAAGGTAACTCGCAATGCGGGTTTTCCTGCGGGCTTGGGCAAGGTCTCTTCCTTTTGCATGTTTGGAGACGAGAATCGGATAGTCACAGCCGGTTCCAGCTGTTGTTCAGTCTCCGGCAGAGCAGCAACTTGGCGGTCTCGATAGAATAACTGGATGCCGAGGTCTTCGTAGAAGCTCATCCGGTCGGATAGTTTTTTCTGGAGAGTCTCGGAAATGCGCTCGGCCATGGCGGATCAATCGCCGGAGCGCTTCAATGCAGCTTTTCCGTGCAATACGCTTCGCAGACGCACGATTTCGTCCAAGATTCGTTGCGCCACTTCGGTCTTGTTCATTTTCGGAAGCGCCAGGTCGCGTCCATCGCTGGAAAAGAGCGTCACAATATTCGTATCTTGATCGAACCCCGCGCCTTCGGCGGTTACGTCGTTCGCGACGATGAGATCGGCATTCTTCGCGGAAAGTTTTTTGCGAGCGTTCTCCGCAACGTGGTCGGTCTCCGCCGCAAAACCAACGATAATTCTTCGGCCTTTGTTTCTCGCCGCTTCCGCCAGAATGTCGGTGGTCGGCTCAAGGGAGATTGTCAGCGGCGCGTTCCCCTTCTTGATTTTCTTCGCGTGCTGTTCCACGGGACGGTAATCCGCTACCGCGGCCGCAAGAATGGCGACGGAACTATCCGCAATCCGCTCGACGACAGCGTTGTGCATTTCCCTCGCCGTGCGCACGTCAACGCGCTCCACACCGGCGGGAACATCCAAATTCACCGGGCCGCTAACGAGAATGACCTTGGCGCCGCGCAGCGCTGCCGCTTCAGCGACGGCGTAACCCATTTTCCCGGACGAACGATTGGTGATGTAGCGTACTGGGTCGAGGTCTTCGCAAGTCGGGCCCGCGGTGATCAGGACTGTTTCTGCGTCCAGGTCCCGCTGGGTTTTCAGCACTAGGCGAACAGCGGCGATGATGTCTTCCTGTCCCGCTAGCCGTCCCGCGCCGATCATGCCACACGCGAGGTAGCCCTCGGCAGGGTCCACGATTTTTACGCCGCGCGAGCGAAGCATCTCCACATTTTCCTGCGTGGCAGCGTGATTCCACATGTTCACGTTCATCGCCGGCGCTACTACCACGGGCGCAGTGGACGCCAGGTATAAGGTCGTCAGAAAGTCGTCGGCGATCCCGCGCGCAAATTTGGCGATGATGTCCGCCGTGGCAGGGGCAACCAGAAGCAGGTCTGTCCGTTGCGCCACCGCAATGTGCTCGATAGCGCTTTCGAGATTGGCTTCTCCACCCGAAGAATCGCCGAACAGGTCGGTAATGACTTTTTGCCCGCTCAGCGACGCAAACGTCAGCGGCGTGACGAACTCCCGCGCACCGCGCGTCATCACCACTTGCACGGTGAATCCGTCCTGCTGCAAACGACGTACGAGTTCCGCGGCTTTGTAAGCCGCCACTCCGCCGGTCACACCAAGCGTGATTCGCATCGCTGCCCTTCGCGGCCCGCTACTTCCGCCGCTTATTTCCTTCCTTATCCACGTCGATCGAGGACGGCTCGGTGAAGTCGTACTCGATCAGGCTGTGCTCCAGCTCTTCGCACGCGATCCGCGTGGCTTTCTGTGTTCTGGGGTTCTCGATCAGCGGCGGCGCGCCTGCCATAATCTGCCGCGCGCGCCTTGCTGCCAGCACTACGTACGCAAACTGGCTCTCCGGAGCTTTCGTCTGCACAGTCATCTCTGTCATTCCCTCCCAAACGACGCCAGAAGTTGTTCCACTCTCGCCCTCCACCGCGCGCTCGTGCATCGCAGGGCGGTCACAATCGCCTGTGCTTCGCGCCCCGCGCGTTCCACATCCTCATTCACCACGCAAAAGTCGTAATACTTGCCGACCTGCGCGATTTCATCGCGCGCCTTGGCGAGCCGCCGCGCAATTTCCTCTTCCGAATCCTGGCCGCGGTCGCGCAGCCTGCGCTCCAGCTCCTGGCGCGACGGCGGCAAAATAAAAATCGCGACAGACTCCGGAAGCTTTTGCTTTACCTGCGCCGCGCCCTGAACATCGATCTCCAGCACTAGATCGAGTCCCTTTTTCCGCGATTCCTCCAGCCATTTCAACGGCGTGCCGTAAGAGTGTTTTCCGAAAACCCGCGCGTACTCCAGAAATTCACCGCGCGCGACCATAGCGTCGAATTCCGCTTCCGTCACAAAATCATAGCATTTCCCGCTGGCCTCGGTCGCGCGGCGCGCCCGTGTAGTACATGAGATCGAAGGCATGGTGCCAGGAAGCTCCAGAATGCGCTGCACCAAAGTCGATTTTCCCGATCCCGACGGCCCCGACACGATCAACACCAGCGGCACGATCTCAGTCTGCGTGCTCATTCGATGTTCTGCACCTGCTCGCGCAGTTTTTCGATCTCCGCCTTGATTTCGAGCGCCACTCCCGTGATCGCCAGCGCATCGTTTTCCACGCCTGGCGTCTTGGAAAGCATGGTGTTGGCCTCGCGATGCATCTCCTGCAAAAGAAAATCCAGTTTCTTGCCCAGCTCGCCGGCGCCATCCAGCAGTCTGGTGAATTGCTGCAGATGACTTTTCAAGCGGTCTAGTTCTTCGCTGATATCGCTGCGTTCCGCAAGCAGCGCTGCCTCCTGCGCGAGCCGCGCCGGTTCGATGCCGATTCCGCCGAGTAGCTCCTTCAGCCTGGTTTCCAGTCGACGCGCGAAAGCTGGACGCAACGTCGCCGCGAGCCCGCGCACCTGATCCACATAACCGCCGATGCGCGCCAGCCGGTCGCGCAACTCCTCGACCAGATGACGCCCTTCCGTCCGGCGCATATCATCCAGCTTCGCCAGGGCATCACGCAAGCCGCTGTCCAGGAGTTTTCCAAGCCGTTCCTGCTCTTCCTCCGTCTCCGGCACGGAGGCGGCCACGCCGGTAATCACTCCTGGCAGCCGCAGGAGCGCGACTACGTCCATGTCTGTTGCCGCTCGCGTCTCCTGCCGCAGCGCTTCGGCAGCTTTCAAATAGGATTGCACCAATTCTTTATTCACCTGAACCGGCGCGGCTTTTCCCGGCTCCACGCCAATGGTTACTTCCACGTGTCCACGGTGAATCTTCTCGCGCACGATCTGCCGCAGCCGCAAATCGTAAAGATCAAACCCTTCCGGCATGCGCAGCTTGAGGTCCAGGAACCTGTGGTTGACGCTTTTGACGCTGACGCGCACGGCCCAGCCATCCTGCTCGGCTCGCGCTTGCGCGTAGCCGGTCATGGAGAAACATTCGATTTTTTTTGTTGCCGCCGGCGTCGTTTGGCTCATAAAGAATTCGATGCATCATTCAACTTTGCCGCTGCGGCCTGCGCCAGCATGTCGTCGTCGGCAAACTGCAAATCGTAAAGGCGCGCATACGTTCCGCCACGCGACATTAGTTCCATGTGCGTTCCACTTTCACGGATTTCTCCGTCTTCCAAGACGAGAATCTTGTCCGCACGGCGAATGGTGGCGAGGCGATGCGCGATGACGAAAGTGGTGCGCCCCACCATGAGGTTGGCGAGCGCCTTCTGCACGAACATTTCGGATTCCGCATCCAATTCCGAAGTAGCTTCATCGAGAATAAGAATGGGCGAATCTTTTAAAATGGCGCGCGCGATGGCAATGCGCTGCCGCTGCCCGCCGCTCAAGCGTGTGCCGCGTTCACCAATTACGGTGTCATAGCCCTGCGGCAACTCGATGATAAAATCGTGCGCCAGGGCAGCCTGCGCGGCGGAGATGACTTTTTCCTTGGGAATATTGGCCAGGCCGTAGCAGATGTTGTTGCGAACGGTATCGTGAAAGAGGATGTTCTCCTGCGTGACCATGGCGATCTGCCCGCGCAAAGAGCGAAGTGTGGCTTCCCGCACATCGCGGCCATCAATGCGGATGGCGCCAGAAGTGACATCATAAAAGCGGGGCAGGAGATTGACGAGCGTGGTTTTGCCCGCGCCGCTCGTGCCGACAAAAGCAACCAGCTCGCCTTTGCGGGCGCTGAATCGAACGTTGCGCAAGACGGGAGTGGCATCGTAAGAAAAACTCACGTCTTCAAAGCGAATCTCGCGGGAGAAGGCGGGAAGTTCGACGGCGCCGGGAGCGTCCTGGCGTTCTTCCGCAAGGTCCAGGTAGGAAAAGACCTGCCCGGTGGCCCCCTGCGCCTGCTGGAACTGCTGATACACGGCGCCGATTCGTTTCACGGGTTCGTAGGATTTGAACAGCGCGTAAACGAAGGTGATGAACATTCCGGTGGTCATTAAGTTCAGCTTTATTCGGTCGCGGGCGTAAAGCAGCAGCAAAGAGATGATGACCGGCTGAAGCAAATCCATGAGCGGAGAAGTGGCCACTTGCGCGCGGACCCAGCGCATGGTTTCGCGCAAAAGCCGTTTCGAGGCCGCCTGGAAATTCCCGATCTCGAAGTCTTCCATGCCGAATGCTTTTACGATGCGGTTGCCGCCTACGGTTTCCTGAAGAATCTGAGTAAGTTCGCCAAGGCGCGTCTGGCTGGTCTCCACGGAATGGCGAATGCTGCGGCCCAGTTTGCCGATGGGCCAGATCGTCAAAGGAAGAAAGACGGCGCAGGCCAGCGTCATCCGCCAATCAATGTACAACAAAATCGTCAAGAAGACCGGAAACAGGAAGGCCTGGCGAAACAACTCAGCGAGGTACTCGGAAATGGCCAGGCGGGCGCGCTCCACATCGTTAATGACCGCCGAAAATACCCTTCCCGCGGATTGCTGCTGAAAGAATCCTATCGGCTGGCGAATGATCTTTGCATAAACGCGATTCCGTAAATCGGTGATGGCGCGGTGTCCCACATATTGAATCAGACCGACGCCGCCAAACTCGCACAAAGATTTGAAGGCGAAGAGCACAAGCAGGGAAATGGAAACAATAGGCCAGACGTTGTGAATCCGGTGCGGGAAGAGATGGTTCACGTAGAGCGGTGGTCCTCCGAACGGCACCTTGAAGAGCAATACATTGGAATCACTGCTGGTGGGATTAAGAACGCGATCAAAAATGGGCACGATCAGCAGAGCCACGGCGCCTTCGGCCAGCGCGACAAACCCTAGCAACACCACGCCTACTGCCAGCCGGAACGTGTACGGCCGCACGAAACCCAGCAATCGCTTCCATTGTGGTGTTAACAACAAGGCCACGCTGCAGGCTCCCTGATTTGTCCACTTGGTACGCTATTCGCCGCGTCGCGGCGTGTCAAGTTTCCGCGACCCGCCGAAAACGGGCTGTCGCGGCACACCTGAATCTTCTACTTGTCGATATCGCGGTGAATGACTTTCGCGGAAAATCCGCGCTTCACGAGTGAATCCTTCACCGACTCCGCGAGCATGACGGAGCGGTGCTTCCCTCCCGTGCAGCCAAACGCAATGGTCAGATAACTTTTTCCTTCGCGGATGTAATGCGGAATCAAGTAGGTGAGCAACCCTTCGATGCGCCGCAGGAATTCGCCGGTCTGTGGAAACGACCGGATGTATTTCCGCACTTTGTGGTCTTTTCCCGTGAAAGGGCGCAAACGCGGCACGAAATGGGGATTGGGTAAAAATCGCACGTCGAGAACCAGGTCGGCATCCGAGGGCACACCGTAGCGATACCCGAAACTCACGACCGAAACCAGCATTGGGCGTTTGTCCGGATTTTTGAACCGCTCGGTGACGAAGTGGCGCAACTCATGCACGTTAAATTGTGTGGTATCAATGGCCACATCCGCCAGCTTGCGGATGGGCGCCATCAGCGCGCGTTCGTGCGACAAGCTTTCGCGGACGGAAAAATTCTTTCCCAGAGGATGCGGCCGGCGCGTTTCACTGTAACGGCGCAGGAGGGCATCCTCGTTTGCTTCAATAAAAACGAGCGTGATGGGATGATTTTTCTTCAAGTGCTTCAGGAGCGGCGGCAGCTTTTCCAGTTGCAGGCCTTCGCGCGCGTCCACCAGCAGGGCCGCACGAGCGAAGTCTCCTTCACCCGCCGCGTGCAGCTCCGCAAAAATCGGAATGAGCTCGACGGGAAGATTGTCCACGCAGTAGAAGCCCATATCTTCGAAGGCGTGCAGAACGGTGCTTTTCCCTGAACCGGAAAGGCCTGTGAGGATAACGAGTTGCCTGGCGTCGTGTCGCGCTTGCGGCTTCACGGAGGATGCCGCTCAGTTCTTTTCCCGGCGTTGGTGGGTGCTGGGAATTCGCATGTCTTCGCGATATTTCGCGACCGTGCGGCGGGTGACGTGGATGCCCGCATCGTCCAGCTTTTTGGCAATCTGTTCGTCAGTCAACGGATGCGCGGCGTCTTCTTCTTCGATCATTTTCTTGACGAGGCGTTTGAGGGTCAGGAGCGACATCCCGCCGCCTTCCGGCCCGTTCACGGACTCGCTGAAAAACGAGCGCAGCTCCAGCACGCCCTGCGGCGTGTGCGCGTAATTGCTGGCCACCGCGCGGCTCACCGTCGAAGGGTGCACGCCGACTTCTTCCGCGACTTCCTTGATCATCATGGGCTTCAGCGCATCCTGGCCGTGATCGAGGAATTCGCCCTGGCGCGCGATGATGGACTGGCAAACGCGCAGGATGGTGTGCTTGCGCTGTTCGATGTTCTTCATCAACTGGACGGCGGCGGTGAAGCGCTCTTTCACGTAGTTGCGCACGTCGCGGTCGGCGGCATCTTTAACGAGCAGACGGCGGTAGGTAGGGCTCAGCCGCAGTTGCGGCATGTCGTCTTCGTTCAGGAAGGCTTGCCACTGGTCGTCGACTTTGCGGAAGTAGACGTCGGGCTCGACGAGGCGGGGCTCGGTTTTGTTGTAGCGCAGGCCGGGACGAGGATCCAGCTTCTTGATGACGTCCAGAGCACGCTTCAGCACTTCCAGCGGGCGGTTCAGCGCGCGCGAGATTTCTTTCAACTGGTTCGATTGCACTTGCTTGAGGTGCTCGGAAACGATTTGCTGGGCCAGAGTGTTCTGCGGATCGAAAGTTTTTAACTGGAGGAGAAGGCATTCGCGCAAATCACGCGCGCCTACCCCAATGGGATCAAAATCCTGCACCACGGCCAGCGCATCGTCCAGGTCATCCTGCGAATATTTTCCGTTCTGGATCAGCTCTTCCGGCGAAGCCGTCAGGTAGCCGTTCTCGTCAAGGTTGCCGATGATGCTGTCCGCGATCTCTTTCACTGCGTCCGAGCAGATGGTCACGCTCAATTGCCATTGGAGATGATCCGTCAAGCCGCTGGGGGAAGAGAGGAACTTCTCAAAGGAAGGCCGCTCGGAAACTTCGCGCTCCTGGGATTGCCCGCCGTCACCGCCGGTATCCAGGTACTGGTTAAAGAAGGTTCCGACATCGAATTCGTCAAAGGGATTGGCTTCGGGCTTCTCTGGAACTTTTTCGGTTTCCGCTTTCAGGAAGGTCTCATCGCTGTAATTGTCGGTTTGGGTGGGTTCCTCGTTCTGCTCTTCAAGGACCGGATTGGCAATCATCTCCTGGTTGATCATTTCGCGCAGCTCGAGGCGATTCAGCGCCAGGACGCTCACCATCTGTACCAAGCCTGGCGTCAGAATCTGTTTCTGCGAGACGCGGAGATTGAGTTTGAGTCCTTGCCAGGCCATGGATGGTCCCGTATTCCCTCTTCTAATCCTAGTTCAGGCGGAAGTGATCGCCAAGATAGACGCGCCGGACTTCCGCATCGTTGCTTAATTCATCCGGGCGGCCCTTCCGGAATATCTTGCCACTTTTCAGGATGTAAGCGCGATCCGTAACGCTGAGAGTTTCCCGGACGTTATGATCCGTAATTAGCACGCCAATTCCCGATTTAGCTAGTTCGCGAATAATCTCCTGAAGATCCTTGACGGTTAGAGGGTCGATTCCCGAAAAAGGTTCGTCGAGAAGAATAAAGGAAGGCTGCAAGGTGAGAGACCGCGCGATCTCCAGCCGGCGGCGCTCTCCGCCGGAGAGCGTATACGCCTTGCTGGTCCTCACTGTTTCGAGCCCCATTTGCACCAGGAGTTCCTCCAGCCGATCGCGCTGCTGTTCCGGGGTCAACGGAAGCGTTTCCAGCACCGCAAGCAGATTTTCTTCGCTGGTCAATTGGCGAAAGACCGAGGGCTCCTGAGGAAGATAGCTGATTCCGCTGCGGGCCCGGAGGTACATGGGGAGGTCCGTGATTTCGTCGTCGTTCAGGAGTACGCGGCCGGAGTCGGGCCGGGCGAGACCTACGAGTATATAAAATGTCGTCGTCTTGCCTGCGCCGTTGGGGCCGAGCAACCCGACGACTTCACCCTGTCCAATCTCCAATTCAACGTCGTCAACGACCTTGCGGCCACGATACGTCTTGCTCAGTTCGACGGCCTGGAGCTTCAGCATACCTCTTCACGGGCGGCCGCGGAGCAGTAAGTCACTTCTCGACTCGGTGCTTCGTCAACGTCCGCGATCCATTTTCTGAGTCGACGATGATGGTATCATCCGCTAAAAAGAAGGTCAATTGACGGCCCGTTGTGGTGCCTTCCGCCGCGTCAAAAATGGTGGGATTTCCGCCGCTCAGTACGAATTTTCCGTCCGTCGCGCTGTACTCGCCGCGCTCCGCCGTCGCTTTCCGCGATCCTTCTTCCACGATGACTCCGCCCGTGCCGACCGCCCGGGTGATCTGCTGGGCGCCGGCCACTGCATTTGCCGGAGGGGAGCCATTCGCGGCGTTCGGATTGGGGTTCTCAGCCCGCGCAAAATACAAATCCACCACTGCAGCGCGCATTTTCTGCTCCGCTGATTGCGCCACTACGTTTTTTCCCAGGTGGGCGCGGCTCTCTGCGTCATGGTAGGACAGCATCCCCGCCGTTACATGCCACAATCTCGCCTTCCTCGGCCCGGCTTGTACGGCAATCGTCTGAGGCGTCGAGTGCCCCGCGGCCTGGGGAAATACAGCGCGCACATTTCCAGTGGCATTCATGACCCGCGCCTCGCGCAGCAGCTCGATCGCATCCGCTTCGAGCACTGAATCCCCCTGCCACAAGCGCGCATGCCCGGCATACAGTGCTCTGCCCGTCTTCGAATTCCCCTGCATCGTGTCCGCAGCAATGTTTGCCGGCACCGGCGCAAGCTGCGCTCCGCTCCCCTTGGCTGAAAAATCCGTCGAGCGCACGCCCCCCTCGGCGCGAATCTCTCCGGTGGTCTGCACAAAGGTGATTCGCGGCGCCTGTGTCTCCGTATTTGCGTCGCGCGCCAACGCTTTTCCCGTCAGCAAAGCCGTCTGCGTTGCCCGCACGAACGTCGCGTGGTCCGCTTGCCCGCCCCGGTCGCCTTCCTTTAGTCTTACATTCCCCTGAAGATCCATCTGCGACCATCCGCCGCTCACCAGCAGTAGCGCCACTCCGCTTTGTGCCGTCGCTATCTGCATAGGTTTCCCGCTCACGGCCCGCTCCGTCAACACGTTGCCGGTCGCAATCAACCGTCGCGCATTGCCCTCCTCCCCGAATTCCATTTCGAGCTTATCCGCTTGCAGTTTTGTCCGCGCAGCAGCACCGTTTGCGGCAGTTCCGGGCGTTCCGGTTTGCGCCAGCGCATCCGTCCATTCGATGCTTCCTGACCCCTCGGTCTGCACTCGCTTGAGTCTGCCACCCTCGCCTTTCTTCCCGTCGGCGTACTCCGCGAGCAATTCGCCTGTTTGCAGCACTCTCACCTCGCCGTTCGCGTCGGCCTGCGTCTTTAACTCCACGCCACCTTTCAAGTTCAATTCTTTCGGCTGGTTTACCTTTGGCCACAGCTTCATCGCGCCGTGCTCCGCACGGAAGTCATCTACCTCTTTTCCGGTACGCCGCGAACCGCGCACGTTTCCTGTTCCCTCGATTTTGGTCAGCCACCCCTCCGGTGCGAATTGTGCGGTGATTGTCTCCGCGCTCAGATTTGTCGAGCCATCGGCACCCTGCGACTCCAATTCCGGGTTTTTCCTATCCGGTCCCGGCGCGACCGTCAGTTTCTCTGCTCGAAATGCCTTGTCCAGAGTGAGCGTCAGCTTTCCCGCATGCAAATGCGCGGCGCGAGCTTCCGCTTCCACTGGTCCGGACAACTGCATCGTCCGGGATTCCCGTTCAAAATCGAGGCTCTTACCTGTCACGCGAATAGGATCTTTCTCAGTCCCGTTCGCCGTCTTTTTCCCCGTTGCGGATTTTTCCGGCGCTATCAGAGAAAACTGAACATTGCCCAGCAGCCGCACTGTTCCTTCTTCGGAGTGATACTCGACTCCCAGGGCCTCCCCAGTCCCATTCGGAAAGACAAACTTTACGGGCTGGTCCGTGCGCGCCGTTCCATTGGTGCGGTTAAACACCACCTCGCGCGTTTCCACATGCACCTTCTCCTCTGCTCTTACATCCGGATTTCTTGCCGCGCGTCCAACCTCCGCCCGGCTTTCCAGATCAAACTGCACTTCGCCGCTGCAGGCGATGCTTCCGCCCTCTTTTTCGTACTGGCAGCTTTGCGTATGAATCGTGTCGTGCCGCTCTCCCTTCTTTCCGAAGATGGTGATCTTCACGTCTTCCAACAAACTGGCGTCCTTGTCCCTGAAATCCGTGGCCTTCGAAGCCTCCACCGTGAAAATTTTTTGGTTTCCATCCATCTTGGAAAAGGTGAGCCCGTTCGAACTGCGCGTCACATCGTTTGGAGCCGGCGGAGGCGCCTTTTGCTTTTCCCGGTAAGCAACCCACTTGCGCTCGAGATACACGCCTGCAGTGAGGCTTGCCAGCAGCAATGCTGCTGCCGCCGACCAGCGCGCGTACTTCGCCGCTTCGCTTTTCTTCATGTCTTCAGTTAAGCAAAATTTCGCACGAGTGTATAGAAGAGGGAACGCCGGTTCAGAAGCGCGTTCGAAAGAAAGGGATTACCCGGCGGATTCCGCGGACGCTACGCTCGGCAGAATCCCGATGTTCGCCGCGGCCACGCTGTCGCGCTTCGTATTCTTCACCAGGTACATGGCCTCATCGGCCAGATGCAGCAAGCCTTCCTTGGTGCGCGAATCCACGGGGTAGGACGCCACGCCCACGCTGGGCGTCAGCTTGATATTCAACCCTTCCGGCACAAGCCACGTGCTTTCGCGCACCAATTTGTGCAAACGGCGAGCCACATTCAACGCATTTTCTTTTGAAGTCTGTGGAAGCAGGATTACAAATTCATCCCCGCCATAACGGAACGCGAAATCGATCAGCCGGCAATGCTCCTTCAGCGCATTTCCAATCTCCGCGAGCAACCGGGAGCCTACCAGGTGCCCGTGCGTATCGTTCACCTGCTTGAAATGGTCCAGGTCGATGAAAACAATCGAGAATTCGTAGTTGTAGCGCTGGGAACGGTAGATCTCCGTCTCGAGGATGAAGCCCATGTGCCGCGCATTATAAAGCGACGTACAGTCGTCGGTGATGGTCAGCTCGTGAATTTTCTTTACGTGCCGCGCGTTCTCTAGAGCAATTGCCGCAAAGTCTGAAAGCGCTTCGAGCAGCTTCAGGTCCCGTGGATCAAATCCATCCGGCCCCATGCAATTGATCAGCTCGATCACTCCCAGGCAAGTGTCGCGGAATCTCACCGGCACAGCGACAATCGACTGCGTCTCGGTTTTGGTCTTCTCGTCCACCTTCGCGAAAAACCGCGTGTCCTTCGTCGTGTCCGGCACGACCACGGTCTCGCCGTGCTGCGCTACCCAGCCCGCGATTCCCTGCCCCATCTTGATCCGCACATCTTTCAGCGCCTGCGAAGCTTTTCCCACCGCCAGCTCAAAGTACAGTTCCTGCTTGGCCTCATCCAGCAGCAGCAGCGACCAGTTATCCGGGCGCAGGAATTCATCGATCTTCTCCATGATGGTGCGGAGAACCTGATCGAGTTGCAGCGAGGACGTCAGCGCCTTCCCCAGCTCCTGGAAGACGGCGATTTCTCCCTTAACCCGTTGGTCGGACGGTACCGCAGGATTGCGCCGCCGCTCGACGGTCGGAAACTGATTTACTTCCTCCACTCGGTCTTTGTTCCTCTCCCTTACGGATTCTGGGCCTGCATTGCTCGTGCCGGGTCCTGGCCACCTAAACTATCGCGAAGAAACACAAATTCGCGGGATTCTCGCGCGCGTCCGCGAATCTCTGCCAGTATAGGCCTCTCGCAAAAAGGTGCGCAACCCGCTCGTGGTACAGGTGTGGCTACGTCGCCATCCTGACCTCGCAGAGGAGGAGGGATAGTCTCGAGAGACACGATACGGCAGGCCTGGCCGGCCGCTGAAAACACAGGCTATAGCTATAACTGTCCGGATCGTTCTAACGCCGTTGCTGCACTTTGCTCGGTGTTTGACAGCGTTGGATTGCTCCGCCTATAGTCCGTTGAGGGATCCCGAATTGTTTTTTCGCGAGCGCCCGCCGTGCCAACTGCTAGGCGGTTGCACTAGAAATTGTTCGCTGTGCGGTTGCACTTGGATCGTCAAGGATTGGTTGTGGTTCATGGCCAAGGGAAATTTTGGTGAACGCTTGAAGCGTGAGCGCGAGCTGCGCGAAGTATCCATGGACGAACTCACCAAGGCCACGCGCATCAGCGCCCGTTTTGTCGAAGCCCTGGAGAATGAAGACTGGGGGAAGCTTCCGGGCGGCGTCTTTGGCCACGGGTTCGTGCGCAGCATCGCCCGCTATCTGGGCCTCAACGAAGAAGCGCTCCTGGGCGAGTATGACTCGGCACGCGCGGAACATTTGCCCCCGCCTCCTCCTAAAGCCGAGGAACGCATTCCCTCCGCGCCGAAATGGCTTCCGGCCGCACTGGCTCTCGTGGCGCTTCTTCTCGTCGTCGGATTCTTTTTCACCGTCCGTTATGCCTGGCACCGTTACGCCGCGCATCGTACCGAAAATAAATCCGCCGCTGCTCCCCTGTCTCCACAGCCACAGCCTCAATCTGGCTCCGCTACGACGGGTCCAACGCAGCAGTCTTCGACCGCAGCCCTTCTCGATCTTTCTGTCTCCACTTTCGCCGCAACTCACATCCGCATAATCGCTGATAACAAACTTGTTTTCGACGGCCAGTTGCCTGCCTGGAAGAATCGTCACTTTTCAGCCCATCAACAATTTGAGGTGACCGCCGGGGACTCTACGGCGGTGTTGCTGGAATTGAACGGGAAGGCCATGCCGCCCCTTGGCGCGCCCGGCGCCTCCGGTACAATGGTGCTAAGCCAGAAGGACTTGAGGCCATAATCCAGTGGAGACTCTGAGCCCTGAAGTTCTAGAAGATCTGCGCCACGGCCGCGCCACGCGCGAACGAAAAATGGCCGTATGCACCGGCGGCGCGCATCTTTCCCCCGCGGACCGCGCGGAAATTCTTGCTGTGCTCGCAGGCGACGCTGACGAAATGATTGCCTCCCGCGCGCAGGATGCGATTCTATCGCAACCCCTCGAATCCTTCGTGTTAGCGCTGAAACGCGAGCAGGCTATCCCCCCGCTCTTCTCTTACGCGGCAAGGAATCTGGCGGATAAACCCGGCGTCTGTGACGCCATGGTGCAAAACAAAAACTGTCCTGCGGAATATCTCGTGCCTGTTGTTCGGCACCTTTCGACGCTGGGCATCCAGGCGCTGATGGAAGAGCTCGATCGCATCAGCGAATCTCCGGCGCTGGCCGCCGCTCTCGAACACTCTTCCTCATTAACGGTTGAGCAGAAAAGTCACCTCCGTGAGCTTCACGGTCCGGGAAACCCCATCGATGAAGCCGCCCTTGCGGAAGCGGCTGCCGCCGCTGAGCCCGACGTTTCCAGGCGGCAAACTCTGCTTCAGCGGCTTGCGAAAATGACCGTCGCGCAGCGCGTGCAATTCGCCATAAAGGGCGGCTCCGACGCGCGCCGTACTCTCATCCGCGATACCAACAAAGTTGTGCAGCGCGCTGTGCTACAATCTCCCCGCCTCACCGACCAGGAAGTCGAGGCCTTTGCCTCGATGTCCAGCCTTACGGATGAAATTCTTCGACTCATCGCCGGCAACCGCAATTTCCGCAAGAACTACACCGTGGTCCGTAACCTCATCAACAATCCCAAAGCGCCGCTGGACGTGACTATGCACATGCTCCCCATGCTTAACGCCATCGACCTCAAGCGGCTCACTTCGAACAAAAACGTTCCCGAAACTCTCCGCACTACGGCCATGAAGCTTCAGCGGACGCGCGCGGAACTCAAGAAATAGGCGGTCAGTCCTTTGAATCCACAAATCCTTTCGTTCAGGAAGCGGTGCGTTTCTCCAAATTCTTTGGCGCCGGCAACAAACCGTTTCCAAACTATTTGTTTGGTTTCAGCCGTTGCTATTTTGCTCGCTGGCTCAGCCGGGCTCGTCTCAGTTCCAGTGATCGAAGGTCAGGAAAAGCGGCCGTCGGATCCGTGGACCGTGGCGCAAACCATCCAGCCGGCCGAGCTTGCCAGTGAGCTTGGTGATAAGGGCGGAACGCCGCCCGCCATTGTCTATGTGGGATTCCGTACGCTGTTCGTGGGAGGTCACGTCCCCGGTGCTACGTTCCACGGCTCCGCCTCCACGGAACAAGGTCTTTCCGATTTGAAAAAATGGGCCGAGGAGCTTCCGCGAACGACGAATCTGGTGATTTATTGCGGGTGCTGTCCGTTGGAAAAATGTCCGAACATTCGTCCGGCGTTCACTATGCTCGACAAAATGGGGTTCAAGAAATTGCGGGTCCTCATCCTCCCCACAAATTTTGCGACAGATTGGGCCGACAAAGGCTGTCCCATTCAGAAGGGGATGTAGCCGGGCGCGGCTGCGGCCCGATCGAAGCGATCACGACACTGGCATCAGCTTCGGATGCTGGAGATGGAAGCCCGTGGCTTCCTGGTAGGCGCGCGCAACCGTGAGCAGTTCCGCTTCACCGTACAATTTCCCAAGAAAGGTCAGACTGGTGGGAGTTCCCGGGCCGCCTGCGTTTTGGAAATCGCTGGGGTCATCGTTTAGCGGCTTGGGTGCGTCGCTGCCGCGCAGGCCGTTCGGCAAAATCACCGCGGGGTTTCCTGTCAAATTTGTAATCACGAGTTGCTCGCCGCCTGTGGGGGCCACAATCACATCAAAATCGTTGAAGACCTTTGCGACGACATCCATCGCCATCCTTCGCGCTCGCGCGGCCTGGATGTATTCGACAGCGGGGATAAATCGTGCCGTTCGAAACGTATTCGGCCAGTCGTAGTCTTTCTGCGAAGTCAATAGCTTGTCTTTGCCGGTGCGCGTCAGCTCATCGAAAGCTGCCGCGGATTCCGCCGTCAGCATCGTTACCATGGCGTCGTAAGGAAACTTTGGCATTTCGGCGGGCACGAGGTTTACGCCCATTTTGCGCAGCTTCGCGAGCGCGGCGTCGTTGAATTTTCTGTCGTACTCGGTCCGTGCGCGTGCCGCCTCCCGCCGCTTCTTGCGCTCTTCGCGTTTCTTCTGTTCCTCGGGAGTTGCTGGCGGTTCTTCCTTCGCGGCCTCTTGTTGCTCGTCCGGTTTGCGTTCGAACGCAGCCTTCAAATAGCCCACACGCAGCTTTCGCCAATCCAGATTCGCGTCCCAGTTGAAAGCCGCGGACTGCACCGTTCGATCTTTGCCGTCGCGCCCGTGAATCGCGTCCAAAACGAGCGCGCAGTCTTCCACGGTTCGGCAAATGGGTCCGAGCTTGTCCATGCTCCAGGAGAGCGCCATGGCTCCAGTCCTCGGCACCAGCCCGAACGAAGGCCGCAGTCCCGTGCATCCGCAGCGCGTCGATGGCGACGAAATCGAGCCGAGCGTTTCGGACCCGATGCTGAAGGCCACGCATCCCGCGGCAGTTGCAGACGCTGGACCTGCGGAAGAGCCGCTCGATCCTTGATTCGTATTCCAGGGGTTCCGCGTTACACCGCCGAACCACACATCGCCCATGGCCAGCGCACCGAGTGTTAGCTTTGCGACCAGCACTGCGCCCACTTCGTCTAGCCGTTTCACAACGGTCGCGTCTTCATCGATTTTCTGGCTTTCGAATCCACCGGCGCCCCATGTCGTTGGATAGCCCTGCGTGGCTAACAAGTCTTTTGCGCCCCACGGCAATCCATGTAAGGGGCCGCGGTATTTTCCCGCGGCGATTTCAGCATCGGCCTTCTTGGCCTGGGCGAGCGCCCGCTCCTCGGTTAGCGTCACGACAAACTTCAGCGTCGCGTCGTACTTCTTCAGTCGTCCCAGGTACATTTCGGTCAGCGCAAGCGAGGAAACCCTTTTGGTTCGAACGAGCTCACTCAATTCGCGCGCGCTCGCGAATGCCAAGTCCTCAAGGTTCCTCGGCGCGCCTGCAGTGGCGGAACTCGAGGCTTTGGAGATTCTCATCGGCTTTCGTTCCGTTTGGAATTTCATCCCCGGAAGCACGGGGTCAAAAATCAGCGCCGGATCAACGGAATTGGGAATGTGCAGCTTATAGATTTCTTCGTAGCCTTTCGCGTGGTCGTTCAGGCTTTCGATCATCATCTCTTTGTATTCTTCGGGAATGGGGACGTCCGCGATGGCCGCGGCATTCTCAATCATTTCCTTGTTGATTTTCTTTGCGCCATCCGCTTTTGCTTGCGCCCACAACACTCCCGGAAAAAGTGTTCCGGCCAGGCCCATCCCCGAGCACGTCTTCATGAAATACCGCCGATCCAGCATTTTCATCCTCCGCATTGAGCGATCCCGCAGGCGCGCGCGTAAGATATCACACACCTTCAGTCCAGTCGCGGCTAGGCCATTCTCATAAATTCGAGGAATCGAGACCGTTTCTTTATTCTGAAGCGAAAGGAAATGTTGTACGATTCCCGCATCCTGAAAGGAGTTTCCATGGAGCGTTTCACGAGGTGTTTGGTTTTCCTGTCTCTACTGCTTTTGAGTCTTCTCTTCCGGCATTCGCTCGACGCCAGGACCGCCAATCCTTCCCCTACGGGGCAAGATACGGTTCTCAAAGCGGCAGATATCACTCCGAAAATTTTCCCGGAACGAGTTTTCTTCCGCGGACAGAGTGCTCCGGTGCAGTTCCGCAACAGCGGCGGCGTACACTTCGCCGACGATCTCTTTGTTGTCGCGGCCATGGTTGACAGCTCGGGCTATTCCACGGCCATCAAGGAGAAATACCAGGCTTATCTGCTCAATGAAGTCACGCTCGAAATCGGCGGTCAAACTTTGAAGCCCGGAGCCTACGGGATCGGTTTTCTCAACGGCGGAAAGTTTGTGGTGATGGATCTCGGTGCCAACGACGTGTTGCAGGCCGCTTCGCAGCACGACGCGGAAATGAAGCGGCCGGTGCCGCTCCAAGTGCTGGCCTCCGCTACGGCGGGAAGCTACCGGCTGTACGCAGGCCGCGATTACGTGGAATTCCGCCGGCAGTAACTTGCCTCCTGTGCAGAAGAAAGACCGGACCGTATATGAAAGCGGCCCGGTCTTCTCTCGCGGATCACTCGCTCAATGGAAGAGGCGAATCAACACTTCCAGTGTTTTTAGTCCTTGTCGTATTTCAGACAAATCTCAAGCTGTTTAATCGCCTGATTGGCCTCAATGGCCTCTACGCGATGACCACCGAAGTCGTGTGCAGCGTGTTGCATATGTTCCTTTGCTCGGCGCAGCGCCGCGAGGGCCTCACGGATTTGGCGATGCGGTTCCGCCGGATCGGCCGGCATTGCAGCTGGAGTTGCAGGCAGGGCATTCGCCGCCGGTGCCGCCGGAAGGTTGGCCTTGTTCGGGGCCGCCAGCGCCGTCGCTAGGAATGCAAATGCCAGGATCAAAGATGCCAAAGCCAGGACACTCACGATTCTCGTTTTCATAAACCACTCCTCTCGTCCGACTTACGGCTCGGACCGCCGAATTGCGCCCCTACTCTCCATCCGCATACAGCGCCATAGACGCGTCCAGACTTGCCGTGCGACCTGACACGCCCATTTTTTAAGCTATCTCCCCGCGAAGAGTAGAACTTTTTCCTGTCCCGCTACCAATGAGGAACGGTCTTTTCACTCTGGTACCGGCCGATTTCCTCCGCCTGTTTTCGTTTGCATCATGGCGAAGCGCGTCATAGGATAGCGCCCACTTTTCCCCTCATTGCTGACAGGAGAAAAACATTCATGCACTTGCAAATGCACCATTTGAATTGGCTGGCGATTCTAGTAGCAGCGATATCCACCATGGTTGTCGGATTCTTATGGTACTCGCCGCTGCTCTTCGCGAAAGCCTGGATGCGCGAGATGGGCTACGATCCCAACGATAAGGCTCGCACAGACGAAATGAAGAAAGGCGCTGGGTCGGCCTACGCCGGCTCCCTCGTTGCCAGCCTGTTGTCCGCCTTCACCCTCGCGCTGATCCTGCACGGGCTTCGCGCGGAGGACTTGCACTCCGGCCTGATGACCAGCTTCCACGTCTGGCTCGGATTCGTGGCCACTGTGCAGTTGACGGGAGCGCTCTTCAGCAAGCACAGCAGGAAGCTCTATACCATCAATACCGGCTACCAACTCGTTTGCTACCTCGTGATGGGCGCCATCCTTACGGTGTGGCGCTAACCTCGCAGCATATATTCTTTTGCTGCCACAATTCCCTTGTTAATTGGACGGATGCGCCGGCTGGGGATAGGGCGCTTGGGTATGGGTAAGCTTGGCTCGAAGAAAGGCTTGCCTTCGTACCGCCGCTGGCGCACCGCCCGCATTTCCTCGCAATTGACAGCCTCCTTGCTCCGCCTTTGCCAGCTCTGCGTCGCAATCCTCCTGGTCCAAATGGACCTGTTGCCCAATAAGGAACACAGCCAGGTACGCCCTTGCGGTGAGGAGGCCCTCTCAGGATGATGGAGGTACCCCCAGCATAGCCTCATCTCAGGAGGGAAGATGCGTAAATTACTGATTCTTGGAGTATTTATCCTAGCGGTCGTCGTACCAGTTAGGGCTCAGGAGTACCCCAAGGCCGAAGTGTTCGGCGGCTATCAGTACGTCCGCCTCAATCCCGGTGGAACGAACTGCCAGGGTTTTGGCGGCGCGGCTGCCGGGAACGTGAACAACTGGCTCGGGGTGGCCGGCGATTTCGGGTATTGCAAGGTAACCGGTCTGCCGTCGGGTGTGAGCGCTCACACGGTCAACTACCTGTTTGGGCCCAGGGTTACGTATCGGTCCTACGGTTCATTGACCCCGTTTGCCCATGTGCTTTTCGGCGGGCAGCATTTTGGGGGCACCGGTGGGGGCACAGCGAACTCCTTTGCGATGGCGCTGGGAGGCGGTGCTGATTACAAGTGGACAGAGCATCTCGCCTTTCGATTCATCCAAGTCGAGTATCTCTACACCCACTTTGCCGGAACTAGACAGAACAATGCCCGCATCGAGTCGGGCATCGTCTACCGCTGGGGCGGCAGGTAACCTCGCTTAACTTGGTGAAGGGCCCGACTCGGTAGTCGGGCCTTCGCTGTTTATTCCTTCCTTCGCTTCCCTTCCACGCTTCTGGGTTTTCAGAAAACTAGATTCAGTAAGCGAAGAACCCGCTTGCAACAACCCAAAACGACAGAGAGAATGTCCGGCGATCTCACTTGCCCTCCCCAATTGACAATGCGAGCAGCTCAAGTTCACACACCGGCAGGCGCATCGTCGCGCTCTTGGCCCTAGCTGCCCTGATCAATTACATTGATCGCGGCAATCTCTCCATCGCCTCATCGTTGCTGAAAGACGAACTAAAATTATCCGCCTCGCAGCTGGGAATCCTGCTGTCCTCATTCTTCTGGACTTACTCACTGTTCCTCCCGGTTTCCGGCTGGCTGGCAGATCGCTTTGACGCCAAATGGGTAATGGCTTTTGGTTTTTTCCTGTGGTCCGGCGCAACAGCTGTCACTGGCGGCTTGCACGCGTTCGGCGCGTTGCTTGCCGCGCGCCTTATTCTGGGGATGGGAGAGTCCGTCGCCTATCCCTGCTACGCACGGACGCTGGTGCGTCACGTTCCGGAAGTGGGCCGTGGATTCGCAAACGCACTTATCGCTGCTGGAGTGGGTTGCGGTCCGGCTCTGGGAACTTTTTTCGGCGGGACTCTGATGGCTCGCTACGGTTGGCGCCCCTTTTTCATCGTCCTGGGCCTCGTCAGCATGGCGTGGTTGATTCCCTGGTTCGCATGGATGCCGCTGAAGAAGGCGGCGACTGTTTCGCCCGTAGAGAAAGGCGGTGCATGGTTTCTCGAACTCCTGAAGCAGCGTTCAGTGTGGGGAACGTGCGGCGGCCTGTTTGGCGCGAATTACGTACTCTATTTCGAAATTACCTGGCTACCTTACTACCTGGAGCGAGAGCGGCACTTTGCAGTGGGCACGATGGTTAAGATCGTTGGCCTCGGGTATTTGTGCTATTCCGCAGGCGCCGCGATGTTCGGCTGGATCTCCGACCGGTGGATCGCCGCCGGTGGAACGCCGACGCTGGTTCGCAAATCGATTGCTGGCGTCGGAGCGGGAAGCGCCGGGCTGCTCCTCCTTGGCTGCGCGCTCGCTGGCCCAACGATTTCGGTTATTCTGCTACTGCTGGCGTTTGTAACCGGAGGCATGTGCGGATCCAATATTTGGGCCATCACGCAAACGCTTGCTGGACCGCGAATGGCGGGCCGGTGGACTGGTTTCCAGAATTTTCTTGGGAATCTTGCGGGCATCATTGCGCCGGCCGTGACGGGATTCGTCGTTGATTTCTCCGGACGTTTCTTCATGGCTTTCGTGATTATGGCTATCGTCGCGCTGCTCGCCGCTCTCTCCTATTTCTTCGTGATCGGCCCGGTGAAGGAAATCGCCTGGCACGAACGACCGGCGAGCGAGGGCGCTTAACCAGCCATCTCATTCATTGAGGCCGGCACCCTCTTCGTCCTAGAATCTTGCCCATGAATGTCGATTGGCTGCGTGAGGTTTGCCTTTCGTTTCCAGGCGTGACGGAACAGATCCAGTGGGGCTACGACTTGCTCTTCAAAGTCGGCGGCAAGATGTTCGCTCTGACGCCGCTGGAGCCGGCTCCCGTGTGTCTGTCTTTCAAAGCCTCGTCGGAGAATTTCGCCGAGCTCACAGAGCGTCCCAACATTATTCCTGCTCCATACTTGGCGCGCGCACAATGGGTAGCGCTTCAAACCAGGGACGCTTTACCGCCGGACGAACTCGCGCGTTTGCTGCGCGAATCGTATGACATGGTTTTCGCGAAGCTTCCCAGGAAAGCGCGCGATGCAGTTTCCAGCGCTCGATCGCTATCGCCGAAGGTTCGGGGCAAAAGCGCGGGGAAGAAGAAACTCAGGCGTAGCCGTTGACTTTGGGAGAAGTTATACTGCGCTCAGATTCGGCGTTTTTGGCGAAGTAAGTTGTTTCGTCGAGGTGAATCATGCTCACACGCTTGTCATTGCTTGTTTCTTTCGCGATGTTCCTGACTTCGGGGGTGCTGCGCGTTGCAAAGCCTGCGCCGCCCGCTGGCGGCTTGCTGGTCGTGGCCAATCAAAAAGAGCACACCCTGCTCCTGGTCGATCCTGAGAATCGCCGCGAACTCGCGAAAATCGTTGTCGGAGTGAACGGCCATGAAGTCATGGCCTCGAAAGACGGCCGTTTCGCTTACGTTCCAATTTACGGAAACTCCGGCGTCGGCAGGCCAGGGACAGACGGAAGCACGATTGACGTCATTGACTTGCAGACGCGCAAATTATCCGCCACGATCGATTTGGGCAAGCCGCTCCGCCCGCACCGCGCCGAATTCGGGCCGGACGGCCTGCTCTATGTCACCGCGGAGCTGGCCAATGCCGTCGACGTCATCGATCCCTCTACGCGCAAGGTTCTCGCGGAAATTCCCACCGGCGAGCCGCAATCCCACATGCTGGTTCTATCAAGCGACGGTCGGCGCGCTTACACGGCCAACGTCAGTGCGGGCAGCGTGAGCGTCCTGGATTTATCGAAGCGCAATCTCGTCACAACGATTCCCGTGGCCAAGAGCGTTCAGCGGATTTCGATTTCGCCGGATGGCCGTCGCGTTTTTACCCATGATCAGGACGCACCTCGCATCGCCGTCATCGATACGGCCTCGAACAAAGTCACGAACTGGATCGAATTGCCGAACGTGGCCTATGCGTCGGAGCCAACTCCCGATGGCCGTTGGCTCCTGGCGGTCAGCATGGTTGCGAACAAGCTGTTCGTCGTTGATTTGCAGACGCTAAAGGTGGTGCGTGCGCTGGAGGCTCCGGAGAGATCGTCGGAGATACTGGTTCGTCCGGACGGGGGTATCGCTTACGTCAGTGGGACGGGCGCCGGGAAGATCGCCGTGCTCGACCTGCTCTCCTGGAAAATGGAGCCGCCGATCGACCTCACTCCGGGCGTCGATGGCATGGTTTGGGTCGGTGCTCCACACTAGATAAAGTTAAAAGTAACGCTATTGCGTAGCAGGAACCTCCAGGTCCACAAATTCCACGTCGTATGCAGTTCCCCCCAACCGCAGACGTGCCACTGTTACGGGTAACTGAAATCTCCGCGGGCCGGCGCTTCCCGGATTGATGTAGAGCACGCCCTCGCGCTCCGACTTTCCCGCTTTATGGGAGTGGCCGCTGACGACAATCTGAAATCCGGCTGCCACGGGATTCAAATCCAAGGCTCTTACATCATGCAGGATGTAAATCAAGACGGCGCCTGCCTTTGCCACGGCCGTCTCCGGAAGCGTTTTCCCCCATGGCTCCGTATCCACGTTTCCCCTCACGGCTACCACCGGCGCGATCTTCTTCAACGCCTCTAGAATCTCGGGCCTCCCTACGTCCCCGGCATGAAGGATTAGTTCCGACCCGAGCAAGGCTTCCACTGCTTCTTTACGCAGCAAGCCATGGGTGTCCGAAATCAGGCCGATCCGTTTTACTTCATTTGTCATCGCCAAATCGTACCGCGGAACGAATGGAATCGCCTGGTCCCCCCAACGAACCTCTCCTCTTGACAGCCTAGGGTAACGGTGCCATCTTCCTCTGGACAGTCGAGAGGAGCGCAATTCATGCCGGACAAACCGAGCGGCCTGGTCCAGGGCACGCTGGACATGCTGATCCTGAAAACATTGCAGCTCGAAGCCATGCACGGCTACGGAATTGCCATGCGCATCGAGCAAATCAGCAAAGGCGTCTTCCAGGTGAATCCAGGATCGCTTTTCCCGGCATTCCGCAGGCTGGAGCGGGCCGGCTGGCTCATGAGCGAATGGCGAGACACAGAAAATAACCGGCGGGCGAAATATTACCTGCTGACGGCGCAGGGTCGGAAACAACTCAAGGGCGAGACCCGCGAATGGGCGCGGCAAGCTGCGGCCATCGCGCGAATTCTCGAAGTGGAGTCGTAGGGAGGGTGCGATGTCTTTGCTGCGAAATCTTGCCGGTGGTTTGCGAGGGTTGTTTCGCAAGGAGCAAGTCGAGCGCGAAATGGATGAGGAACTGCGCGGCTACTTGGATGCCACCGTGAAGGAGAAGATGCGCCGTGGGATGAACCGCGATGAAGCGTTGCGTGCCGCGCGCATCGAGATGGGCGGAGCAGAAAGTCTGAAGGAACAGATCCGCGCGGTAAGCTGGGAATCGGTGATCGAAACCCTCTGGCAGGACCTGAAATTCGGCCTTCGTCTCCTTCGTTTCAACACCAGTTTTGCGGCCGCCGCGATTCTGTCCCTGGCGCTGGGTATCGGAGCGAATACGGCAATTTTTCAGCTTCTCGACGCAGTCCGCCTGCGTACTCTTCCCGTCAAGAGCCCGCAGGAGCTTGCACGAATCGCTATCGACCACCGCACAGATGCTAGCGGCCACTTCACCAGCCGCTACTCTGACCTGACCTACGCCATGTGGGAACAGATTCGCTCGCAGCAGCAGGGCTTCTCCAACATTTTTGCCTGGGGGCCCACTCACTTTAACCTTTCGCCTGCGGGCGAGGTTCACATTGTGCAGGGCCTCTGGGTCAGCGGTGAATTCTTCCAAACCTTGGGCGTCGAGCCCGCACTGGGCAGCTTGCTCCTTCCCTCCGACGATCAGCACGAATGCGCATCCGCCGGGGCGATCCTTAGCTATTCGTACTGGCAACGGGAATACGGCGGCCAACGCGATGTGCTCGGCCGAAAACTCACGATTAGCCGGCATCCTTTTCCCATAATTGGCGTTGCGGCGCCCGATTTTTACGGTGTCGAAGTGGGCCGCTCTTTCGATGTGGTCGTCCCGTTGTGCACCGAACCGGTAATCGACGGCGACGACAGTCAATTGAAAAGCCGCATAGGCTGGTGGCTGGCGGCAATGGGCCGGCTGAAACCTGGCTGGAGCGTAGAGCGCGCGGCGGCGCAGTTGCGCGCCATTTCCCCGGGTATCTTCCAAGCAGCGCTGCCGGCGGAGTTCAATGTCTCGAATGCCAAGCAATTCTTGCAGTACAAGCTTGGAGCTTCTCCCGCCGGGTCCGGCATATCCGATTTGCGGCACCAATTTGAAGATCCGCTATGGCTGCTTCTGGCCCTGGCTGGACTCGTGTTACTCATTGCTTCTGCCAATCTCGCCAACCTGCTTCTGGCCCGGGCCAGCGCCCGCAAGAGAGAAATGGGAATGCGCATGGCGATGGGCGCCAGCCCGGCCAGGCTGATGCGTCAATTGCTGGCGGAAAGTCTCCTGTTGGCGATAATTGGGGCAGCATTCGGCGCTTTGCTGGCGCGGAATGTCAGCCAAATGCTGGTGGCTTCGCTGAGCACACAGCACGATCCTCTTTTTGTCGACATGGGGATGGACTGGCGTGTGCTTGGCTTCACCACGGCGCTGGCCCTACTGACATGTATTCTTTTTGGCGTGGCCCCGGCACTGCGCGCCACCGGCGTCGCTCCCGGCGCTGTTCTCATGGAGAGTGGCAGGGGAGCGACCCAGGGCCGTTCCCGCTTCGGCTTGCGCCGCATCCTGGTTGTGTCGCAGATTGCGCTTTCGCTCACCCTGCTGGTGGGAGCGCTCCTGTTTGCCAGGAGCCTGAATAATCTGGCGAAGCTCGATCCTGGCTTCCGGCGGGACGGCATTCTCGTCGCGGACATCGATTTCACCGCGCGGCATCTTCCGAACGAAGCGCGCGTGGCGTTTTCGGACGAACTTTTGCGCCGTGTGCGAGCCATCCTCGGCGTGGATGCCGCCGCGACTGCTGCTATCGTGCCTCTCAGCGGTGACGGCATGGCTCATGACGTCTTGATGGGCGACACGGGCGAGCCCGAGGGCGATACTCCTGTGGCGGCGTTCAATTACGTAAGCCCGGACTTTTTTGAAACCTTGCAAACGCCGTTTCTGGCCGGCCGCGACTTTGACGAGCACGACCGTGCAGGCGCGCCCAACGTTGCCATTGTCAACGAAAGCTTCATCAAGAAACTCGCCGTCGGTAAGGATCCGCTGGCGATGACTTTTCGAGTTCGCCGCATGAACCGGACTTCCGCTCCGTACCAGATCATCGGTGTGGTCAAAGACACAAAATATATCGACCTTCGCGAGGAGCTTTGGCCTGTCGTGTACACGCCCCGAGCGCAGAATGAGAATCCGGCGACGGATGCACAGATTCTGATCCGCTCTCGCGCTCCGCTGGCAAGCCTCCTGTCAGCGATAAAAACCATGGCCAGCCAGGCTGATCCCGACGCGGACATTACCTTCTCTAGTTTTCATCAAATGATCGATGATGGATTGTTGCGGGATCGCTTGATGGCCAGGCTCTCAGGATTCTTTGGTGTTCTTGCGGCGTTGCTCTCCGCTATTGGCCTCTACGGTGTGATTTCTTACATGGTTGAGCGGCGGCGCAACGAAATCGGTATTCGCATGGCCCTGGGTGCTGGCCAGCAAAGCATCATTCGCCTGGTATTGCGCGAAACAAGCCTCCTGCTGGTAATCGGCCTTGTGACCGGAGTGGCCCTGGCCCTGGCCACTGCAAAAGCCGCTGCTTCCATGCTCTTCGATTTGAAGCCTACGGATCTGCTTACCTACCTCTTGGCGGCGCTGAGCTTGTCGGCGGTCGCAGTCTTGGCAAGTTTCCTGCCTGCCCATCGCGCCGCGCGGCTCGATCCGATGGTGGCGCTGAGAAATGAGTAGTCAGGGTGTCTGTCGGTATAAAAGTTGCAGCGAATACCGGGAGCAGTTGCAGTTGGTTTTATGCCGAAGCTTTGTTGGGAAATATCCGGCGCAGCGGCTTTGCGCCAGGGATCGGAAACTGCATGTGCCAGAAATTCATTTCGGGTGAATTAAACTCCACTCCGACATACTGCTTGCCGTCCCGAGCCCGGTGAATCGAGACAACGCGGCACTCCATCGATTGTGAGGTGTGGTCGTTCATCAAAACGATCGTCTGCCCCATCTTCACGATCTCTTCCAGTTGAAACAGGGCTCCATGTCGGTTCACCGACTGCGAAACAGTCTGCGCGCTGAACTTTTCACCCGAATCCGTTTTCCCATGCACCGTCAGCGGCACTGTTAACGCTACCCTCAAAGTGCGCCGGCGTTCTTTGCAACGAAAATGAAGCAGGGACATTTCGGCTTCGACCTCAAACTCTAATTCGGGAATGCGCGGCGCTTTCGACTAGTTTCTATCGAGGAGTGTCCGCTTACGGTGTCGTGTCAGCAGGGTGCTAAAGCGAATGAACAGCAGAAGCGAAGTGCTAGCACGAACCTTGCCCACACAGCCCCATACTGCCTTCATACTTCTACCTGGACAATGGCAGAACGGTACCACAAAAATGAGTTCCAAAACAGTACCGTGGTACTTCCCTTCAACGCGCCTACTTCCAGGCCTCGAAACAATCGTAATTCCGCTGGCTGATGATCTTTCCTTCTCGGAGCCCGAGAAACACCGCAAAAAATGCCTTCATCTGCCCTCCTGCCGGAATGGACCTGAAGGGGACGGCCAGCGTCCCAACCCACTCAATCTGCAGCGCCGGTCATGGTCCGTGTAGCTCACAGCGCCAGCCTGCCCTAGTCTAGTGTTCAGGCTAACGCAATTGTTTCATCTTGTTCTTCGCTTGAGGGACCTCTTCCTCGCCGGGACTTCCGGTGAGTTCCCCAATAGCTTTACGAGCAACAGCGGATTCACCCGTGCTCGTTCCACCGTCAGTCCCCAGTGCAAGTGCGGCCCCGTGACGCGCCCAGTGGCCCCGACCTTTCCCAGCACCGCGCCCGCCTCCAGAGCATCTCCCGCCTTTACATCGATCTCCGAGAGGTGACCATAAAACGTGTAAATTCCGAGTCCGTGATCTAGCACGACGGTATTCCCCGAAAAGAACAATTCCTCCGCCAGCGCGACGTTCCCGCGCTGCGCCGCGTGGACTGGGGTTCCGGTTACAGCTGGGAAATCTGCACCGCCATGCGGCGACCCAGCATTGCCGTTCAGAATCCTCCGCTTCCCAAAATTTGAGCCCGTGGTCACGCCATCGAGTGGCACGCGAAATGGACCGTCCCACAGCCGCTCCGGTGTTACGCGGTCAAAAATGTCACGCAGTTTCTGACGCTCTTCATTCGCGCGCTTGACTTGCTCGGGGTTAGGTTCGACGAACTCCGTTCCAACCTGCAATCGCTCCGTCGCAAACCGTCCCTGCCTTACCGCCACTTTAACGCTACAGCTAACTTTCTCGCCGCTGGCCGTCTCCCCCGTTATCTTCAGCCCGTACTCCCCGGGCTCCTTCTCGAGGTCAACCCCCAGTAAGCCTTTTCGCTGCCCCTCGTCGGCGCCCGCCCGCCACATCGGGACACTCCGCCCACCCCAATCTCCTTGCACCTCCGCCAGTGACTTTGTGCTCTTCAGCGCAATCAGCAGCAAACTCCCCTGGCTCGCTTCGGGTGCGCTCAAGCGCACTGTTGTTCCCGCAGTGCAAGTCCCAGCGCCGTCCGCGAACGCCCTGGCGGGAAACAACACCGCGCCCGCCGCCAAAATCACGATGGCAAAGCGCATCCGCCAAGATTGATTCTCCCCCCAGTCCCGTAAACTCATTTCTGTTGCCGCATCGCCGCCACGCGCGCCTCCACCTGTTCAAATTGCGCCCGCGCCACCTTCGACCCCATGATGGCCTGCTCAATCCTCAGGAACAGCTCGGGGTTCTTCATCTTTTCGCGAAGTTCCGGCAAGAACGGCCGCACTTTTGCAAAAATGAAGTACATCTCTCCGCAAAACGGCACCTGAAAGAAAAGCTTCTCACTCAGCACCCCATTCAGGACAAACGACACGGCGATTCCCCAATAGCCGCCCACCTGTCTCAGCCAGTTGTTCTCTTCGGTTCCCATGGCCGACGCCACCTTCACGAAGTCGTCCGCATTCTTCGGCCAAAACGTCGCCACCCACCAGTGGCGTGCCTTGCGCATTTCCGCTTCGCGCCTCAAGTCATAAAGTTCTAGTATCAGCCTTGCGTCATCTATCGTCGGTTTTTTCGGCATTGTCCCCTCGCAAAAATGCTGCTTGTGATTCTACATTCTGCGCGCCTTTTGGCGTCCCGTTTTTTGACCGCGCCCCGCGCTTCCCAGCGTCCTCAGAAGTGTCCGGCAACGCGACACCTTCATCCCGCCACCGGACGTTTGCAAGCCGGCCAAGCCTCTGCTTTTCGCCGGAAGTCTCTTTGATTCTGTAGTTTCCGCTGATTCCGCCCGCGGCATGAAGATTGCCACATTCTACTGCGAAAAATTGCGTCCCCGGCGTCTAAACAGCGCCCATCCAGGAGGCTTCCGTGAAAAAGATTGACCGTATGCGTGAACGGGTCAGCATCCTCCCCACTTCCACGTATCTCTCGAAAATGCACGACGCCGGCTGGACCCTGATCGCCCTCGAATGGGAGCGCGAAGTGGAGACCTCCTCGGCCCCCGAGCCCGAACAGCTTCCCGCCGCCTCCGAGGAGATTCCCTTTGGCTTGCGCATCGGCTCCGATTGTCGTCACCTGGAAGATGACCCGCTCGAAATGCAAACGCTACGCTTCGTTGCTGAAATGATCGTCCAGGACATTTCCTTCACCAGCATGGCCGACGCGCTCAACGTCCGCGAATATCGCACCCGCGACGGCCGCCCCTGGAACGCCGCCGCTGTTTTCAAGCTCACCCCGCGCCTCATCGAAGTCGCTCCGCGCATCCTTTCCGGCGCGGAGTGGGAATCTCGCAAGAAACAGTTGTCCCGCGTCACCTGGAACTCTTAACTCCCCGCGCCCCTTCCAGACGGCCGCAAATTCCCTGTGGTATCGTGTCGAACCATGTCGACACAGACTCCCGCTCTCTCCGAGCACCAAAATTTCGTCGTTCGTCATCCCGCGATCACATATTTTGTGCTGACTTTCGCTGTTTCTTGGCTCGGCGCCTTCGCTGTGGCTGCGCTGCATCTCCTGCGCGGCGAGGCTATTTCAAAATTTGCGGGCCTGATGATGTTTCCCGCCATGCTTCTCGGCCCATGTGCGGCCGGTATCCTTCTGGCCTGGCTCATCGACGGAAGCATCGGTCTGCGCGATCTGTTTTCTCGCATGCGCGGCATTCGCGTTCCCGCGCGCTGGTATGCCGCGTTACTCATTCCTCCGGTCTTGGTTCTGACCGTTTTCTTCCTCATGAAGACATTCGTCTCGCCGGTTTTTGCTCCCAACCGTTTTTTCGCCGGTATGGGATTCGGTTTTGTCGCGGGGTTCTTCGAGGAAATTGGTTGGATGGGTTTCGCGTTCCCCAAAATGCGCGGCAAGGACAACTTCTTCGCCCCCGCCATCCTGCTCGGCCTGCTCTGGGGCACCTGGCACATTCCCGTCATCGACTACCTGGGAACCTCCACGCCCCACGGCGCTCTCTGGCTCCCGTTTTTTCTAGCCTTTACCGTCGCCATGACCGCCATGCGCGTCCTGATCGCGTGGATTTACTCCAATACGAACAGCATCTTGCTCTCTCAACTCCTCCACGCCGCTTCCACCGGTTCCCTCGTCATCTTCAGCCCGGCTCGCGTAACAGCCGCCCAAGAATCGCTGTGGTACGTCGTCTACGCCGCCGCTTTGTGGCTTGTCGTCGCGGTCATTGCCCTATTCAATCGCAGGCAGACACACCACCTCCCTGTTGCCTAAAACTCTCCTTGCCAAAGTTCCCTCTTGTTCCAGGCGCGCGAACAGGCCTAACCCCTCCCAAGCACACCTCACGGCACGACAAAGGGCGACATTCTGCGCTGCACCTAGCCCAGGCGCACGTTGTCGCTTGCGCCTCGCATAAGGAACTGGAATAAGGTCACTCAGCAACATGCATCCCAACCGAAAATACAGCGTAACAAGGGAGAATCGCTATGAACCTTGAACTGCGTTTGAGATCCCGGGCATTCGAGCGTCCTGCAAGAGTCGCGTTTCCCCGGACGGCCGCTATCTCTATCTGGATTGCCCTGCTTGCAGCAGCCACCTCTCTGTACTACTAATCCTCAAATTCGTTGTGCGCCGCGCAAAAATGTTATCGTCCGTCGCAATACCTTCCGACGTGTGGGTCATTTGCTTTTGGTTGCGGCTCCGCCGCGCTGTGTCAGGGATGTCTCGTGGTACCGCTGCGCGCTCCCACCCGAACACATGGAAATTCGGGAGCCACGGAAAAAATCAGTTTGGAGTTTCTCCAATCCGGCAAGACTACCCGGGACGAAGTCTCTACCAAACTGGGCGCCACGGATACCGGAATCAAAGACAGGCAGCTTTTCTTGGGACGTTGGGCCACCTCGAAGTGGGGAGTCCTTTGGATGATCGCTGGAAACAACTCGGGAGCAGGCGGATGGAACCGCGGATGGGCCAGACACAACGTGCTGATCTCCTTTGACGACCAAGGTACCGTTCAGCAATTCCGCCAGTTTTCCGATGAGGATATGGTCAAGCAACTTTCCGCCTGGGTGGCCGAAGGATATACTCAGCCTCTCGATTTGTCCTCGCCAATCGAAATCCCTGTCGATCACCGCCACTCATCTGGCGCGTGTTTTCCTGGCGCTCTGATTCTCAGTAACGATTCTTTCGAGTTTCGCGAAAACGAGAAACACAATTTCAAGATTTCCGCGCGCCAGATCCGCAACCTACAACTCACCAGCATCGGCCTTGGAGACAAGTCCAATCCTCGGTACTTGAACGAAACTATTTTTTTCGCCGAAAAAACCAAAGTGGGCGGAAAGATGACCGTACGCATCGATGTGCCCACCGTGCTGATTCTCGTCAAGTACCTGGCGCAGACGCGGGCCAGCTAGCGAGGTCTCCGCTCGCTGGCTCGCCTCTGGCCGTCTTACGCTGGTGTTCCGGCCTTGCGCAACAATGACGGGTTGAACTTCTCTTCCCAGCGAATTCGTCCCGTCATCTGCATCACCACGAACAGCGTGAGGATCGCGCCGATGGTCACCGTCAATCCTGTGAACCCTTCAAAGAAAAACGCGTACGAAAACAACACCAGGTAAATCAGTTGCGTCAGTCCCGCCTCCACCATCGCAAATCGCAAATCCACCACTAGCCGCAAGTAGCTGACCACCAGCACCACGGAAACAATCGACGAAATCAGGAATGCCGCATGGATTGAAATATGATCCGCCAGGTACGCCAGCAGCAAATGGAATGCGAAGAACGCGCACGCCAGGAAAAAATAATTCATCGGGTGCAAATCGTTGCCACGCAGCGCGGACAAAATGAACACCAAAAAGAAAAAGAAGAACAGCGACACAGGAGCGAAATAGCTGATTCGTCCCGCTAACGGGCCGGGTTGCAACTTCTGTGGCATCTTCAAGGCGATATCGAACCCGGACACCAGATTCTGATAATTCCACTCTAGCTCCCAGCCGTTCCCCGTCTGCCGTTTTTCCGTCGGCGAGAGTGAATTGTCGGGGAAATCAAAACCGGAAAAATCCGTTTTCACCAACAGGTGGAAGTCGTGCGCCTGCGAAATTTCCTTGCCGCTGCCGTCGGCATTGTCGCGCGAAGTCGAACCCTCTGCGTTCGCGCGTGAAAACGAATATCGCCAGCTATCCAGACCCTGCGAGCGATACGTCGCGTGCAGCACGGACTTCGCGCCTGCCGCCAGGCGCGTCCGCGCTACGGCCTGTGATCCGCTGAACGTCACCGCCAGTGGCTTGTCGTCCAGAAGCAGTTGCACGTTGTCGTAGACCGCCTGTTGCGCAGGAAATGGCAGTTGAATCACAAATTCTTCTTCTCGCGGCGTCGGATTCTGAAACGTGTACGCCCCGTTGAAATCCACCGTGTATGTGCTGAACCACAGCAGCCCTTTTTGCCGGTAATCGATGTGCAATGTCGCCGCAACCTGGCTTCCGTCAATCTTCACCGGTTCGGAACGCAGATAACTTTCCTTGCGCGTGGTCTTTTTTCCCTTCTCTTCCATCTCGACGGTCTTTTCCTCTTTCCATTCCCTTGCGATCGCCGGAGGCACCTGCGCTTGCGGCGCTCCCCACGTCGAGGCCACGCGCCCGGACAATCCAGACTCCGCGTTATACGTCCTGTAGAAAATAGTGGACCCCAGAATGGCCCACCCAACCGCCGTACATCCAAAAATGAAAGCAATCGCCGCAATCCGCTTGAACATGGTGGTTTGTGCCCCGACTCTCTCCGCCGCTACCCCAACCTACCTCCTTGAGTTGGCACTGTCAAGTACTTTTTAATACAAAGTTAATTCTCTTCTAATGGAGCCGCAGCTCATAGTGCGCAGTTTTCTCTAACCTTTCCAAAGTCTCGAGCTCGTTTCCGTCGATGTCATCTAGGTCGGATAAAAAAAGTCAGAAAACACCCGATTGCGCGAACTGCCTTCCAAAAAGAACATTTCGACCGCTCAGTGAAGGTTCCGCTCCGAGCAGAAAGCGGGCATGCTCTGAAGTTCACTGCACTCTAGCGGATATGAGGATGCAGACAGAGGTAGCCAGGTAGATGAGGCAACGGAAGTAAAAGACAGTGATCCAGGATCTGTGTTCCGCGTCTGCGCCCGTCCCCCAAGTGGAGAACCAAATGATTCTGAGGAAGAGGCGTTCCCGTGTAGTTGGCTTTGGTCTCCTATGTCTTTCGATGACAGGCTGTGGGGGCGTTGCTGCCGATAACGGAAGTGAGAGTCCGCCTCCGTCTCCGACACCGGGTTTTTCGATTTCGCTGTCTTCTAATAATCTTACACTGGCGCAGGGAGGTGTGAGTCAGGCCGTGCTGGTCTCCGTGGCAGGGCAAGGTGGCTTTACCGGCTCAGTGTCCGTCACTCTGACGGGCTTAACGAGCGGCGTCACAGCCTCACCAACCTCTCTGTCAGTCACACCCGGTAGCTCCGCAACTTTCACTTTCTCCGCTTCTGGCACGGCCGAGATTGCGCAGCAAGCAGTGAGCGTCAACGGCACCTCGGGAACGCTCACGGAAAACACATCGCTTCAGCTGACCGTATCGGGTACACCAGTTCCAGATCCCTTCCACGCCATTGGCGGAGCGCTGGTCCATGGCTTCTATGACGAGGCTCGGCAACTCCTTTTCGCAACGAATCCCGGTCTCAACGAACTGGATGTCATTTCCGGTGCGGATTTCTCCGTCAAGGCCCGAGTTCCAGTCCCTCAACCATGGGGCATTATCAGATGGCGGACGGCAAGACGCTTGTGATCGGCACTGCAGCACAGGAGGTCCTGACTGTTGACGAAGACACTCTATCTGTAGCGCAGCATCCCTTTGGAGCCGTTGGAAACTCCTTTTTTACCCTGTTTTTTCCTAATGTCGTTGTAATGGCAAACGGGAAGGTTTTGGTCATTGGTCAGGAAGAGGGAATCGACTCAAGTGACATTCTGGAGGCTGGTCAATATCTGTACGAATGGGATCCCAATGCCAGCGCGTTCACGCAACTCGGGCCGCCCGCACAGAATCAGACCGCCGGGATCTTCGAAGTCGATAGCCTTGCCCGCAGTGGGGACCACAAATGGGCAGTATTCGCCGCTGATCGGTTCTATCTCTACAGTTCCGACTCGGACAGCCTGACAACTGTTCCCCTGACCACAGTCAATCCTCCGCAGGATGAATTCGGAGTCCGGGGCTACGCAATCAATGCGGATGGAACTAAAATAGCTGTGGCCTCCGCCACTCAGGTGACATTCCTGGATCACTCCCTAACGGCGATTGCGACGACGCCGATTCCTGGTGCATTCCAGACTTCTAGAACTGCCGTCCAATTCAGCCCCGACGGACGGAAGTTGTTCCTCCAATATAGTTTCCCCGTCTCCATCGAGGAAATCGACGCAACCACGTACAGCGCCCTAGGTTACGTCTCAGGATCGGCCCCGGATGACAATTTAGAAAGGCTTCTCACGATCGATGCGAAGGGGCAGGCCTATGTTGGTATAGACGGTGGTCTGCGTCTGGTGGACCTGACCCAACGCGCTGTGGCAGCTACGGCAAATGGCGATATGCCTAGCCCCAATTGCCCAGTCCTGAACGTGACCTTGCCGTTGAACACCCCTAAGCAAGTGCAGTTATTCGATCCGATCACGGGCGTGAGTGTATATGTCGCGGGACAACCTGCGCCGTTGCTTAATGGAGGAGCGGCGATTAATATTCCGGCCTCCTCTATAGCCGGACCGGCAGATGTCGAATGTATTGATATCTCCGGAAATACAACTGTCGGTCTCAACGTGGTTTCTTACGGGGTTGATCCTGTCGGGTTCAGCGCGAATCTGTTACCCCCGGCAGGAAATCCCGGGGCTTACCTGTTCGGCTTTGGTTTTTCTGCGAGCCAAGGGGAAACACCGTCGGTAACTCTCGGAGGTCAGCCCGCATTAAAAGTGATTTCGCTGGGCAACGCTGGACTTGGAACCCTTCAGGCTGACGGGATCCAAGTTCCGAATGGAGCTCCAGGCGAATCTGCGGATATCGTGGTGTCCAGTTCCATCGGTTCTGGAACATTGGCTTCGGCTGCAACTTACTACCCTTCTTTCAGCATCCTTCCGGCCTCTGGCCTCCTTCAACTTCTCTATGACAACCATCGCAACCTGCTCTATGCGTTGAAGGCTACCGAAGTGGATGTACTGAATCCCAAAATCATGCAATGGCAATCTCCCCTGGTCTTTCCTTCGGCGGCTATGGGCGCCTACAATACAATGGCATTGACTCCGGATGGCTCGAAGCTGGTCGTTGCAGGGTTGGCTGGGTCGGCTCCACAGCTTATCGTGCTGGATCCGAGCAACGTTTCAGCACCGTCCGTCCTTGCCTATTCGGGTAATTCAAGTGTGTCTGGCTCCATCGCCATCACAAAGTTCAACACGGTCGTTATGCCTGGTAACCCCGGGCTCGTGCTCGACCTTCAACGTCGACCTTCACTCAGTTGCCCTACTTCGGCGGGGAAGTCATAAGAGCCTCTGCAGATGGATCTCGGCTGTATAGCGCCCAGCTGAACACATCGAGCGGTGAAGTCTCTTCCATCGACCCATCGACTTACGCGGTTCAATCGGAAGGTTTTGGTTTCCTCTTTTGGACCGACCTGGCTGTGTCGCCGGACGGCAGCCAGTTTGCCGCCGTCGACGCACCACCGTTTGCGACGGGCGATATCGTCGGGTTTTTTGACGCCGGCCTGCATTTGCTGAATACCAACGCATATCCGGCCTTTAGCCCACCCGATGACACAGGTGTGCTGGGCGCCACGTTTAGCCCGGGAAGTAAAGTGTTGGTAGTGCCTCTTGGTGACTCCATTGAGTTCTGGGATGCTGCTCAGGGGACACTTCGCGCCCGTTTGATGACTCCAGAGGAACTACATGTCCTCGTCTATCCGGAGGGACCCGTGGCACCGGTGCTTGCGGTCGATCAAACGGGTCCGGGTTAACCGTACTGAGGCTGCCCGCGCCACTCGACCAAATGCCGACAATGCAATGGCCATTAACTGTCCGTTCCGGCAACGAGCGGGCTGAGCTACATGGATCGATTACGTCGCGCATCGCCGTGATGCACAGCAAATCTCAAAACTGACTCTTCAATGCAAATCAGATCGCCGCGGCAGTTGCGTATCCCTGGTATCCTCTAACTGCCTCTAGCCTCTAGCCGCGTGTTTCAGGTGCCGATCTTGCACCTGCGGCTCTTGATTTTCTTCCGCGGGTCCCACAACTGCTCTTGCGCGTTCCCTAGCTTATCGTTTCAGGGTCCCCAGTCTCGTGTTTGCGAATCTGATACCGCAGGAAGTCGTGAATGGCATCAAGGGCGGACGGGTCCTCTGTCTTGATCACGACGCATGCTCCCGTCGGCGTTTCTCTATATCCGTACTGGATTTTCCCCCGGAATCGCTTCATAGTGCTTGTGCCAGGCGGGATCGTATCGTGCACCATCCTGGGAATCCGGAAGTCGCCCGCGGAAAAGGCGGCGGCGATGTGTTGGAGGTGCTTGCGAATTTGACTGAGGTTGCCAGTATCGTGCGGGTCGTTGGCCTGAACCTGGATGATGCCTCCGTCGGGCCTGAGCAGGAAATGGTGGGTGGTCTTCGATTGTTCAAAACCCATGGCGGAGTTCCCGCGGCTTTCTAGAGTCGCGTTAGATCCGGATTGGTCCGAGCCTCCGGACGCAGCGGATTTATTTGCCGCCATGTGCTGCTCGTGCAGCGGACAATCCTTCATTGTGTCTTCTTTAGGTTTCTCTTTCGGGGAGTCCTGCCGCGGCCGGGAAAAGGCCGGAGCAGTGAACAGGACGGCACCCACGAAGGCAGCCAGCATTAACTTTACTTTTCGCATTTGCGTTCCTCTCGTAACACTTTCGACTTCCGCAGGTTCGGAGTCAGCAGGGGAGAGCCTCGCTCCGCACTCTTCGGGTGAGCAACGACGAATGCATCAAGCAGGCCGGCCCGTTTCCCTCGGGGAGTATTTCTAAGGCGGCGATCCCAATCGGCAAGCGCGGCCCGCAATTCGCGTCGCCAGAGGCGCAGAGTGCGCAACTGGAGTTCTACGGCGGCGAGCTTGTCGGCTGCCAGTGAGCGAACGCGACGGCAGGGAGCGCCGCCGCGGTCGTGGTCCGCCAGGATAGTGCCAAGCTCTTTCACCGTAAACCCGATGGAAAGCGCGCCACGAATAAGCCGGACACGTGCAAGCGCTTCGGGCGAATAAAGACGATAGCCCGCAGCAGACCTCTGTGGGCGCGGCAACAGCCCCCGCCGCTCGTAATGACGGAGCGTGTCGGGACTGACGCCGGCTCGGCGAGCAAGCTCACCGGAGCGAAGAGGTCGGTTGTTTGATGCAGTCGGTGCCACGTTGAAACTGTCAGGGCTGGAACGCATTCCAGGGTCAAGCACTATTCTTGATCATTATCCACCCTATTTGAGCAAGCGCCCGTTTCCAGTCCATGCGATGTAAAGGATCCAATTCTTGCATCTGCATCTCGGCAGCCTGCATCCATTCAACACTTTCCGTAATCATTCGAATTATACATTAAATAAACATTGACAGCCAGTACCTTTCGTGATATACTGTTTTCGTAGTCATCGTCGCGGAGAAAGGAGCGCCTTCCTTTGGCCGCTACGTCTCCATTTCCACTCCCCGCCATTCGGCTATCACTGTCCCTTCCCCTCCGCTTCGACGTTCGGATGTCCAGATCGAAGCTCAATTGGGATTGCGGGGCGGAGATCCCGACCTGGTCGGGACATGGAGACGTTCAAATCGCCGCTCTGCTATTCTCCTCGTCATGGGCAAGACTCGACCACTGCCTCGACCGTGCCAGCAACCCCAAGGAGCCACATGCAGTCGCTGCGCCTGAACCCCATCCTCAACACGGACTCCTACAAGCTCACCCACTGGTGGCAATACCCTCCGGACACGCGCCACATCTATTCCTACCTCGAATCGCGCGGCGGCATGTTTGAAGAGACCATGCTCGCCATGCTCCAGTACATCATCAAATCCAACTTCGCCGGCCAGGTCTTCACGCTCGACGACATCGAAGAAGCTCGCCGCATCGCTCACGCGCACTTCTCCGGCCACCCGAAAACTTTCAATTACGAGGGCTTCAAATCTCTCTATGCCAAGCACGGCGGCCGCCTCCCGCTGCGCATTCGCGCCGTCAAGGAAGGCACCGTCGTCAGAACTCACAACGCCCTTATCACTATCGAAAACACCGACCCCGAATTTTATTGGCTCACCAACTGGGCGGAAACGCTTCTTGTTCAAGTCTGGTATCCCATCACCGTCGCCACTCTGTCCCGCGCCATCAAGCAGGTCATCGGCAAAGCGCTTGTTCGTACCGGCGATCCTTCGCTTCTTCCCTTCAAGCTGCACGACTTCGGATTCCGCGGTGTCTCCTCCAAGGAGTCCGCGGCCATCGGCGGCGCTGCGCATCTCTTGAATTTTTTCGGCACAGACACGCTTGCCGCGATTCAGCTCCTGAATCAGTTTTATTCCGCCGATCTCACCGCGCAGAATCCTCTCGACTGCGCGGCCTACAGCATTCCCGCTTCCGAGCATTCCACCATCACCGCGTGGGGCGAAGCGCACGAACTGGACGCCTACGCCAACATCCTCGCCAACTGTCCTGAAGGAATCGTCGCGTGCGTCAGTGATTCCTACGACGTCTACAACGCCGTCCGCAATCTCTGGGGCGGCGCGCTGCACGACAAAGTCCTCCAGCGCAAAGGCGTGCTCGTAATTCGTCCGGATTCCGGAGACGCCGTCAGCGTCCTCGAAGAACTCTTCAAAATTGTCAGCGAGAAATTCGGCTACGAAGTGAACCGCAAAGGCTGGAAGACCACTGTTCCCTGTGTGCGCTTCATCCAGGGCGACGGCGTCAACTTCTACACCATCCAGAACATCACCGCGCAGCTCACGCGTAAAGGCTGGTCCCAGGATATCTGGAGCTACGGCATGGGCGGCGCGCTATTGCAGCAAATCAATCGTGACACCCTGAAATTCGCGTTGAAGTGTTCCGCCATCGACCGCAACGGCAAATGGCACAACGTTTACAAAAATCCGAAAACTGATCCGTCGAAAGCCAGCAAAGGCGGCCGCTTCAACCTCATTCAAAACGGCAAGGAATTCGCGACCGTCGAAGTCGTGGAAGGAGCCCCCAGCCCATCCAACAATGCTCTCGAAACAATTCTCGAAGACGGCAAAGTGCTCCGCGACCAAACCCTCGCCGACGTCCGCTCCATCGCGTCTTCCTATGACACCTATCTCAATTCAGCTTGACAAAGAAAAATGCGCCAACAACCGCCGTTGACAACTTATCTATGTAAGTCTATTCTCGCGCCTCTTCCTGAAGAATCCAGGAAGAACGCAAGGCGGTATAGCATGCGAGCTTATCTTTTTCTGTGTTCGCTCCTGTGCTTCGTATTCCCTGCTAACGCGCAGGAAACTCTGCCCTCAGTCCCGGCCCAAGAAAATACACCCGCACCTTCTCCACAGGACGCGCAAGCGCCGCCGCACATCCGAACAGGGGGAAACGTGCACGCAGCCAAAATCATTAAACGGATCCAGCCTGTCTACCCTCCGCTCGCAAGACAGACTCGCATCCAAGGTACAGTCAGGCTCCACGTCATTATCGCAAAGGACGGCACGATCAAGCAGCTTGAGATCATGTCCGGCCATCCTCTCCTACAGCAAGCCGCGCTCGATGCTGTCAGGCAATGGCGCTATCAACCGACCCTTTTGAATGGGGACCCCGTTGAAGTGGACACCACTATTGACGTCATTTTCGCCCTCAACGAAGGCCCGAGAACTTCTACGGAGTCTGCTTCTCCCTCAACGCCGCAGCCCCCCATTGATCCGCAATTGAAGGCAGAAATATTGCGCCTCTTTGACGTAATGCACCTGAAAGAGCAGACCGCTAAAACCTCGGATGCGATGGTCGACTCATTGCGCCCTATGATGCAAGCAGTTCTTCCGGTCACTCCGAATCGTGAAAAGATTGCAGACGCCTACGTCAAGGATCTGATGGCACTGCTGGATACGCAGGAATTCACGGACCGTACTCTAGGCGCGTACGCGAAATATTTCTCCGGGGACGACATCAAAGGACTGATCCAGTTTTACCAGACGCCTGCCGGACAACATTTCGCTGAGGCTATGGCTCCGCTCTTTAACGAATTAAATCAGGTCGGGCAGCAGATGGCCATGGAACATCTCCCGGAAATCTTCAGGCAATTATGCAAAGGCTATCCGGAATTGCAGGGCAAGGCCAAGTTCCACCCCATTTCCGAAGAAGACAAGAAGAGTTTCCTGTTAATTCCAAATCTCCCTCTGATGGAAGGCCTGCGTTCGGCACGGGATTCTAAATGACCACGACCTTAGTTGCCGCGCAGCTTGAAGCGTTGGATTTTCCCTGTCACCGTCTTCGGCAACTCGCTGCAGAATCGCACTTCCCGCGGAACTTTGTACGATACGAGCCGCGCTTTGACGTGCTCGCAAATTTCCGCCGCCAATTTCTCCGAGCCTTGCGCATTCCCGCGCAATACCACATGCGCGACGGAATACGAAAGTCCGCGCTCGTCGGTCGTGCCGACCACCGCGGCTTCCGCGACATGCGGATGCCCGAGCAGTGCGTTCTCCACTTCCATCGGAGAAACCCACATGCCCGCGACCTTCAGCATATCGTCCGCGCGCCCGCAGTAGTGGTAGTAGCCGTCGGAGTCAGAGAAGAATTTGTCGCCGGTCACCACCCAATCCTCGCGCTTGGTGCGCGCCGTCAATTCGGGAATCCGCCAATATTCCGCAAACGCGCTCGCGCCACGCACCCAGAGATTTCCAATGTCGCCGTCGCGCACCGGTTCTCCGCTGTCGTCCACGATTTTGACTTCGTAGCCCGGCACGGGAAAACCGCAACTGCCCGGCTTGCATTTTCCAGGAACGCTTGAAATGAAAATGTGCAACATTTCAGTAGAACCGATTCCGTCGAGGATTTCGATACCAAATTGCCGCTTCCACGCGTTGAAAATTTCAGCCGGCAATGTTTCCCCGGCAGAAACGCATTTTCGTACCGAAGAGAAATCCACGCCGCGGCCTGATCGTTCGGCTTCCCGCAACACCGCGGAATAAAAAGTCGGCACGGCGAAAAAAAATGTCGGCCGGTGCCGCGCCACCAAATCAATCACATGCGGCACGCTGGTGCGCTCCGGATTCAGCATCATCCGGGCGCCGGCGGAAAGCGGGAAATACATTCCGTTTCCCAGGCCGTACGCAAAAAATAATTTGGAAACGGAAAATGTCAAATCGTCCGCGGTCAGACCAAGAACGTTTTGCGCGTAATTTCTGCTGGCGACCAGCGAGTCCGCGTGGCGATGCACCGCGGCTTTGGGCGTGCCTCCGCTGCCGGAAGTATAAAGCATAAACGCCGGATCGCTCGGCGAAGTGTCCGCTGCAGAGAGTTGCTCGCTGGCCGCGACCGTCCAAGCACTCCACTTCGCGAAAGACACGCCATGCGAATCGATTTTTTGCTCGCCCACGACGACAATGGGAATTTGCGGGCGCACGCTCGAAGCCGGCAAAAATTCCGCAAGCGATTCGGAATGCACGATCGCGGCACGCGGCTCGCTGTTTTCCAGGTAATGAATGTAATCGGAGGAGCGCGCGAAAGGATTCACCGGCACGGCGATTGCGCCGATTTTCGCGGCGCCAAAAAAAGCGGCCACAAACTCGGCTGAATCCGGCAGCGCGAGCAAAACGCGGTCGCCACGGGAAACGCCCTGCGAAAGCAGTGCATTCCCAGCACGATTCGCGAGCGCCGCAAGCTCGCCGTAAGTTACTTCGCGCGGATCGCCAACGATGGCGGTTCTTTCGGCGTGCAGCGCCGCCGGCGCATCCAAAAAGTGAGACGCCAGGTTGAAATGTTCAGCCAATTCAACGCCCATAAATTTTTTCTGATGGCTCGGACTGCATTTTTCAGTCAACGCCGATATCTTCGTTCCAAATTTCGGGGTGATCCGCAATGTACTTCGCCAGCATTTGTACGCATTCGTTCGAATGGGCGTCGAAGACTTCGGTTCCGTTTTCGCGGAGCCAGTCGATGCCGCCGCGAAAATTCACGGATTCGCCGACGACCACCGTGCCGATGCCAAACTGACGGATCAAGCCGCTGCAATACCAGCAGGGGGCAAGCGTGGTTATCATGATTTTGTCGCCATAACTTCGCTGTCGCCCTGCTTTGCGAAAAGCATCCGTCTCACCATGCGCGGAAGGATCGCCTTCTTGCACTCTGCGGTTGTGGCCACGACCCAAGAGTTTTCCGCTGCGTTCGAATAGCGCGGCGCCGATGGGAATTCCTCCTTCCTTGAGCCCGAGACGCGCTTCTTCGACAGCAGTCTTCAGCATGGCGAGATATTTTTCTCGATTGTTGTCGGCGCTCATTTTCTCCCGCTCCAGGCTCACCTGCTCCTTCCCATTACCTGGCAATGCTAGCGACGGGAAATAGCCAGCCTAAGACAAGGTGTGTCGGCCAGTACAGCAGCGCAACTGCTCCAACAAAAATCACCACGAGATGCGCGGGAGCCGGTCCCCAGGAGCGATGAAAGAGAGGATCGTCATAGACATAGTTCATATTGAAGCCCGCGGGCAGAAACCGCGAGGCGATGAAAAGTGCAGCGGCGATGGCGGCCTGCAATGCGAGAGCGCGACGGTCGTATCCAATTTTGCGCATGGCCCAGAGAAGCGCCAGGGGAAGAGCAAGGTGAAAGCTGGAAAGCAGGCGGACCCAGACTGGCACGCGCGTGTCCCACATGTATTCGGTACCGCCGACGAGAAAACGTCCGGTAATGAGGCGCCACCCAACGTCAATGGACCACAGGAGTCCCGCTGCCAGCGAACTGACGGCCTGGCTGGAAATCAACAAGGAACTTCCCCACCACAAACCCGCGCAACTAAGAATTACGGCGACGTCGCACAAATGCAGCAGATTGGCCCAGCCCCAGAATCGAATATAGGCGGGCAGCCAGACAATCGTCCAAAGCAGCGCGACCCAGCGAAGTACCGGGAAGGCGTTTGTGCCGATGATCACGCGCCATCTCCGCTTGAGAGTTGCATTGCGGCACAGCCTACCACAGCCGTTGAACGCTAATGCAATCGATTGCTCCCTAGGGGAAGAGTCGCATAGAAATTCCTCTCCAGGCCGCCGGCACCAAAATGGAGCTTGGCGTCAGACGCTTGGATTCCTAGCATGCTGGGCATGAACAAACGAGTGCGCGAAGCTGAGGCAAAAGGCAGCCTCCCGATGGAATGGCTCCGGCAGCGGGAGGAGGAAATGACTGCGTTGTTGGCCGAGTTGGTCGCGATACCCACGGAGAACCCACCGGCTAGAAATTATCGTGTGTGCGCCGATTTTCTTGAAAAACGATTGCGCCAATATGGCCTCGAATGCGAGCGGCTGGAGGCTGACGGGGCAAAAGAGGGCACGGACGATGGCCCTGTCTGTTTGATTGCAAGCCATGGGCAGGGTGAACGCGTTCTCTACTTTCATGGGCATTACGATGTAGTTCCTGCGCAATCAACGGAACAATTCCAGCCTTCGCGGAAAGACCATTTTTTGTTTGGCCGTGGGTCGTGCGATATGAAGGGCGGGATTGTGGCCATGCTCTACGCGATTCTCGCGCTGAAAGAATGCGGCGCCGAGCTGAACGGGCAAATTGCTTTGACGCTGGTTCCCAATGAAGAGACGGGAGGCGAAGGCGGCTCCGCGTGGCTGGCGGCACGAGGACGATTGGGCCGCGGGGGGATCGGGATGCTTTTGGCGGAGCCGACCAGCGGCGTGGTGTGGAACGCGAATCGCGGGGCGATCTCGCTACGCGTCCGCGTGCTAGGGAAGTCCGCGCATGTTGGTTTGCAGCATCAAGGCGAGAATGCATTCGAGCGTATGGTTCAAGTTGTTGAACGGGTACAGGAGCTGAAGCGAGAAGTGGAGCAGAAAACCACCGGATACAACATCGGGGCAGATCAGGCACGGCGTTCCATCCTGATGCTGGGAGGAGAAAGCGGCGGGGGGACAAACTTCAACGTCGTGCCGGAGGAGTGCTGGTTCACCATCGACCGGCGAATCAATCCAGAGGAAAACATGGAAGAGGAAAAGTCGAGGATAATCGCCACGCTGGAAAGTTGTAAGCGCGAAGGTCTTCGACTCGAATGGCAGATATTGCAAGAAGGACGATCCTCGGCGTGCTCTGAGGAAGAGGCGCTCGGGAGTGCGCTGGCACGCAGCGTCCGAACAGTTACCGGCGTAGCGCCGCGGTTTGAGATGTGCCCCGGGCTGCTCGAGACTCGCTTCTACGCGGCGGAAAGCGTTCCGGCTTATGCTTATGGCCCCGGGATGCTCTCAGTTGCACACGGACCAAACGAATACGTGGATCTGCGAAAGATAATCGATTGCGCCGCGATCTATGCACTGGCGGCCTCGGAAATGCTGCATCTTTGAGGACATGATGGAACATAACCTGCAGGACACAATATCGCTTCTCACTCGCACGCCCGCTACTCTCAATGCGCTGCTCCGAGATCTACCGGAAACATGGACGTCCCGAAATGAAGGTGAAAACACGTGGAGCGCGTTCGATGTCGTCGGCCACTTGATTCACTGCGAACGCGCCGACTGGATGCCACGAGTGCGGATGGTGCTGAAATTTGGTGAAACGAAAACGTTTGAGCCTTTTGATCGCTGGGGACAAGAACGAGAGAGTCAAGGTAAGTCGCTAGGACAGTTACTGGATGAATTTTCCGATTTGCGGTCAGAAAACCTGGGCGAACTGCGCGCATTGAATCTGCGGCAAGAGGACCTCGAGCGCCGCGGGCGGCATCCTTCCCTAGGGGAAGTCACTCTGTCAGCGTTGCTGGCGACCTGGGCAGCACATGACTTAACTCATCTGCACCAAATCTCAAGGGTGATGGCTCACCAATACCGGAAAACCGTGGGTCCCTGGAGCGCATACCTTGGGGTTCTGCAGTGCGCGGGCCACAGCTCTCCTTGAAGAAAGTCTCCAAAAGCGACAAACACTTCGTTTAACACGGCAAAAACGTACTATTCACAATTTCCGTTTGACATAAGCGCAGTTACAGCATAAATAGTGCGAGGAAGGACGGGTTTACTGCGTGTGTGCTTGATGTTGAGGAATGCCACCATCCCCTGCGCGGTGCATGGCTCGCATGAGTCCACTCAGTTCGTTGTGAACTTCGTCGTGAAAGGCGATTAGTCGTCGCGGGTTCGCGTCTTAGATTTGGTTTCGTTGGGTCCAAATCTTCTTTCTGCGGCTCAAGTGTCTCGTTTAGGCTCGATCCCGCTTCGGGGAGGAAATCTTGAGGGCCTGCACAATCCTCTTAACTCATTTACCGGGAGGGCCATGCGCTAAGTCTCTCTTTCGCCTTGCCGGCATTCTGGCCGTAACTCTTTGCGTGGGTTCGTGCTTCCCTCCTGCCGTTCGGTGTGCCAAGCCCTCGGATTCTTTGCCATCGGAGGACGCCAAGGCGGATCTCACGATTCCAGGTCCGTTGCGCTCCTTCTTACGGATGGCGGGGATCAGCCAGAAGGTCTCCCCTGAAGAAGTTATGCCTTTGCTGGCTCGCAACGTATACATACTGGGCTATCAGGGGCAGTTTCCCAAGGGCCGGCCCTCGGAATTTCTTATTCTCTTGACCCGCTATGTGCAGCAGGCGCGAGAATTGACGGTTATAGCAGGTCCCGATGGCGTCATTCATGTCTCTACTTGCGAAGAGGCGAAACCTCTGCTGAAAATCCTGGGTTATCGAACGCGGGCCGATTGCGGGCAGCGCAGCACTTTTTTGGAGACCGCCGACCCACAAAGAGCATTTCTCACTATCGACTCTGGATTCCCCTTACCGGACCTTGAAAAGAGTCTCCAAGAGGGCCGGGCTTTCGCGTACCCCTACTCGATGTCGCACGTACCTGCGCCGCCGGTGGAGATCGACTGGACCAAGGAAGGAAAAAAGGTTGATGCAGTGGACCTGCTCCTAGCCGATCCGGAGTTGGCGCGCTTCTACTGGGCGATGGCGCGAATGGATGCCGAGACTTTATCTGCCTTGCGGCAATCGCGCGTGCTAAAAAAAATGGTTCCGCAAGCTGCAGCCCTGGATTTCTTCGGCAGCCACATCTGCGTTCGATCTGGACGAGTGGTTGTGCCTGGAGGATCAGCCGCGGGGCTCGCCTGGAAGGAATTGGTCGGAGCGAGTCCTGACTCGCCGGGAGATTTCATCCCTAAATTGTTCGCGAAAGACAGCGGCTGGCTTGCCGCATATTTTGACGACCTGTCGAGTGCACCTCCGTCACAGCAAACTCGTTTCACCGAGGCTGGCCGGCTGCGTCATTTCTATGAGGCGTTCCGCGGAAAAGACTCTTCCAATGCCGGGAGCGGTGTGTTTCGGCGGGACGCAGGCCTGTTTCTTCTAGTGACCCGGCTTCGGTGGGGGCCGAACGGCGATCTATACGTTCCAGGAAACCTCGAAGTATGGAAGAAAGTCTTTCGACAAAAGACGGATTCGAAAACTATTCGCGACTGGGGCCGCAGGGCCGCACACTGGGAGCACCCAGGTCAATTGCTGGATGCCCTGCTCGCGATTTCTCGCGAGCCCACAGAAACGGGTCCGTTGCAAAGCTATTTGATGCTTAGCGAACTCGACGGCAGACGCTCTCCGGAGCATCGCCTTAAACCTGAAACGGTAGCCTTGCTAGCCGACAAGTTCCCTGAGTTCAGCGACCAGTATGTGGTCTTTTCAGAATTCCCAGAGTTGGACGATGCTTCCATCGTCGCTTTTCTCCAGGTTGTAACTAACCTTAACGGTATTCCCAAGAACACCCTACGGGGCAATGCCCTCGGGACCTTTCAGGCCAGCGTCGGACTCTGGCAGATATTGGCGCGTCAAGGTGAAATACCTAGCGCCGCTCTGAACGATTCCTGGCAAAGGTCGATCAGGCCGTTTGGCAAGATCGGCTCTTCAACGCAGCTTTTCGATGCAGGCCGCACTGCCCTCAAAGAGCTGCTGCTCGCCGCAACCCGCAAAGCCGACGTTTCTCAAGACAAAATCGTCAATTTGCTTGCGGGTCCCCAGCAGTCAGCTGCGGAAGCCCAGCGCATGCATGAACTGATCGCCAACAGAATCCGATCCGTTTTGGATGGGCAGCGCCTGGTTTCCCTCGACACGCTCATGACCCTGGGTGAGGGCCTGGGTGAAGTCGCGCAAGGAACCGTCTCAGGCAATAACCTGCTTCCTTTGGCCGGGGAACTTAGAGAATTCGAGATGCCCCAACCGATCTTTCGAAATAGCGAAAGAGATGAGTGGGCCGCGGGGATTTACAACAACCGTCATACGGAATTGCAGATGCGCACGAACCTGGCGAAGATCATTAAGTCGCCAAGTTCTTCCCAACAATTGGCGGAGGCCCGTGGCCAGCTCGCCCCCTTTTTGCGAGACACGCTCGTAGGGCTCAATTACGCCTACTATGAGCCTCCCGGCGCCCAAATTCTGCACCATAATCCCCTTTTCGTTCGATCGCATGATTTTGCGGGAGAGAGTGTCATCGGCCTGGAACGACTTTGGCAAGCGCCTCAGTTGTTCGGCGCGGGCTCCCCGGCGGGCGGCGGCGCACACCTGGTCGGATCGCTTGCCGATTTACCTTACATCCTTGCCACTGCGGAGCAGGATTTCATCGCGCCGCAAAACGTGCAGGCCCTGATCTGGCGAGAGTTGGTGCCTGGCCTTCTGACCAACGCCGTCGTGCCCCGATGGTGGAACGTAAACCAGAATGAGCTTCACGCTGTCCGCCTGTACCAACAGTGCGGCGAGGAGCTTTTGGCCGCTGCCGCTGAGAATGACGAAGTGCGGAATAAGGTCATGAATATCCTGACCGATCGTATGATTCCGCAGCGCGCCGAAAGAGTGGAGCAGGCCCTGCGTACAAGGCACTTACCCGAAGTGCTTTTGCAGCTGACGCCTGCGGACACTTTTTATCTGACGGCTGAATATCAACAAAGATTTCCGCAAGAGCCCAATGCCTTCGGACCAGCCGGTGAGGAGCTTGCAACTCTCTTTAAGAGCTATCCCGACGAAGTCAACTGGGAACGGTTGTCGCGAGACTTCGGAGTGCCGCATCGGGTGTTGGCGCAGAGTTACGCGCGTGAGCTGCTGAATGTGCCGCCATCCCCGGTTTTCATGGGCTATTCCAGCCGCATGCTGGCCGAGACCTGGGATTCCAATAACCTATACTGGGCCCGCCTGGCCGACGAAAAGGGCTATTCACCGGTGATGCTAAACCGGCTGGTTCCCGAACTCACGCGCCGCATGGTCGAGAAGATTTTTGCCACTGATTTCGCGGATTGGCCGGCGCTGCTGCGCGCCGCTCGAGAAACCGGTGAAGAGTTCCGGCAGGGCAAGATCGTTGCGTTGTCAAGGGATGCCAGTTTTTCCCAGCCCTAGAGCAGTTCTGCTGGCTCAATTTTCACCGGACCGTTACTGCCGGGAAAAACAACACGGTGCAATATGGAATACAAACCGATGGAAAAACGATATCTGTTGATCTTGACACTTCTCTTAGGACTGGTGCCTCTCGGCACGTTTCGGAGCGGTGCGCAGCAAGACGAGACGCGCCTTCGCGTTGTGGTCAATCTGGTGCAGTTGAATGTGGCCGTGACCAACAATAAGGGCAACTATGTAACCGGTCTTCACCCTCAGGATTTCGCGATCACCGAAGATGGCATTCCGCAGAACATTGCCACGTTTGAAGAAGGGAATGGCCCTACAACCAGATTACTGGACATTACTACAGCCAGTAGCAAGAACGGCGCGGATGAGTCTGCCTCCGCGCTAGGGCGTGCTCGCGCGCAAGAGTCGGCGTCAGGCTCTTCACTTGAAGACCCTCCCGAAACGCTCAGTTCGGCCGTTACCGGCGCTAATGTCTTCATTTTGTTCGATACCAGCAATTACATGTACCGGGGCTTCGTCTTCGCGCAAGATGCCATCGCCGATTTTGTTCGCTCTCTGGAAAGAGCGGACAAAGTAGCCTTCTATTCGTACAGCCGCGACCTTTACCGGGCCGCGGCTTTGACCTCCGATCGGTCAGAAGTTGTGCGCGGCGTGCGCACGAGCGTGGCTGGGGACGATGCGGCGCTCTATAACTCGTTGTTGTTGACTGTGCAAGACGCCGGCCAGCGTCCGGGAAGAAAGGTGATCGTAGTGTTCTCGAACGGCCCCGACAATTCGAGCATGGTGCCCCCTGAAGATGTCGCCGAGCTGGCCCAATCAGCGGGCATACCGATCTACATGATAAGCACGACGGAGGCGCAGCTTGAGCCCGTTTCAACCGCTGTTTTTGACCGTATGAGCGCGGCCACTGGCGGCAAGGCCTATTTTGCCAAGAGTTGTTTATTCGTTCAGCTATTATCCCAAGCCGAATCCCAATCGCGGATGGCGCTCCATCAAAGTACAACTCGTAGGCGACCGCTTGAAGAAGTATCACGTCCGGACGAGGAACGGATATCGTCCCAGACCGAACCGGTTTTCTACAGGCAATGTGCCAGCAGAGTCTGTGCCGAACTGATACAACAGAATCGCGCAAACGTCGACATTTGGAAACAGCTATCCAGTCTTCCATTTTACCAAGCAATCCTAATTCCAAGCTTGGCAACATTGTCGCAGGCGTTTCACTCCGGTCCTGGCGGCCACTGACCTTCGGAACGAAAAGGTCCTTCACGCTCCAGTCGTCCTAGCTCTTTCGCTAGGTAGCCGGATCTATGGTCAGCCTCTTCCGCCAAGTCCCGCAGATGGTGCCGAACTGGCCAAAAGCAGTAAAGCAGAATCCAGTGTGGTTATCGGCCGCTAGTTGTGATATGTTACATGTAACCCGTCACGGAGGCAGCCATGGGAAGAAAGAGTCGATCCAAGTCGTCCCGCGACAGGGTCGGAGCGCATCGCAAGCGCTTGCGCCAACTAGGCTTGCGGCCTATCCAGATTTGGGTACCCGACATGCGCTCGCCCGCTTTTGTGTCAGAGGCCCGCAGGCAATCCCTTGCTGTTGCCAGAAGTGCTCATGCCAAAGAGGATCAGGACTTTATCGATGCCATCTCCGACCGGGTCGGGACGTGAAGCGGGGAGAGATTAGGACTGTTGCAGGTGGCAAGGACTACGCTCGAAAGCCCCGCCCAGTGGTGATCCTCCAAGACGACCGTTTCGACATGACCGACTCGGTTACAGTGTGCGCGTTCACGACCGATCCAACGGATGCTCCTCTTTTTCGGCTCCTCATCAAGCCGAGCGAGAACAATGGACTGCGAGTTGAGTGTCGCTTAATGGCGGATAAGGTCACAACCGTTCCGAAAACAAAGATCGGGGCATGTGTTGGACGTCTTGCTGATGAGGATATGGTTCGGCTGAATCGTGCTGTTCTGGTCTTCTTGGGGATTGCCGCTCCCACTGGCAACGAACAACTGGAACCGGCATAACTCTCTTCAAAGCCTGCCAACTCATCTGTGGCGCGACAGCAAAGTTGTGGAAGTTCATCCCCATGGGTTGCGGCGTAAGTAACCCTATGTCCCAGGCGCATTGGCCGCACTGAAACGCGGTTTCCCAGATGCTACACCGCTTGAAAACATTTGTAGTTTTTGTTAACATTACTGTGCGAGCTTAAAGATGATTGTTGCGGATGCCTCAGTGCTTATTGCTTTGGCAAAAATGCGCAGGCTCGACCTGCTCAACCTGGTGTATGGCGATACTTTGATCGGACCTCAGGTTAAGGCCGAGACGGTTGATGCCGGCAAGAGCATCTCGGCTCCCGGCGTGGAGCGTATTGAAAGGGCACTGGATGATGGTTGGCTTCAAGTTGCAAGACTCTCATCCAAGGAAAAGCATATAGCGCTCAGCATCGTTTCAAAGGGCGGTCTAGGCGCGGGCGAGGCCGAGTCCATCGCCTTAGCGAGCTCCCGTAAACTGATGGTGATTATAGACGACCGGGCGGCCCGATCATTTGCAGAAGTTATGGGAGTCGCGTTCGTTGGGACAGCGGGAATGTTGTTCCACGGATTTTTCATAAAGCACCTGACTTTGGCTGAACTCGAGGACACGGTTGAGGAGTTGAGTAAGACAATCTGGCTTGCTCCGGCCGTTGTTGTGGAAGTGTTGAAGAAAGCTCGGGAGGCTGAGCGATGAAAAAGGAACAGATGGTGGGTACGAGGCTGCCTGACACAGTTGTTCGGGACCTTGAAGCGATCGAGGAAGTCGAGCAATCCGATCGATCGACGACGGTAAGAAAACTTCTGTCTCGGGCGATACAGGACTGGAAGCTGGACCACTACTCGCGGCTGTATGGCAACGGCAAGCTCACACTGGCACGTGCTGCCCGTGGGGCAGGAGTCTCACTCTGGGAAATGATGGATTACGTGAAAACCAAGAAAATCACTGCCCAGTACGATCTCGAGGATCTTCAACGAGACCTGCAAACCATCGCGCAGGTGAAAGGCGGTAGTTGATGGGCCGCACGCTTAGCAGAGATTGAGCATGCAGTGCGGTGTGGCCGGCCGGCGAAGCATCTGTACCAGCCAATGCGGAGTCGTCAGCAGGAGTTGTCGAAGTTCATGCCGATGAGCTGTGGCGCAAGCAACCCCGTGTCCCAGCCGCATTGGCCGCACTGAAAGGCGGTTTCCCAGATGTTATACTGCCTGCGGACGCGGGAAGGAACGCTCCATGAGCCCACGCCTGAAAATCCTGAATATCGTTGGGGCGCGCCCCAACCTTCCGAAAATTGCGCCGCTCATGCATGAGATGCAGAGCCATCCGGAAATCGAAGCCATCCTCGTTCACACCGGCCAGCACTACGACGAAAAGCTCTCTGACATTTTCTTCCGCCAGATGGGCATCCCCTCGCCGCACGTGAATCTGGAAGTTGGTTCCGGCTCGCACGCGTCGCAAACTGCGGAAATCCTGAAACGCATCGAACCGGTTCTTCTCGAGCGCCAGCCCGACCTCGTTCTGGTAGTCGGTGACGTCAATTCCACCATCGCCGTTTCTCTCGCCGCCGCCAAGCTTGGCATCCGCGTTGCCCATGTCGAAGCCGGCCTCCGCAGCTTTGACCGCACCATGCCGGAGGAGATCAATCGCATCCTGACCGACGCGATTGCCGACTACCTCTTCGTTACCGAGGAAGATGCCATCGAGCACCTCCTCAAAGAAGGACGTCCCCGCAGCAGTGTTTTCATGGTAGGCAACGTGATGATCGATTCCTTGCGCCACTTTTTGCCCATCGCCCAGCAGTCCGCAATCGGCGATGAACTGGCCCTAAAAAATGGCGCAGGCTGGCAGCGCTTCGGTGTCCTGACCCTCCATCGTCCTTCGAATGTCGATTCGACGGAAAAGCTCAGCCGGCTCCTCGGGGCGATCGATGCCGTTGCCGCCGAAATGCCGGTCATTTTTCCGGTGCACCCCCGCACCCAGCACCGCCTAACCCAAGTCGGCATCCAGCATCATCCGCAACTCCGCCTCATTTCGCCCGTCGGGTACCTCGATTTTCTCTGTCTCTTGAGCAAAGCCAGCCTCGTGCTCACCGATTCCGGCGGCATCCAAGAGGAGACCACGGCTCTCGGCGTCCCTTGCCTCACCCTGCGGGAAAGTACCGAGCGCCCCGTCACCATCTCCCAAGGTACCAACCTTCTAGTTGGTACGGATCCGGGGAAGATCGTCGCTGCCGCTCGTGATACCCTCGCGGGCAACGGTAAAGCTGGCCGCATCCCTCCTCTTTGGGACGGTCATGCTGCCAAGCGCATAGTTGACATATTATTGAAGGAAGTACCCCGGGGCCATGCATCGTAGCTGTCAGTAACAACTCGTGAACATGGGCGCCAAAGGACTTGCCCCTTAGGCCAGTTTTCAATACCCTGTCGAACAGTGACTACGAAACGGTCGTCCTCGAAATTGACGGTCTGCATCCTCTCGCCGCACCCTTTGGTGCTGAGCGAATTCGAACGCATTTTGGCAAAAGCCCAATTCAAGGTTGCCCTCAAGCAATTGGAGTCCACGCTCGCGCCCGATCTGCGCACCCTGGAGCCGCCCAAAGCTCAGGTTTACGTCATTGACGCGCATGCCGCGAAGCCTGCCACCGGCGCGCTCTTGGCCAATCTTATGGAGCGCCATCCGGAAGCCCGGCTCATCGTCGTCGGCGAGCAGCACAACGAAGCCAACAGTTTTTCTCTCCTGCGTCTTGGCGTGAAGGGCCTTCTCACCTATGTCGAAGCCCGCGAACAATTGATCCGCGCTCTCCCGCTCGTTGCCAGTGGAGGATTCTGGGTTCCGCGCCAGCTTCTCTCGGGATTCGTTGATTCCATCCTCACCGGCCAGGGCCGCCGCCTGAAGACCGATTCCGTCACCAATCTGAGCCGCCGCGAGCAGGAAGTTCTCGACTCGCTGCTGGAGAATCTTTCGAACAAAGAAATTGCCAGCAAGCTCAACATTGCGGAGCGCACCGTGAAGTTTCACGTTTCGAACCTGCTCAACAAATTCGGGGTTCGCCGCCGCGCCGACCTCATTCTTCTTACCTTTCAGCGCCGCTTGTCGCAGGCTTAATCTTTGCTGGATTTTCGGGCCGCCCCGCTTTTCCACGCCCCTAACCGTTGCTTGAGGTAATCTTGAACACATCTATTTTGGTTTTCTACCTGACTCGAGGAGAACGTAGTGGTGAATATTCTTGTTACGGGCGCAGCGGGTTACATCGGCAGTGTCTGTTCGGAAGTCTTGATTTCGCGCGGCATGTCTGTCATCGCCCTGGACAGCTTGGTCGAAGGCCATCGGCCTGCCGTGCCGCCCGATGCCATCTTTTGCCAGGTTGATCTCGCCGATCGCGCTCAGCTTGACGCTGTTTTCTCTCGGCACAAAATAGACGCGGTCATGCACTTTGCCGCCGAAGCTCTTGTCGCCAAGTCCGTGCGCGAGCCCAGCATCTTCTACGCCACAAACGTAGCGTCCGGTGTCAATCTCCTCGATGCCGTCACCCGCCACGGCGTGAAAAAATTCATCTTTTCTTCGACTGCCGCCACCTACGGCGAACCCGAAATCGTTCCTATCCCTGAAGACCATCCGAAGGCGCCCATCAATCCATACGGAAAATCCAAGCTCGTTTTCGAACAGATTCTTGCAGATTACAGACTCTACACCGGACTCAAATACGTGAGCCTCCGCTATTTCAACGCCGCCGGAGCTTCCAGGGAGTGCGGCGAAAATCATCGCGTGGAAACTCATCTCATTCCCAGAGTTCTCGATGCCGCCGCTGGTGGCTTGCCCCATGTCGATGTCTTCGGCACGGATTATCCCACTCCCGACGGAACCTGCGTCCGCGATTACATCCACGTGCTCGATATTGCCGATTCCCATGTCCGCGCTCTCGAGGAAATCGACCGCGTTTCCGGCGAAGCCTTCAATGTCGGCAACAGCCGCGGCTTCTCCATCTTGGAAGTCATCGATACGGCGGAGCGCGTCACCGGCCGCAAAATCCCTCGCAAATTGGGTCCGCGCCGTCCCGGTGATCCTGCTGTCCTGGTCGCTAGCAAGGAAAAACTCAAGCGTGACCTCGGATGGGAAGCCTCTCATTCCTCGCTCGAAGAAATCATCCAGTCAGCCTGGGCATGGAAACAGAATCACCCGCACGGGTACGCGCAAAACGCGTCAGCCTAGGTTTAATCGCTGAATTTATACCGGATAATGCACCACAGTGCCTGGAGGCCGTCTTTCCAGGTAATCTTCTTGCCTTCCTCGTAGGTGCGGCCGGCGTAGGTGATCGGGACTTCGTAGATGCGCCACTTGTGCTTGGCGATCTTTGCCGTGATCTCCGGTTCGAATCCAAACCGGTTCGATTTGATCTGGACTCCTGTGAGTACTTCTCTCCGAAACACCTTGTAGCAGGTCTCCATGTCCGACAGCTTCAGGTTCGTGAAGATGTCCGAGAGCAGCGTAAGCATCCGGTTCGCAACGTAGTGCCAGAAATAATGCACGCGCTGTGGCCCGCCCAAAAATCTCGAGCCGTACACCACGTCCGCGCGCCCGTCAATGATTGGCTCCAGCAGAACCTCGTAATCACGCGGGTCGTATTCCAGGTCCGCGTCCTGCACCAGCACGATATCTCCTGTCACTTGCTCAAAACCACGCCGCAACGCCGCTCCCTTTCCCTGGTTCGGCGTCTGGAAGCAGAACTTCAAATCCCGCAACACAATGGGGTCGCTCCCATCCTGCGCTGGCGCGAACGCTTCGCCATTCGCTTGCCGCGCCGCCATGTTCTCCAGAATCTGTCGCGTCCCGTCCGTCGAGCAATCATCGACGACGATCACTTCCTTGCGAGTCTCCGTGTCCAGCACCCGCCGCAAGATCTCATCGATCGTCGATTTTTCGTTGTAAACGGGAATAACAATCGACACCTTCGGGTCGCGCAGCGCGGAGGGACTATATCGTTGACGGGCCATGATGCCGGAAGATTGTAACGGCGCAACCTTCACTGAGTAAAGGCAAGTCCCTGCTTCCATCTGGCCCTGGTTGCGATCGGTCTTTTCGCCCTTCCCCAAACCCGCTATCCTTGTAAGGCGCCGCGGCGGACTGAGTTGTTTCGCGAGTTCGCGCCGAGTACAGAATGGAATCCGCCCTTCTCTGTGCCCGGCGTTTGCCCCCGTCCGGGTCGGGGCGAGCTCGGTGTCGAGAAATACATGCTGTAACGCCTGGTTTCAGATGCCCACCTTCTTCATCGAACAATTCGGCTGCCGCGCCACGCAAGCCGATGGTGCCGCCCTTGAGCGCCAGTTGCTCGACCGCGGTTGCACCTGTGCCGCCACTCCCGCTGCCGCAGACATCGTGGTCGTCAACACCTGCACCGTCACGGCGTCCGCTGACGCCCAGGCCCGCAATGCAATTCGTAAGCTTCACGCCGCCAATCCCGCCATCCGCGTCATCGTCACTGGTTGCTATGCCCAGCGCGCTCCCGAAGAGCTCGCCGCCCTTCCCGGCGTCTCCTGGGTCGTCGGCAATTCCCACAAGCCCCAAATCCCTCAACTCATCGACTCGCTCTCTGCAGCCGCGCCCGCCGATTCTGCCAATGATTTTTTCCCCGCCGTCGCCCTTCTTCCGGACTCAACCGTCCCGTTCCATTCCTTCGTAGGGGCGCAACCAATTGCGCCCCCGCTTGGCAACATCCTTACTGGCAGCATCTTCGACCGCACCGAATTTCTCTCCGCCCCTGTCCTTGGTGGAGAAGGGAATCACACCCGGCCCACCCTCAAAATCCAGGACGGCTGCGACTCCCGCTGCTCGTACTGTGTCATCCCTTTCGTCCGCGGCAAGAGCCGCAGCTTGCCGCCCGGCGAAGTCATTCGGGAAATCCAGCGCCTCACCGAATCCGGCTATCGCGAAATCGTTCTCAGCGGCATTAACCTTGGCACCTACGGCCGCGACCTTTCTCCTCGCGCTGAATTCGACGACCTCCTCCGCCGCATCCTTGACGAAACCGCCGTCGAACGCCTCCGCATTAGCTCCATCGAGCCTCTCGACGTTACCCAGGATCTCGTCGATCTCTTCGCGGGAACGGATCGCATCGCCCAGCACTTCCACATGCCCTTGCAGTCCGCCTCGGACCGTATCCTCGCCGCCATGCACCGTTGGTATCGCGCGGAGCACTACGCACGCCGCGTCGAACTCATCCAGGAGCGTCTCCCGCACGCCGCCATCGGCGCCGATGTAATTACCGGTTTCCCAGGCGAAACGGAAGACGACCACGCCACCACGCTCGCCTTTATCGAGCGTCTCCCCTTCACCTATCTCCACGTTTTCTCTTTTTCCAAGCGCCCCGGCACTAAAGCCGCCTCGCTTTCGAACGAAGTTCCCGGCACCGTCATTAAGCGACGTGCCCGCGAACTCCGCGCCCTCGGCGAATCCAAATCCGCCGCCTTCCGCCACTCCCAAATCGGCCGCAGCCTCCGCGTCCTCACTCTCTGCGCCAATGATTCGGTTGATTCCTCACGGGAGAACACCACCCCGGCTCTGTCCACGAACTACCTGAAAGTAAGAGTGAACGGGAGTTTTTCCGCCAACCGCACCTTAAATGTTTTGATTTCAGGTGAAACGGTAACAACTCTGGTGGGTGAACCTATTCTTTCCTGCTCCGCGAGCGGCGTCGGCCTCGACCCGGTCGGGGCTTCTCTCCGTTAATCTTTCCTTTCTTCTCTTCTCTGCGCTGACTCTGCGTTATCTTCCGATTTCCTATCCCTCAAAAATCACCTGCGCTAGCGCCTGGCTCTCCGTGTGAGTGATGCTGAGCGCCACGCTCTTCACCCCAATCTGTTGTGCAATCGTCGCTGCTTCGCCCGTGATTGCCAGCGTCGGCCGCCCACCCGTCTCCCGCACTACTTCCAAGTCCACCCATCGAACACCGCGTCGCCAGCCCGTTCCCAGCGCCTTCATCGCCGCTTCTTTCGCTGCGAAACGCCCGGCATACCGCTCATATTTGTTCCTGAACCGCTCGCAATACTCCCTCTCTCTCGTCGTGAACACGCGCCGCAAAAATGTTTCTCCATACCGTTCAATTGCCGACTGAATCCGCTCGACCTCCGCAATGTCCACGCCCATGCCAATGATCAAGACGCCTCCATCGCTCCGCTGTGCTGTCCGGCAGCCGACTCCGATTATACTGGTAGACTTGTGGCTTCCACGAAAACAGTAACGGCCAGACACAGCGCTCGCAAACCGGGCGTCTCCTTCAGCGCAGGAACTCCTTGGGCCGAGCGCAGCACACGCGGCATCCGAATTCTCCAGGTGCCTACTCTCACCAAGTTCTCCTGGCTCATCCACGGCTTCAGCACCAAGCCTGGCGGCGTCAGCGATCAGGACGGCGAAAAAGTTCTCAATCTCGGCTTCACCGAATGGGACACCAAAGAAAACGTCCTCGAAAACCGCCGCCGCTTTCAATCTGCCCTCGACGCCTCCGGCCTCAAACTTGTCTCCCTGAAGCAAATCCATTCTGACGTGATACATCTTTTTGATGCCGCACCCGCCCAACCTTGCCAAGGCGATGCCTCCGTCACGAGTCGCCCCGGCCTTCTCCTGGGCGCCCAAACCGCTGACTGCGTTCCGATTCTCATCGTGGATCCCAAGAAGCGCACCGTCGCCGCTGTTCACGCCGGCTGGCGAGGTACTCTCGCGCGAATCGTCGTCAAAGCCATCGGCCAGATGCAAATGCAATTTAAGACCAAGCCTGCCGATCTGCTCGCCGCCATCGGCCCTTCCATTGGCGGTTGCTGCTATGAAGTCGGCACCGAAGTTGCCACCCAGTTTCAATCCCAGTTCGCCGAAGCCCCCGAATGGTTCGACGAATTTCGCACTGGCGACGAGCCCAATCCCATCCAGTGGCTGAACATGATGCCCCCCGGCCACCAGCCCCCGCCCAAGAACGTCCTCCTCGACCTCCGCAAAGCTAATCGTGCTCAACTCCTTGGTGCTGGCCTCCGTGCCGCAAACATCTTCGTCAGCGACCAGTGCACCGCCTGCCGACGCGACCTTCTTTTCAGCTACCGCAAGGAAGGCCCCCAAAGCGGCCGCCTCCTGTCCGCCATCGGCATCCGGCCCGCCTGAATTTCCACGTGATACACCTCCTGGGAACCACCTCAGCCAAACTAATACCTAGGTGCGGGATGCGGAACGCCAACTACCATTCCGGTGGTTTATATACCCCGCCAACGAGAGAA
>WNEV01000001.1_pt1 | contig 201868 bp, 203 predicted proteins | sample 5399861 | NCBI WGS metagenome assembly WNEV01 (sample SAMN13153335, study PRJNA577476) | soil metagenome | isolation source: 40 cm grassland meadow soil 2 days after 3rd rain plot 2 | place: USA:California | collected 2015-11-11 | reverse complement strand
TGACGTTGACGACGGCCGGCTTGAGCGCCTGCGCCAGCGCCACCCAGTCGGGCGCGGTGACCGTGGTCGGCGCGACCGCGATCGGCTGGTCGCTCCAGAGCGGCGTCGTGGCCGCGCGGCCGTATCCGAAGGCCGCGCCGAGCGCGACCAGGACGAGGACAAGGCCGGCGGCCAGCGGCAGCCGGCGACGGAATCGGGAATCGAGCGTCATGGCGTTCGCCTCCTGTTCGCGAGACCGGTATGGGCTCGCAGGGCCCACGGTAGCGGCGCCGGATGAGACCGGAATGAAACGCGGATGAGAACTCTCTCATCGACGTCAGGAGGGGTCGACGGGGTCATGGGGCGGCCGCGCGCTATATAAAGGAGGCGCTATCATGCGGGGGTGACACGCGACAGGGTGGCGCTCTCGATCATCGGCGGGCTGTCGCTCGTCATCGTTGGTCTCGTCGGCGTGTTGCTGCTGGGGCACCAGCCCGGCCTGGCGTGGAGCGCGGAGGTTTCCGGGCTGCCCGCGCTGAATGCCGCGCTCAACGCGACGTGCGCGGCGCTCCTCGTGAGCGGCTGGGTGGCCATACGCCGCCGCCGCATCGCCGTGCACCGCGCGTGCATGCTGGCGGCCTGCGTCGCCTCCGCGCTGTTCCTCGTCTCCTACGTCGTCTATCACGCGCTTGCCGGCTCGCGGCCGTTCGGCGGACAGGGCTGGATCCGAGTGGTCTATGTCCCGATCCTCGTCTCGCACGTCGTGCTGGCGGCCGCGATGGTGCCGTTCGTATTGACGACGGTCTATCGCGCGCTGTCGGGCCAGTTCGACCGGCACGTGCCGATCGCGCGACGGACGCTGCCGGTGTGGCTCTACGTGTCCGTGACGGGCGTGCTCGTCTATCTGCTGCTCTACCACCTCGGCTGACGCGCCCCGACCGTGCGGGGGTCGAGGCGCGCCACGGCTTCGCCGGGGCGCGACGAGCGTTGGGGGGTATGGGGGGCCATTTCGGGGCCCCGCATCTCCCTAGGCCAGCTCCCCGCGCAGCACCGTGACGGCCTGGCCGGCGAGCCTCACGCGCTCACCGGCCAGCGTCACGCGCACGACGCCGCCGCGCGCGGACACCTGGAGCCCCACGAGCTCGGAACGGCCGAGGCGCTCGGCCCAGAGGGGGCCGAGACAGCAGTGCGCCGAGCCCGTCACCGCGTCTTCCGGCAGGCCCACGCGCGGCGCGAAGAAGCGTGAGACGAAGTCGAACTCCGGCGAAGCGGCGCGCGCGGTGACGATCACGCCGCGCGTGTCGATCGCGGTCAGCGCCGGGAAGTCGGGCGACAGCGCGCGCAGCGCCGCCTCGTCGTCCACCTCGACGACGTAATCCAGGCGGTTGCGACCGACCCAGCCCGGCTTCACGCCGAGCGCCTCCGCGAGCCCCGCGGGCGCGCGTGTCCGCGTCGCCGGCTCGGCCGGGAAGTCGAGGGAGATCCACCCGTCGCGCCTCGCGGCGGCGAGCGCGCCGGCCCCCGTGGTGAAGCGTGCCGTGGCGTCGGGGGCGAGCCGCCTCGTCTCCCACAGCGCATGCGCGGCCGCGAGGGTGCCGTGACCGCAGAGCTGGAGCTCCGTCGACGGCGTGAACCACCGGAGCGCGAACTCGCTGTGCGCGCCCACGACGAACGCCGTCGCGGGCAGGTTCAGCTCCGCGGCGAGGCCCCGCATCCACGCGACCTCCCGCGCCGCCGGCAGCAGGCACACGGCCGCGGCGTTGCCGCGAAACGGCTCGGCGGTGAAGGCGTCGACGTGGAGCAGCGGCACGGGCACGGCGGTAGGATACCGCCGTGCGCGGGCTCGAGCAGATTCCCTGGCTGTACGACGCGTGTTGCGCGCTCGTCGAGCGCTTCGGCCTCGGGCGCTGGCGCCGCTGGCTCGTCGAGGGCGCGGCGGGGCGCACGCTCGACGTCGGCTGCGGCACGGGCCGCAACCTGCCGCTCTACGCCGCGGGCGTGCGCGTGATCGGCCTCGATCCCGCGCGCGACGCGCTGCTGGCGGCGCGGCGCCGCGCGCCGGGCGTCCCGCTCGTGCAGGGCGACGCGCAGGCGCTGCCGTTTCGCGACGCCGCCTTCGATACCGTCGTCAGCGGGCTCGCCTTCTGCAGCGTGCCCGACCCCGCGCGCGGCCTCGCCGAGGTCAAGCGCGTGCTGCGGCCCGGCGGCGCGCTGCGGATGCTCGAGCACGTGCGCGCGACCGGTGGCCTCAAGGCGCGCGTGCAGGACCGCTGGCAGCCGCTGTGGACGCGCCTCAGCGGCGGCTGCCACTGGAACCGCGAGACCGAGCGCAGCGTCGAGGCCGCGGGCTTCCGCATCGAGGCCGGCACGCGCCGGGCCAAGGGCGACATGCGGCGGTTCGTCGCGCGGCCGGGCTGAGAGGCCGGCGCTTCGACCGCCCGGTACAATCGAGACGTGGACGCGCTTTCCCGCCGGCGGCTGCTCCAGGGGGCCGTGGCCTCGGCCGCGATACGGGCCGCACCGCTCCGCGCCTGGCCCGCGCCCGAGGGCGGCCGCGTCGTCGTCGCGCGCGAGCCCAGCCGCGCGAAAGCGGTCGCGGCGTGCCTCGAGGCGCTCGAGTTCCGCGCGTGCGAGGGCCGCGACGTCGCGCTGAAGGCCAACTTCAACAGCGACGACGCGTCGGAGGGCTGAGCCGTGGCCAAGCGTTCGGGCGCCGACGACGACCTGAGCCGCTACGGCCGGCTCGCCGAATACAATCGCAAGCGGCGTTTCGACGTCACCCCCGAGCCGCCGGGCCGCGCGAGCACCAGGAAGCCGGCGCGCGCGCTCGAGTTCGTCGTGCAGAAGCACCGTGCGAGCCATCTGCACTACGACTTCCGCATCGAGCACGAGGGCGTGATGCTCTCGTGGGCGATCGCCAAGGGGCCGTCGCTCGACCCGAGCGTCCGGCGGCTCGCGATGATGACCGAGCCGCACCCGATGGACTACAACGACTTCGAGGGCGTGATCCCCGAGGGCGAGTACGGCGGCGGCACGGTGATGATCTGGGACCGCGGCACGTGGGAGCCCGAGAGCCCCGACGTGAACAAGGCACTCGCCAAGGGCGACCTCAAGATGCGGCTGCACGGCAAGAAGATGAAGGGCTCGTGGGTGCTGGTGCGCATGCGGGACCGCCAGTGGCTGCTCATCAAGCATCGCGATCAGCACGCCTCCGCCACGCAGGACCTCACGCTCGCCAAGCCCAAGTCCGTCGTCTCGCGCCGCTCCATGGCCGGCATCGCGCGCGCGGCCGGCGCCAGCGCGCGCCAGCTGGAGCAGGCCGCGGGCGCCGATCCTCCCCGCGCGACCGCGAAGCCCGCGTGAGCGTTCCGACCGGCGTGAAGCCGATGCTGGCCACGCTGGTCGACGCGCCCTTCCACGCGCCGGGCTGGGTCTACGAGGAGAAGTACGACGGCATCCGCATCCTCGCCGCCAAGGACGGCTCGCGCGTGCGTCTGATCACCCGCAACCTGATCGATCGCAGCGCCGACGTTCCCGAGATCGCCGCGGCGATCGCCAAGCTGCCGGCGCCCACGCTGCTGCTCGACGGCGAGGTGGTCGTCTTCGATCCCGAGGGCATCTCGCGCTTTCAGCTCTTCGGCGCCGACACGCGGCGGAAGCCCGTCTACGTCGTCTTCGACTGCCTCTACGCGCGCGGCCGCGATCTACGCGGGCGCCCGCTCGCCGAGCGCCGCGCGGTGCTCGAGAAGGAAGTGCGCCCCGGCGGCCCGCTGCGCCTCGCGCGGCGGCTCGGGAGCGATGGCTTCAAGGCGTTCGAGGCGGCGCGCGAGCGCGGGCTCGAGGGCATCGTGGCCAAGGACGAAGCGTCGACGTACGAGACCGGCAAGCGCTCCCCGGCGTGGCGCAAGGTGAAGGTCCGCGCGGAGGAGGAGTTCGTGATCGGCGGCTACACGGCGCCCGAGGGCGCGCGCACGCACTTCGGCGCGCTGCTGATCGGCGCCTTCGACGACGGCACGCTGCGCTACGCGGGCAAGGTGGGCACCGGCTTCACGAGCAAGACGCTGGCCGATCTCGCGCAGCGCTTTGCGCCGCTTCGTCGCGCGACCTCGCCGTTCGCCGACGCGCCGCGCATGCGTGACGCGACCTGGCTCGAGCCGAGGCTCGTCGCCCAGATCGGATTCATGGAGAAGACGGGCGACGGCAAGCTCCGCCATCCCACCTTTCTCGGCCTGCGCGACGACAAGTCGCCCGCCGAGGTGCGCTGGACCGTGTAGGAGCTGTCGGCGTATCGAGGGACGCCACGGCTTCGCCGGGTGTCGAGGCGCGCCACGGCTTCGCCGGGGCGCGACGAGCGTTTGGGGGGTATGGGGGGCCATTTCGGGGCCCCCCATCTATACAGCATAGCGGGCGCGGATCTCGTCGAGCGCGCGGCGACGCGACTCGGCGGGCGGAAGGTCGGCCGTCTCCACGGCGGCGAGCGCGCCGGCGAGCTCGTCGTCCTTGATCTGCTGGCGCGCCCACGTCGAATAGTCGTGCTGCCCGAGGTGCCAGGCCCACGTCGGCTCGTCCACGCCCTCGGCCAGCTCCACGAAGCGCACCAGGTTCGCCGCGCGCAGGTTGAGGGCGCCGGCCGGGCCGCGGAAGTAGAACGAGCGGTCGGGCGGCAGCTCGCCCTCCGTGTACTTGCGCACGTGGCGCCGGTGCTGCACGCGCCGCTTCGCGACGCGGAAGCGCTGCGCGCGCGCCTCGGGCCCGAGCCAGGCGATGGCCACCTCACCCTCCGCCAGCGGCGTGCCGGCGAGCGCGGGCGCCCGGCCGCCCGTGGCGGCGCGCGTGGCCGCGGCGAACGCCTCCAGCTCGGTGGCGGCCACGACGTTGGGGAGCGTGCGCAGCTCCGGGGCGAGGTCGCTCACGTCGAGCGTGCTCAGGCACAGCGACTCCGTGCTCCCGCGCAGCAGCTCGGCGACGGGGGAGCCATCGGCGGGCGCGATGTGGTGCGCCTCGTCGAGGATCAGCCAGTGCGGCAGGCCCGTGGTCGAGCGCACCAACGCCACCGCGCCCAGCGCCTTCGTGGCGTACGCGACCTTCTCGGCGCGCGTCATCGCCGAGAGGTTGAGCACGAGGCTCGTGCGCGGCTGGTGCAGGAGCTGGCGCAGCTCGCCCGGCGTCGGCAGCACGCGCTCGCTGCTGCCGCCGAGGACGACCACGCGCTCCAGCTCGGCGAACGCCTGGTAGTCGCCCTCGGGGTCCACGAGCAGGACGGAGCGCCCGCTCTCGACGAGTCGCTCCACCAGCAAGCCGGTCAGCGTCGACTTGCCGCTCGCCGACGGGCCGACGATCAGCAGGCGCGTGGCGTGGGGCGCGATCGTCACCGGCTCGCCGTCGCCGGCCTCGCCGATCGGCAGGCGATGGCGCGTGAGGCGCGGCACGAGGGCGACCAGGTCGTTGGCGAGGTGCTCCTCGATGAACTCGATCACGCCGCGCGAGCCCGGCGCGCGCGTGACGTAGTCCGCGCGCTCGCGCAGCGCGGGAATCGCGTCCGCCACCGCCACCGCGCACTCGGACATCGCCAGGAACGCGTGATCGTTCTCGGCGTCGCCGACGCCGACCATGTTGTGGTGCGAGAGCGCCAGCACGGTCAGCGCCGCCTCGAGCCCGGTGCCCTTGGTCACGCCGCCGGGCACGAGCATGAGCGCGCCCTTGTTGAAGACCAGCGTGCGCTCGACGCCCGTCTCGCGGATCGCCGCCAGCGCGGTCTCCGCGTAGCCCTCGGTGGTGGCGATGATCGAGGAGCCGAGGTCGAACGGCACCCCGCGGCGGCGCAGCTCTTCCACGAGCGCCGACTCCGGCGCATCGCCCAGCGTCCTGGCCTCACGGGTGTCGGGGAAGTAGAGGACGGCGCCGTTCTCGGCCACGACCGCGTCGAACATGCGGTCGACGTCGGCGCAGACGCTCCGCAGATCGGACAGCATCCGGCCGGTGACGAGCAGGATCTTGCGGCCGGATTCACGGACGCGCCCGAGGGCCGCGGCCACCTCGGGGGAGCACCGGCCACCGTCCGCGATCGTGCGGTCGTAGTCACACGCGAAGACGTGAATGTTCACGCGTATCGCCTATGCACTCACCGTACCATTTCGGACCCTAAACGGAGCGATTGCGCCTCACGGGCGGGCCCGGGGGGAACGCGTTCCTGGGAAACGCGCTCGACGTCGCTCAGCCCTTTGGAATTCTCCGGGAGGTCACCGACGGGGAGAGCGCGATCGTGCCGGCGGCGATGAGGCGCTCGATGTCGGACGGCGCGACGCCGATCTCGCCGAGGACCTCGGCCGTGTGCTCGCCGAGCAGCGGCGCGGGGCGGCGGATGGCCGCGGGCGTGGCGGAGGCGCGCACGGGAAAGTTGAGCATCCGGGCGGTGCCGTAGCCGGGCTGCTCGACCTCGGCGACGGCCTCGAGGTGCTTGATCTGCGGATCGGCGAAGACCTCGTCGAGCTCGTAGACGGGCCCGGCCGCGATCGACGCGCGCTCGAAGCGCTCCTGCCACTCGGCGGTGGTGGCGCCGGCGAGGGCCTTCTCGACGCGGGCGCGGAACTCGTCGTAATGGGTCAGCCGCGCGTCGTTCGTGGCGAAGCGCGCATCACTCGCGAGCGTGGCGTCGCCCAGCGCCTTGCAGAAACGGTCGTACTGATCGGGGTTCATCATGACGACCTGGATCATGCCGTCCTTCGTCGGATAGGCCTCGGCCGGGGTGAGGTTGGCGTTGCGGTTGCCCATGCGCCGGGGACGCGTGCCGGTGTCGAAGTACTGCGCGACGGGATCGGGCAGCAGGCTCAGCGTCGAGGTCAGCAAATTCACGTCGAGGTGCTGACCGGCGCCCGTGCGGAAGCGGTGCACGAGGGCGGCGTTGACGGCGCCGAACGCGCAGAGGGCCGCCGCGAGGTCGGAGACCGAGCCGCCCACCCGCGTCGGCGGCTGGCCCGGCATGCCGGTGAGGCCCATGAGCCCGCTCATGCCCTGCGCGATCGTGTTGTAGCCGGGACGCTTCGCGTACGGCCCCGTCTGGCCGAAGCCGGTGACCGAGGCGTAGACCACGCGCGGGTTCACGGCGCCGACCGCGTCGTATCCCAGCCCGAGCCTGGCGGCCACCCCGGGCAGGAAGTTCTCGACGATCACATCGGCGCGTCCCGCCAGCTCGAAGGCCAGGCGCGCGCCCTCGGGGTGCTGGAGCTCGACGGCGATCCCGCGCTTGCCCCGGTTGACGGCGGCGAAGGCCGCGCTCATCCCGTCGCCGCCCCGCCAGGATCGCAGGTCGTCGCCGCGGCCGGGCCGCTCGAGCTTGACGACGTCGGCGCCGAGGTCGGCCATCAGGGTGGCGCAGTAGGGGCCGGCGATCACCCGGGACAGGTCGAGAACCCTGATGCCGCTGAGCACGCGGCCGAGTATAATCCGGCACCACTGTCCGTGTCGTACCGGAGTGGAGGCAAGTCCATGAAACGTGCCGGTGCCGTCGTCGTCGCTTATCTACTCGCCGGGCTCGTCGGCGTGAGGGGGAAACCATGAAGCGATTCGTCATCCGACGGGTCGGCTACGCGCTGCTCTCGCTCGTCGTGCTGTCGGCGACGTTCTTCGTCTTCGTCCGGCTCACGGGCGATCCGTCCGTGCTGCTCGTCGAGCCCGGCGCCAGCAAGGCCGACATCGACGCGATCCGCGCGGACCTCGGCCTGGACAAGCCGCTGCTCGTCCAGTACGCGGTGTTCGTCAAGGGCCTCCTGCGCGCGGACTTCGGCCGCTCCTTCTATTACCGCACGCCGGTGCTCGAGCTGTACCTCGAGCGCCTGCCGAACTCGCTGCTGCTCGCGGTGGTCGCGATGGCCTTCTCGCTGGCCATCGGGATCCCGAGCGGGATCCTGGCCGCCGTGCGCGTGAACGGCTGGTGGGACCGGGCGGGCAAGATCTTCGCGCTGCTGGGGCTGTCGATGCCGTCGTTCTGGGTGGGCCTGCTGCTGATCCTCTTCTTCTCGGTCTACCTCGGCTGGCTGCCGTCCTCCGGCTCGGGCACGCCGTGGCACGTCCTCATGCCGGCCTTCGCGCTCGGCTGGTACTTCGCGGCCGCGCACATGCGGCTCACGCGCAGCTCGATGCTGGAGGTGCTCGGCTCCGAGTACATCAAGCTCGCGCGGCTCAAGGGCCTGCCGGAGGCGCTCGTCATCGGCAAGCACGCCTTCAAGAACGCGCTGATCCCGGTGCTGACGCTGGCCGGGATCAACCTCGTCCTGATGATCAACGTCGCCGTCGTCGTCGAGACGGTCTTCGCCTGGCCGGGTGTGGGGCGGCTGCTCTTCGAGGGCATCGCGTTCCGCGACTTCCCGGTGGTGCAGACGACCGTCATCCTCGGCGGCGTCATGATCATCGTCGTCAACCTCGCGGTGGACCTCATGTACGCCGTCATCGATCCGAGGATCCGTTATGAACGCTAGCCGCGCCGCCGTCCTCGCGTTCCCCGGGCGCCTGGCCTCCTTCCGCCGCGAAGGCTGGCCGATGGTGCCCATCACCATCCTGGCCGTGCTCGCGCTGCTGGCGATCTTCGCCGACGTGATCGCGCCCCACGATCCCCAGGTGGGGCTGCTCGGCGAGCGCTTCCGGCCGCCGGCCTGGCAGCAGGGCGGCAGCACCGCGCACCTGCTCGGCACCGACCACGTCGGGCGCGACGTGCTCTCGCGGCTGATCTTCGGCGCCCGCGTGTCGATGGTCGTCGGCTTCACCGCGGTGATCTTCGCGGGCGTGGTCGGCACCGTGCTGGGCATCCTCGCCGGCTATCTCGGCGGCTGGGTCGACCAGGTCATCATGCGCGTGACCGACGCGTGGCTGGCCCTGCCCGCGCTGACCTTCGCGATCTTCCTGGCGGCCATCGTGGGGCCGAGCGAGATGAACATCGTCATCATCCTCGGCCTCGTCTACTGGACGCGCTACGCGCGCGTCGTGCGCGGCGAGGTGCTCTCGCTCAAGGAGCGCGACTACGTGCGCCTGGCCATCGTGGCCGGCTGCTCCAAGCGCACGATCATGCGGCGCCACATCCTGCCCAACGTGGTGAACTCCGCGATCGTGCTCGCCACCCTCATGCTCGGGGTCGTCATCGTCACCGAGGCCGCGCTGTCCTTCCTCGGCGTCGGGGTGCCGCCGCCGAAGCCGGCGTGGGGCCTCATGCTCGCCGACGGCAAGAAGGGGCTGATGGCCGGCTACTGGTGGCTCACGGTGCTGCCCGGCGTCTGCATCATGCTGATGGTGCTCTCGGCCAACCTGATCGGCGACTGGCTGCGCGTGAAGCTCGACCCGCAGCTGCGGCAGCTGTGAGGGCATGAGCGAGACCGACGCGCCCCTGCTCGCCGTCGAGGGCCTCACCACGCACTACGTCAGCGCCCGGGGCACGCGCGTGACGCGGGCGGTGGAGGACGTGTCGTTCACGCTGGGCGACGGCGAGACGCTCGGCATCGTCGGCGAGTCGGGCTCCGGCAAGACGACACTGGCGCTGTCGCTGCTGCGCCTGCTGCCGCCGGCCGCGCGTACCATCGCAGGCGCCATCCGGTTCGAGGGCGAGAATCTGTTGACGAAGTCCGAGGCCGAGCTGCGGCACATCCGCGGCAAGCGCATGGCCATGATCCTGCAGGATCCGATGGCTTCGCTGAACCCGCTCTTCACGATCGGCGACCAGGTGGGCGAGCCGCTGCGCGTCCACGAGGGGGTGAGCCGCCGCGGGGCGTGGGAGCGCGCGCGTGAGCTGCTGGGCGCCGTCCGCATCTCGGCGCCCGACGCGCGCGTGCGCAACTATCCGCACGAGCTGTCGGGCGGCATGCGCCAGCGCATCGTCGGCGCGATCGCGATCTCGTGCGGCCCGCGGCTGCTCATCGCCGACGAGCCGACGACGAGCCTCGACGTGACCATCCAGGCCCAGTACCTGTCGCTGCTCCGCGAGCTGCAGCGCGCGCAGGGCCTGGCCCTGATCTTCATCACTCACAACCTCGGCATCGTCGCCCGCATGTGCGACAAGGTCGCCGTCATGTACGGTGGACGGATCGTGGAGTCGGGCCCGGTGCGGCGCATTTTCGGCGCCCCCGCGCATCCCTACACCCGCGCGCTCATCGAGTCCATTCCGAAGCTCGGCGACTCCAACGGGCGGCTCACCGCGATCGACGGCCAGCCGCCGGACCCGGCGGCGCTGCCCGGCGGCTGCGCCTTCCACCCGCGGTGTCCGGCCCGGCTCGAGCGCTGCGCCGTCGATCGCCCCCACGACACCGCCGTCGGCGACGAGCACCGCACGGCGTGCTGGTTGCACGGATGACGCCGCTGCTGGAGGCGCGCGGGGTGGTCAAGCACTTCCCCGTCCGCGGCAGCCTGTTCGGCGGGTCCCAGAAGGTCGTGCGCGCGGTGGACGACGTCTCGTTCGTCATCGAGCCCGGCGCCACCCTCGGGCTGGTCGGCGAGTCCGGCTGCGGCAAGACGACGACGGCGAAGCTCGTGCTCCTCCTCGAGCGGCCGACGGCCGGCGAGATCCGCTTCGACGGCGAGTCGCTGGCGACGCTCGACGCCGAGGGCCTGCGGCGCTACCGGCACTCGGTGCAGGCCGTGTTCCAGGACCCCTACGCGTCGCTCAGTCCGCGGATGCGCGTCGGCTCGATCATCACCGAGCCGCTCGTCACCAACGAGCGGCTGTCCGCGGCCGAGCTGGCAACGCGCCTGCGGAAGGTCCTCGACCTCGTCGGCCTGCCCGCGCGCGCCGGCGAGTTGTTCCCGCACGAGTTCTCCGGAGGTCAGCGCCAGCGCATCGCCATCGCGCGGGCGCTCGCGCTCTCGCCGCGCCTGATCGTGCTCGACGAGCCCGTCTCCGCGCTCGACGTCTCGATCCGCGCCCAGATCCTCAATCTCTTGAAGGATCTCCAGCGGGAGCTCGGGCTGGCCTACCTCTTCATCGCCCACGACCTGGCCGCCGTCGCGCACATGAGCCACGTGATCGCGGTCATGTACCTCGGGCGCGTCGTCGAGACCGGCGTGGCGCGCACGGTCGCGGTCCACCCGCGCCATCCGTACACCAAGGCGCTCTTCGCCGCCGCGCTGCCGGCGCATCCGGACGACTCGCGGGACGACATCGTGCTGGTGGGCGACGTCCCGAGCCCGCTCGATCCACCCTCGGGTTGCCGGTTCCACACGCGATGTCCTCAGGTCATGATGCCGCGGTGCTCGACCGACGAGCCGCAGCTGGCGTGCGTGGACGCCCGCGACGTCGCCTGTCATCTCTATGACCGCGTCTGATGGTGATCGCCAGCACGGGTTCCGCTAGAGGTCGTTTCCGGAGTAGGAGAGGTTGAAGGACTTGTTGCAGAGCGGGAAGTCCGGGACGATGTTGTTCAGCACGGCGTATTCGAGCGCGGGCCAGTTCCGGAACGACGGATCCACCACCTTCACGCGCGCGAGCGTGTCCGCCCCCGCCGCGAGCACCCAGTGCCAGATCGGGCCACGCCAGCCCTCCACGAGGCCCGTCGCGTGCGCGCCGGCGCGCAGCGGCCCGGGCGCCGCGAACACCGCGCCCGGGGCCGCGCGCCGGGCCGCCTCGCCGATCAGCGCCGCCGATTGCCGCGCCTCCTCGATCCGCACCATCGTCCGCGCCCACACATCGCCCGTCTCGTAGACCGGCACCTGCAGCGGCAGCGCGCCGTAGGCGGCGAAGGGTGCGTCGCGCCGCGCGTCGGCGTCGATCCCGCTCGCGCGCGCGACCATCCCGACCACCTGCATCTCTTGCGCGGTGCGCGTCGTGAGCCGCCCCGTGCCCTGCAGCCGCTCGAGCACCATCGTGTTGTCGAGCGAGAGCCGCGCGATGTCGACGAACTCCGCGACCACGCGCTCGACCTCGCGCGCGGCCTGCTCGAGGTCGGCCGAGGCGATCGGGCCGGCGACGCCGCCGGGCACGACGGCGCCGCGGAGCAGCCGATGGCCGGTCAGCCGCGCGTTGAGCCGCAGCAGCCGCTCGCGCAGCCGGAAGCAGTGCGCGTGGCCGAAGGCGTAGCCCGTGTCGTTCACGATCATGCCGACGTCGCCGACATGGTTGTAGAGGCGCTCCAGCTCGAGCAGCACGACGCGAAGCCACAGGGCGCGCTCCGGCGCGTGACCGCCCGCCAGCGTCTCCAGCGCCTGGCAGAGCGCCAGCGCGTGACCGACGCTCGTGTCGCCGGAGATGCGCTCGGCGAGCTCCGGCGCGCGGGCCAACGGCAGCGTCTCGAAGAGCTTCTCCGTGCCCTTGTGGACGAAGCCCAGGCGCGTCTCGAGGTTGACGATCGTCTCGCCTTCGACCGAGAACCGGAAGTGACCGGGCTCGATGATGCCGGCGTGCACGGGTCCGACCGTGATCTCGAAGATCCCAGAGCCTTCCACGTGGCGGAACGGGAACGGGCGGCCGTCGTCCGCGACGTCCGTGCGCGCGACGGCGTCCCGGCGCAGCGGGTGATAGCCCTCGGGCCAGAACTGGTGCAGGGCGAGCCGGCGTGGATCGGGATGGCCCGTCGGCACGAGCCCGAACAGGTCGGCGATCTCGCGCTCGAAGCGGCTCGCCGCGAACGACCGCGTCGCCAGCGACGGGAACGCGGCGCGCTCGGCGTCCACCGCCGCACGCGCGGTGACGGCCGGACGGTGCGTCGGTGGCGCGAAGCGGTATGCGAGCGTGAAGTCGCCGCTCGTCGCCCGCGTGTCGGCGGCGGCGATCCACTGCGGCTCCAGGCCGAGCCCGGCGAGCCGCTCGGCGAGCGCCGGCACCTCCGACGCCGGCAGCCGGCAGTCGACGCCGCCCGTCGCGTCGGCGAGGACCTCGCCGGCGCCGGCGTCGCGAGCCGCCTGCGCGAGCGCGTCGACTGTCGGCCGCGCCGTCACGGGACCACGACCCTCGCCGCGAGCTCGAGCGCCGCCGCGAGCCCCGGCGGCCAGGCGAGTCCCGTCAGCACGAGCGCCGCCAGCGCCGCCGCCATCGGCACCGCGGCCATCCAGCCGGAGGGAATGCGGCGCACGGCGGGCGCCGGCCCGAAGAGCATGGCGTGCGCGGCGCGCAGCAGGCCGGCGAAGGCGACGACGAGGAGCACGAGCCCGGCGGCTGCGGCCCACCCGTGGCCCTCACGGAACCCGGCCGCGAAGATCATGACCTCGCTGGTGAAGAGGCCGAACGGCGGCAGCCCCATGAGGGCGAGCACGGCCACCAGGAAGGCACGGCCGGTGATGGGCAGCGCGCGGAGCAGACCGCGCACGCCCGCGAGATCGACCGTGCCGTACGCCGCGCGGATGCGGCCGGCGAGGAGGAACACCACCGACTTCGCCAGGCCGTGGTTCGCGACGTGCAGGAGCGCGCCCGAGACGCCGAGCGCACCGCCGAAGCCGAGCCCGAGACCGACCAGCCCGATGTGCTCCACGCTCGAGTACGCGAGCATCCGCTTGTAGTTGCCGGGATTCCACAGGAAGGCGGCGGCGACGGCGAGCGACAGGAGCCCCAGCGCGATCAGGATGCGCCGCGCGAAGGCGGGGCCCGCCGCGGCGTCGACGATCGGCTTGAACCTCACGATCGCATAGACGCCGACGCTCAGCAGCACCCCGGACATGAGCGCACTCACCGGCGCCGGCGCCTCGCTGTGAGCGTCCGGCAGCCACGTGTGCATCGGCGCGAGCCCGGCCTTGGTGCCGTACCCCACCACGAGGAAGACGAACGCCAGCTGGAGCACGCGCGGCGAGAGCGCGGGCGCCAGCGCGAGGAGCGCCGTCCAGCGCAGCGCCTGCGGGGCGTGCTCGGCGAGGGCGTGCTGGCGCACCGCCTCCGCGTAATAGACGAGCACGGTGCCGACGAAGGCGATGGCGATGCCGACCGAGCAGATGAGCAGGTACTTGTAGGCCGCCTCGAGCGAGGCGCGCGTGCGCTCGAAGTTCACCAGGAACACCGACGCGAGCGTGGTGCCCTCCACGGCCACCCACATCACGCCGACGTCGTCGGTGGAGACGGCGAGGAGCATCGTGAAGACCATGAGGTGGAAGAGCGGATAGAAGAGGCGCGGCGAGCCCTCGCGTGCGTAGCGCGGCGCCTCGGCGGCGGCGAGGGCGGCCACGGCGACGATCACCGCGATCATCCAGCCCGAGAGCGCATCGGCGCGCAGCACGCCATCGAGCGCGACCGCGGGGGCGCCGCGCACGGTGGTGGCCGCCACCGTCAGCCCCGCCGCGAGCGTAACCACCGCGGCCAGCGCGTGCACGGCGGTGGCGGCGCGGCGGGGGACGAGCGCCAGGAGCGCGGCCGCGACGAGCGGCGTGGCGACGAGCAGGACGATCACCCGCGCAGCTCCCGGAGGCGGTCGACGTCGAGCGAGTCGTGCTCGCGCCGCATCTGCACGAGGACGCCCTCCATGAGCAGGACGATGACGAGGACCTCGAGGAAGACGCCGGCCTCGACGATGCCGGGCATCCCGTACGTGGCCACGACGCCGAGGGCGAAGATCGCGTTCTCGAACACGAGGAAGCCCGTGACCTGACCGAGCGCGTCGCGGCCGGTGACGCAGACGAAGAGGCCGATGAGGGCCATGGCGAAGGCGAGCGGGATGGCGCCGCGCGTGGGCAGGGCGCTCGAGGCGAGGCCGCTCACCGGCAGCATGATGACGTAGGCGACGACGACGAGGCCGCCGGCCACGAGGACGGGGATGCCGGACGAGCGGCCCGGCCGCACCGGGCGCAGCGGCGCGCCCGCCGCCATGCGCCGCAGCACGCGCGGGATCAGCCAGGTCTTCACCACGAGGAACACGGCGGCGACGAGCAGCAGCACCGGGCGGCGGGCCAGCAGCCCGATGGCCGCGGCCAGCGCGCCCAGAACGAGCGACTGCACGATGAACAGCCGCACGCGCCCGCGCCACGACTGCCGCCACACGAGCACGAGCGTCACGGCGAGCGCGACGAACGCCAGGAGATTCGCGACGGTCGCCATCATCGGAGCACGAACACCGCGCTCACCGACAGGACCGCCAGCGCGAACGATCCCGAGAGCAGCTCCGGCACACGGAACAGCCGCAGCTTGGCGATGGCCGTCTCGAGCGCCGCCAGCGCGACGGCGAGCAGGACGAGCTTGCCGGCCAGCGCGAGGAGGCCGAGCAGCATCGCCGGCGGCTCGACGTCGGCGGGCACGCCCCACGGGAAGAAGAGGTTGGCGAGCAGGGTCAGGAAGAGCAACAGCTTCATCGCCGACGCCCACTCGACGAGCGCCAGGTGGCGCCCGGAATACTCGAGGACCATCGCCTCGTGGATCATCGTCAGCTCGAGGTGCGTGGCCGGGTTGTCGACGGGCAGCCGTCCGGTCTCCGCGAGCATCACGATGAAGAACGCCGCGAAGGCGAGCAGATGCGCCGGGTTCACGGCGAGCAGCGGCTCGGCCGACACGCGCTCGACGATCCCGCCGAGGTTGGTGGTGTTCGCGCGGAGCGCGAGCGCGAAGACGGCGAGGATCACCGTCGGCTCGGCCAGCGCCGCCACCGCGACCTCGCGGCTACTGCCCATGCCGCCGAACGCGCTGCCCGCGTCGAGCCCGGCCAGCGCCAGGAAGAAGGTGCCGAGCAGGAACAGCGACATCAACAGGATGATCCCCGCGAACGCCAGCGGTGGCCGCGAGGTCAGCACGGGCGCGGCCAACGCGGCGACGAGCATCGCGCCGACCAGCACGTAGGGCGTCGCGCGGAAGATCCACGACGTCGTCTCGGAGACGACCGGCGTCTTGCCGAGGAGCTTGCGCAGGTCGAGGAACGGCTGCCACGGCGACGGCCCGCGGCGCCCGACGAGCCGGGCCTTCAGCGTGCGCAGCGTGCCGACGAGCAGCGGGGCGCCGAGCCCGACGACGAGCGCCTGGAGCACGGACAGCGTGAGCGCGTCCATCAGGCCACGAGCAGCAGCAGGAGGAGCGCGGCGAGCACGTAGGCGAGGTAGAGGTTCGGGCTGCCCGACTGCACGACGGCGACGCGGCGCGCGGCCGCGCGCAGGAGGCGGCCGACCGGCCGATAGAGCCACTCGTCGACGATGAAGCGCGTCGGGTTCTCGTAGCGGATGCGCCGCACGAAGAACCGCGACTCGGGGTGCCGGTCGATGTCGAGCCGCTTCACCGGGCGGTAGAAGAAATCGAAGACGCGCGTGAACGGGTCGGCGAAGGCCGTCGCCGTGTACTCCATCCGCGCGGTCTGCAGCACGCGCCCGCAGGCCCACGTCTCGTAGCGGCGCGGGCGCGGCCGCACGCGAGCGACGGCGAGCAGCAGCACCGGCAGGAGGATGCCGCCCGCCAGCGCCAGGGCCACGGCGGGCATGGACAGGCTGGCGAACTCTCCGGAGACCTCCAGCGTGAGCCAGGCGCCGAGGGTGACCGGCGGCGGCGCGGGCACCAGCGTGGCCGCCACCACGGCCAGCGCGGGGACGATGCTGGACGCGCCGAGCGCGAGCGCCGCGCACGCGACGGCGGTGGCGACCATCGCCACGCGCATCGTGACGGGCGCCTCGTGCGCGGCTGCGGCCGCGTCGCTGCGCGGCAGCGCGAGGAACGTGATGCCGAACGCCTTGACGAAGCAGGCGACGGCGAGGCCGGCGGCGAGCGCGAGGCCGGCGATGGCGAGGGCGAAGACGAGGTTCAGCGAGGGCTGCGGCAGCAGGACGTTCTGCAGCAGCGCCTGGAACATGAGCCACTCGCTCACGAAGCCGTTGAGCGGCGGCAACCCGGCGATCGCGACGGCGCCGACGAGGAAGCAGGCCGCCGTCCACGGCTGGCGCTTGATCAGCCCGCCGAGCGCTTCCATGTCGCGTGTGCCCGTGCCGTGCAGGACGCCGCCGGCGGCCATGAAGAGCAGGCTCTTGAACGCGGCGTGGTTCACGACGTGGTAGAGCGCCGCCGCCAGCGCCAGCAGGGCGAGCCCGGCCATCGAGGTGGCCGCGAACGTCAGCGCGGCGCCGGTGCCGACGAGCACGATGCCGACGTTCTCGATGGACGAGAACGCGAGGAGTCGCTTGAGATCGCGGTCGACGATCGCGTAGAGGACGCCGGCGACCGCGGAGATCGCGCCCACCAGCAGGAGCGTCGCGCCCCACCACGGCAGCGCGGGCGCCAGCCAGACGAAGCTCGCGCGCAGCAGGCCGTAGATGCCGAGCTTGATCATCACCCCCGACATGAGCGCCGAGACGTGGCTGGGCGCGGCGGGATGCGCGAGCGGCAGCCAGACGTGCAGCGGAACGCCGCCCGCCTTCGCGCCGAAGCCGAGCGCCAGCAGCGCCCACGCGAGCGAGCGCGCCCCCGCGCCCAGCGCCGGCGCCGCCGCCGTCCAGTCGGCGAACCGCGCGCTGCCCGTCCACGCCGTGAGCAGCAGCATGCCCGCGAGCATGCAGGCGAGCCCCGCGTGCGTCATCACCGCGTACACCCAGCCGGCGTGCGCGGACGCCGCCGGCTCGCGCCCCGCGCGCGCCCCGTCGAGCACGAGGACGTAGGAGGCGAGCGACATGAGCTCCCACGCGAGCGCGAACGTCATCACGTTGGCGGCGAGGGGGACGGCGAGCATCGCGGCGACGAAGACGAGGTAGGCGAGACAGCCGCGTCGCTCGCGACCCGTGTACCCGATGGCGTAGAGCGACGCCGGCACGGCCGTGGCACCGACGAGCGCGACGAACAGTCCCGCCAGGGCATCCATCTCGAGGGCGAGGCCGCCCAGCGGGACCAGCCAGTCGACGTCGACGGCCCAGCTGGCGCCGAGCATCCCGGCCACGCCGGTCGCCGCCGCCGCCGCGCCGAGCAGGGCGGTCAGCGTGTAGACGAGCGCGGCCATCAGCGCGGACGTCCCAGCGCGTCGAGCAGGCCGGCGAGCAGCGCGGCCGGGGAGGGTGGACAGCCGGGGATCAGCGCGTCGACCGGCACGATCTCGCGCACGCCGCCGACGACGGCGTACGAGCCGCGGAAGAGGCCGCCGTCGCCCGCGCAGTCGCCGGCGGCGATCACGATCTTCGGATCCGGCGTCGCGTGCCAGGTGCGGCGCAGCGCCTCGGCCATGTTGCGGGTCACCGGTCCCGTCACGAGCAGGCAATCGGCGTGGCGCGGAGAGGCGACGAAGTGCAGGCCGAAGCGCTCGAGGTCGTAGTGCGGGCCCGTGAGGCCGCCGATCTCCAGCTCGCAGCCGTTGCACGAGCCGGCGTCGACCTGCCGGATCGCGAGCGAGCGACCGAACCGCGCACGGATCTCGGCCGCGAGGAGGGTGCCGAGGCGCTCGACCTCCGCCTCGCGGGCGGGCGGCTCGGTGACGACGCCGGTGCGCAGGGCCACGCGGAGCTGGCGCAGCACGGGCTCAGCGCCGCCGCGTCACGCGCTGCTCGCGCTGCAGCTCGCGCAACATGGTCTGCGTGCCCTCGAGGTGGCGGCTGAAGATCCGCCGCGTCACGTCCAGCAGCTCGCCCACGGCCGGGTCGCGCACCGTGTAGCGCACCGTCGTGCCGTCTCGGCTGGCCTCGACGACACCCTTCGCGCGCAGGCGGGCCAGGTGCTGGGAGACGATCGACTGGTCGAGCTGGAGCGCCTGCTGCAGATCCTGCACACTGCGGCCGCCGTGGCGGAGGATCTCGAGGATGCGGACGCGGGTGGGGTGCCCGAGCGCCTTGAAGAAGTCCGCCTTCAGACTCTGCAGCTCGAAGCGCCGCCGTGGCTCGGACACCTCAACGTTGATATAGCAATATAGCTATATAGTCAATGCTCCGCTGCGGAGCGCGCGCGCACGGCCGCGTACACCTCCAGGGTGCGGGCCATCGCCGCGTCGATCGAGTGCCGCGCGAGCACCAGGGCCTGGCCCCGGCGGGCCAGCGCGCGCGCCCGCTCGGGATCGCGCAGGAGGTCGAGGATCGCGGCGGCCAGCGCGGGGGCGTCGGCGGGCGGCACGAGGCGCCCCGTCTCGCCGTCGCGGATCAGCTCGGGCGTGCCGCCCACCGCGGTGCCGACGACGGGCGTGCCGACGGCCAGCGCCTGCGGGATGACCTGCGACATCGCCTCCGACCTGGTCGAGGGCAGCACGAGCACGTCGAGGGCGGCCATGACTTCGGGCACATCGCGACGAAAGCCGGTCATCAACACGCGGGGCTCAAGGCCCATCTCCTTGACGCGGCGCCGGACGTCTTCGAAGCCGATGCCGTCGCCGACGATCAGAAAGCGCGCGTCGGAGCGTTCGGCCAGCACGAGGCGCGCGGCCTCGAGGAAATGCTCGTGCCCCTTGCTGCCGCGGATGTTGGCGACGAGGCCGACGGCGGGGCCGCGCAGCCCGAGCTCCTCGCGCACGCCGGCGCCGGAGACGTTCGGATGGAAGCGCGCGGTGTCGAGGCCGGGGCCGATGGCGACCACGCGGTCGGCGGGGACGCCGGCGCCGCGCACGATGGCCGCCACCGCCTCGCCGCTGGTGATCACGCGGTCGGCGAGCCGGTAGACGAGCGCGCGACGCGGGGGAATCGGGATCGAGACGTGACGGCTGCGGACGACGGGGACGCCGAGCGAGCGCGCGGCGAGGCCGGCCACCCACGCGTCAATGGAGGAATGAGTGTGGACGACGGCGACGTCGTTCGCCCGGATGACCCGCCGCAGCGCCGCGACCGCGAGAAGGCTCCAGGGCCCGCGCATGCGCACCGCGACCGTGGCGACGCCTGCGCGCTCGGCCTCGGCGAGGAGCCGCGTGCCGGGCTGGGCCGCGATCAGCGCCCGCCAACCGTGCGTGGCCAGCCAGCGCGACTCGGCCAGGATGCGGATCTCCTGCCCACCGAACCCGCGCGAGGCTTCGGTGTGCAGGACAACGGAGCCGGGCGCCATCCCGGCTCCGTTATAACAAAGCTACCAGCGGCCGCCGCCGCCGCGGCTGCCACCGCCGCCACCACCACCGTACCCGCCACCCGGACGGCCGCCGCCGCCCCGGCCACCGAAGCCGCCGCGGCCACCGCCGCCACCGCCCGCGCCGGGGCTCTTGGCCTTCTCGACCTGGATCGTGCGGCCATCCAGGCTCGTGCCGTTGAGCTTGCTGATCGCCTGCTCGGCTTCCTCGTTCGTCGTCATCTCGACGAAGCCGAAGCCGCGGGAGCGGCCCGTGTCGCGGTCCGTGACGACGCTCGCGGACTCCACGTTGCCGCACGCGGCGAACGCTTCCCGCAGCCGGTCCGTGGATGTGGAGAACGAGAGGCCTCCGACGAAGAGTTTCACAGCCATGGGGCGCGCTCCTATGTGGCCTTCCGAACTGTGCACGCGATCCCTGGACTCGGAAGAGAACCGGGACGCGGCCTGAGCCCGCGGGCGGGGGTTCACGGCGAACCGGCGACCGCACCAGACGGGTAAAGTATACATGCCGTGATCAACGATTTCATCGAGCAGTTCACCTACCTCGGGATCTTCGCCGCCCTCTTCCTCGGGGGCCTCGGCGCGCCCATCCCCGAAGAGCTGCCCGTTCTCGCGGCCGGGGCCCTCGCCCACGAGGGGTACATGCGCTGGTGGATCGCGCTACCCGTCTGCTTCGTCGGCGTCCTGGCGGGCGACTCGGTGCTCTACTGGATCGGTCACCACTGGGGCGAGCACATCCTCGACTGGGCCATCGTGCGGCGCGTGCTGACGAAGCGGCGCGAGCACGCGCTGCTGGGGGCCTACCGGCGCCACGCGGCGAAGACGGTCGTCACGGCGCGCCACGTGATGGGGCTGCGCGCGGCGGCCTTCCTCACGGCCGGCATCGCGCGCGTGCCGTTCTGGAAGTTCATCCTGGTGGACGCGGCGACGGCCCTCCTCGGCGTTCCCACGGGCTTCGCGCTCGCGTATTTCTTCACCGACCAGTTCGCCGGGATCCTCCACGACGTCCATCGCGTGGAGCGCTGGATCACGCTGCTCGCGCTCGTCGCGCTCGGCACGTGGATCGTCGTGCTCGCGTGGCGCAAGAGTCGTGCCGTCGAGCAGGACGTCGACGACGGCGTGCTATAGTCGGCGCCAGTGGCCACGGTGACGGCCGAGCGCAAGCCCTGGCACGCGATCTTCCGGCTGCTGGAGCGCGACGAGCGCGTCTTCGCCGTCCTCCTCGCGGTGGCGATGGTCGGCGGTCTCGCCACGCTCGGCTTCGTTCCGCTCCGGCCACGCGAGCGCATCGACCTCGTCTCCCTCGTCGTGTGGTTCGCGCTCTACAAGGTCGGCATCTTCGCGCTGGTCACCGTGCAGCCGCGCGCCACCCGCGCGATCTTCCTCGGCGCGCTCGGCATCGACTTGCTGCTGGTCTTCGTGCTCGTGTTGCTCACGGGCGGCGGCGGCAGCCTCTTCTACCTGCTCTTCTTCCCCCTCGTGGCCGTCAACGCGTACTACTTCGGCCCCTGGGTCGCCTTCGTGGCCGCGCTCATCGCGGGTGGGCTCATGGCGGCCGCGGCCTCGCTGGCCCCGCCGTGGATCGGCTGGACGGGCGTAACACTCCTGGTCGTGCTGTTCGGCCTGCCCGCGGTGACGGTCGGAATCGTCGCCGACCGCGAGCGGCGCGCGCGCGGCGAGGTCGAGGGCTTGCTCAACCGGCTGCAGGCCGCGCAGCAGGAGCTGCTCGTCTCCGAGCGGATGGCGACGGTGGGACGGCTCTCCCTCAAGGTCGCGCACGAGGTGCGCAACCCCATCAGCGCCATCGAGCTGAACGCCGAGATGCTCGAGGACATCGTGCGCGCGCGCTCGGGCATGGACATGGAGGAGGCGGGCGGGCTCCTGGCGGCCATCCGCGATCAGGTCAACACCCTCGACGCCCTCACCGAGGAGTACCTGGTGTTCGCGCGCTTCCCGAAGGCGCACTTCGAGGAGGAGTCGATCAACCACCTCCTGGAGGAGCTGGCGGCCTTCGTGCGGCCCGTCGCCGACCGCCAGGGGCTCGTCATGACGGTCGAGACCGATCCGGCCATCCCCACGATGGAGATCGACCGCGTGCTGCTCCGCCAGGCCATCCACAACCTCATCAAGAACGGTCAGGAGGCGCTCTCGCGCGGCGGCGCCCTCACGATCAGCAGCCGCGCGCTTGGCGATGGCGTCGAGATCGCGGTGGCCGACACGGGCCCGGGCATCGCCCCCGAGGTCGGCGACCGCCTCTTCGAGCAGTTCTTCACCACGAAGCCGCAGGGCACGGGGCTCGGGCTCTCGATCTCGCGCCAGATCATCGAGGAGCACGGCGGCGAGCTGCGCTGGGCCAACCGGCCGGGCGGCGGCGCCGTGTTCACGATCCGGCTGCCCGTGAAGGTCACGCATGCCTGATCGCACCTTGCTCGTCGCCGACGACGATCCGGGGCTGCGCGAGAGCCTCGAGCGCACGCTGACGCGCGAGGGCTACCGCGTGCTGCTCGCCTCCGACGGCCGCGCCGCCCTCGAGCGTCTGCAGGACGGGGCGATCGACCTCATCGTCACCGACCTCAAGATGCCCGGCCTCACGGGGCTGGAGCTGCTGCGCGCGGCCAAGGCCATCGCGCCCGACGTCGACGTCATCCTCCTCACCGCCTTCGGGACCGTCGAGGAGGCAGTGAAGGCGATGAAGGACGGCGCCTACGACTTCCTCACCAAGCCGTTCCGGCGCGAGCAGCTGCTGAAGCTGATCGACAAGGCGCTGGAGCGCCGCGAGCTGATCGAGCGGAACAAAGTGCTGCAGCAGCGCCTGGACGACCTCCTGCGCCAGGGCGCGATCGTCGGCGGCAGCCCGGCCTTCCGCCGCATGATGATGCTCGTCGAGCAGGTGGCGTCGTCGTCGGCCACCGTGCTCATCCAGGGCGAGAGCGGCACCGGCAAGGAGCTGGTGGCGCGCGCCATCCACGAGCGCTCGACGCGCGCGGGCAAGCCGTTCGTCGCCGTCAACTGCGCGGCGCTGCCGGAGACGCTGCTGGAGTCCGAGCTGTTCGGCTACGAGCGTGGCGCCTTCACCGGCGCCGCCGGCCGCAAGGAGGGACGCTTCGAGCTGGCCGACGGCGGCACCCTCTTCCTGGACGAGGTGGCCGACCTCTCGGCGGTGACGCAGCCGAAGATCCTGCGCGTGCTGCAGGAGGGGGAGTTCGACCGCCTCGGCGCCACGCGCAGCATCAAGGTGGACGTGCGCCTGGTCGCCGCCTCCAACCAGGACCTCGTGCAGATGGTCAAGGAACGGCGCTTCCGCGAGGACCTCTTCTACCGGCTCAACGTCATCACCGTGCACGTGCCGCCGCTGCGCGAACGCCGCGAGGACATCCCGATGCTGGCCCAGCACTTCCTGCGCGTGTACGCGGCCAAGAACAACCGCCGGCTCGACGGCCTCACCGACGACGCGCTCAAGCGGCTGGAGGCCTGGGCGTGGCCGGGCAACGTGCGCGAGCTGGAAAACGTCATCGAGCGCGGCGTGGTGCTGGCGCGCGGCACCCAGGTGGACATCGCCGACCTGCCGCCCGAGATCGCGGGCGCCACGCCCCTGCCCGAGGGCGTGGTGTCGGTGCGCATCGGCACGCCGCTCTCCGAGGTCGAGCAAAGGCTGCTCGACGCGACGCTGGCCGCGACGGGCGGCAACAAGACGCTCGCCGCCAAGCTGCTCGGCATCGACGTGCGCACGGTGGCGCGCAAGCTCGAGCGCTGGGAGGAAGAGAAGAGCGCGGACGAGCCGCCGCCCGCCGAGCCCGCGCCCGAGCAGCCCTAGCGTCGTACGCTATCCTGAGCCCATGAAAGCCCTCCAGCTCACGCGGGAGTATCCGCCCCACATCTACGGCGGCGCCGGCGTGGTCGTGGACCAGCTGACCCAGGCCCTCACGAAGCGGATGAAGGTCGAGGTTCGCTGCTTCGGCGAGCGCGAGCCGACGCAGGACGGCGTGGTCGTGCGCGGCTACACGCCGTGGGAGCGGCTGAAGGCGGACAAGAGCGGCGAGCCGCGCTTCGCGCCGGCGCTGGAGACGCTCTCGATCGGGCTCGCCATGGCGCGCGATCCGGTGGACGCCGACGTCGCGCACGCCCACACGTGGTACGCGGATATGGCCGGGCTCTGGATCCGCACGCTCTATCGCATTCCGCTTGTCGTCACGCTGCACAGCATGGAGCCGCTGCGGCCGTGGAAGGCCGACCAGCTCGGCTCGGGCTACCTGCTCTCGTCGTGGATCGAGAAGACGGCGGTGGAGGCGGCGGACCGCGTGATCGCGGTCTCGAACCGGATGCGTGACGACATCCTCACGCACTTCGAGGCGGACCCCGCGCGGGTGGTCGTGATCCACAACGGGATCGATCCCGAGCGGTTCCGTCGCACCGACCGGCGCGAGCACCTCGACCGCCTGGGCGTGAAGCCGCCCTACGTGCTCTTCGTCGGGCGCATCACGGACCAGAAGGGGATCTTCCACCTGCTGGAGGCCTCCAAGAGCCTGCCGCCCGGCGTGCAGGTGGTGCTCTGCGCCTCCGCCCCCGACACGCCGGAGATCGAGACGCGGCTGCGCCGCGCGCTGACCGAGCGCTCGAACGTGCTCTGGATCAACGAGATGGTCAAGCACGAGGTCGTCGTGCAGCTCTACAGCCACGCCGCGGTCTTCTGCTGCCCCTCGGTCTACGAGCCGTTCGGCATCATCAACCTCGAGGCCATGGCGTGCGAGACGCCGGTGGTGGCCTCCGCCGTCGGCGGCATCCTCGAGGTCGTGGTCGACGGCGAGACGGGCATCCTCGTGCCGCCGGCGGACCCCGCGGCGCTCGCCGCCGCGCTCACGCGCGTGCTCGACGATCCCGCGCTCGGCCGGCGCATGGGCCAGGCCGGGCGCAAGCGCGTCGAGGCGCAGTTCTCCTGGGCGAGCGTGGCCGAGCGCACCGAGCGCGTCTACGCCGGCGCGATCGCCGACTCCAGGAAGTCCTCGGGCGACTAGCGCCGCGTTGCTCGAGGCGCTGCGCGGCTTCGTCTTCGACCTCGACGGCTGCGTCTGGCAGGGCGAGCGCCTCAACCCGGGCGCGGCCGAGACGCTGGCGGCGCTGCATCGCGCCGGCCGCGGTGTCGCCTACCTCACCAACAACTCGCGCGCGCGTGGCGCCGAGGTCAGCGCCAAGCTCCGGCGGCTCGGCGTCACCCCGAGCGAGCCCGCGCTGACCCCGCTCGAGATCGTCGGCGACGTCGTCGCCGAGCGCTACGGACCCTCGCGCGTGCTCGTCATCGGCGCGCCCGAGCTGGCGGCGGTGGTCGAGGGCGCGGGCCACACGCTGGTGGACGTCAAGGCGTGGCGCAACGCGACGGTCGTCGCCGTCGGCAACGACTTCGACCTGACCTACGAGCGCCTCGCCGCCGCCGCGCGGGCCGCCGCCGCCGGCGCGCCCGTGGTCACGCCGAACCTCGATCCGCGGCTGCCGCTCGAGGACGGCGACTTCCTGCCGGGCTGCGGTGCCATCGTGGAAGCCGTGTGCGTGGCCGCCGGCGTGCGGCCCGTCGTCGTCGGCAAGCCGGAGCCGCCGCTGTTCCGCATCGCGCTGGCGCGTCTGGGCCTGCGGCCGCACGAGGCCGCGATGGTGGGCGACAGCGTCACCTCCGACGTCGCGGGCGGCCACGCCGTCGGCATGCGGACCGTCCTCTACGCGCCCGACGGCGCACCGCCCGACGCGGCCGACGTCGTGGTGCGCTCGTTCGCCGAGCTCGCCCGGCTCGCCGGCGTCGCGCCCTAGTCGCGTCACGAAAATGTCCGAGGCGCCCGTCATTATGAATGGCTCGGCCTCGTGGACGCTGTCCGCTCCGGCCGGCGCCGTCATGGACCTCGACGCGCAGGCCGTGGGGCCGAAGGTCGAGGGCAACGGCTTCGCGGCGAGCTTCGGCCCCTACGAGGTGAAGCGCTTCCTGATCCGCTGAGCCGGCTCAGCTGGCCGCGGTGAGCCGCGTGAGCGAGCGGCGTCCCGCCACCACCCCTTCCAGCGTCCGCAGCAGCACCCACGGCTCGATCGGCTTGCGCAGGGTCAGCCGCGCCCCCGCCTCGCGCGCGAACTCGAGCGCGTTGCGGCGCATGGAATCGCCGTCCGCCGACATCGCGATGCAGACGGAGTTGGGAAAGTCGCGCGTCAGCTCGCGGATGGTGTCGATGCCGTTCTTGCGTGGCATGAAGATGTCCACGAGCACGATGTCGGGCGGCCGCTGGCGGTACTTCTCGAGACCGTCCTGGCCATCCACCGCCAGCGTGACCTCGTAGCCCTCCGTGCGGAGCAGCATGTCGAGGACGTCGCGCGTGTCGTCGTGATCTTCGATGACGAGGATGTGAACCGGGGGGAGCCGGAGCCCGGCGAGTCTGGCGCCGGGGAGCGTCGTGACGGAAGGAATGTCGTCGAGCGTTGGGGGTCGAACCCCTTTCCCAGAAATTGCCATGCAACCTCCGCCTGGGCGTGCTGGATCAAGGCTTGCCAGCCGCGTGCCACGCGTAAGTCCGCGTCGTGGCGTGGGTCGGGGTGCTGGATTGAGAGAACTTTTGCCGACTCTTGTACGCGAGGTGTCCGACGCCTGGCGAAGGTATGGCCCTTGCACTACGGCCTCGAGATCACACGCCAGGTGCGCGAGCGCTCGCCGAAGACCGCCGTCATCGTGCTCTCGCGCTACGTGCAGTCGTGGCTGCTCCAGGCGGTGGGCCGCTCGGTGCGCAGCGGAAGCTGGAGCTGCTGCGGATCCTGCGCTGACTGGGCGCCGAACTGCGGCGCGATCGGGACCGATTGGGCGACCGCGAGCCCGGGACCGAGACAGACGCCGAGCGCAATGCAGGTTGCGAGGGCCCGAACACTCACGCCGATCACCGGTATCACACGTCGCCGAGGCGCGGAAAGGGCTTTTTCGTCGTCGCGCTCGCGTGCAGGCGCTCGATCGCCTGATGGTAGTGCGTGAGCGCCGACGGTTTCTGGATCACGTCCACCGCGCCCATCTTCTTGACGTCCTCGATCTCGTCGGGCGTCGCGTGGCCCGTGATCACGACGACGGCGAGCGAGGGCCGCAGCCGGCGCACTTCGGCCATCACGTCGAGGCCGTTCATGCCGGGCATCGACACGTCGAGGAACATCGCGTCGAACGCCACGCTCTTGAGCCGGTCGAGCGCCTCGCGCCCGGAGTGCACCACCGTCGTCGAGTGTCCCTGGCGTCTGAGCGACGTCGCCAGCACCTCGGCCACTTGCGGCTCGTCGTCGACGATCATGATCTCCATTTCTTTTCCTCCTCTTTGTAAGCCCTACAATTTGCCCGTGAACTTTCTACAAACCAATGTTCCCCAAACCACCGACTTGAATGTCTAAGTACTTGTAATAACTGTAATCATGGTGTGGGTAAACCCTTGGCACATGCGCTGCAATTCCCTGCAGACAGTCGAGAGTTTCGCAGTCGATACCACTGAATGGAGAGAGCAGGCGATGATTGAGCCCCTGATGGCCCTCTGCACCAGCAGCAAGATGCAGCCAATCCGCGATCTGATTTCGAAGGTCGCGAGCACGAACACGACCGTGCTCCTCCGAGGCGAGAGCGGGACCGGCAAGGAGGTCCTCGCGCGCGCGATCCACAAGGCGTCGCCGCGTGCCGGCAAGCAGTTCCTGAAGGTGAACTGCGCCGCCCTGCCGGGCGAGCTGCTCGAGTCCGAGCTGTTCGGCCACGAGAAGGGCGCGTTCACCGGCGCCTATCGCCAGAAGCCCGGCAAGTTCGAGGCGGCCCATCAGGGCACGCTCCTCCTCGACGAGATCGGCGAGATGCCGCTGCGGCTGCAGGCCAAGCTGCTGCACGTGCTCCAGGACGGCGAGTTCTCGCGCGTCGGCGGCGAGAAGATCATCGACACCGACGTGCGACTCATCGCCGCCACCAATCGCGACCTCGAAGCCAGCATGCGCGCTCATCAGTTCAGGGAAGACCTCTATTATCGGCTGAACGTCATCGAGGTCCGCATCCCGCCGCTCCGCGAGCGCCGGGAGGAGATCCCGGGACTCGTCGACTTCTTCCTCAAGAAGTTCAACGTGCAATACGGTCGCGCGGTGGATATCCCGCCCGACACCATGCGCGTGTTCGTGGACTACCACTGGCCCGGCAACATCCGCGAGCTGGAAAACGGCGTCAAGCGCGTCGTCGTGCTGGGCACGGCTCGCCCGGTGCACACCGAGATTCTCGGCAACATCAGCCGCGGCCCCCGCGTGAGCGTGCCGGGCGCCCCCGCCGCCGCCGTCGCGAGCCCCGACGCGCCGATCAGCCTCAAGGAGATCGCGCGGCAGGCCGCCCGTGAGGCCGAGCGCGTGGCGATCAAGGAAGTGCTCGACCGCGTCCACTGGAACCGCGCGAAGGCGGCGCGCCTGCTGCAGATCAGCTACAAGGCGCTGCTCTACAAGATCGTGCAGTGCGGCCTCGTGGTCCAGGATACGGAGCCGGAGAAGCAGAGGGAAGTCATCGCGTCCTGAGCGGGGCGAGCCGCTCGCGAAGGGCGAGCCCCGACATCAGAGCGAGGTAGAGCAGGACGCGCAGGATCATCGGTCGGCCTCCTCAAGGCCGACGGAAGCAGCAACTCTCGTGCCCCGCTCGGGCGCCGCGGTCAAGTGCGCGGTTCCCGACGCCGGGCACCCCGCGGGCCCGCCGTCGCAAGGAAATTCTTTTCCGTCTTCGGGCACCCGGGAAGGCCCGCGTCACGCGTGTTACCCTAGCGCCAATGTTCGACATCGGGCTGCAGGAAATGCTCGTCATCGGCGTGCTCGCGCTGCTCGTCTTCGGGCCATCGAAGCTGCCCGAGCTGGGCCGCATGATCGGCCGCGCGCTGCGCGAGTTCCGCCGCGCCAGCGACGAGTTCCGCTCGACCGTCGAGACGAACCTCCACATCAACGAGCCCGATTCGCCGCCGACGGTGTCGGAGTCGCAGCCGGCGACGAGCGAGCCCGCGACGGCCACGCTGCCGTCGGAGACCGAGCCGCTCGCGCCGGAGACGAGTGACGTCGCGGTGGCCCTCGATGCCGAGCCGATCGCGCACGGCGAGCCTTACTGCGCCCAGCGCGGGTCACGGCTGTTTCATCGCCGCGAGTGCGGCTGGGTGGCGCGCATCCCCGAGCCCGAGCGTATCTACATGAAGACGATGACCGAGGCGCGCGAGCAAGGCCTCGCGACCTGTCCCGTCTGCGAGCCCTGGGAGCCCTCGTAGGGCCCTCTTTTTTTGCTTGCGTTCCTCAACATCCGTTGAGTATCGTAGCGAGCCAAAGGAGATGTCATGCGCGACCTGACCGACAAGCAGCGGGAGGTCCTGGGCTTCATGCGCTCGTTCGTCGCGAAGCACGGCGTGCCGCCCACCGTGCGGGAGATCGGCGACCGGTTCAAGGTGACGCCGCGCGCCGCGTTCGATCACCTGCGCGCGCTCGAGCGCAAGGGCGCGCTGCAGCGGCGCGTGAGCGCGGGACGCACCTCGCGAGCGCTGACGCTGACGGATCCGCCGGCCCGCGCCACGTACGCGGTGCCGATCCTCGGCCGCGTCGCGGCGGGTCAGCCGCTGCTCGCGAGCGAGAACCGCGAGGGCGAGCTGCACATCGCTCCCGCCTCGCTGCCGGGCCGCGGCGAGGATCTGTTCGCGCTGCGCGTGCGCGGCGAGAGCATGATCCAGGCGCACATCTGCGACGGTGACCTCGTGCTCGTACGGCGGCAGGACAGCGCGTCGCCCAACGACATCGTGGTCGCGCTCGTGGAGTCGGAGTCCGGCGAGGGCGAGGCGACCGTCAAGCGCTTTTCGCGCGAGGGCGAGCGCGTCGTGCTCAAGCCGGAGCATCCGACGATGACGCCGATCGTCGTCGACCCGCGCCGCACGCCCGTGAAGATTCTCGGCAAGGTCGTGGGAGTGCTTCGAGGCTTTTGAACGCGACGGAGGCTGTGATGATGAACACGCACGCTCTGACGTACCCGGCGCTCCAGCGCCGGCTGATCTCGACCCGGCGCTCGCGCGCCCTTTTTTTGCCGCGGACCACTCAACACGTGCCGAGCCGCGGCGTTCTCGTCGAGCTCGCGCGCGCCACGGTCGCGCTCCTCTCGCTCGCCACCTGGTGCGCGTCCCTGCTATTGATCGCCGGCTGACATTCCGCGCTTGGAGTTTCGTTCGTCGCGATGCAGTGCGGAGGGCCGCCAGCCCAGGGTGGGCTGCGGGGCGGCGCGGCTCTGTGAGACCCGTGTTTCGGGTATAGCGTCGGTTCCGGGTGTGAATCGGTGCGCGCTGACAGGCGCCGAACCAGCGTCGATTTGCGTGCTCGAACAGAGCCGCGCCGCCCCGCAGCCCGCCCGGTGACTGACGACGCGCGCTACGTGGGACGCGCGGTGCGCTCGAACACGCGAGCTTCGACGAACAGATCGAGCAGCGCCGAGTCGAGCGCGCCGGCGCGGCGCTCCGCGTCGAGGATGGCCAGCGCCTCTTCGGCGCGCAGCGCCTTCTTGTACGGCCGGTCGCTCGCGGTGAGCGCGTCGTAGATGTCGGCGATGGCCATCATCCGCGACTGCACGGGAATCGCCTCGGCGCGCGCGCCGTAGGGATACCCGCTGCCGTCCAGCTTCTCGTGATGCGAGCGCGCGATCTCGGGCACCCGGCGCAGCTCCTTCGTCCACGGGATCTGCGTCAGGAACTGGAACGTGTGAACGACGTGCTGCTGGATGGCGACGCGCTCCTCGTCGGTGAGGCTGCCACGCGGGATGGCGAGCACGCGCGCTTCCTCCTGGGTCAGCACCGTGCGCGGCGTGCCGTCGGCGTCCTCCCAGGTCTGCGCGGCCAGTTTCAGGATCTCGGCGGTGAATGCCTGCGCCTGCACGCTCGGCTCGTTGGCGACGCCCACGAGGTCGAGCTGCCGATCCAGCTCGGCCAGCGCGACGGCCAGGTCGGCGTCGAGGCGCGCGGCGTGGGCGGCGTAGTCGGCACCGCGCGCCAGCGCCCGGTCGAGCTTGGCGCGCGAGGCGCGCAGCGCGAGATCGCGCTTGAGCAGCTCCACGCGGTGGCGGATGCGCTCGAGATCGGCCGGGTAGAGCTTCTTGGCCTTCACCAGCACCTGCTCGCGCACGCCGACCTTGCCGAAGTCGTGCAGCAGGGAGGCGTAGCGCAGCTCCATCATCTCGTCCTCGCGAAACTTCAGCTCGCCGTAGGGGCCGGTGTCGCAGCGGTCTGCCGTCTCCGCGAGCGCCACCGTGAGGTCCGCCACGCGGAACGAGTGACCCGACGTCGTCGGGTCGCGCGCCTCGATCGCCGTCACCGACGCCTTCACGAATCCCTCGAAGAGCTCGCGGATCGACAGGTACAGGCGCCGGTTGTGGATGGCCACCGCCGCCTGGGAGGCGAGCGAGCCCGCCAGCTTCTCGTGCCGGGGCCCGTATGACCGCACGTGCCGCTCGACGTCGGCGGGCTCGGTGAGCCGCGCGGCCCAGTCATCCTTGCAGTTGATGAGCTGCAGCGCGCCGATCGTCTGGCCCTGCGGCGTGCGCATCGGCACCACCAGCATCGACTTGGTCCGGTAGCCCGACTGCTCGTCGAACCAGCGATTGATCGTGAACGGCGCGTCGGCCGGCGGCGCGTAGGCATCGGCGAGATTGATCAGCCGGCCCGTCAGCGCCACGTAGCCGGCGATGCTCTCGTCGGTGAGCGGGATGGTCGCCGTCCGGAACGGCACCGCCACGCTGTCGTTCTGGGCGAGCGCGAAGCGCAGGTACGGCGACTCGCCGCGCTCCTCGGTGATGTAGAGCGAGCCGGCGTCGCTGCCGGTGATCTCGCGGGCCTTGCTGAGGATCGTCTCGATCAGGAAGCGCGGGTTCGACTCCGACGAGAGGCGGATACCGATCGTGTTCAGCTCCGAGAGATCGCGCTCGAGCCGCGCGCGCTCCGCCGCGGCGTCGAGGTCGGCGAAGGCGGCGCCGACCGCGTGCGCGAGCATGGCCAGCGGGGCGCCGAGCGGCAGCACGGCGTGCCAGGTCTCGGGCCACGGCCCGGCGTCCGCGGCCGGCACGAGGCCGAGAAGGCGGACGCCCTCGCCGGCGACATCCGCCGAGCGCGGCGTCACGAGGATCACCGCGTCGCTCGCGGGCCCGGCGCCGAGCGGCCGCACGTCGTAGGTGTCGGCCAGCGCGGCGGCGACGGCGGTCATGGCGGGGTCGGTGTCGTACAGAACGAGCCTGCGCATCCTGTCTAGAATACAGGGTATGACCCGCTTCGCGGATTTCGCGGCCCTCGGCCGGCGGCTCGAGCGCGCGCGGGGCCGGCTGGAGAAGCGGGACGAGGTCGCCCGGTTCCTCCGAACGCTCGCCCCCGACGAGATCGCCACCGCCGTGGCCTTCCTCGCCGCCCGCGCCTTTCCGGCGTCGGACCCCCGCGTGCTGGGCGTTCGAGGGTTGCCCGCGGAGCGCCCCGGCGAAGCCGAGGCGCTCCGCGGCCCCCTGACGCTCCTCCACGTCGCCGAGGCGTTCGCGGACGTCGCGGCGGCCGCCGGCTCCGGCGTGCGGCGCGCGCGCGACGAGCGCCTGGCGCGCCTGGCCTCGCGCGCGTCCGACGACGAGCGCGACTTCCTGGCCCGGATCGTCGGCGGCGAGATGCGCACGGGGGTCTCCGAGGGGCTGCTGCTGGAGGCGATCGCGGCCGCCTGGGGCGTCGACGTCGCGACGACGCGGCGCGCGGCGCTCTTCCTCGGCGACCTCACCGCGGTGGCCGTGCTCGCCGCCACCGGCGGCGCGGCGGCGGTGGCGGGGGCGAGCCCGCGGCCCTTCGTGCCGCTGCTGCCGATGCTCGCCGAGATCGCCGACGACTTTCCCTCCGTGCTGGCCGCGCACGGCGGCCGCACCGCGCTCGAGTACAAGTACGACGGCGCGCGCATCCAGCTGCACCGGGCGGGGGATCGCGTGCAGGTCTGGACGCGGCGCCTGTCCGACGTCACGCGCAGCCTCCCGGACGTGGTCGAGATCACGCGGCGCGATCTCTCCGGCGAGCCATTCATCCTCGACGGCGAGGTGGTCGCCCTCGACGCCGCCGGGCGGCCGCTGCCCTTCCAGGAGCTGATGCGGCGCTTCCGCCGCGTGCACGGCGTCGAAGCGCTCGTGCGCGAGATGCCGCTGGCCCTGCACTTCTTCGACTGCCTCATGGCCGGCGGACGCTCGCTGATCGACGAGCCCTACGAGCGGCGCTGGGAGGCGCTCACCGCGGTGACCGGCGGCCGCTACCTCGCCGAGCGGCGCATCGTCACCGGCGAGGCGGAGGCCGGCACGTTCCGCGACGCCGCGCTCGCCGCCGGCCACGAGGGCGTGATGGCGAAGGACCTCGCCAGCACCTACGAGCCCGGCGGCCGCGGCAAGCGCTGGTTCAAGCTCAAGGCGGCAGAGACGGTGGACTGCGTGATCGTCGCCGTCGACCGCGGCTCGGGCCGCCGCCGGGGCTGGCTCTCCAACTATCACCTCGCCGTGCGCGACGGTGAGACGTTCGCCGAGGTCGGCAAGACGTTCAAGGGGCTCACCGACGCCCAGTTCGTCGAGATGACCGAGCGACTCTGGAAGCTCGCGACCGCCGACGACGGCTACACCGTGCGCGTGCGGCCCGAGGTCGTCGTCGAGGTCGAGTACAACGAAATCCAGAAGAGCCCGACGTACCCCTCGGGCCACGCGCTGCGCTTCGCGCGGATCGCCCGCGTGCGCGACGACAAGGCGCCGGGGCAGGCGACCACGCTCGGCGAGCTCCGGCATCTCTACGAGCGGCAGTTCCAGACGAAAGGGCGCGCCGCCGGCGTGGTGTAAAATCCAGCGAATGAGCGCGCGCGTCTCGACCGGTGTTCCCAGGCTCGACGCGATGCTCGGCGGCGGCCTGCTGCCCGGCACGCTCGCCGTGGTCTACGGCGCCACCGGCATCGGCAAGACCCACCTCGGCCTCACCTTCGCCGACCGCGGCCGCGTCGCCGACGGCGCGCGCGGCGTGGTCCTGGACATGAACGGGCGCGGTGACAGCCAGCAGCACGACGAGTACGCGGCGCGGCTCTTCGACTGGTCGCTGAAGGAGTGGACCCACACGGTGCCGCCGATGACCGAGCCGTACCCGTCCCCCGACCAGATGGACGCGTTCTACTGCAACGCGCTCAAGTGGGTCGGGCGCGTACGCGACTTCCAGGTGCCGACGCCCGACGGCTCGTGGGAGTTCGACTGGAACTGGAAGGCGACGTACAACCACGCCCTCCACACCGTGCGACCCTTCTTCTACTTCCACCTCGGGGCCGGCACCCGGCGCGTGGTGGTGGACGGCGTGGAGCCGATGAACCAGCCCGCCGACTCCATCCAGTTCTGGATGTTCGACGAGCTGTATCGCAAGACGATCCATCGCGACGCCGAGACCGTCGGCATGGAGATCTGCCTGCCCGTGTGGAAGCATCGCGAGTTCATCGATGCGCACCGCTACGAGCACGCGGCGATCACCACGCTGCTGCTGGTGACGACGGAGCAGACGCGGCTCGAGGACCTCCTGGCCCGCAAGGTCGCCGTGGGCGACCTCGGGGCCACCGCCAACACGATCCTCGTGATGGGCAGCGAGCGCGTGGGCAACCGCGTGGCGCGCCTGCTCTCGGTGGTCAAGCATCGCGGCAGCGCGATGAGCGACGAGATCGTCGAGTACCGCATCGACGGCGGCGGGCTCCGGGTCGGCTAGGTCGTCAGACCTCCTGCGTCGGCACGAACCTCCGCTTCTCGATGAAGGCGCGCGGCCCGTTCAGCGTGTCGGGCAGGGCGAGGTTCGTGTTCCAGAGCGTGTTCTCCAGCCGCAGGCCCTCCTCGAGCGTGAGCCCCAGGCCGCGGATGCACGCCTCCTTGTCGGTGCGCAGCGACGACTGCGGGTACTCGCAGATCTGCTCCGCCAGCTTCGTGCACTCGGCCATGAGCCGAGCGCGCCTGACCACCCGGTTCACGAAGTGGATGCGGTACGCCTCTCGGGCGTCGAACCAGCGCCCCGTGATGAGCAGGTCGAGGGCCACGCCGAGGCCGACGATGTGGGGCAGCCGCTGGGTGAGGCCCGACTCGGCGCCGACGTTCCAGCGCCGGTTGACCACGCCGAAGGTCGCGTGGTCGGCGGCGATCCGGATGTCGCACGCCATGGCGAGCTCCATGCCGCCGGCCAGGCAGTAGCCGTTGACGGCCGCGATGATCGGCTTCCAGACGTCGATGCCCTTGGTGATGCCGCCGAGGTTCGGGCCCTCGTGAGCGCGCCGGCGGTTGCGCTCGGGTGAGCGCTTCGAGATCGTCTCGACGTAGTAGCGCAGGTCGGAGCCCGCGCAGAACGACTTCGTGCCGGCGCCGGTGAGGATGGCCACGTACAGCTTCGGGTCGTCGCGGAAGTCGCGCCACACGCCCCAGAGGTCGTGGTCGACCTGCTCTTCGAGGCAGTTCTCGTGCTTCGCGTTGTCGATGGTGACGAAGGCGATGTGTCCCTTCTTCTCGTATCGCACCTTGCGGAGCCTGAGTGCCACGTCGCGTCTCCTTGTCCGGGGCATGATGGCGGAGAGGGGGGCACTCTAGCATGGCGATCCTCCGCCTCGACCGGCTGGGGCCGGGCGCCGCGGCGTTGCTGCGGGCGCTGGGCGCGCCGCCGGGCGCCGCGCTCGTCGGCGGCGCCATCCGCGACGTGGTGCTCCGGCGCACGGAGGCGGACCCGAGCCGGGACATCGACGTCGCGGTGCCGTCGGGCGCGCTGGAGCTCGCGCGCCGCTGCGCCGAGCGCCTGCGCGGCACCTGCGTGGTGCTCGACGCCGAGCGCGGCGCCGCCCGGGTGATCGCCGACGGCGGCCTCACGCTCGATCTGACCGACTTCCGCGGGCCGTCCCTCGAGGCCGATCTCGCCGCGCGCGACTTCACGGTCGACGCGCTCGCCGTCCCGCTGGGGACGCTGGTCACCCGCGGCCGGGCGCCGATCGTCGATCCCACCGGCGGGCTCGCGGATCTCGCGGCGCGCCGCCTGCGCCCGGCCGGCCCCGGCGTGCTCGACGACGACCCGCTGCGCGCGCTGCGCGCCGTCCGGCTGGAGGCGACCCTCGGGCTCCGGCTCACGGCGCCGGCCGCGCGGGCCGTGCGCCGCGCGGCGCCCGGCCTCGAGCGCGTCTCGCCGGAGCGCGTGCGCGACGAGCTGCTGATCCTCCTGGCGCTGCCGGACACCGCCCGCGCGCTGCGCCGGGCCGACGCCCTCGGCCTGCTCGCCGTCGTCGTGCCGGAGATCGAGGCGATGCGCGTCACCGCGCAGCCGGCGCCGCACCGCTTCGACGTGCTCGAGCACTCCCTGCGCGCGGTGGCCGGGTGCGACCGGCTGCTCGCCCGCCTGGACGCGCTGGCCCCGTATGGCGAGGAGCTGGCCGCGCACGTGGCCGAGCCGCTCGGCGGCGGCGCGCGGCGGGCAGCGGCCCTGAAGCTGGCCGCGCTGCTGCACGACGTCAGCAAGCCCGAGACGCGACAGCGCATCGCCGGGCGCGTGCGGTTCTTCGAGCACGACGTGATCGGCGCGCGCCGCGTCCGCGCGCTCGGCGAGCGCCTGCGGCTGCCCGAGCGCGTGATCGCGGTCGTCGAGCGCCTCGTGCGTCATCACCTGCGGCCGATGCACCTGGGCCACGCCGCGGCCATCACGCCGCGGGCGCGCTACCGCTTCTACCGCGACCTGCGCGAGGACACGCGCGATCTCTTGTTGCTCGTGCTCGCCGACGCGGCCGCGGTCACCGGCGCCTCGCCGCTCGCCACCTGGCGTCGCGCGGGCGTCGTGCGCGAGCTCTTCGCCGGCTGGAGCGAGCAGCGCGAGGCGGAGACGCGGCCGGCGCTCCTGCGCGGCGAGGACGTGATGGCGCGCTTCTCGCTGGAACCTGGACCCCGGGTCGGCTGGTTGCTCGCACAGGCGCGCGAAGCGCAGGACCTGGGGCGCGTGCGCAGCCGTGAGGAGGCGCTGGCGTACCTTGACTCGCTCGACCCCGGCCCGTAATGTACCGGCACCACACAGCAAATCATCCCTCGCCTGAGGAGGGTCTCAGATGATCCATGGGCGTAACGTCATCACGGTTCTCGCCGTGCTGCTGCTGCCCGTCGCGGCGGCGGCGGCGCCGGCGGGCAAGGTCGTGATCGCGCAGGGCGTCGATCCGACCACGCTCGACATCATGAACCAGCAGGAGTCGCCGGCGTCGATCATCGCCGCACACATCTTCGAAACGCTCTGGGAGCGCGATCCGAACCTCAAGATCATCCCCGCCCTCGCCACCGAGATGCCGAAGCTGGTGGCGCCGACCACGTGGGAGGTCAAGCTCCGCAAGGGCGTCAAGTTCCACAACGGCGAGGACTTCAATGCCGAGTCGGCGAAGTTCAGCATCGAGCGCGTCAAGGATCCCAAGCTGCGCGCGTCGTCGAACTTCCGCCCCATCGAGTCGGTCGAGGTCGTGGACCCGTACACGATCCGCGTGCACACCGCCAAGCCGTGGCCGACCTTCCTCACGGTCATGACCTTCGCGCAGGCGGCGATGTACCCGCCCAAGGCGTATGCCGGCAAGCAGCCCGCCGACATCTCGCGGCAGCCGATCGGCACCGGCCCCTACACGTTCGTGCGCTGGGCCAAGGACGAGGAGGTCGTGCTGGAGGCCAACACCGCGTGGTGGCGCGGGGAGCCCAAGGTCAAGACGGTCGTGTTCCGGCCGATCCCCGACGACGCGGTGCGTGTGGCCGCGCTGCAGAACGGCGAGATCGACGTGGCGGTCAACATTCCGCCGCACCTCGCCAACCCGATCGCCAACCATCCGAGGCTGTTCCTGACCACGGCGCCGTCGATCCGCACGATCCAGCTGATGTTCCAGACGCACAACTTCGACGAGAAGACGCACCAGGTGACGGGCGTCTACGAGGGCCCCACCAAGGACAAGCGCGTGCGGCAGGCGATCCAGTACGCCCTCGACGTGGACGAGATCATCAAGGGCGTGCTCGACGGCAAGGCCATGCGGATGGCGACGATGCTGACGCCGATGCACTTCGGCTTCGATCCCGCGCTCAAGCCGATCAAGCAGGACGTCGCGAAGGTGAAGAAGCTCCTCACCGAGGCCGGCTATCCCAACGGCCTCGAGCTGACCCTCAACGGCCCCCAGGGCCGCTACGTCCGTGACAAGGAAGTGGCCGAGGCCTCCGCCGGCCAGCTCACCAAGGCCGGGATCCGGACGACGGTGAAGACCTTCGAGTTCGTGAACTACCTCAACAACATGACCTACAAGCACAAGGGCGGGCCCGTGTGGTTGATCGGCTGGGGCACGCCGACCATCGACGCCGAGACGGTGTACAACCCGCTCTTCCGCACCGGCAGCCAGCTCGGGACGTACTCGAACCCGGACCTCGACGGGCTGGTGGAGGCCGCGCAGAAGGAGATGGACGAGAAGAAGCGGCTGGCGCTCTTCCACCAGATCAACAAGCTCTGGATCGAGGACGCCGCCGCCGCGCCGCTCTACCAGCAGCTCGATCTCTACGGCGCGAGCAAGCGCATCACCTGGAAGGCGCGCAGCGACGAGCGGATCAAGGCCACGGAGATGACGATCAAGTAGCGTGTGACTCGGCGAGCGGGGGAGGCGCGGCGGGTCGGGCGCGGGCGGCACGGGGCACTCGACCACGCAAATCGACAATGCGCGGCGCCTGTCAACGAGCACCGATTGACAGCCGGAACCGACGCAATACCCGAAACACGGGTCTCGCGCTCCGTACCGCCCGCGCCCCGACCCGCGGGCCCGCCCTCGTTCCTCGGCCTCGCGCTCTTGTCTGGCAACTCAGGAGTAATATAGGGGGCGGCGAGCGGCCGTAATTCAGTGGCAGAATGCCAGCTTCCCAAGCTGGACGTCGCCGGTTCGAATCCGGTCGGCCGCTCCAATTTTTCGGGGCCCTGCGCGCGGCGCAGGGCCCCGAGCCACTTCCATCGGCCGTGGGAAGAGGACACGACACCATGTACAAGATCCTCGGCGCCATCCTCGTGGCCGCGCTCATCGCAGACTTCGCCTGGGTCATCCACACTGCGTTGAACGCGCACTGACAGGGGCTCAGGCAGCTCGAGCGCGCTGCGCGATACTCCGTCTCACATGACCGGCGACGTCCGCGGGCCGCCCTGCTGCCAGACGTTGAAGGCGGCGTCCCAGACCGCGATCATGCCGTCGCGCATCCGCCAGGTCTCGAGCCCCCGCCCCGCCATCGCCTTGCCGGTGTCACGATCTTGCCAGGTGCCTTCCCAGAGGTTGGTCAGGACGTTGCGATCGAGCGCGAGCAAGGTCTTCTTCAGCCGGTAACCCTTTTGACGGGCCAGCCGCGCGGTGAAGAATTCCCGGAGTGCGGCGCGGCCCCGGCGTTCCGGCTGTTCGGCGAATCGGAAGACGCAGTCCTCGGTGAAGCCGTGAACCAGGGCCTCGACATCCACGCGATGAAACATATCCTCGACCACGCGCAAGAGTCGGTCGGCCTGCTCACGCGACCAGGGATCCTCGGCCTTCGGGAAATCGCTCATCGCGCTGCGTGCAGCCCGCGCCCCGCGCGCAGCACGCGGCCGGGGAACGCGCCGGTGTGCCGGCCGTGGTCCAGGACGACCTGGCCGCCCACGATCACGTGGTGCACGCCGTCGGCGCCCTGCACGCGCCGCGGCGTGCCCGACGGGCCGTCGCGCGAGACCTCGTCCTCCTTGACGCCGATCGTGGCGGCGTCGAAGACCATGAGGTCCGCCGCCATGCCCTCGCGGATCAGCCCACGATCGCGGAGGCCCATGATCCGCGCCGGCTGGAACGTGTACCGGCGAATGGCGTCCTCGAGCGTGAGGAGCTGCCGCTCGCGCACCCACTCGGCGAGGACGTAGCTCGACTCGCCGGCCGTGCAGAAGTTCGTGTTGAGGTGCGCGCCGGCGTCCGACTGCGACGGGATCGCGTGGCCCGTCTTCACGAACTCCGCCAGCTCGACGTCCTCCGCGGGTGGCCGCGACTGCAGCTGGAACTCGGTGTCGAGCTTCTCTTCCAGGGCGAGATCGAGCATGAGGTCGGCCACGTGCTTGCCCTGCTCCGCCGCCAGCTCCGTCAGCGAACGCCCCTCGAGCGCCCGGTTCTTCGCCAGCGCGGCCTTCTTCACGACGATCGATTGCCACTTGATGAATCGCCCCGGCACGCCGGGCCGGCGGCGCTGGCGCTTGTCGGCCCACTCGCGCAGCTCCGCGCGCTTCGCGGGATCGGCGAAGGCCGCCATCCGCTCCTCGAGCGGCTTGGCCATCACGATGTCCCACACGTCGAGGTTGCTGAAGAACGTCGTCTTCTTGAGCGTGAACCGCGGGTTGAACGGGATCGCGCGTAGCAGCGCGTACATCTGCGCGCCCTCGCGCGTGGAGGCCTCCACACGCGCGCGCGGCGCGGCGTCGAAGGTCAGGAAGAAGACGGGCCGGCCGCTCGCCCGCGCGACGTCGGTGAGATGGGCGTGATCCGCCTCGGTCGGCGCCCCGGCGCCCTTGGGCAGGATCTCGATCACGCCGCGGTTGAGCTCGCCGAGGGCTCGGCCGAGCGCGACGCGCTCGTCGTCCGCGGCCAGCCGCGTCGGCACGGGCTCGCCGTGCGGGCCCGCGTGAGTGGGCGAGTCGGTCGTGCTCCAGCCCCAGGCGCCGGCGTCCATGGCCGCGCGCAGGAGATTCTGCATCACGGCGATCTCGTCGGGCGTGGCGGCGCGGTCCCACGCGGCCTTGTCCATGGCGGACAGGCGCAGCGGATTGTGGCCCACGAGCGGCATGAGGTTCATGCCGAGGCCGATGTCGATCGCCTTCAGGTATTCGTCGAAGGTCTGCCACGTCCACGGCAGCACGGCGCTCAGCGAGCGTACGGGCAGGTCCTCGACGCAGCAGAACGTGGCCAGCATCGGCTCGCGATGCTCCGGGCGCAGCGGCGCCAGCGTCAGCCCGCAGTTGCCCATGAGCGCCGTCGTCACACCGTGCCAGACGGAGGACGTGCAGAGCCGGTCCCAGAAGGGCTGCGCGTCGTAGTGCGTGTGGAGGTCGATGATCCCGGGCGCCACGAAGAGGCCGTCGGCGTCGATGGTTCGCGCCGCCGCCGCGGTCACGCGGCCGAGCTCCACGATCACGCCGTCCTTCACCGCGACGTCGGCGCGATAGCGCGAAAACCCGCTGCCGTCGACCACCATCCCGTTCTTGACGATCAGGTCGTGAGCCATGTCTGCCCTCGCTGGCGTTCTACTTCGAGATCTTCAGCCCGAATCGCTCCTCCACCACGTGCGTGACGCCCGAGAAGTCCTGGCCGGGCCACCTCGCCCTGGCTGCAGTGTACGCCGCCAGCGCCTCTTTCAGAATGGGCATGCGGTCGAGGTCCGCGCCGGCCATGCGCGCGGCGAGCGAGACGTCCTTGTGCATCAGCTCCACGGTGAACGTGGCGTCGAAGTTGCCCTCGACCACGCGCATCACGCGGCGATCGAAGTACGTCGAGTAGGCCATGCCGCCGCCCTGGCGGACGACGTCGTAGTAGGTCTGCGGATCGACGCCGAGCCGCTCGGCGAGCGCCAGGGACTCCGCCACGGCCACCGCGTTCACGGCGCCGAGCGCGTTGTGAAGGAGCTTGATGCGGTTGCCGGTGCCCGAGGGGCCCACGTACATGGTCAGACGGCCGATGACGTCGAGGAGCGGCTGCACGGTGGCGAGCTGGTCCCGATCGCCGCCGACCATGAAGAAGACCTCGCCGCTCTCCGCCTGCGGCGAGGAGCCGAGCATCGGGGTGTCGAGATGGGCGACCCCGCGCCCGCGCGCCGCCGCGTGGATCTTCTGCGAGGTCTCCGGCGTCACCGTCGAGCAGTCGCAGGTCACGAGCCCTGGGCGCGCGCCCGCCAGCACGCCGGCGCCGCCCAGGTAGGTGTCGAGCACGATCTCGTCGTTGGGCAGCGCGCTGAAGAGCACGCTCGCGTGCGCCGCGACGTCGCGGGGTGCGCCGAGCACGGTGATGCCGGCGACGGCGCCGGCGCGCTTGGCGGCGTCGGGCGAGACATCATGCGCGTGCACGGTCCACCCGGCCGCCGCCAGGTTGCGCGCCATGGGGAAGCCCATCCGCCCGAGTCCGATGAAGCCGACCTCGCCCTTCGCCATGAGGTTCCTCCCGAAGGGCGAGCTTAACGCGTTTGAGTCGGGGAGTAGAGTGGTCGCAAACCCGGTGCCAGCGAGCACCTCGTGGAGGGGCAGGACATGCGGACGACACGACTCGTGACGGGACTCGGCGGCCTCGTGGTGATGGCGATGCTCGCGCTGGTCCCGGCGCGCGCGCAGACGGGCAAGGCGGAGATCCAGTGGCTCGGGCAGGCGGCGACGAAGATCACGACGCCCGGCGGCAAGGTCATCGTGATCGATCCGTGGCTGACGACGAATCCCAAGACGCCCGCGCAGTACAAGAACCTCGACGCGCTCGGCAAGGTCGACCTCGTCCTCGTCACCCGCGCCCACGGCGACCATCTCGGCGACGCCCCCGAGCTCGCGAAGAAGCACAACGTGCCGATGTGGGCGCCGGCGGGCCTGCAGAACTCTCTGGTCACGCTCGGCATCCTGCCCACGAATCTCGCGCCGCGCATGGACAAGGGCGGCGTCATCACCCCGCTCGGGCCCGACATCAAGATCACGATGACCCGCGCCGAGCACTCGAGCGAGATGGTGTGGAAGAACCCGGCCACCGGCAAGGACGAGACCCACGTCGGCGGCGAGGCCGTCGGCTTCATCGTCCAGCTCGAGAACGGGTTCAAGGTCTACCACATGGGCGACACCGGGCTCTTCGGCGACATGCGGCTCATCGGCGAGTACTACAAGCCCGACCTCCTGCTGATCCCGATCGGTGGCCACTTCGTGATGAGCCCGCAGGACGCCGCCGTCGCCACGCGCGACTTCATCAAGCCGAAGGTCGCGATCCCCATCCACTACGGCACGATCCCGCAGCTCAAGGGCACGCCGGAGGAATACATCCAGGCGCTCGGCCCGACGTCGGTCAAGGTCCACGTCATGCAGCCGGGCGACAAGCTGATGTTCTAGTGGTGGGCACCGGGCAGATAGCGCTCGAGGAGCGCGCGCATCTCGGCGCTGTGCCACTCGCGCGCGCCGAGCGCCATGCCGACGGCCTCACCGCCCGGTCGCACCACGAACGTCGCGGGCAGGCCCGTGACCCGCCACGCGCGCGAGGCGCTCAGGTCGGCGTCGAGGAGGATCGGGAAGGAGAGCCCGAGCCGCGCCACATAGGGCTCGAGCAGGGCCCGCGGCGCGCCGCGGTCCACCGAGACGCCGAGCACGACGAGCCCGCGCGCGCGGTACCGGCGCCAGAGCGCCTCGAGCGTCGGCATCTCGGCGGTGCAGGGCTCGCACCACGTCGCCCAGAAGTTGACGACGACGAGGCGCTCGCGATGCTCGGCAAGCGCGGTCACGCCGCCGTCGAGCCGCCGCAGCCGCAGCGCCGGCGTGCGGTGCCCCTCGCGCAGCTCGCTGACGCCGGCGCGCTCGAACGGATCGAGGTCGGGCCCGTGCGCGGCGTGGTGGCCGCCGTCCTGACCGGGACGCCGGACGGGCAGCGCCCACAGGAGACCGCTCACGAGCGCCACCGCGAGCACCGCGCGCAGCACCTGCTGGCGCCGCCCGACGCCGAGCAGCGTGTTAGACGCCCAGCTTTTCATCGTTGCGCGCGATGGTATCGCGCTTCGAGCGCCGGCTTCGCCGGCGCAATCCTGTTCTGGGGGGAGGCAAGGAGGAGCGCGCCGTCAAGCGCGCGACGACTGTCGGAAGGGGGGCAAAGCCCCCCTCCGAGTTACTACACGCCGAGCTTTTCACGGGTCACCGGGCTGTCGCGTAGCTCGCGCGACGAGGCCTCGAAGACGATCACGCCCTTCTCCATGATGTAGCCGCGGTCGCACACGCTCAGCGCGACGCGCGCGTTCTGCTCGATCAGCAGTACGGTCACGCCCAGCCGCTTGAGCTCGCCGATCATGTCGCGGATGTGACGGATGAACGCGGGGGCGAGCCCCTGCGTGGGCTCGTCCATGAGGATCAGTCGCGCGCCGGCCATCATGACGCGGGCGATCGCCAGCATCTGCTGCTCCCCGCCGGAGAGCGTCTTGCCCGGCTGCTCGATCCGCTCGCGCAGCCGCGGAAAATGGTGGAACACGTCGGCCAGGCGCTTTTCGCGCAGCGCTGCCGAGCGCCGCGGCGCCGCCGACAGGCCCAGCTCGAGGTTCTCGCGCACGGTGAGGCCGGGGAAGATGCGCCGGTTCTCCGGCACCAGCCCGACGCCGAGGCGCGCGATGTCGTGGGGGGCCAGCCGGGTGAGGTCGCGGTCCTCGAACTCGATCGTGCCGCGCCACGGCTTGAGGAAGCCGATGGCCGTCTTCATGAGGGTGGTCTTGCCCATGCCGTTCTTGCCGAGCAGCGCCACCGCCTCGCCCTCGCGCACCTCGAGCGAGACGCCGAAGAGGATCGGCGTGGCGCCGTAGCCCGCGTGCACCTCGCGCATGCGGAACACGTCAGTCGTCCCCGCCGCCGAGGTAGGCCTCGATGACCCGCGGATCGTGGCGGATCGCGTCGGGCGTGCCCTCGGCGATCTTCTCGCCGAAGTGCAGCACGGCCACGCGGTCGGAGATTCCCATCACCACCGACATGTCGTGCTCGATCAGCAGCAGGGTGAGCCCGCGCTCGAGGACGACCTTGCGGATGAGGGCGGTGGCGTCGCGCGTCTCGCCCGGCGTCATGCCGGCGGTGGGCTCGTCGAGCAGCAGCAAGGTGGGGCTGGTGGCGAGGGCCACGCAGATCTCGAGGTAGCGCTGCTCGCCGTGCGACAGGTTCTTCGCGTGCGCCTCGCCGCGCGCGGCGAGGCCGAAGGCCTCGAGCAGCGCCACCACCGTGCCGTCCACGTCGGGCCGCCGCCAGAGCGACGAGGGCCGGCCGGACTCGGGCGCGCGCGACTGCGCGGCCACGCGCACGTTGTCGAGCACGGAGATCTCCGGGAAGACGTTGGTGATCTGGAACGTCTTGGCCAGGCCGAGGCGGTTCACGCGCTCGGGCGGCAGCCCCGCGATGTCCTCGCCCCGGAAGCGGACGCGCCCCGTGTTCGGCGCGAAGAGCCCCGAGACGACGTTGAAGAGGGTGGACTTGCCGGCGCCGTTCGGCCCGATCACCGAGAAGACCTGGCCGGCCTCGACGCCGAAGCTCACGCGCGTCAGCGCGGCCAGCGCCCCGAACCGCTTGGAGACGTCGTCGACCTCGAGGATCACGCCGTCGCCCGCTCCCGCGAGAAGATCCGCCGCAGCCCGAGCAGGCCTCGCGGCATGAACAGGACGATGACGATGAGGACGACGCCGATGACGATGAAGTACCAGTCCACGATGGACGAGACCTTGTCGCGCAGGATCGTGAAGAAGACGCCGCCGATGATCGGCCCCACGAGGGTGCCGAGGCCGCCGATCATGACCGAGATGATGAACTCGCCCGACTCCGTCCACAGCATCAGATCGGGCGTGGCGAAGGCCGAGCGCATCGGATAGATGGCACCGGCCACGCCGGTGAGGAGCGCGGAGATCATGCACGCGCCCATCTTGTAGCGCTGGACGTTGTAGCCGAGGAAGCGCGCGCGGTCCTCGTTCTCGCGAATCGCCACGAGCACGCGGCCGAAGTGCGAGGCGACCAGCACGCGGCAGATCGCGTACGCGACGGCGAGGTACGCGAGCACGAGGTAGTACTTGCGCGTGGGCGTATCGATGACGAGCCCGGGGAAGAGCGTCGCGTCGGGCAGCCCCTGGATGCCGTCGGAGCCGCCGAACGTCTGCGTGTAGCGGAAGAACGTGTAGACGACCTCGGCGAAGATCAGCGTGAGCAGCGCGAAGTAGATCCCGCGGCGCGCGGTGGCGAAGTAGCTGACCACGAGCGCGTAGAGCCCGACCACGAGGAGCGCGAAGCCGACGCACGCCCAGACGGACTGGACGCCGCGCTCCATGAGGATCGCCGTCGCGTAGGCGCCGAGGCCGTAGAAGGCGGCGTGGCCGAACGAGACGAGGCCCGTGTAGCCCATGAGGAGATCCAGGCTCATGGCGATGGCGCCGAAGAGCAGGGCGTCGAAGGCGAGCAGCAGGTAGTAGCGGGACACGCCGGGGACGAGCGGCAGCGCCGCCAGCAGCGCGAACACGACGACCGCGCGCCAGCCGAAGGCCCTCACTCGAGCACGCCCTCGCGACCGGCGAAGCCGCGCGGCCGCACGATGAGGACGACGATCATGATGCCGAAGATGGCGATGGCCACGCGCTGCGGGTTCATCCAGAGCGAGAACAGGCTCTGGGTGATCCCGATGACGAAGGCGGCGACGACGGAGCCGCCCAGGCTGCCCATGCCGCCGAGGATGACCACGATGAAGGCGAGCAGGATCATCTCCACGCCCATCTGCGGATAGACGGTGAAGACGGGCGCCAGCAGCAGCCCGGCCAGCGCGGCCAAGCCGCCCGAGGCGGCGAAGGTGAGGGTGAACACGCGGCGCACGTCAACGCCGAGGCCGTCGAGCATCTCGGCGTCCTGCACGGCCGCGCGCACGACGATTCCCGCGCGCGTGCGCGTGAAGAAGAGCCAGAGGGCCAGGAGGATCGCCGACGAGGCGGCGAGCAGGAACAGCCGGTAGTTCGGGTAGGTCATGCCGAGCAGCGGTGTGGAGCCCGTGAACGGCGGCAGGATCCGCCGCATGTCGCCGCCCCAGATCTGGCGCGCGCCCTCGCGAAAGACCAGGGCCAGCCCGAAGGTGAGGATCAGCCCGTAGAGCGGCTCGCGGTTGTAGAGGGGGCGCAGCGTGGTCATCTCCGTCACGGCGCCGACCACGCCGACCAGGATCGGCGCCGCGATCAGGGCCACCCAGAACGAGTGGGTGACCCCGATCACCGCGATGCCCGCGTACGCCCCGAGCATGTACAGCTCCCCGTGCGCGAAGTTCATCACGCCGAGGAGCCCGAAGATCACCGTGAGGCCCAGCGCCAGCAGCCCCAGCGCGGCCCCGAACACGAGGCCGTGCAGGAGCTGCGGCAGCAGGATCGTCAGGACGTAGTCCACGAGGTTGGTCGGTAGACGCGAACGTACTCACGAACGGCGACCCGATCGATGGCCAGATCGAGGGTGTGCGCGTCGTCGAGAGGAACCCAGAGCAAGGCTTCGGCCTCGCGGTTGAGAATCTCGCCCTCCCAACGCTCCACCGCGAAGTAGTGGATCTTCCGGACCGCTTCGGCTCGGTGCAGGAGGGTACACACGTACGCGACTCCGCGGGCGACAATCCCTAATTCTTCGAGGAGCTCACGCGCGAGGGCCTCTTCGGGGTCTTCGTCGCCTTCCATATGGCCACCGGGGAGGGCGACCGCGCCGGGGACCAGCGTCTTGGTCAGCTTTCTCTTTTCCGCCAGCACGCGATTGTCCTCGATCAGCATGAACGCTACACACTCGAGCGGCGCGCTTTCGTCGCTCATCATGTTCAGAGGACGCGACGACGCATGATCGCCGCGGGCAGGGCTGGGCGCATGGGCGTGCCCGGGCAGCGCCGGGCCAGCCGGCACGACGCTGCCCGGGCCGCGAGCATCAGTTCTTCTTCTTGATCTCCCACGTGAAGCCTTCCACCGGGTCCTTGCCGACCATCGCCTCGCCGATCGAGTCGTTGCCGGCGATGCGGGCGATCGGGAGATTCTTGCCGCCCTTCACCTGGTAGAGGTGCATGTCCATGACGACCTGGTGGTCCTCCTTGCGGATGCACTGGCGGCCGATGTGCGTATTGTCCCGGCACATGCCCTCGTGCGCGTCGGCGACCTTGTCGGGATCGAAGGACTTGGCCTTCTCGACCGCGGCCGCCCAGAAGAGGACGGCGTCGTAGGAGCCGGCCGCGATGTTGGCGTCGGTGCCGAACTTCTTCTTGAACCGCTCGTTGTACGCCTGCATGTTCTTGTCGGGGTTGTGCGGGGAGAAGTGGTTCAGCTGCACGAACCCCTCCATCGGCTCGGCGATGGCCGGCAGATCCTGTTGCAGCAGGAAGCAGTCGATCCCCGCCAGCTTGTACTTCTTCGTCATGCCGAAGGAGTGGAGCTGGGTCATCAGCCGCAGGGAGTCGGTGCCGGCGAAGGCCACGAAGAGCACGTCGGGGTTCGACTGGTTGATGGCGCCGAACCAGGGGCTGAAGTCCTTGGTGTCGAGCGGCGCGCCGGCCACACCGACCACCTCGCCGCCGAGCTTCTCGAGCGCGGTCTTGAACTGGCGGCCGTCCGACTGCCCCATCGCGTAGTCGGTGTAGAAGATGTAGACCTTCTTGCCCATCCTGTCGACGATGTACCTGGCGAGCCCGTTCGCCTGCATGCGGGAGTCGGGCTGGTTGCTGAAGTAGTACTTGTGGAACTTCGTCGTCCGCATGAACTCGGCGCACGACACCGAGTTCCAGTGGATCGTCTTGTGCTTCTTGGTGACGTCCATGACGGCCATGGTGGCGCCGCTCGACACCGCGCCCACCAGCAGCTTGACGTCGTCCTGGAGGATCAGCTTCTCCGCCTTGCGCACGGCCGGCGCGGGCTTCGTCTCGTCGTCCTCGGAGACGATCTCGACCTTGTGGCCGAGCACGCCGCCCCTGGCGTTCAGCTCGTCGACGGCCAGCTGCATGCCCATCGTCTGGTACTTGCCGTAGCCCTCGAAGACGCCGACCTTGCTGCCGAGGTCGCCGATCTTGACGACCTTCGACTGCGAGAGCGCGGGCGCGGCCATCCACGTGCCGGCGACGGCCAGCGTCACCAGCACCACGAGCCAGGTCATTCGTCTCATGAGTCCCTCCTTTGGGGAGTTGTTGTCGTGTCGATGAGGCCGGACAGGATCTGCGCGATGCGACCGAACGACGCGCGCAGCCGGGCGGGATCGGGCGCTGCCGCGGCCGGACGTGTCAGGGTCTCCGCGTCGTCGTACGCGAGACGCATCGCCACCGACGCGCGCGGGTCGCGCTGGCCGACGGCGAAGTCCACGAGGTTGTAGTAGCGCCAGATCGCCTCGAGGAAGCGCGGACCCACGGCGGCCGCCGCGGCGCCGGCGGCGAGCCGCCGGTCGGCCTCCCGCGCCAGGTCCCGCGCGAGCGCGACGAAGAAGAGCATCAGGCCGCGCTCGGCCTCGCCGGCGTCGTGTGCGGCCAGCGCCGCGCGCGTGCGCGCTTCCAGCCCGGCGGGCAGCGCGGCGGCACGGGCGCGCATCTCGGCGCGCAGCGCCCCCTCGTCGTAGAGGCGCAGCGCGACGTCGAACCTGCCCGCCTGCAGCGAGAACTTGAGCTGCTTGAAGTTGGCGCTGATCGCGTTGTCTTTCGGCGTGTAGACGCCCGTGTGGTGGGCGGCCGCGGGCGCGACGCCGGCGACGACCGCGAGCACGGCGAGGGTGACGGCGCGGAGCGGAGTCATCGCCGCAGCATGCGCGCGGCGGTCAGCGCGGCCAGCCACAGCAGCGCGACGATCGTCGCGCCGCCGAACGGAATCCATACCAGCCACTCGGCGATGGCCTTGCCCCTCTCCACGCCGTAGGACGGGATCAGCGCGCTCCAGATCAGGTAGCCGAGAGGATAGCCGACGCCGCCGACGGTGAGAAGGACGATGAGCGCCCGCCGGGTGACGGTCGTCCGGGCCAGCGTCGCGGCCACCGTCGTGGTGGCGAGGACCACGAGGGCCATGCCCTCCGCGTGCATGTGGAAGAGCCGCAGGCCGGTGTCGAAGCGGAAGAGCGCCTCGTCCAGAGCCTGCTCGTCCACGTCGCGCACGCCCACGAGGCCGTGGACGGCGGGGTGGGCGAGCATTCCCGTCCGGGCCCATCGCGCCAGCTCGAGCTTGTAGCGCGACATCGAGGCGCCGCCGATCTCGGCGGTGACGAGCAGCAGGACGGCGGCCAGGAGGACGGCGCGCGGCGGCAGCCTCCACGACTCCATCGGCGCCAACGGGGCTAACGCCCCGCTGGAACCTCCGGTGCGCCGCGTGGGCTCGCGAGGACGACGGCGAGGCCGATGAGGCCGAGGATCGCGGACGAGCCGAGCGGCGTGAGCACCCACGCCTCCGCGAACTCGACGCCGGCGTCGCGGCCGAGCCGCAGCACCGCGAAGGCGTAGACGAGATAGCCGAGCGGGAACAGGGCGCCCATCGTCAGCAGCGCGTAGAGCGCCGCGCGCGTCGCCCGGCGTCGGACGAGGCTCGCGACGAGCGTCGCGGCGAAGAAGAGGACGAGGCCGGTGCCCTCGGCGTGCGTGTGGAAGAACGACAGCCCCGCCTCGGTGGCGAAGACGGCCTGCGCGCGCACCGTCTCGTCGTATTCGGCGGCGCCGGTGAGCCCGTGCGCCTGCGGATTGGCGGCGACGCGGGCGGCGGCCCAGCGCGCGGTCGCCGGTCGGAGCTGCGAGAGAACGGCGCCGCCCAGCTCGCCGAGCGCGATGACGAGAATGGCGACGAAGACGACGACGAGCGGCGGCCGGCCCACGACGGGCGAGACCCTATCATCGGCGGAACGGTTTGTCATTACGCGGTGGGTGTGGCAAGGTTTGCCGCGATGCGGAGCGGCGACCACTATCTCGCGAGCCTCGACGACGGACGCGCGGTGTTCCTCGACGGCGAGCGCGTCGGCGACGTCACCAAGCATCCCGCCTTCGCCGAGCCGATCCGGCGCGTCGCCCACACGTGGGACCTGGCGCGCGCGCCCGAGGCGCAGTCGGCCACCACCTACGTCGATCCGGCCACCGGCCGCCGTCACAGCACGATGTGGCTCGTGCCGCGCTCGGCGGAGGACCTCGGCGCGCGGCGGCGGGCGCACCGCCTGTGGGCGGAGCCGTCCTACGGCCTCATGGGGCGCACCCCCGACCACGTCGCGTGCGTGCTGAGCGCGTTCGCGGGCTGGCGCCAGCTCTTCGACCGCGGCGGCACGCGCTTCGGCGACAACGTCGTGCGCTTCTACGAGCGCGCGCGCGACGAGGACCTGTACGTCGCCTACGGGATCGTGCCGCTCCAGATCGACCGCTCGCAGCCCGCGCACCGGCAGCCGGCGCCGTTCCTCTATCCGGGCGTGGCCGCCGAGCGCGACGGCGGCATCGTCGTGCGCGGCGCCCAGGGCATCACGACCTCCGCCGTGCTGGCCGACTGGCTCTTCATCTCGTACATCACCCCGCTCGTTCCCGGCGACGAGGACTACGCGCTGTCCTTCGTGACCCCGGTCAACGCCCCCGGCCTCCGCGTCTACCCGCGCCGGCCCTACGCGCAGGGGACCACGAGCGTCTTCGACTATCCGCTCTCCTCGCGCTTCGACGAGGTCGACGCGACGATCGTGTTCGACGACGTCTTCGTGCCGTGGGAGCAGGTCTTCGTCTATCGCAGCGTCGACCTCGTGAACGCGCAGTTCCACGAGTCTCCGTCGCACACGCTCGCCAACTTCCAGTCGCTGGTGCGCTTCACGGTGAAGCTCGAGTTCATGGCCGGGCTGGCCCTGAAGCTGCTGGAGGTGCACGCGGCTTCGAGCAAGCCGGAGGCCCAGGCCTCGCTCGGCGGCGACATCGCCGCGCTCTGCGCGACCTTCGACGCGCTCGTGCAGGCGGCCGAGCGCAACCCGCTGATCCTCCAGGGGGTCGCGCGGCCGCATCCGCAGTACGTCTACGCGGGCATGAGCCTGCAGCGTCGGCTGATCGTGGACATGCTCCGCGCGATCCGCGAGCTGGCCGGCGGCGCCTTCCAGCAATTGCCGTCGTCGGAGGCGTCGTTCAGCAGCCCGGAGACGCGCGCGGATCTCGAGAAGTTCATGCGCGGGGCGACCGCGAGCGCCCGCGAGCGCGTGAAGCTGCTGAAGCTCGTCTGGGACTTCGTGGGGACCGAGTTCGGCGGGCGCCAGCTGCAGTACGAGATGTTCTACTCCGCCGCGCAGCCGATCGTGAACACCCGCATGTTCCGCTCCTACGATTGGCAACGCGCGAAGGCGACCGTCGACCGTTGCCTCGGCGAGTACTAGCGTTGCCCACGCTCGGATTGGTCAACATCGGCGCGTTGGCGACGGGTGTGCTCGCGGCCCCGCGCGGCGATGCCGAGTCGGTGCTCGCAGAGAACGGACGGATCACCGCGCTGGGCGCCGCCGCCCGGACCCATGCCGCTCGTGCCGACGTCGTCATCGACTGTCGCGGCACCACGGTCATTCCCGGCCTCGTCGATTCCCACTGCCACGTCGTGCTCGGCGACTACACGCCGCGCCAGAAGACCGTGGACTTCCTGGATTCCTACGTCCACGGCGGGATCACGTCGGTGGTCTCGGCGGGGGAGGGCGTGCACGCGCCCGGGCGCCCGCACGATCCCGCCGCATCGAAGGCGCTCGCCATCGCCGCCGCGAAGTGCTTCGAGCACTTCCATCCCAACGGCATGAAGGTCAACGCGGGCTCGGTCGTGCTGGAGCCGGGCCTCACCGACGAGGACTTCGCCGAGATGGCCAGGCACGGCGTGCGGCACGCCAAGTACGGCTTCGGTGGCTACGCCCACCCGCGCGACGGCGAGCCGGAGGTGCGCCGCGCGCAGAAGCACGGCCTCTGCGTCATGTCGCACAGCGGCGGCAACTCGATCCCCGGCTCCAGCCCGATCAGCCACGACGTGCTCCTGCACCTGCGGCCCGACGTCTGCGGCCACGTCAACGGCGGGACGACGTCGCTCGACGAGGACGGGCTGCGAACGATCGTCCGCCAGACCGACATGGCGCTGCAGATCGTGCAGGCGGGCAACCTGAAATCGGCGCTGTTCATCCTGCGCCTTGCCCGCGAGGCCGACGCGCTGGCGCGCGTGTGCGTGGCCAGCGATACGCCGACGGGCACGGGGGTGATGCCGATGGGCGTGCTCAAGAGCGTGTGCGAGCTGGCGTCACTCGGCGACCTCGCGCCGGAGATCGTGCTGGCGCTCGCCACCGGCAACAACGCCCGCGCCTTTCGCCTCGCCGGCGCGGCCACGCTCGAGGTGGGTCAGCCGGCCGACCTCGTCGTCTGCGACGCGCCGGCGGCGTCGCTCGCGCCCGACGCGCTGACCGCGATCGCGCGCGGCGACATCCCCGGCATCTCGGCCGTGGTCATCGACGGCGAGGTACGGGTGGGCCGGAGCCGCAACACGCCGCTCGCCAAGCGCCTGGCGACGATCACCGGCGCCGTGGTGAGCGGCGCCGGCCAGCGGGCGTTACGGTAGCGCCACCTGTTGGCGTGGGGGGCCCCGAGATGGCCCCCCACACCCCCCAACGCTCGTCGCGCCCGGGGAACCCGGGGCGCTCCTCGGGACTGCGTTACGGCAGCGCCACCTCGCGGACGTACCAGGGGATCGCCGTGATGCTCACGATCTGCTCGCTGCCGTCGAATGCCTTCTTGAGGTCGGCGATCGTCACGCGCAGCGAGACCTTCTTCACCCGGTCGACGCCCGTGGCCGTGCTGCGGAGTACGTCGGCGCCGGCGTCCGTCCGATAGATTCTAAAAAAGTTCGGATCCGGCCCGCCATACACCTTCGACTCGCCCTTGTTCCGCGCCGGTAGCGCGCGCGTGTACTCCAGAGCGAGCGTGACGGTCCCGCCCGACTGGTCGCGCACTTCCCAGCGCTCGGAGACCGTCGCCGGTTCGTTGTCTGTCGCCTTGATGGACTGCTCCAGCCGCATCGAGCCGAGCTTGCCGACCTTGTAGGCGCCTGGCGGCCCGGCGGGATTCGTCGTGAACGTGCGGACGACGTTGTTGCCGGCGGCGCCGGTCGTCGCGTTCTTCGCCGGCACGCCGAAGGCGAGCGTGCGGGTGCTCGCCGCCGCCGCGGGCTTGCCCTCGGGATCCTGGTTCAGGAGCTGGTCGATGAACGTCATCGTCAGAGTGGCGCCCTGATTCGGTCCCGACGCGATCGGATTGACCTGCCACCCTGGCGGCAGCAGCTTCTGTGCTTCCACCTCGGCGATCTTCACCGCGACGATCGTCCGCACGTCGATGTTGGAGCCGACCTTCGTCTCGGACGACGCGATGCCGACGATCAGAGGGCCGAGAAGGAGCGCGAGCGTGAGCAGGAGCGGAAGTGTGCGGAGCCTCATGGGTGCCCCCTTTCGGGCTCGGCGGTGGGACGACTTCACGTGGTTGCCGACGCCGCGGGAGCATCGGCCCGCGAGCGAGCGATGTCAAGGCACTGCGCGCGCGGCTTGACAGGACAATTCCCGCCTGCCTAGAGTGCGACGCCTGCCATGAGCGAGCGCTGGATCGGCAAATCCGTCAAGCGCGTGGAAGATTTCCGCCTCCTCACCGGACGCGGGACGTTCATCGACGACCACCCGCCCGTCGGCAACGTCCACCACGCGGCCATCGTGCGCTCGCGCCACGCCCACGCGCGCATCCTCGGCTACGACGTGTCGAAGGCGCTCGCGGCCGACGGCGTGGTGGCCGTGATCACCGGCGAGGACGTGGCGAAGGAGACGAAGCCGTTCGCGGTCGGCGTGACCACGCCCGTCCACTATTACTGCGCCGCCACCGACAAGGCTCGCTTCGTCGGCGAGCCTGTGGCCGTCGTCGTCGCGCGCGACCGCTATCTGGCGGAGGACGCGGCGGAGCTGGTGGAGGTCGCGTACGAGCCGCTGCCCGCCGTGATCGATCCCGAGAAGGCGCTCGAGCCCGACGCCCCCGTGCTCCACGAGAAGGCCGGCACGAATCTCGCCGGTCACCGCCGCCTCGTCTACGGCGATCCGGACCGCGCCTTCCGCGAGGCCGAGGTCGTGCTGCGCGAGCGCTTCCGCTTCCCGAAGTACGGCTCCACCCCCATCGAGACGTACGGCATCATCGCGCGATGGGAGCTCGACGGCGTCTGCACCGTCTGGTCCAACTTCATGGGGCCGTTCATCATGCACCCGCTCACCGCGCGCGTGCTGGGGCTGGCCGAGAACAAGCTGCGCTTCATCGTGCCGCCCGACATCGGCGGCTCGTTCGGGATCAAGACGAGCATCTACCCCTACATCGCGCTGATCGCGCTCGCGTCGAAGCACGCCGGCGTGCCCGTGAAGTGGATCGAGGACCGCCGCGAGCATCTCCTCGCCTCGTCGAGCGGCACCGACCGCATCGCGTACCGCGAGGTGGCGGCGAAGACGGACGGCACCGTGCTCGGCATGCGCTTCAAGTGGCTGGACAACGTCGGCGGCTACATCCGCAGTCCCGAGCCGGGTTGCAGTTTTCGTCCGACCGGTAATTTCGTTGGTCCTTACCGTTTTCAGCATCTCGAAGTCGATGCTTCTGTGGTGATGACCAACAAGAGCCTCACCGGACCCAACCGCGGCTACGCGTGCGGCCACCTCTACTTCGAGACCGAAGGCATGATGGACCGCCTCGCGGAGAAGCTCGGCCTCGACCCCGTCGAGCTCCGCCGGCGCAATCTCCTCCGGCCGGAGCAATTCCCGTATCGCACGCCGACGGGTGGCTACTACGACAGCGGCGATTATCCCGCGACGCTGGACAAGGCCATCGGCATCGCGCGTTACGACGAGCTGCGGCGCGAGCAGGCCAAGGCGCGCGCGGCCGGGCGCTGGTTCGGCATCGGCGTGGCGCTGGCGGTGGATCCCTCCGTCTCCAACATGGGCTACGTCGCCACCGCGCTCGACCCCCAGTTCCGCGCCAAGCCCGAGTACCTGCCGAAGTCCGGCGCGGTGGACTCGGCGACGATCAAGGTCGATCCGCTCGGCCGCGTCACCGCGATCCTCGGCACCACGCCGCAGGGGCAGGGGCACCAGACGATCGTCGCGCAGATCGTCGCCGACGAGCTGGGGCTCACGCCCGACGACGTCACCGTCGTCGACGAGATGGACACGTTCACGCGCGTCTGGTCGATCTCGTCGGGCACCTACTCGAGCCGCTTCGGCTCCGTGGGCACCAGCGCGGTCGCCCTGGCCGCACGGAAGCTGCGCGCCAAGCTCGTCGACTACGCCGCCCACCTGATGGAGCGGCCGGTCGCCGACGTCGAGTTCCGCGACGGCGCCGTGCGGCCGCGCGCCGGCAAGGGCCCGTCGTACTCGGTCAAGGACCTGGCCGGGCGCGCGCACTGGAACACCGAGTCGCTGCCCGAGGGCATGGAGCCGGGGCTGCAGGCGACCGCCGTGTTCGGCTTCACGGTCAGCAAGGCCGTCGACGCCGAGGACCGCGTGAACTCGTCGAACACCTACGGCTTCATCGCCGAGGTCATGGCCGTCGAGGTCGACCGCCAGACGGCGGCGATCAGGATCCTCAAGTACGTCACCGTCCACGACGCGGGCACGATCATCAATCCGATGATCGCCGAGGGGCAGATCTACGGCGGTGCGCTGCACGGCCTCGGCGGCGCGCTCTACGAGGAGCTGAAGTACGACGAGGACGGCCAGTTCCTCACCGGCACCTTCATGGACTACCTCGTGCCGACGGCCTCCGAGGCGCCGGCCGAGATCGAGATCGCGCACGTCGTGTCGCCCTCGCCGCTGACGCCGCTCGGCTCCAAGGGCCTCGGCGAGTCGTCCTCCATGACCGTGCCCGCCGTCATCGCCAACGCCGTGAGCGACGCGCTGGCCCCGCTCGGCCTGCGCATCACCGAGCTTCCGATGACGCCGAGCAGTCTGTGGCACCTCATCCGGGACGCGCAGAAGACGTGAAGCCCGCGAAGTTCGAGTACCACGCGCCGTCGACGCTGGACGAGGCCATCGCGCTTCTCGTGCGCTACGGGGGCGACGCCAAGGTGCTCGCGGGCGGCCAGAGCCTCGTGCCGCTGCTCAACTTCCGCCTGGCCCGGCCGGCGGCGCTGGTAGACCTCAACCGCATCAGGGCGCTCGCCTACATCCGCGACGAGAATGGACTGGTGAGGTTCGGCGCCATGACGCGCCAGCGCACGATCGAGTTCTCGCCCGTCGTCGCGCGGCGGCTGCCCCTGCTGCGCGAGGCCACGCGCTGGGTCGGGCACCTGCCCATCCGCTCGCGCGGTACCATCGGCGGCTCGATCGCCCACGCCGATCCCTCCGCCGAGTACCCTGCCGTGCTGACGGCGCTCGACGGCGAGGTCGTCGCGCGCGGACCCAAGGGCGAGCGCACGCTGGCGCCGGCCGCGCTCTTCGAGACCTACCTCACGACGACGCTCGCCGCCGACGAGGTCCTCACCGAGGTGCGCTTGCCGGCGATGCCGGAGGGCGCGGGCTGGGCGTTCGAGGAGTTCGCGCGGCGCCACGGCGACTTCGCGATCGTCGGCGTGGCGGCCGCGCTGTGGCGCGGCGGCGGGCGCGTCACGGCGAGGTTGGCGACGGCGGGTGCGGGGCCAGTCCCCCGGCGGCTGAGCGAGTGCGAGCAGATCCTCGAGCGCGACGGCCTCGGCGACGCGGCCATCGAGGCCGCCGCGCGGCGTGCGAGCGAGCTGGTCGAGCCCGACACGGACCTCCACGCCTCCGCCGATTATCGGCGGCACCTCGCCGGCGTCCTCACGGCGCGCGCGCTGAGGCGCGCGCGGGAGACCGCGCGTGGCTGACGTTCGTCTCACCGTCAACGGCGCGGCCCGCGAGGGCCGCTGCGAGTCGCGCAAGCTGCTCGTGGACTTCCTGCGCGAGGACCTCGGCCTCACCGGCACCCACGTCGGTTGCGAGCACGGCATCTGCGGCGCCTGCACCGTGCTCGTCGACGGCGAGGCCGCGCGCTCCTGCCTGATGCTCGCCGTGCAGGCGGACGGCGCCGACATCACGACCGTGGAGGGACTGATGCGCGACGGAAGGCTGCACCCGCTCCAGGAGGCGTTCCGGGAGCATCACGGGCTGCAGTGCGGCTTCTGCACCCCGGGGATGCTGCTGACCGCGCTCGACCTGCTGCGCGTGAATCCGGCGCCGAGCGAGGACGAGGTGCGCGAGGGAATCTCGGCCGTCCTGTGCCGCTGCACCGGCTACCACGGGATCGTGAAGGCGGTGCGCGCGGCCGCCGTCGCGCTCGCGCCGAAACCGGGATGAGCGCGGACCCGCCGCCGCAGAACACCTACGACGACCCGGACTTCTTCGCGGGCTACTCGCGGCTGGAGCGCTTCGGCGCCGGCTGGACGAAGGCGTTCGAGTATCCGAGCTTCATGGCGCTCCTTCCCGACGTCTCGGGACGCCGCGTGCTCGACCTCGGGTGCGGCGTAGGCCAGCTCGCGCACCATCTCGCCGAGCGTGGTGCCGCCGAGGTGATCGGCGTCGACCTCTCCGAGCGGATGCTCGAGCTGGCCCGGGCCGAGCGGAGCCATCCGCGCCTGACGTACGTGCGCGAGGCGATCGAGCAGGCCACGTTCGGGTCCGGTCGCTTCGACCTCGTCGTGAGCTCGCTCGCCATCCATTACGTCGCGGACTACCGCGGGCTCGTCCGGCGCATCGCCGGCTGGCTCGTCCCGGATGGCATCCTCGTCTACTCGACCGAGCATCCGGTCTATCTGACTCGCGCCGGCACCGAGGGCTGGATCCGGGACGAGGCGGGACGACTATTGCACTGGGCGGTGGACGCCTACGCCGAGGAGGGGCTGCGCGAGGAGCACTGGTTCAAGGACGGCGTGCGGAAGTATCACCGCACGTTGGCGAGTCTCCTCAACGGGCTCATCGACGCGGGACTTTCGATCGAGCGGGTGATTGAGCCCGTCCCCGACGCCGAGCAGCTGAGGCGGCGGCCGGACTGGGTCGACGAGCGGCGGCGCCCCTTCTGTCTGCTCGTGCGCGCCAGAAAGACGTGAGGGGCCGCGACCGGCGACGCTCAGCGGTCACGCACGCGCGCGACCGCCTCCTGCAGCGCCTCGACGGTCACCGGCTTCTCGACGACGAAGTCCACCAGCGCGCGCCGCGCCTCGTCGACGTCGGTCGTATCGCCCCAGCCCGTGATGAGGCCGACGGCGACGCGCGGCCGCCGCGCTTTCACGCCCGCCGCCACGTCCCAGCCGGTGCGGCCGGGCATGACGAGGTCGGTGAGGACGAGGTCGAGGTCGGGCTCGCTCTCGAACCGCGCGAGCGCTTCGTCGGCGCCCGTGGCCGTCAGCACGGTGTGGCCATGGTTCTGGAGCATCTCCGCCAGCGCCTCGCGCACCTCGTGCTCGTCGTCGACGAGGAGCAGCCGTAGCGCACCCGTCCGCGGTGGCGCCGCCGGGGGTGCGGTCGGGGGCGGCACGGCGGCGCGCGGCAGGGTCAGGGTGACGGTCGTGCCGTGCCCTTCCCGGCTGTCGAGGCCCAGCTCGCCGCCGTGGCTGCGCACGATGCCGTAGGCCACGCTGAGGCCGAGTCCGGTGGCCTTCACGCCCTTGGTGGTGAAGAACGGCTCGTGCGCCTTGAGGCGAACGCTCTCCGACATGCCGATGCCGGTGTCGGCGACGACGAGGACGGCGTGGTCACCGTCGATGCGCGTCTCCAGCGTGAGGCGGCCGCCCTTCGGCATCGCGTCGATGGCATTCAGGACGAGATTGGTCACGGCTTCGCGCAGCGCGGCGGCGTTGCCGTCGACCGTCGTCGCGCCGGCGAGCCGGTTCTCCACCTCGATGCTCACGCCCCGCGCGCGGGCGCCGTCCTGCCAGTGGCCGCGCGTGAGGCCGAGCACGTCGCGCGCGACGTCGTCGAGGCTCAGCGGCTGCGCGCGCCCGAGCTGGTGTGTGCGCGAGAACTGCTGCAGCCGCCGCACCACCTCCGCACCGTCCTTGGCCGCCTTCTCGATGATCGCGAGCGGCCGCCGCAGCCGCTCGTCCTCCGCGCCGCGCAGCAGGAGCTGCACGCGCCCGACGACGATCGTCAGGAGATTGTTGAGATGGTGCGCGGCGCCGCCCGCCAGCTCGCCGAGCGCGCGCAGCGTCTCGCCCTGCACCAGCTTCTGCTGGACGGCCTTGAGGTCGGCGAGCGCCTGCTGCGCCTCGTCGTAGAGCCGCGCGTTGTCGAGCGCGATGCCCGCGAGGTCGGCGAACGAGCCGAGGTACTCCAGCTCCGCCGGCGAGTAGCGTCGCGGCGTCGTGGTGTTGAAGCTCAGCACGCCGAACACGCGGTCGCGGCTGCGGATCGGGAGGCCGAGGAAGGTGAGCATGCCGGCGTCGCGGTCGCGCTCGCGGAGCGTGTTGCGCGGGTCGTCGGCGACGTCGGCCGCGAAGAGCGGCTCGCCGGTGACGGCCACGCGCCCGGAATAGCCGGTGCCGAGCGCGAGCGAGAAGTCGGGCGGCACCGGGCAGCCCGTCAGCGCGCCCACCCGCAGCGTGCGCGTCGTGGGATCGACCACCAGCACCTTGACGTGCGGCGTGCCGGCGATGCCGGCCGCGTCGTGCACGATCTGCTCGAGGGTCGCCCGCGGATCGAGGCCGGCCATGACGGTGCGCGCAGCGCGGAGCAGCGCGCCCAGCTCGTCGGCGCGGCGGACGGCGGCCGTGTGCACGCGGGCGCGGTCGAGCGCGACCGCCGCCTGCCGCGCCAGCCCGGCCAGCAGCCGCACCTCGCGCTCGTCGTACGAGTGCGGCTCCTCCCACGCCGCCGCGATGACGCCCACGAGCGCGTCCTTGAACACGACGGGCACGGCGAGGATCGCGCGCACGCCCTGCCGTCGCACGGCGTCCCGCATCAGCTCGCCGTTGGCCACCCGGTCCGTGGCGTAACCCGGCGGCTCGTGCTCGCGCCAGTCCGGCGTGAAGAACGGCGCGCGACGGAGGGCGGCGGCGCCGATGGCGCCCTGGCCGGGCCGCAGCGTGAGCAGCGCGTCGACGGGGACGCCGCGGCTCACGCGCGGCACCAGCTGCTGCGAGGCGTCCAGCTCGAAGACGCCGCAGCGCTGGGCGCCGATGAGCGCGCGCGCGGAGTCGGCGACGGCCTCGAGCACCGTCGGCAGGTCCAGCGTCGACGTCAGCGTGGCCGTGACGTCGTGCAACGCCCCCAGCTCGTCGGCGTGCGCCTCGGCCTGGCGAACGAGCCGCGCGTTCTCGGCGGCGAGCGCGATCTGCCCGGCGATGGCCGTGGCCAGCTCGACGATGTTCGGCGCCCACTCGCCGCGCTCGCTGCGCACGAGCCGCAAGGCGCCGATGGCGTCGTACTCGTGGCCGATCGGGACGACGAGCTCGACCGCGTCGTTCAACGAGGCCACGCGCGCGGGCCGGCCGGTGTCCGCGAGCTCGATCTCGCAGCGCTCGGCCCCGAGCGCGGCCGCCGTGCGGTGCGCGACCTCGTCGAGCGCCGCCGGGAGATCGGTGGTCGACGCGAGGGTCTGGGTCACCGCGAGCAGCATCTCCGCGCGCTCGACGTGCTCGCGCTCCTCCGCGAAGCGCAGCGCCGCGTGGATCGACGGACCGCCGGCGGCGGCCACCTCGCGCATGGCGGCGAGATGGCTGGCCGTGAAGGGGCGGCGCCGGCGGAAGGCGGCGAGGAGACCGATCCGGATGCCACCCGCGACGAGCGGCACCGCGAGCACGGAGCGGATGGACTCCTCGCCGAGCCACGCGCGGCCGGCGGCGGGCGAGGCGGGGACCGCGGCCAGCGCGGGCGGCCGGCGCGTCGTCAGCCACTCCGCGAGGCGCCCGAAGGGACGGTGGGCGAGCGTGCGCGCGGTGGAGCCGCGCGCGAAGCCGAGCGCCGTGTGCAGGTCCAGCTCGCTGCCGTCGAGACCGAGCAGCCAGATGGCGGCGGCGTCGGCCGATACCCGGGCCTTCGCGTCGGCCGCGAGACGGCGCACGACGAGCTCGAGGTCGAGGAGGTCCGGGCCCATGCCGCCGCCCAGACTATAGCAGGCTAGGCGGGGCCGAACGCGATGGCCGGACGGTCCTTCACGACGATCGGGCGGAAGCGGACGGGCAGACCGACGGCGAGCGCCTCGAGCGGAACGTCGACCACGCGGCCGAGCAGCGACACGCCCTCGCGCAGCCGCACGGCGGCGATCGCGTAGGGCGCGTCGCCGGCGTGGCCGCGCGGCGCCACGCGGATGACCGTGTAACTGGCGATGGTGCCCTCGCCGGAGAGCGGCACCGGCTCCCAGCGGCGCGCGCCGCACTCGGGGCAGAGCTCCTTGGGCGGCACCGCGAGGGCGCCGCAGCCGACGCAGCGGATCCCCGTCAGCGCGCCCTCGCGCGCCTGCGCGAAGAAGCGGCCCAGCGTGACGCCAGAGGTGTCCTTGCCCTGAGAAGACTCACTCACGGCCGAAGAGGCTCACGAGGACGGTGGCGGTGTTGCCGCCCAGAGTGTGGGTGAGGCCGCGACGCGCGCCCTCGACCTGCCGCGGACCCGCCTCGCCGCGCAGCTGCGTGACGACCTCGCAGATCTGCGCCGCGCCGGTGGCGCCGATCGGGTGGCCCTTGGCCTTCAGCCCGCCCGACGGGTTCACGGGGATCTGGCCGCCCAGGCTCGTCCAGCCCTTCTCGGCGGCGAGGCCGCCCGCGCCCGGCTCGAAGAGGCCGAGCCCTTCGGTGGCGACGATCTCCGCGATGGTGAAGCAGTCGTGCAGCTCGACGACGTCGACGTCGTGCGGCCCGATCCCCGCCTGCCGGTATGCCGCCGCCGCCGCGCGCTCGGTGGCCGGCACGCGCGAGAGGTCGCGCTTGTCGCCGATGAGCATCCAGTCCGACGCGGCCGCGGAGGCGAGCACCCAGATCGGCCGGCGCGATCTCCGCGCGACCTCCTCGGAGACGAGCACGAGGGCGGCGCCGCCGTCGGTGAACGGGCAGCAGTCGTAGAGCTTCAGAGGATCGGCGACCATCGGCGACTTCAGCACGGTGTCGAGGGTGATCTCCTTGCGGAACTGCGCCTTGGGATTCAGCACGCCGTGCTTGTGGTTCTTCACGGCCACCGCCGCCATCTGCTCCTCGGTGGTGCCGTACTTGTGCATGTGCGCCCGGGCCACCAGCGCGAACACGCCGGGGAAGGTGAGCCCGAGCGTTTGCTCCCAGGAGGCATCGGAGGCGTACGCGAAGTACTCGGTCGAGTCGGCGGTTGGCACGTTCAGCACGCGCTCGGCGCCGCCGACGAGCACGACGTCGGAGGCGCCCGAGGCGATCTCCATCACGGCGTGGCGGAAGGCCGCGTGCGACGAGGCGCACGCCGTCTCGAAGCGCGTGGTGGGCACGGTCGGAATGCCGAGCACCGAGGCGGCCTGCGGACCGGTGTGGAGCTGCTTCTCGGTCTCGCCGCCCACGACGTTGCCGTAGTAGAGCGCCTGCACGCGCGCGGCGGGCATCTCCGCGTCGGCGAGCGCGTCGGCTGCCGCCTCCGCGAACAGCTCGGCCGACGTGCGCTCGTGCCGGCCGAACTGCGTGACGCCGACTCCGATCACCGCCACTCGACGCATGCGGGCCTCCGTTCGACGGATCGCTCACTTGTCATCATAACAATAGAATAAAGACCATGGCGTTGGTGGTCCTCGGCTGCGGCTGGATCGCACGCCGCCACGCGGCGGCTGCGCGCCGGCTGCGCCTGCCGCTGATCTTCGCGAGCCGCGACGTCGCCCGCGCGCGGGCGTACGCGCGCGAGTTCGGCGGGGTGGGCGCCTACGGCGGGTACGCGGAGGCGCTGGGCGACCCGCGCGCGCGTGCCGCGCTCGTCTGCACGCCGCACGACCGCCACCTCGACGACGTGCTGCAGGCACTCGCGGCCGGCCGCCACGTGCTCGTCGAAAAACCGCTCGCGCGCACGCTCGAGGAGGCCGACCGCATGATCGAGGCGGCCGCGCGCGCAGGCCGCGTGCTCATGACCGCCGAGAACTTCCGTTTCATGCCGGCCTTCCGCTGGGTCCGTCGCGCGCTCGACGCCGGGACGCTCGGCGATCCGCGCGAGGTGCACCTGGTCGCGCGCGCCTGGCGCCGGCACACGGGATGGCGGCTCACGCCCGGCGCGGGCGGTGGCGCCCTGATCGACACCGGCATCCATTACGTGCACGCCCTGCGCTGGTGGGGCGGCGAGGTCCGCCGCGTGTTCGCGCTCCGCCCGCCCCAGACCATCGCGGACATGGCGGGCGAGGACGCCGTCGACCTGCTCGCCGAGTGCGAGGGCGGCGTGATAGGATTCCTCGCCAATTCTCTTGGCGCTCACGGCCTTCCCCGGTTTCAATGGTCTTCGGTGACCGGGACGCGCGCGACGTGCTTCGTCGACAACCGCGGGCGGTTGGCGCTCGTGCGGGGCATGGGCGGCCTGCGATTGCGCCTCTTTCGGCGCGACACGCGGGGCCACGAGGCGATGCTGCGAGCTTTCGACGACGCGATGACCACGGGCCGCGCGACCGAGACGGACGGGACCGAGGGGCGGCGTGACCTCGCGGTGGTCCTGGCCGCCTACCGCTCGATCGCCGAGGGCCGCCCGGTGACGCCCGCGTGCTGACCGAAGAAGCGCTGATCGTCCTCGCCGCGCTCGGCGCGCTCGGGCTCGTGGTGCTCGGTACGCTCGAGCTACTCTGGCCGTCGAGGCCGAAGCATCCCGCCCGCGGCGCGTCGACGCCGGCCGAGCCGGCCCCGCGGCGCTGGCGCTCGAGCATCCCCCGGCACGCCGCGAGCCGCCGCGAGGCCTATCTGAAGATGCCTCCGGCGTCGGCCCTCGCGCCCGCGCCCGCGCAGCCGCCGTTTCCGCGCGCGGCGCCTGCCGCGCCCGTCGTCGAGGTTGCCGTCACGCCGGCCGTCGAGTCCAGCGTCGAGGGCCCCATCGCGATCGTGGACCGCTGCTTCGAGCTGTACCAGCAGCATCGCTACGCCGACGTCGTCAGCATCGCCGCCGCCGCCCTCGGCAACGACGCGCCGCCCGCGCGACGGCCCGCCGGCGCCCGGGAGGCGGCCGCGCTGTGGTCGGTCCTGGCGCTCGCGCAGCAGGCGCTGGGCGACCACGCCGGCGCGCGCGCCGCGCTCGAGGCCGCGACCGAGGCCTCGCCCGAGGCCGAGCGCGCGACGTACCGGCGCCAGCTGGTGACGCTCGCGCTCGGCGTCGCCCGGGACCTCATCGCCTCCTCTGGCGCGCACGTGGCGCCCGACTCGGAGAGCCGCGTGGGCGACTTGCGCGACGCGCTCGCCTGGCTCGACCGCGGCCGCGCGGCGGCGCCGGGCGACACGGACCTCCGCGACCTGGCCGTGACGGCGGAGGCGCGGCTGTGGCCGGCGTACGAGCAGGTGGTGATGGCGCTCGTCCAGCGGCAGGAGTTCCCGGCGGCGCGGCGTCTCCTGCGCGAGGCGCTCGCGCATCCGCGCGTGCCGGCCGCGCGCGCCGAGACGTTCCGCGAGCTCTTCTCCGGGACGTTCAGCGGCGAGATCGGCCAGCTCACCGCGCAGGCGATCCGCGCGATGCAGGAGGCGCGCGAGACGGAGGCGCTGGGCTCGCTCGAGCGCGCGGAGCGCCTGCTCGAGAGCGTTCACGACGAGGCGCTGCCGCCCAAGCGCCGCGAGGAGGTCGACCGTCGCCTCTGGTGGGGCTACAACAAGCTCGGCCTGCGGCGCGTCGAGGCCGGCGCCTTCGAGGAGGCCATCGAGCCGCTGCTCCGCGCGCTGCGCCTGGCCGGCACCGCGCCCGACCGCCAGTCGGAGACGCGCGCCGCGCTGGTGCGGGCGTTCGAGGGCTGGACCGAGACGAGCGCGCTCGCCATCCGCGAGGTCGCCGACGCCGGCGACCGTGAGGCGGCGATCGTGCGGAGCGACAAGCTGTGGACGCGGCTGCGCACGGCGCTGGAGGAAGGACTCTCGGAGCGCGAGCTCGCCGGCGCCTTCACGCGTGTGCGCCGGCTGTTCGAGGAGATCGGCCGGGAGCCGGCGTGATGCCGGTCCGCGCGCACGATCGCTTCGGCGCCGAGATCACGCTGCGTCCCGACGACGTCGCCGAGTACGCGCGGCGCGCCGGCGACGGCAACCCCATCCATCACGATCCCGCGTACGCCGCCGGCACGCGCTTCGGGCGGCCGATCGCCAGCGGCGCGCAGACGACCGGGCTCCTCATGGGACTGACGGCGACGCACTTTTCGCGGGACTCGGCGATGCTGGGGCTGGATTTCTGGTTCCGCTTCCGACGTCCCGTGTTCGCCGACGAGACCGTGCGCCTGGAGTGGCTGGTCGTCGCCGTGCGACCCACGCCGCGGCTCGGCGGCGACGTCGTCGAGCTACGCGGCCGGCTCCGCAACGCGGCGGGCGAGACCGCCGTCGGCGCCAAGGGCCGCGTGCTCGTACTCGCGCGGCTCTAAACGCGCAGCAGGAGCAGCGGCAGCGTCCGCCCGCGCGGCGTCGAGGGTACGGTGCCCGCCGGCCGCGCGCCCATCCGCCGGTAGAAGCCGACCGCGAACGGATCGGACGCGATGCTCAGCGTGCTCGCGCGCGCCGCGCGGCCCGTCGCCGCCGCGTGCTCGAGCAGCCGCGCACCGATGCCACGGCCGATGCGCGCGGGCAGCACCCAGCAGTGCTCGAGCTCCATCGCCGGCGCGCGGCCGCTCAGCGCGTAGAACCCGACGACGGCGCCGCCCTCCTCGGCGCAGTAGACGGGCGCGCGCTCGACGACCCAGGGCGTGACGGTCAGCGCCTCGCGCCAGAGCGCGATCCACTCCTCGGGGTAACGCCAGTGGCGCTTGGCGGCGTGAGCGATGCGGGTGAGCGCCGCCGCGTCGGACGGCCGCGCGCGCCGGATGGCCGGGGTCAGGGCGCGATCGAGCGGCGGCGGATCTCGTCGAGCAGCTGGCCGGGCACGCGCAGGAAGGCCTCGACCACGTTCGGGTCGAAGTGGGTGCCGGCGCAACGCTTGATCTCGGCCCTGGCCGCATCGAAGGTGATGGCCTTCGAGTAGGGGCGGCTGAACGTCATCGCGTCGAAGGCGTCGACCACCGCGAAGATGCGCGCGCCGAGCGGGATGTCCTCGCCGCTCAGGCCGCGCGGATAGCCGGTGCCGTCCCACTTCTCGTGGTGCGAGAACACGATCGGCACCGCGCCGCGCAAGAACGGGATGCGCTCGATGAGGCGCTTGCCGATCTCCGGATGCGTGCGCATCACCTTCCACTCCTCGGGCGTGAGCGGTCCCGGCTTCAGCAAGATGGCGTCGGGGATGCCGATCTTGCCGATGTCGTGCAGCAGCACGCCGTGCGCGAGGTCGCGCACCAGCTCCTGGGGCACGCCGTACTCCTTCGCGGTGGCCAGCGCGTAGCCGTGCACGCGGCGCGAGTGCGACTCGGTGCCGATGTCGCGCGTGTCGAGCGCGGAGCCGAGCGCCTCCAGCGTCGTGCCGTAGGTGGCCTCCAGCTCCTGGTAGGCGGCCGTGAGGTGCTGCGTGGCCTCCTCGACCCGGCGCTCGAGCATGGCCTGGTAGGCGCGGCGCTCGATGAGGAGCTGGCGGCGTTCGAGGGCGCGCTCGGCGGCGATGAGCAGCTCCTCGACGTTCACCGGCTTCATGAAGAAGTCGTAGGCGCCGAGCTTGAGGCTGTCGATGGCCGTCTTCACGTCGGCGGCGCCGGTGAGCACGATGACGGCGGCGTCGCCGTCCAGCGCCCGGATCTGCTGGAGCAGCTCGATGCCGGACATCACCGGCATCTTGAGATCGGTGACGACCAGCTCCGTCGGCTTCTCGGTGAAGGCGGCCACGCCCGCGCGGCCGTCTTCCGCGAGGCGGCAGGCATAGCCCGCGGAGAGAAAGATCTGGTGAAGGACTTCTCGGACCTGCCGATCGTCGTCGACGATCAGGATGTCCCGAGACGGGGAGTCCACGCTATGAGACCTTGGCTGGCGACCCCGATGCGGCGGCCACCTGGTTCTTGCCCGCCCGTTTGGCGGCGTACAGCGCTTCGTCGGCCGCGCGGAAGAGATCCTCCGCCGTCGTCGCCTCGTCGTCCGGCAGGCTGGCCACGCCGAAGCTGGCCGTGATGACCTTGCCGTGCGAGAAGGGGTACTTCGCGACGACCTCGCGGATGCGGTCGGCGTAGAGTCTGGCGCCCGCCTTCGACGTCTCGACCAGAAGCACCGCGAATTCGTCGCCGCCGTACCGCGAGACGACGTTGATGCCGCGGGAGTGCTTCATGAGGATCTGGGCCACGTCGCGCAGCGTGTCGTCGCCGACGGCGTGTCCGAGATCGTCGTTGACGGCCTTGAAGCCGTCCAGGTCGAGCAGGACGACCGATACGGGGTGGTTGAACCGGCGGTAGCGTGAGAGCTCCTCCTCGAGCCGGAGCGAGAAGAAGCGGCGGTTGTAGAGACCGGTCACCTCATCCTTGAACGAGGTCTCCTTGAGCCGGGCGTTGGTCGACTCGAGCTCCTTGTAGGCGGCGTCGAGCCGCGTGGCGAAGCTGTTGATCTCTCCCGCCTGCTGCTCGATCGTCTCGAGCATGCGGTTGAAGGACGTCATCACCGTACCGACCTCGTCCTTGCGGCGCCCGAGCCCGGCGATGGCGCGCTCGCTGGCGAGCATCTCCGCGATCCGCGCGACCGTGCGGCCGACGTCCCAGATGATGTAGGCCCCGGCGATCATGCCGATCACGGTGAAGGCCACCAGCGCCTGCACCCCGCCGAACACCAACGAATCCCCGGCCGCCCGCGACGGCAGCACGAAGGCGCGCACGACGTAGGCGAGGACGAGCAGCGGGACCGCCGAGGAGAGGGTCAGCGCGACGACGAGCTTCTTGCGCAGGCGTCGGCCCGCGACGACGAGATCCTGGGAGCCGTCACCCGGCATGGCGATCCATTATTCTTGTTGCCCCCGTTGACTGTCAATGTCAGAATTTTCAACGGCTTATGCGGATCGTCGCTGATCAGAAATTGGACTGTCTGGGGCTGTTTTGCCCCATGCCCATCCTCAAGACCCGGGACGCGATGAAGCACATGACGGTGGGCCAGGTGCTGGAAATGACGTCCGATGACCCCGCCTCGGAAGCCGACATGATCAGCTGGGCGGCCCGCACGGGACACGAGCTCCTGGAGATCGACAGGGATGGCGCGGTTTACCGCTTCCTCGTCCGAAAGACTCGGTAGGGTGGGCGCCGGCGTCACCCGCGTCTACCTCGACTACGCGAGCTTCTCGCCCGTCGACCCCCGTGTCGTCGCGCTGATGCGCCCGTTCCTCGAGGGCGGCGTCGGCAACCCCGGGGCCCCGCACTCGCTCGGGCTCGAGGCGCGCGCCTCCCTCGACGGCGCGCGCGCCAAGGTGGCGCGGCTCGTCGGCGCCACCGCCGCCGGCGTCATCTTCACCGCGAGTGCGACGGAGGCGAACAACCTCGCCATCCGCGGCCTCGCCGCGCGCGCGCGTGGGCGCCACGTGGTGACCACGGCCATCGAGCACATCTCCGTCCTCAACGCTTGCCGCTACCTGGCCAAGCGTGGCTGGGAGGTCGCGTACCTGCCGGTGGACGGCGAGGGGCGCGTCGATCCCGACGCGGTGGCGCGCGCGCTGCGCGACGACACCGCGCTCGTGTCGGTGATGGCGGCCAACGGCGAGATCGGCACCGTCGAGCCGTTGCGCGAGATCGGCCGCGCGGCGCGCGCGCGCCGCGTGCCGTTCCACGTGGACGCCGTCGGGGCCGCGGGCCGCGTGCCGCTCGCCGTGGACGACCTCGGCATCGATCTCCTGACCCTCTCGTCGAACGATCTCTACGGGCCGCCCGGCGCGGGGGCGCTCTGGACGCGCGCGGCGGTCAAGCTCAGCCCCGTCGTCGTCGGCGGCGGGCAGGAGGGCGGCTACCGCGCGGGGACGGAAAACCTGCCGGCGATCGTCGGCATGGGCGTGGCCGCCGACCTCGCGCGCGCCGAGGGCGCCGCCGAGAGCCTGCGCCTGTCGGCGCTGCGTGACCGGTTCCTCGAGAGCGTGCTCGAGCGGGTGCCGCGCGCGCGGCTCACCGGCGCCCGCGGCGCCGCGCGCCTGCCGCATCACGCCAGCATCGTCGTCGAGGGCGTGAAGGCGGACGGCGTCCTGCTGGAGCTGGATCTGCGCGGGGTGGCCGCGTCGTCGGGCTCGGCGTGCAACATGGCGAGCGGCCAGCCGTCGCACGTGCTGCGCGCCATCGGCTGCGCGCGCGAGGAGCTGGAAGGCTCGCTCTGCTTCACGCTCGGCCGCTGGACGACGGCCGCGGAGGTGGATGCGGTGCTCGAGGCGCTGCCCGCCGTGGTCGAGCGCCTGCGCCGCCTCGCGTCCTGACGTGCGGCTCTTCCTCTTCGACGTCGACGGCACGCTCGTCACCGCGCGCGGCGCCGGCCGCGCCGCCTTCGGACGCGCGCTCCAGGCCACCTACGGTACCCCGGGGGCCGTGGACGTCTACGACTTCCGCGGCAAGACGGACCCGCGCATCGTGTGGGATCTCATGCGTGGCGCCGGCCTGGACGACGCCGCCATCACGCGCGGGCTCGACGCGTTCTTCGCCGCCTACCTGGAGGAGTTGCGGCGGGCCATCGGCGACGGCTCGCGCGTGCAGGTGATGCCGGGCGTCGCGGCGGTCGTGAGCGCGCTGGCCGCGCGCGACGACGCGCTGGTGGGGCTCCTCACCGGCAACATCGAGGCGGGCGCGCGACTGAAGCTCGCGCCGACCGGCCTCTGGCCGCTCTTCAGCGTCGGCGCCTTCGGCTCGGACGACATGGACCGGCGGCGGCTCCCAGCTATCGCGCGCGCGCGCGCGCGTCTCGTGGCCGGCGGCGACTTCCCGTTCGCGCGCGTGACGATCATCGGGGACACGCCGCTCGACGTGGACTGCGCGCGCGCCTGCGGCGCCGTGGCGGTCGCGGTGGCGACGGGCCAGCACCCCCAGGAGGAGCTGGCGGCGTGCGAGCCGGACCACATCTTCGCCGACTTCACCGACGTGGCGCGGGCGCTGGCCGCGCTGACGGGACCGGCGCGGTGAGCGTGCGGCTGGTGATGCTCTGGGTGCACCTCGTCGGTGCCGTCGTGTGGATCGGCGGGCTCGCGTACCAGACCCACGTCCTGCTGCCGGCGGCGCGCCGCGGCGACCCACGGCCGTTCGCGGAGGCCGCTCGTCGCGCGCGCCCCGTGACCTGGACGGCGGTGGCTCTCGTCGTCCTCTCCGGCTTTTACAACGTGACCCAGCTCGGCCCGCTCGAGCGCGTCATGCAGTCGGGCGCCGGCCTCATGCTGGCGGCGAAGTTCGGCCTCGTCATCGTCGCCGTCGCCATCGCCGCCCAGCGCGACTTCGCCCAGGTGCCGATCCTCGACGCCGCCGTCCGCCACGGCGGCGACGCGACCGCCCCGCTGCGGGCGGTCGGCCGCCTCGACCGCGTCGTGCTGCTCCTGGCGCTCGTCGTCATCTATCTCGGCCTCGCGGTCTCTCGTGCGTCCCCCCAGGGAGGGCCAGGCGAGTGAGCGCGCGGCGCGCCGCGCTCGGCCTGCTCGGCGCGTGCCTCGGGACGCTGGCGGCCCTCGCGCCGGCGCGGGCCTCCGTGACCATCGAGTCCGTCGGGCTCGAGGGCCACGTGACGGGGCGACCGGGTGTCGTGCCCGCGCGCGTGAGCGTGGCGAATCCCGCCGCGCAGCCGCAGACCCTCGAGCTGACGCTCCGCGCGTTTCGCTCCGACCAGGACGGCGCCGACACCGCGGACTCGTTCGTGGCCGGGGTCGCGCTCGGCCCCGGTGAGCGCCGCGTGCTCGATCTGCCGATCCTCGTCGCGGGCGCCGGCGACCGTGTCGAGATCACCGCGCGCGCCGGCGGCGCGGTGGTGGGCGTGGCGCAGCACACGATCGCCCGCGAGGCGGTCGTGTCCGGCCAGCTCGTCGCGCTGCTCTGCGACGACGACGCCGCGTGCCGCGAGGCGCAGTCCCGCGTGAGCTTCGCGGGGACGGACGAGGACCGCGTGGCCAAGCGCCGGGCGCTGACCTTCGTCGTCGTGCGCGAGCCGCCGGTCGTCTGGTGGCGTTGGGAGCCGGCCTGGACGGTGGTGGTGGCGCGCGCGCTGCGCGACGTCGAGGCGCGCGGCGCCCTGGAGGGGTTCGCGCGCCACGGCGGGCGCGTGGTGCTCGTCGAGGACCGCCTCGCCGACGCCGGCTTCCTCGCCGCCTATCGCGGGGGCGAGCCCGGCCGCCCGCAGCCGATCGGCCAGGGCCGTGTGGCGCGCGTGCCCAGCCTCGGCAGCGCCGCGCTCGACGGGCTCTTCGCGGCGCGCATGGTGACGGGGCAGGGCGAGGCGCGCTGGGCGTCGTGGCCGTACGACCGCTCGGAGGCGACCTGGGTGGGGCGGCGCCTGGCGCGCGCGCTCGTGTTTCCCTCGCTCGCCTCGGTGGGGCTGGCGTTGGTCGCGTACGTGGTCGTGGTGGGCGTGGTGAACTTCGGCGTGCTGCGCCGGCGCGGACGGCCGGAGTGGGCGTGGCTCACGGTGCCCGCGCTCGCGATCCTCTTCGCGGCCGCGTTCTACGCCGGGGCCGCGCGCCACCGGCCGCGCGCGTTCCACCTGGACGAGATCGCGCTGCGCTGGATGGACGACCGCAGCGACGTCGCCGCCATCCAGGAGACGCTGCGGCTGTCCTCCGCCGGCCGCGCGGCCGTTCGCCTCGGCGTGCCGGGCGAGGCCGTGCTGACGGGCCCACGCGCGCGGCCCGAGGTCGTGCAGGTGGCGGCGCTCGGCGTGCAGGCGCCGACGGCCGCGTGGTCGGTGCGCCTCGGGCCGCCGCTCGCCGTCGACCTCGGGCTCGCCCCGTGGTCGTTCCGCGACGTCTCCGTGCGCGCGACGCGGCGGCTGCCGGGCACGGTGCGGCTCGACGAGGGGGTTCTGCGCAACGAGACCGGCGAGGCGTTCACGCAGGCGCTCGTCGTCGAGCCGGGCTGGGTCTACCCGCTCGGCGCCCTGCCGGCTGGCGCCGCCGTCGAGCTCTCGCGCGCGCCGCGCGAGCCGCTGGCGCAGTACACGGGGCGGGGATGGCCGTTCCCGCACGGGCTCAGCGTGGACACGACGGGCCCGCGCGGCGCCGCGGAGCCGCCGCCCGCGGGCGCGTTCGCGCTGAACGAGCTGATGCGCGGCTGGCCCACCGACGGCGGCCGCGCGTTCGAGGTCCGGCGCGCCCTGTTCCTCGGCTACGGGCCCGCCGGCACGCTGAACAGCGACGTCACCGGCACGCCCGCGACGCGCGCGCCGCACGTCGTCACCGTGGTCTCCCTGGGGCGCCGGTGATCGACGCGCGCGACCTCGTCAAGCGCTACGGCGCGCTCCGCGCCCTCGACGGCCTCACGCTCTCCGTCGAGCGCGGCGAGCTGGTGGGGCTGGTGGGGCCGAACGGCGCCGGCAAGTCGACGCTCATCAAGATCCTGGCGACGCTCGTGCACCCTGACGCGGGGGCGGCGGCCATCGACGGCTTCGACGTGGTCGGCGCCTCGGGCCGGGTGCGCGCGCTCGTCGGCTACATGCCCGACGTGCCCGGCCTCTACCAGGACATGCGCGTACGCGAGCTCCTCGAGTTCTTCGCGGACGCGTTCCGGCTGCGCGGAGCGCGCCGGCGCGCGGCCGTGGAGGGCGCGCTCGCGCGCGCGGGGCTCGCCGATCGCGCCGACACGTTCGTCGAGGCGCTCTCGCTCGGCCTCAAGCAGCGCCTGTTCATCGCCAAGACCCTGCTGCACGCGCCGCGGCTGCTGCTGCTCGACGAGCCCGCCACCGGCCTGGACCCGCTGGCGCGCATCGAGCTGCGCCGGTTGCTGCGTGCGCTGAACGGCGAAGGCATCACGATGCTGATCTCGTCGCACATCCTGGCCGACCTCGAGGACATCTGCTCGCGTGTGACCTTCATCGCAGCCGGCCGTCTTGCCGGCGAGTCGGCGGCGGCGACGCCGCGGAGCCTCACCTGCGAGATCGAGCTGCTCGGCGATTCGGCGCGCGCCCTCACGCTGCTGCGCGAGCGGGCCGACGTGCGGATGGTGGAGAGCGCGGGGGCGCGCGTGGCCGTCGAGGTCACCGGCGGCCCGGAGGCCGCGGCCGCGCTGCTGCGCGACCTGGTGGCGGCCGGCTGCGCCGTCGTGCGCTTCGATCCGCGCGGCGGCCTGGAGGAGCGCTACCGCCGCGCCTTCGGAGGCGCCGCGATGAGCCCCCGGCCATGAATCCGATGATCCGCAAGGAGCTGCGGCAACGGATGCGCGAGCGCCGCGCGTGGCTCCTGCCCAGCCTCTACCTGCTCGTGCTGGGCGCCGTCGTCATCGTCTTCTACATGACGGTGACCACGCGGCCGGGATCGCTCGAGATCGCCGTGCAGGGGGCCACGCTCGGTCAGGGGATCTTCCTCGCCGTCGCCTACGCGCAGCTGAGCCTGCTCCTGCTCGTCGCCCCCGTCTTCAGCGCGGGCGCGGTGACCATCGAGAAGGAGCAGCGCACCCTCGCCGGCCTGCTGACGAGCCTGCTGGGGCCGGCGGACATCTGGTGGGGCAAGCTCGCGGCCGCGCTGCTCTACCAGGGCCTGCTGCTCGCCTCGGGGCTGCCGGTGCTGGCGCTGACCCTCGCGTTCGGGGGCATCGGTCCGCGTGAGCTCGGCATCGCGCTGGCGAGCACGGCGATCGTCGTGGCCGCCGTCAGCGCGGCCGGGCTCTACTTCTCGTGCTTCTTCCGCCGCTCGGTGCATGCCACGTCGGTGACGTACGCCTTCATCGTGGCGCTGACCGTGGTGCCGCTGGTGGCCCACGCGGTGCTCGCCTCGCTGGTGGGGCGCGTGGCTCGCGAGCCGACGTGGCTGCCCTACGCGATGGCGCCCAACCCGTTCTACGCCCTCAGCATCGGGCTCTTCGGCGCCGCCGAGCGCGCGGGACCCTGGGTGGGCTCGCTCGCCTTCTTCAGCGTCCTCTTCGCCGCCGCCGCCGTGTTTGCCGTCCGCGACATCGCGCGCGGCGGCGAGCAGGCGTGAGCAGGCCTCAGACGAGCGGCATGAGTCCTAGCGTCCGCGCCAGCTCGCCCACGCGCGCGATCCATTGAACGTCGGGGGGAGCGAGCCGCCGCTCCCCCCGACACCCCCCACCGGGGAGCGGCCGAGGTCTTCGTCTCGGATTGCGCCGGCAAGGCCGGCGCTCGAAACGCGCTCGCGCTACACGAGCGGGGTGAGTCCTAGCGTCCGCGCCAGCTCGCCCACGCGCGCGATCAAGCCTGGTGAGAGCGGGATGCCCTCGCGCCGCCGGCGCGCCTCGCACTCCGCCTCCGGCTCGCCCGCGACGTAGACGCGGTCGTGGCCCTCGGCCGTCGGCGTCGACTTGAGCGAGTCGAAGAAGTCGTCCATGTCGCGCTTGAAGTCGGCGAGGGGCCGGAAGCGCGCGGGATCGATGGCGATGAAGCAATGGCCGGTGTCCTGCAGCTTGCGCTCGGCGCGATCGGTGCGCACGTAGAGGTCGCCGTAGACGGCGCCCGGCAGGATGCCGGAGAGGATGTCCACCATGACCGCGAGCCCGTAGCCCTTGTGGCTGCCCAGCTCGCGCGTGCCGCCGAGCGGCGTCTGCAGGCGATGCTTCATGGCCACGTCGGGATCGGTCGTCGGCTCGCCGTCGTCGTCGAGCGCCCACCCCGATGGGATCGGCTTGCCCCAGCGGCTGGCGATGCGCAGCTTGCCGAAGGCGACGGTGGTCGTCGCCATGTCGAGCACGAACGGCGCGTGGCGTCCGGCCGGCGCCGCGAAGGAGATCGGGTTCGTCGACAGCTTGGGGGCGCGGCCGAACGTCGGCACCATCGCGATGAACGCCGAGTTGGTGGTGGCCACGCCGATCATGTCGTGCTCCAGGGCCATCATCGAGTAGTTGGCGGCGGCGCCGAAGTGGCCGGAGTTGCGCGCGGTGACGATGCCGATGCCGTACGTCCGCGCCTTGTCGATGGCCAGCTTCATCGCGAGCGCCGACACCCAGTGGCCGAGGCCCTTGGCGCCGTCGTAGAGCGCGGTGGCCATGCTGTCCTTCTCCAGCACGGCGTCCGCGTCCATCACCACGAAGCCGTCCTGCCACAGCTCGTGGTAGCGCGGCAGCATGTCGATGCCGTGCGAGTCCACGCCGCGCAGGTCGGTGCGCACCATGAGCTCGGCGGTGACGCTCGCGCGCTCGCGCGGCATCTTCATCGCGCCGAGCGCGTCCGCGATGAACGCCGTGAGGCGCTTGTGATCGACGACGACGGAGGTCTCGGCCATGGCGGGCGTCTCCTTCAGGACGGCAGGCCCGTGATCTTGATGCCGGAGTTCTTCAGCTTGTAGCGGCGGTTGATGGTGGCGAGGAGGGCCGTGATGCCCTCGACCGGGCCCGCGTTCGACAGCGGACCCACGTCGATGGCGCGCACGTCCATCGACCGGGCGAGCTCGCTCACCACCGCCTTGGCGCCGGGGTCGGCCCCGCACATGAGCAGGTCGCACTCGATGGCGTGCTCGGCCTCGGCCAGCTCGTGGGCCGCGATGTGGTGAAACGCGGCGACCACCTTCGCCTCGGGCAGGAGCGCCTGCACCTCTTCCGCCGACGAGCCCGCCGGCGGCGGCGTGAACAGCCGCGGGCCGCCGAACGTGAGCGGCACCACCGTGCTGATCACCACCTTGCCGCGGCACGCCTCGCGCGCGGGCGGCAGCGTCGCGAACAGGCCCGGGGCGGGCAGCGCGACCACCACGACCTCGCCGAGCGCCGCCGCCTCCGCGTTCTCGTGGCCGACGATGGCGAGCTTCTTCGTGCGCTCGCGCATCTCGACGGCTTTGTCGTGCGCGCGCGTGGCGTCGCGCGAGCCGATGATGATCGAGTGGCCGGCCAGCGCCCAGCGCATGGCGAGGCCGGAGCCTTCCTTGCCGGTGCCGCCGAGGATGGCGATGTTCACCGGAACAGGTCCCGCGCGGGGTCGCGCAGCAGCGCCTTGCTGCCGCTGCCGTCGTCGGGCGGCAGGGCGAGGCCACGCACGATGGCGGCCGGTACGCGGTCGAGCTTGCCCATCACCGGCTCGGCGGCCGAGGCCAGCTCGTCGGCGAGCGCCAGGATGGTGGCCTGCAGCGGGCGCCCCGCGGGGTCGCGCTCGCCGAGGTAGCTCTTGAGCGGCGCGAAGCCGGCGACGCCGATGGCGATGTTCGTGAGGCCCTCGCGCCACGGCCGGCCGAAGGTGTCGGCGATGACGACGGCCACGTCGCCGCCGGCCGCCGCCGAAAACCGCTCGCGCAGCGCGCGCGCCGCGCCGTCCGGATCCTCGGGCAGGAGCGCGACGGTGTCGGCGTCGACGTTGGACTGGTCCACGCCGGCGTTCGCGCACACCCAGCCGTGGTGCGTCTCCGTCACGAGCACGCCGCGATCCATGCGCACCACGCGCCGCGACTCGCGCAGGATCACCTCGACGAGCCGCGGGTCGCGGCCGAGGCCCGCGGCCATCGCCACCGCGACCGCGGACGGCGTCACGTCGGCCAGCCGCAGCAGCCGGCCCTCGGCCTTGGAGACGATCTTCTGGCTGATGACGGCGAGATCGCCGGGTCGCAGCGGCGTCGACTGGCGCGCGGCGGCGGCGATCACGAGGGCGGCGACGTCGTCGCCGGGCCGCACCTCACCGATGCCCTCGACGCCGATGACCTCGTAGCGCACGGTCACGACGCCCGCGGCACGCCGGCCGCGCGCAGGCGGCCGCCGGCCCGCCACGAGGCGACGAGCCGCGCGCTGACGGTGGCGCCCGGCGCGGCGAGGAGCGCGGCGAGATCGTCCGGCGCGTCGACGTCGAGACCGAGGCCGGGCAGCGCCAGCACCCGCGGCTCGAGCCCGCGCGCGCGGGCGGCCGCGAGATGGTTGTCGAACGACGGCTCGCCGAAGGTGAGCGGCATCGCGTCGGGCGGCGTCAGGGCCGCGCCGTTGGTGCCGAGCCCGGAGCGCGAGGGGACGAACGCGGGCCCTCCCGGCGTCGGGGCCTCCGCGAGACGGCGGATCTCGTCGGCGGTCACGCACGGCACGTCGCCGGGCACGGTGAGGAATACGCGCGCGCCCAGGCGCGTCGCCTCGGCCTGCGCGCGCGCCACCGCCGCCGTGTGACCACGGTTGGCGTCCTCGGCCAGCGGCTCGGCGCCGCGCGCGCGGGCCAGCGCGACGACCGCGGGCTCGCGCGTCACCACCCACACGCGATCGAGCCGCGCGGCGGCGAGCGCGGCGAGCACGTCCTGCAGCATCGCCGCGGCCAGCGCCGCGCGCTCGGCGGCGCCGAGCGCGGGCACCAGCCGCTGCTTGGCGTTGATCAGATCCTTGACCGGGACGGCCGCGACGATCATGCGAGTGAGTCTACCTCGCCGCGAGCACGGCGCGGGCGAGGGCGGCCTCGCGCTCGCGGTCCGGCATCATCACGTCGGTGACGACGGCGCGCACGCCGAGCGCGGCCAGCTCCGGCGCGCACGCCGCGTCCTCGGGCGCGATGAGCAGCGCGCGGAGCCACGGCGCGTACGCGCGCGCGACGCCGAGGGCGGAGACGGGCAGCCCGCGCGCGCGCAGCAGGGCGCCGGCGGGGCCGCTGACCGCGGCCCCCCCGACGATGGGGCTGACGCCGACCACGGAGGCGCGCGTCGCGCCGAGGGCCTCGGCGACGCCGGGGACGGCGAGGATGGGGCCCACGGAGGTGACCGGGTTGGAGGGACAGACGACGACGAGGTCGGCGTCGCGGATCGCCTCGAGCACGCCGGGCGCCGGCCGCGCGCGCTCGGCGCCGTCGTACTCGACGCCGACCACCTCGACCTGGCACTTGTCGCGCACGAAGTATTCCTGGAAGCCGAGCCGGCCGTCCGGCGTGCGGATCGTCGTGCGCACGGCCTCGTCGCTCATCGGCAGGATCCTCGACGCCACCCCGAGCGCGTGGGCGAGGTCCGCGGTGACGGCCGAGAGCGTCCGCCCCTCGTGCAGCGCGCGCGTGCGCACGAGGTGCGTGGCGAGGTCGCGGTCGCCGAGGCCGAACCACGTCGGCGCGCCGTAGACCGCCATCGCGGAGAGGCAGCGGAACGCCTCGTCCGCGCGGCCCCAGCCGCGCCCGGCGTCGAGCACGCCGGCGAGCGCGTACATCACGGAGTCGAGATCGGGCGACACGTGCAGGCCCCACACCTCGGCGTCGTCGCCGGTGTTGACGACGACGCTCAGCGCGGAGGAATCGAGCGAGGCGGCGAGGCCGCGGAGGAGCTTGGCGGCGCCGGTGCCGCCGGCGAGGGCCGCGACGCGCACGCCGTCCTCAGTTCTCTACGGCTTCGCGCAGCGTCCAGAGAGCGCTGCCGCCGCGCCACGCGTAGAGGCCGACGCCGACGCGGCCGGCGAGCGGAGCGGGGAGCGTCACCTCGGGCACCGGGATGAAGCCGAAGCGCACCCAGACGCGGTCGAGACCCAGCGGCCGCGCGAAGACGGTGGTGGCGCCGAGCGCGCCCGCGTGGTCGAGCGTGGCCGCCACCAGCTGCGCGGCGACCTCGAGCGGATCGTCGGGACCCTCGTGGGCGCTCACGACGGGCCCGTGCAGCAGGACGTCGCCGCGGTGCTGCTCGCCGGCGAGCGCGCCGACGAGGCGCTCGCCGCGCGCGCCCGCCGCGTAGGCGCCCCACGCCAGCGCGGGCGGCGCCGCGGGCCACGGCACGGCGGCGAAGTCGAACAGCGGGCGGGCCGCCGCGGCGTCGGGCAGGGGCCGATAACCGATGCCCTGCCAGACCCGCGGGAGCGTGGCCGAGGCGAGAGACGGCGCCGAGGGGCGCCCGGTCTCGGGAGAAGAAGCGGTGAGGTCCGGTGCCGGGCGGCGGGACCTACTTCTTCCCAAGCACCGCGTCCTTCACGCTCTTCGCGAGACGGAACTTGCACACGCGCTTCGCGGGGATCTTGATCGGCTCGCCCGTCTGCGGATTGCGGCCCATCCGCGCCTTGCGGTTCGCCAGCACCAGCTTCCCGAAGCCTGGAAGGACGAAACCGTTCTTCGCTTCCTTGCAGGCGAGCGCCAGAGTCTCGTCGAAGATCTCGACGATCTGCCGCTTCGGGAGATTGGTCTTGCCAGCGAGGTGCGCCATGACTGCAGACTTGCTCATCATCTTCGCCACGGGAAGTCCTCCTCGATGGAGTGGAATGTGGAGAGAATTAGTACCACAGCCAGACCTGCACGGCTACCGGTCGCGGAAGCGGAACTCGCCCGACGCGATCAGACGGCGGTACGAGCCGAAGCGCGCCTCCGCGTCCTCGACCGCGTCGAGCGGTGAGTCGACCGTCTCACCATCCGTGTATCGCTTCACGATGCGATAGAGCGTGTCGCGCTGGGCGGGCGCGCGCCCGGCGTCGCGGATGAGTCGCACGATCTCGCCGGGGCCGACGAGCTGGCCGTAGCCCGCGCCCGCGGAGGTCGAGATCGATTCGTTGATCAGCGTGCCGCCGAGGTCGTTGGCGCCCGCGTCGAGCAGGAGCTGCGCCAGCTTCGGTCCCTCCTTGACCCACGACGCCTGGACGTTCGGGATGACGGCGCCCAGCATCACGCGCGCGAGCGCGTGCATGCGGACCACCTCGGCGCCGGTGGCCCCCGGACGCACGCCCGGCACGAGCTGCTTGGCGTACATCGGCGCCTCGGAGTGGATGAGCGAGAGCGGCACGAACTCCGTGAAGCCGCCGGTGTCCTTCTGGATGGCGCGCAGCAGGGCCAGGTGCCGCACCCAGTGCTCCGGCGTCTCGATGTGGCCGTACATGATGGTGGAGGTCGTGCGGATCCCCAGCGCGTGGGCGGTGGTGATCACCTCCACCCACTGGTCCACGGTGATCCGGCCGCGCGAGATGGTATCGCGGATCTCCTGGTCGAGTATTTCTGCCGAGGTCCCCGGGAGCGTCCCCAACCCGGCGTCCTTCAGCTCGACCAGATACTCTTTGATCGGCAGCCCCGATCTCACCGAGCCGTAGAGGACTTCTTCCGGCGAGAACGCGTGGATGTGCAGGGCGGGCAGGGCGGCGTGGATGGCGCGCGTGAGGTCGATGTAGTAGCGCCCGTCGAGCTTCGGCGGCAGCCCGGCCTGGATGCACACCTCGCTGGCGCCCAGCTCGGCCGCCTCGCGCGCGCGCCGCACGATCTCCTCCAGCGGCAGCAGGTAGCCTTCCTCCTCGCGATGGTCGCGACTGAACGCGCAGAAGCCGCAGTGCTTGATGCAGACGTTGGTGAAGTTGACGTTGCGGTTCACCACGAACGTCACCGTGTCGCCGGCCTGACGGCGGCGCAGCTCGTCGGCGGTGACGCTCAGCGCGAGCAGGTCGCGGCCGGCCGCGCGCGCGAGGAGGCTCGCGTCGGCCACGGAGACCTCGCCGCCCGCGAGCGCGCCGTCGAGGATGCGCCGAACGTCGCGCGAGGCGCGGTCGAGCGCCGTCCCGGGGCTACCAGCGTCGCCAGTGTTCATGCGGTTCCCTGACGAGCCCGTGGCCGTCGATCAGCGCCGCCACGCGCGCGCGGAGCGTCTCGTCGACGAACTCCGGTCGCGTGGCGAACGCCGGATAGACGGCGAGGCGCTCGCGGAAGACGAAGCCCGCGGCCTCGGAGGCGCGCCGCAACTCGGCGAGCCCGGGCCAGGGCTTCTCGGGGTTGATGTGGTCCGGCGTGAGCGGCGAGATGCCGCCCCAGTCGTTGAGGCCGGCCGCCAGCAGACGCGGGTACACGCGCGGGCTGAGGTTCGGCGGCGCCTGCAGCGACACGTCGGGCGGAAGCACCAGGCGGGCCACGGCGAGCGCGCAGAGCAGCTCGTCGAGCGTGGGCTCCGGCGCGTCCTTCATCGGGATGAGCGGCTTGGCGCGGAAGTTCTGCACGATCACTTCCTGCACGTGACCGTAGCGCTCGTGCAGGTCGCGGATCGCCACCAGCGCGTCGGCGCGCTCGCGCGGGGTCTCGCCGATGCCGATCAGGATCCCGGTGGTGAAGGGGATCGAGAGTTTGCCCGCGAGCTCGATCGTCTTCAGGCGCCGCCTCGGCACCTTGTCGGGGGCGCGATGGTGGGCGCCGCCCGGCGCCAGCAGCCGCTCGGACGTCGTCTCGAGCATGAGCCCCATGCTGACGCTCACTTCGCGCAGGGCGGCGAGATCGCGCTCGGCCATGAGGCCGGGATTGACGTGCGGCAGGAGCCCGGACTCGGCGAGCGTCGCCGCGCACACCGCCTTCAGATACGACAGCGTCGTGCGGTGGCCGCGCGCCTTCAAGAACTCGCGGTGCTCGGGGAAGCGCGCCTCCGGGCGGTCGCCCAGCGAGAACAGCGCCTCCTTGGCCCCGAGCCGCCCTCCCGCCTGACACAGCGCGATGACTTCGTCCGGCGTCATGGTGTGGGCGCCCGGCTGACCCGGATCGCGGCGGAACGTGCAGTACCCGCAGTCGTCGCGGCAGAGCGTCGTGAGCGGCACGAAGACCTTCGCGGAGAACGTCACCACGCGACCGCGGGTATCGCGCGCCTGGGCGGCGCGCGCGAGGAGGTCGTCGAGGCCCGCGGGCGGACCCTCCATGAGACGAACGGCCTCGTCGTGGGAGATCACGCGCGCGGTGCCTTCATGACCTTGCCGCGCACGTCGTGGGCGAAGCGGTCCATGTTCGTGAGCGCGGCCTTGAGGTCGGGCACCGTCGGGTCGAAGACGAAGTGGGTGACGCCGGCCGCCTGATAGGCGCGGATGTCGGCGATGACCTGCGCCGCCGTTCCCTGGAAGAGCGGCCGCTCGCCGGCGGGCGGCTTGGCGTTCCTGGGGCGCACCTCCATCGGCACGCGCACGGTGAGGGTGACGGACTTCGGATCGCGCCCGGCCTGCTGGGCCCACCCGCGCAGCTCCGTCGCGCGCTTCGCGTACTCGTCGGGGAACAGCAGTCCCGGCGGGCGCAGCGCGATCGGATGCCAGGCGTCGCCGAGCGTGGCCGCGCGGCGCACGGCGGCGTCGGTGTGGCCTCCGATCCAGATCGGGATGCCGCGGCGCTGCGCGGGCTTGGGCAGCGCGTGCACGGCGCGCACGCTGTAGTAACGGCCCTCGAAGGTGACGGGATCGGTCGTCCACGCCGCGCGCATGAGGCGCAGGTACTCGTCGGTCACCGCGCCGCGCGCCTCGAAGGGGGGCGCCGCCAGCGCCTCGAACTCCTCGCGCAGCCAGCCCACACCCGCGCCGAGGATGACGCGACCGCCCGAGAGCCGGTCGATCGTCGCGAGCATCTTGGCGACGAGCACCGGATTGCGGTACGGCACCACCAGCACGCTGGTGCCGAGCCGGATCCGGCTCGTCACCCGCGCGAGCCAGCCCATGGTCACCAGCGGCTCGAGGTAATCCTGCGCGGCCCCGCCCGGCAGCTGCCCCGTCGTCGAGTACGGATACGTCGAGCGCGCCATCGACGCCGGGAGCACGACGTGATCGGTGACGAACAGCGACGAGAAGCGAAGCGACTCCGCTCTGGTCGCGAGCTTGAGGATCGTCTCCGCGCCGGCGAGGGGACCACGGCCGGGCAGCGAGAAGCCGAATTCCATGGCGGCGCACATCGTAGTCCACGCATCAGGGCTTTGCAATCGCGGGCGGCCCGCACGGAGTGTGCCATCATGAGCCATGCGTGCGGGGACGGCCTGGCTCATGTGGTCGATCCCGGCCGCGCTGTTCCTCGTCGCGTTCTTCCACCGCAACGCGCCGGGCGTCATGGCGCGCGATCTCATGGAGACCTTCGGCGTCACCGGCGCCGTGATCGGCCTGCTGTCCTCGACCTATTTCTACTCGTACGCGGGCTTCATGATCCCGGGCGGCCTGCTGATCGACGCGTTCGGCGCGCGGCGCGTGGTGGCGGCGGGCGGCGCGGTGATGGGGCTCGGCACGCTCGCGATGGGCGCGGCGGGCGGCCCCGCGCTGCTCTTCGCGGGCCGCTTCGCGGTCGGCCTCGGCGCCACCGTCACCTTCATCGGCACCCTCAAGATCGCGGCGGCGTGGTTTCCCGCCGAGCGCTTCGGCTTGCTGTCGGCGGTGACGGCGACGGTCGGCGTCCTCGGCGCCCTCATCGCCTCCGCGCCGCTGGCGGCGCTGATGGCGGTCGCCGGCTGGCGCGGCGCCTTCTGGACGGTGGGCGCGGTCACGCTGGCGTGCTCGCTCGCGTGCGTCGCGGTGGTGCGCGACGTGCCCGCGGGCGCCGCGGCGTCGCCGCCGCCCGCGCTGCGCGGGCTCCTGCGCGGCATCGGCCGCGTGCTCGCCAACGCCCACACGTGGCCCGTCTTTCTCAGCTTCTTCTGTCTCTACTCCGCGATGGGCAACCTCTTCCTCTGGGCGGTGCCGTTCCTGCGCGACGTCTACGGGCTGGCGACGACGCCGGCGGCGACGATCGCCGCCGCCACCTCCATCGCGCTGCTCGGCTCGGCGCCGCTCACGGGCTTCGTCTCCGACAGCGTCGTGCGGCGGCGCAAGTCGCCCTACGTCGCCCTGAGCGTCGCGCTCCTCGGCGTGTGGGCGCTCTTCCTCGGCACGCTCGGCGCCGCTCCGCTCTGGGCGGTGGCCGCCCTCTTCTTCGGCCTCGGTCTCTTTGGCGGCGTGTTCGTGCTGACGTGGCCGATCGGCCGCGAGGTGAACCCGCCCGAGCTGGCCGGCATCGCCGTCGCCGTCGTGAACCTCGGCGGCTTTCTCGGCGCCGCCCTGACCCAGGGCCCCCTCGGCGCCGTGCTCGACGCGCGCTGGGCGGGGGCGGTCACCGCCGGCGGCGCCCGCGCCTACCCGCTGGACGCCTACCGCGCCGCCTTCGCGATCTGCACCGCTCTCGTGCTGGGCGCGACGCTCCTGAGCCTCCTGCTGCGCGAGACGCGAGGCCGCAACGTGTGGCAGGAGCTGGCGCCGGGCACCCCAGGTCGTACTTGATCCGGACCGCGGATCAGTGGCACCCTGACAACGCACCCTTCAATGCGGCTTGCCTCGAAGATCTTTCTGACGTCGTCTCTCGTGATCCTGGTGCTCGCCGGGGTCGGGGCACTCAGTCTGGGCGCCGTCGGCCGGCTCGTGTCGGTCAATCGCGAGATCACCACGCAGACCGTGCCCGCGCTGCGCGTGGCGGCCGGCCTCCGCGACCAGATGTTGTCGCTGGCGCGGCTCGAGGCGCGCTTCACCGTGCTGCGGGACGCGCGGTACGCGGCGGCGTGGCGCGAGCGCGCGGCGAGCGTGGAGGGCGACTTCGACCGGCTGCGCGCCCTCGTCCGCACCCCGCGCGAGCAGGCGCTGCTGGCCGAGGCGGCGGCGGCGTTCGACGCCTACCGCGGCGAGGTGACCTCCGAGCAGCAGCCGCCGCCGGCGCGCGAGCGCGCGCTGCAGGATCCGCGCAGCCGCGTCCTCGGCGAGCGCGTGGAAGAGACGCTCGAGCGGCTGATGGACGCGACGTACGCGCGCGTGGTCTCCGCCCAGGCGGAGGCGGCGCGCCTGGAGGCGCGGACGTGGACGGGCGTGCTCCTCGCCCTCGGCGCGGCCGTGGCGCTGGCGCTCGTCGGCACCGCCGTGCTGGCGTACCGCATCACACGCTCCCTGCGTCAGCTGTCGGCGGCGACGACGGCGGTGGCCGCCGGCTCCTACCGCGAGCCGATCCCGGACGCGGCGCGCGACGAGATCGGCGCCCTCGCCCGCTCGTTCAACGCCATGGCCGCGCAGCTGCGACGCATCGACGAGACCAAGGAGGAGTTCTACGCCACTCTCTCGCACGAGCTGCGCTCGCCGCTGACCTCGGTGCGCGAGGCCGCGCACCTGCTGCGTGACGGCGTGCCCGGCTCGCTCAATCCCAAGCAGGCGCGTCTGGTGACGCTGATCGGCCACTCCACCGACCGCCTGCTGCGGCTCGTCAACCAGATGCTCGAGCTGTCACGGCTGCGCGCGGGCGTGCTGCCGCTGACGCGCGAGCGCGTGGACCTGGCCCGCGTGGTCGGACGCGCGGTCGAGGAGCTGCGGCCGCAGGCGGAGGAGGGCGGGCTCACGCTCACGCGGGAGCGCGTGGGCGAGCGCTTCGACGTCCGCGGCGACGAGGATCGGCTCGTGCAGGTGGTCGTCAACCTCGTGGCCAACGCCGTCCGCTTCACGCTGCGGGGCGGCCGCGTCACCGTGCGGCTCGTCGACGCGGGGCCGGAGATCGAGGTCCAGGTGGAGGACACCGGCGTCGGCATCCCGGCCGCGGCCTTGCCGCGCATCTTCGACTCGTGGCGCCAGGCGCACAGCGATCGGGGCGGCACCGGCCTCGGCCTCGCCGTCGTGCGCGGCGTGGTGCTGGCGCACGGGGGCCGCGTGACCGTGGAGTCGCAGGAGGGCAAGGGGAGCCGGTTCACGGTCCTCCTGCCGCACGAGCCGTGAGGGCGCTCGCTCACGCGCTGGTCGTCGTGCTGCTCGCGGCCGCGCTCGGCGGCTGCGCCACGTGGTCGTGGTGGCCGTTCCGTCCTGCCGCCATGCTGCTCATACGCGCGGACCGCGCGGCCGACGAGCTGCGGTTCCGCCAGGCGCTCGCGCTCTACGACGAGTTCCTCGCGCGCTATCCCGACGACGCCGAGGCGGCGCGCGTGCTCGAGAGCCGCGACACCGTGGCCGCCATCGTGACCACCCGCGAGGAGCTGATCCGCCTGCGCAGCCAGCTACGTGCGCGCGAGTCGGAGGTGACGAAGCTGCGCGAGGAGGTGGCCCGCCTGCGCCAGGAGGTGTCGTCGCGCCAGGCCGAGACGGACAAGCTGCGCGCCGACCTCGAACGCCTCAAGCAGATGGACCTGCGCCTGGAGCGTGTCCGATGAGATTGACCCCGCCTGTCGCGCCCACGGAGCCACGCCGCATCTCCACGGTTGTCGGGCGTGCGGAGCCATCTACCATCTCGAACAGGCCACCCACGGTCTTACCCGAACTCGCGGTCCCCGCTACAACAAACGAGACAGTCCAATGACGCGCCGGGTTCTGGTCGTCGACGATGACGCCGCGATCCTCGAGGTGCTCGAGATGCGGCTGACGGCCATGGGCTTCAACGTCATGGCCACCCGAGACGCGCACGCGGCGCTGGCCGCGCTGGAGGGCGCGCGCTTCGACCTGGCGCTGCTCGACCTCCGGATGGAGCCGATGGACGGCATCCGCCTGATGGAGGGCCTGCACGAGCGCCAGCCGCGGCTGCCCATCCTCATCATGACCGCGCACGGGACGATCGAGACGGCGGTGGACGCCGTGCAGCGCGGCGCGTTCGACTACCTCACCAAGCCCTTCGTCCGCGACGAGCTGCGCGCCAAGATCGGACGCGCGCTCACCACGCGGCGCTGGGCCCGCGACCGCGAGCGGCTCCTGGCCGTCGGCCAGACGCTGGCCTCGTCCGGCGTGATGGACCGCGTGCTCGACGCGGTGGCGCAGGCGACGGTGGAGACGACGGAGGCGGAGCGCTGCGTCGTCTTCCAGCTCCAGCAGGGACGGCTCCTGCCCATGGCCAGCGCGGGCTCGCCGCCGCCCTCGTGGCCGGCGCTGGAGAAGGCGGCCCGCGAGGCGATGGAGAAGGGCGTGCCCACGACGTTTCCCGGCGTCGAGACCGGCGCGATCGTGGCCGCGCCGCTGCTCGTGCAGCGCGGGCCCGCGGGCGCCCTCGTCATCGAAACGCCCGCGCGCGTGGAACCGACCGAGGACGACCTCGAGCTGCTGGCCCTCTTCTCCTCGCAGGCGGCGGTGGCCATCCGCAACACCCACGAGCTGGAGCGGCTGCGCAGCGGCGCGCTGGCGGCGCTGGGACGCATGGCCACCCAGGTGGCGCACGAGCTGAAGAATCCGCTGGCCGGCCTGCGCCTCTACGCGCGGCACCTCGAGCAGCGCCTGACCAAGACCGGCGACGGCGAGGGCGCGGAGCTCGCGCACAAGATCTCGGTCACCGTCGATCACCTCGCGGCCGTCGTCTCCGAGATCACGGCGTTCGGCCGCCCGCCGGAGCTGCACCGCGCGCCGGTGGCGCTGAACGCGCTGCTCGACGAGTGCGTGTCGTTCGCCCAGGCCCGCATCACGACCGAGGGCATCGAGATCTTCCGCATCTACGATCCGACGGCCCCGTCGCAGGCGATGCTCGACGCGCGCGAGCTGCGCAAGGCGTTCCTCAACCTGGTCCTCAACGGGCTGGAGTCGCTGGCGCCGGGCGGGCGGCTCACCGTGACCACGGCGTGGGCGGCCGATGCGAAGACGCTGACGGTGACCATCGAGGACACGGGCGGCGGCATGTCGGACGAGACGCTGTCGCGCATCTTCGACCTCTTCTTCACCACCAAGCCGCAGGGCACCGGGCTCGGCATGGCCATCGCGCGCTCGGTGATCGACCTGCACGGCGGCGAGCTGGCCGTGCACAGCGTCCTGGGGCAGGGCACGCGCGTCAGCGCGCGGCTCCCGTTCGAGGCCGCGCCGGGCCAGGCGGAGGACAAGGCCACGTGAGCCGGCAGACCGTGCTGGTGGTGGACGACGAGTTGTCGATCGCGGACGGCCTCCGCCTCACGCTGGAGTCCGAGGGCATGAGCGTGCGTCTGGCCGGCAGCGTGCGCACCGCGCTGGCGGCGGTGGCGCAGACGGACGTGCAGGCGGCCATCGTGGACCTGATGCTCCCCGACGGCGACGGCCTTGCGCTCACGCGCGAGCTGAAGGCGCGCGACGCGGCGATGGAGGTCATCGTCATCACCGCCTACGGCTCCGTGCGCAAGGCGATGGAGGCGACCAAGGGCGCCGGGGCCTTCTACGTGCTCGAGAAGCCGTTCGATCCCGACGAGGTGGTGGGACTCGTCAAGAACGCGCTCGAGCACCGCAAGCTCGTCGTCGAGAACACGGAGCTGCGGCGGCGGCTCGCCGACCAGTCGGCCGACAGCGAGATCCTCGGCTCCGCCCCCGGCATCCAGCGCGTGCTGGAGACGATCGCTTCCGTGGCCGACGCCGACGCCAACGTGCTGATCCTCGGCGAGAGCGGCACCGGCAAGGAGCTGATCGCCAACGCCCTGCACGAGCGCTCGAGCCGCCGCGAGGGGCCGTTCGTCAAGATCAACTGCGCGGCGCTGCCCAAGGATCTCATCGAGTCGGAGCTCTTCGGCCACACCAAGGGCTCGTTCACGGGCGCGACGATGGAGAAGGTGGGGCTGCTCGAGGAGGCGCACAAGGGCTCGCTCCTGCTCGACGAGATCACCGAGATGCCGCCCGACCTCCAGGCCAAGCTGCTGCGCGTGCTCGAGGAGCGCGTGGTGCGGCGCATCGGCGGCGCCAAGTCCATCCCCGTGGACTTCCGCCTGCTCTCGTCGACGAACCGCAATGCCGAACAGGCGGTGAAGGACGGCGGGCTCCGCCAGGACCTCTACTTCCGCATCAACACCGTCACCATCGCGGTGCCCCCGCTGCGCGAGCGCCGCGAGGACGTGCCCATCCTCGTGCGCGCGTTCCTCGACCGGTACCGCGCCAAGCACCAGCGCGGCGCCGACGCCATCGAGCCGGAGGCGTACCGGCGCCTGCTCTCCTACTCGTGGCCGGGCAACGTCCGCGAGCTGCAGCACGCGCTCGAGCGCGCGGTGCTGGTCGCGCGGGGCAAGGAGATCACGCTGGCCGACCTGCCCGAGGCGCTCCAGCACGCGACGGGCGAGGGTGGCGGCGGCGCCATCGCGCCGTCGGAGGTGCCGGCGGGCTCGCTGGAGGAGATCGAGCGCGCCTCGATCCTCAAGGCGCTCGAGTCCACGCGCTGGAACAAGCAGGCCGCGGCCGCGCTCCTGGGCTTGCGCCGTCCCACGCTCTATTCGAAGATGCGCAAGCACAACATCCCGCAGCGCCGCCCGTAGCCTTCCGAGCCGTCCCGTCGCCCGAAGGCTGAGCAGGGGCCCGGTCACTGCCCGAGATTTGGGCAGCCGGGGGCCCGGCGGGTTTCGCCCAATCGTCTGAAATCGCACGCTTGAGGCCGTACAGGCGCGGCACGTCCGTTGCTGTTACGTCCGCGATCGGGAGGATCGTGATGAAGAAGATCGAGGCGATCATCAAGCCGTTCAAGCTGGACGACGTCAAGGAGGCGCTCACCGGCATCGGCGTGATCGGCATGACCGTGTCGGAGGTGCGCGGCTTCGGCCGGCAGAAGGGACACACGGAGCTGTACCGCGGCGGCGAGTACACGGTCGACTTCCTCCCGAAGATCAAGATCGAGGTCGTCGTGCCCGACCAGTTCGTGGACAAGGTGGCCGAGGTCGTGGCGGCCGCGGCCAAGACCGGCAACATCGGCGACGGCAAGATCTTCGTGACGCCCGTGGAGACGGCCATCCGCATCCGCACGGGCGAGCGTGACCAATCGGCGCTGTGACAAAGGAGACCAGCGTGAAGCGACTGACACTCGCCCTGCTCACCCTGCTCGTGCTCGGCGTCACCGCGAGCGCGGTCCTGGCGCAGCAGCCCGCGGCGCCGCCAGGCGCCGCCGCCCCCGCGGCCCCGGCGTCGCCGGCCCCGCCCGCGTCGAAAATCGACAGGGGCGACACGGCGTGGATGCTGAGCGCCACCGCGCTCGTGCTCCTCATGACGGCGCCCGGGCTCGCGCTCTTCTACGGCGGCATGGTGCGGCAGAAGAACGCCCTCGCCACGCTCATGCAGTCTTTCATCATCATGGCGATCATCTCGATCCAGTGGGTGCTGTGGGGCTACAGCCTCGCCTTCGGCCCCGACAAGGGCGGCATCATCGGGGGGCTGGAGTGGATCGGCCTGCGCGGCGTCGGCGCCGAGCCCTTCGACGCGTACAGCAAGACGATCCCGCACACCGTGTTCATGCTCTTCCAGCTCATGTTCGCGATCATCACGCCGGCGCTGATCACGGGCGCCTTCGCCGAGCGCAAGAAGTTCTCGGCCTTCCTGCTCTTCACGGTGCTGTGGGCGACCTTCGTGTACGACCCCCTCGCGCACTGGGTGTGGGGCGACGGCGGCTGGCTCAAGAGGCTGGGCGCGCTCGACTTCGCCGGCGGCACCGTCGTGCACATCTCGTCGGGCATGTCCGCGCTCGTGTGCGCGCTCGTGCTCGGCCGGCGGCGTGGCTACGGCCACCAGCCGATGCAGCCACACAACCTGCCCATGACGGTGATGGGCGCCGGGCTGCTGTGGTTCGGCTGGTTCGGCTTCAACGCGGGCAGCGCGCTCGAGGCCAACGGCCTCGCGGCCAGCGCGTTTCTCGCCACCAACACCGGCGCGTCGGCGGCGGCGCTCGGCTGGATGTTCACGGAGTGGGCGACGCGCGGCAAGCCGACGGTGCTCGGCGCCGCCTCCGGCGCGGTGGCCGGGCTCGTGGCCATCACGCCGGCCTCCGGCTACGTCGGCCCGCTGTCGGCAATGGTCATCGGCGCCGTGGCGGGCGCGCTCTGCTACACCGCGTGCAACCTCAAGTCGCGGTTCGGCTACGACGACTCGCTCGACGTGGTCGGCGTGCACGGCGTGGGCGGCACGTGGGGCGCGCTCGCCACGGGCCTGTTCGCCTCCAAGGCCATCAACGAGGGTGGCGCCGACGGCCTCTTCTTCGGCAACCCCGGCCAGCTCTGGACGCAGCTGGTGGCGGTGGTCGCCACCATCGTGCTGGCCGTGGTGCTCACGTGGGTGATCCTCAAGGTCGTAGACGCCATCGTGGGCCTGCGCGTGAGCGACGAGGACGAGGTGGCCGGGCTCGACCTCTCGCAGCACTCGGAGACGGCGTACGCCCTCGGCGGCGGGCAGTACGGGGAGTTCTCGTCGGCCACGGGACCCTTCGCGGACGCGATGCGCGCGGCGGAGGCGAAGCCGCGGCCGGTCCACTGAGAGTGGACGGTGGCTTGATTTCGCTCCGTCAATTGCCCTAAGGTATGCGGGCCGGCGGCGCCGAAGGGCGCCGTCGGTCCGACGTTTTCAGACACCACTCTACGGAGAGGGAGAAGGAGCACACCGAATGACCCCCAAGGACGTCCTCAAGCTGGCCAAGGAGAAAGGCGCCAAGATCGTCGATCTCCGCTTCATCGACCTGCCCGGCCTCTGGCAGCACTTCTCGATCCCGATGTCCGAGCTGAAGGAGGACATCTTCGAGGAAGGCCTCGGCTTCGACGGCTCGTCGATCCGCGGCTTCCAGACGATCGACGAGTCCGACATGCTCCTGATCCCCGATCCGTCGACGGCGCAGATGGATCCGTTCACGGCCGTCCCGACTCTCGACCTGATCTGCAACGTCAAGGACCCGGTGACGGGCAAGCCGTACACGCGCGATCCGCGCTACATCGCCCAGAAGGCCGAGGCGTACCTGAAGAAGACCGGGGTGGGCGATACCATCTACATCGGGCCCGAGCTCGAGTTCTTCTTCTTCGACTCGATCCGCTTCGACCAGAACTACAACAGCGGCTACTACTTCATCGACTCCGAGGCGGGCTTCTGGAACTCGGGGCAGGAAGGCTCGGCCGAGCGGCCGAACCTCGGCTACAAGCCGCGCTACAAGCAGGGCTACTTCCCAGTCCCGCCCATGGACAAGTTCCAGGACATCCGGTCGGACATGGTGCTGGCGCTCGAGTCGGTCGGCGTGCGCGTCGAGGTGCACCACCACGAGGTGGCGACGGGCGGGCAGACCGAAGTCGACATGCGCTTCGACACGCTGACGAAGATGGCCGACAAGGTCATGTGGTACAAGTACTGCGCGAAGAACACCGCGCGAAAGTGGGGCAAGACGGCCACCTTCATGCCCAAGCCGCTGTTCCAGGACAACGGCTCCGGCATGCACACCCACCAGTCGATCTGGAAGAACGGCAAGAACCTCTTCTACGAGCGCGGCGGCTACGCCGACATCTCGAAGAACTGCCTCTACTACATCGGCGGCATCCTCAAGCACGCCCCGGCGCTGCTCGCGCTGATCGCGCCGTCGACCAACTCATACAAGCGCCTCGTGCCGGGCTACGAGGCGCCGATCAACCTCGTCTACAGCCAGCGCAACCGCTCGGCGTGCGTGCGCATCCCGGTGTACTCGAAGACAGAGGGGTCCAAGCGAATCGAGTTCCGGACGCCCGACAACACGTGCAACCCCTATCTGTCGTTCGCGGCGTGCATGATGGCGGGTCTGGACGGAATCGCGAACAAGATCGACCCGGGCAAGCCGGTGGACAAGGACCTCTACGAGCTGCCGCCGGCCGAGGCGAAGAAGATCAAGCAGCTGCCGGGCGACCTGTCGATCGTCCTCGACAACCTCGAGGAGAGCCACGACTGGCTGCTCAAGGGCGACGTCTTCACGCCCGACGTGATCGAGACGTGGCTCGACTACAAGCGGAAGAACGAGGTCGACCCGGTGCGGCTGCGTCCGCACCCGTGGGAGTTCGCGCTCTACTTCGATATTTGACCGCATGGGGGGCCCAGAAATGGCCCCCCAAACCCCCCAACGTTCGGAGCGCCCGGGGTGAACCCGGGCGCTCCTCTGACCCCCTGGCGTCCCGCGAGGCGCTACTTCACGATTTCCAGGAGCTCGACCTCGAAGACGAGCGTGGCGCCGGGCTTGATCTTGGGCGGCGCGCCGCGGTCACCGTAGGCGGTGTCGGCGGGACAGACGAGCCGGCTCTTGCCACCGACCTTCATCTGCTGCACGCCCTCGGTCCAGCACTTGATCACGCCGCTCAGCGGAAACGTGATGGGCTCGCCGCGCTGGACCGAGCTGTCGAACACCGTTCCGTCGGTCAGCGTGCCGTGGTAGTGCACCTTCACCTTGTCGGTCGCGGTGGGACTCGCGCCCGTGCCCGGCTTGAGCGTGGTGACGACCGCGCCCGAGGGCGTCTTCACCGCGCCCTTCTCGGCGGCTGCCTTGTCGGCGAAGGCCTGGCCCGCCTTGCGCTCCGGCACGGCCGCCGCGGTGACGCGCGCCCTCTGGAACTCCTGGATCTTCGGACCGTAGGCCTGGAGATCGACCTTCTTCTCCTTGTTCGCGACGCCGTCCGTGAGACCGGCCTTCACGATCTCGAGATCGGCCGGGCTCAGCGCGAACGACGACAGGTTTTGCGCGACGAGGAGCCCGAGCGCGTAGAGCGTCTTCTGCTCTTCGGTCTTCAGCTCGGGTTGGGCCGCCAGGGCGCCGGGGGCGCCGGTGACGAGCAGCAGGGCGAGAACGAGCGACGATATTCGCATCGAGGGTCCTCTCTTCCGGTGGTTTCGATCACGATACGCCCGATGCGCCGTCGGCGTCCCCTCCTGCCTCTGCCTGGGAAATGAGCAGGCGGGCGCGAGATGCCGGGGGGTTGGGCAGAGCACGCGGGACGCGCCGCGCCTAAGCGATTGATTTGACGTGCGGGAGGTCTGGCACCGGGCTTGCCGTAGAGGCCTCACGATGAGCGCCGACAAGTCTGTCCAGTCCCGTCCGCGATGGCGTGTCGCCATCGTCGACGATCACGAGCGGTCGCGGTCGGCGCTTCGCGCGGCGATCTGGGCGGCCGGCGGAGAAGTGGTGGGCGAGTCGGTGCGCTGCGCCGACGCGCTGGCGGTCGTTCGGCGCGCCGCGCCCGACGTCGCCATCTGTGCCGCGGGGCTGCCCGACGGCGACGGCGTGCAGACGGCGGCGCAGCTCACGGCCGGCGACTGCCCGGTCGTGCTCTTCACCAGCCACACCGACGAGGCGCTGGTGGAGCGCGCGCGGGCGGCCGGCATCATGGCCTACCTGCTCAAGCCGCTGCGTCCCGCGGAGCTGGCGCCCGCGCTCGATCTCGCCATCGCGCGCTTCGGCGAGACTCGCCAGCTCAAACAGACGCTCGAGGACCGCAAGGTGATCGAGCGCGCCAAGGGTACGCTGATGGCGCGCTTCGGCCTCACCGAGGACGAGGCCTTCAAGCGGCTGCGGCGGGCGGCGATGGACAGCCGCAAGCCGATGGTCGAGGTCGCGCGCGCGTTGCTCGTCTCGGAGTCCGTCATCCCGTGATCCCTCACCGGACAACGGCGTCCACGATCCGGGCGGCAGGGGCGCCGCCCACATCACCCGAACCCTCAAGAGGAGACGCTATGTCCACGTACTCACGGAGAGACTTCCTCAAGACCGGCCTGGCCGCGGCCGGCGCCGGGGTCGCCGTCGCCCACGGCTTCCCGTCCATCATCGGCGCCCAGGGCAAGGACCCGGTCAAGATCGGCGTCCTGCACTCGCTGTCGGGCACGATGGCCATCAGCGAAGTGTCGCTGCGCGACGTCGTGCTGATGGCCGTCGACGAGATCAACGCCAAGGGCGGGGTGATGGGCCGCCCCATCCAGCCCGTGGTCGTCGACCCCGCGTCGAACTGGGACCTGTTCGCGGAGAAGGCCAAGCAGCTCCTGCTCCAGGACAAGGTCGCCGTCGTGTTCGGCTGCTGGACGTCGGTCAGCCGCAAGTCGGTGCTGCCGGTCTTCGAGAACAACAACGGGCTGCTGTTCTACCCGGTGCAATACGAAGGAGAGGAGTGCAGCAAGAACGTCTTCTACACGGGCGCCACGCCGAACCAGCAGCTCATCCCGGGCGCCGAGTATCTGATGTCGAAGGAGGGCGGAGCGTACAAGAAGTTCTACCTGCTGGGCACGGACTACGTCTTCCCGCGCACCGCCAACAAGATCCTCCGCGCGTTCCTGCTCGCCAAGGGCGTGCCGGCCGCGAACATCGAGGAGGAGTACACGCCGTTCAGCCATCAGGACTACCAGACGATCGTCGGCAAGATCAAGCGCTTCTCCTCGGGCGGCGGCGCGTGCGTGCTGTCGACGATCAACGGCGACAGCAACGTGCCCTTCTACAAGGAGTTCGCCAACCAGGGTCTGCGAAGCGAGAACGCGCCGATCATGGCGTACAGCGTGGCCGAGGACGAGCTGCGCGGCATGGATACCTCCGCGCTGGTCGGCCACCTCGCGGCGTGGAACTACTTCCAGTCCATCGAGAACGCGAACAACAAGAAGTTCGTGAACGCGTTCAAGGAGTACGCGCAGAAGAAGGGCCTGCCCGGCGGCGCCAAGCGCGTGACGGACGACCCGATGGAGGCGGGCTACTTCGGCGTCTACATCTGGAAGCAGGCCGTCGAGAAGGCCAAGACGTTCGACGTCGATCCGGTCCGCAAGGCCGTCTACGGCCAGACGTTCGCGGCGCCGAGCGGCACCATCAAGATGCACGAGCACAACCACCACACCTACCGCCCCGTGCTCATCGGCGAGATCCTCAAGGACGGCCAGTTCAAGATCATCTCGCGCACCAAGGGGCTGGTCGAGCCGGAGCCGTGGTCGAAGTACACGAGCCCGGACAAGGGCTGCGACTGGGTCAAGCACCAGGGTACCTACCAGAAGAAGGCCTGATGAAGCGTCTGCTGCTGCTGTTGCTCGTGGCGTGGCTCGCCGGACCCCCGGCGAGCCACGCGCAGTCTCCGGAAGCGCTCAAGGCCCTCACCGGCCTCGCGGTGGACGATGGCGACAAGCGCGAGGCGGCGGTGAACGCGCTCGGCACCAGCCGGGATCCGAAATGGCTCGCGTTCCTCGGCGCGCTCCGCGATGGCAACGTCTACGCGCGGACCCAGGGCAAGACGGTGGAGGTGGTGATCGGCGGCGCCAAGTCCACCCGGGGCGACGCGGAGCTGATCGAGATCGCGTCGGCCTACGACCGCAAGCCGCTCGGCATCGTCCCCGTGTCGAGCCTCACCGAGATCGCCGCCGACCGGCGGCTGCGCATCGCCATCAAGCCGTTCCTCGACGCCGATGAGACGCGCGCGCAGCTCGCCAGCCCCGACGCGGAGACGCGCCGGGGCGCCGCCGTGAAGCTCGGCCACCAGGCCGACGCGGGCGCGGCAGCGGTCGTCGAGGCCGCCATCGCCAGGGAGCCGGTCGAGCGCGTGCGCCACGCGCTGCGGGAAGCGCTCGCCCTCATCCGCCTCGCGCACGGCGAGGCGGCGGTCCGCATCCTCGCCGCGCAGTCGCTGGGCACCCTGCACTCGTTCGACGCCATGCCCGCGCTCCAGACGCTGGCCGCGGACGCGGGCGCCTCGCCCGCGGAGCGCGACGCGGCGAGGCAGGCCATCCGGCAGATCGAGCGCTGGAGCCTGCTCGTGCGCACCGTGGAGACGGTGTTCCAGGGCGCGTCACTCGCCTCCATCCTGCTCCTGATGGCGCTCGGGCTGGCCATCGTGTTCGGCCTGATGGGCGTCATCAACATGGCGCACGGCGAGCTGATGGCCCTCGGCGCCTACAGCACGTTCGTCGTGCAGAACGTGTTTCGGGCGCGATGGCCCGAGTGGTTCGACGCGTACTTCGTGGTGGCGCTGCCCGTGTCGTTCGTCGTGGCCGCGCTCGTCGGCGTCGTCCTCGAGCGCGGCGTGATCCGCCGCCTCTACGGCCGCCCGCTGGAGACGCTGCTGCTCACGTGGGGCGCCTCGCTCATCATCCAGCAGGGGCTGCGCCTGTGGTTCGGCGCCGCCAACGTGGACGTCTCGTCGCCGAGCTGGCTCTCCGGAGGCTTCGCCCTCATGACCGGGCTCACGCTGCCCTTCAACCGGCTCTTCATCATCGCGCTGGCGGCGGTGAGCGTGGCCGGCATGTACTGGCTGCTCTTCCGCACCGACCGCGGGCTCGCCATCCGCGCGGTGACCCAGAACCGCGGGATGTCGTCGTGCCTCGGCGTGCGCGCGGGCGTCGTGGACGCGGTGACCTTCGGGCTCGGCGCCGGCCTCGCCGGCCTCGCGGGCGCCGCCCTCACCCAGGTCGGCAACGTGGGGCCGTCGCTCGGCCAGAACTACATCGTGGACTCCTTCATGGTGGTGGTGACGGGCGGCGTCGGGAAGCTCGCGGGGACCATCCTGGCCGCGGCGGGCATCGGCGGACTGAACAAGGGGATCGAGCCCGCGCTCGGCGCCGTGTTCGCCAAGGTGGCCATCCTGGTCGCGGTCATGATCTTCCTGCAGCGCCGGCCGGCCGGACTCTTCGCCACGCGGGGACGCAGTGCCGAGGCGTGAGGCGGCCGCCATCGCCGTCGCCACGTTGCTGCTCGTGGTGGTGCTGCCGGCCTGCAACGCGCTGCCCGCGAGCTCGCCGCTGCATCTCTCGGACTTCCGGCTGAACCTCTTCGGCAAGTTCCTCGCGTACGCCATCCTCGCGCTGGGCCTCGATCTGCTGTGGGGCTACGCCGGCGTGCTCAGCCTCGGCCACGGCGTGTTCTTCGGCCTCGGCGCCTATGCGATGGGCATGCACCTGATGCTGGAGATCGGCTCCAAGAGCGTGTACCAGAGCGCGCTGCCGGACTTCATGGTCTGGAACCAGGTGAAGGAGCTGCCGCTGTTCTGGAAGCCGTTCTACTCCGGCGCGTTCACGCTGGCGGCGGTGGTGCTGGTCCCGGGGCTGTTCGCGCTCGCCTTCGGGTTCCTCGCCTTCCGCAGCCGCATCCGCGGCGTGTATTTCTCGATCATCACGCAGGCGCTCGCGCTCTCGGCGTGGCTGGTGTTCAACCGCAACGAGATGCGGCTGGGCGGCACCAACGGCCTCGCGGACTTCAAGACGATCTTCGGCTTTCCACTGAACCAGCCGTCCACGCAGCGCGGCCTCTACGTGGTCACGGCGGTGACGCTCGTGGTGGCGTACCTGGCCTGTCGCCGGATCACCGGCAGCCGGGCGGGCAAGGTGCTCGTGGCCATCCGCGACAGCGAGACGCGCGTGCTCTTCTCCGGCTACTCGCCGGCGCGCTACAAGCTCTTCGTGTTCGTCGTCTCCGCGGTGCTGGCGGGGATCGCGGGCGCCCTCTACGCGCCGCAGGTGGGCATCGTCACGCCCGCCAAGATCGGTGTGCTGCCGTCGATCGAGATGGTGGTGTGGGTGGCCGCGGGCGGCCGCGGCACGCTGGTGGGCGCGGTGGGGGGCGCCTTCGGCGTGAACTGGATGCAGTCGTGGCTCACCACGAGCTACCCCGACGTCTGGCTCCTGTTCCTCGGCGGGCTCTTCATGGGCGTCGTGCTCTTCTTCCCGGACGGCGTCGCGGGGGCGATCGCGCGCGCCGCGACGCGCGTGTCGTCGCTGCTGCGACGCAGCCGGGAACTGTCCGGCACGGGCCACCCACGCCCCGAGCCGGCCTCGCGGTCGCCGCTCCCATGACCAGCACCGGCTCCATCATCTATCTCGAGGACGTCACCGTCTCCTACGACGGCTTCAAGGCGCTGTCGCGCCTGAACTTCTACATGGACCGCCGCGAGCTGCGCGTGGTCATCGGCCCGAACGGCGCGGGCAAGACGACACTGCTCGACGTGATCTCCGGGCGCGCGAAGCCCGAGCACGGCCGCGTGATCTTCGGCGACCACACCGATCTCATCCCCCTCGCCGAGAACGACGTCGTCGGGCTCGGCATCGGCCGCAAGTTCCAGACGCCGTCGGTCTTCGTCAACCTCAGCGTGTGGGACAACGTCGAGCTCTCGCTCAAGCGCGCCAGCAAGGGCGTCTTCGCCGCCCTGCTGGAGCGCGACGCCGCGGGCGAGCGCGAGCGGATCGCGGCCACCCTGAGCACGGTGGGGCTCGGGGGCAAGGCGTCGCTGCCGGCCGGTGTGCTGTCGCACGGCGAGAAGCAGTGGCTCGAGATCGGCATGGTGATGGCGCAGGATCCCGAGCTCCTGCTCGTGGACGAGCCGGTGGCGGGCATGACCGACGAGGAGACGGCGCGCACGGGCGAGCTGCTGGAGTCGATCGCCGTCGACCGCTCCGTGCTCGTCATCGAGCACGACATGGAGTTCGTGCGACAGATCGCGCGCAAGGTCACCGTGCTGCACCAGGGCACGGTGCTGTGCGAAGGCCCGGTGGAGCAGGTGCAGTCGGATCCGCGCGTGCTCGAGGTCTACCTCGGGCGCCGCCGCGAGACGGCCGATGCTCACGGTTGAGCGGCTCGACGTCGCCTACGGCGGCTCGCAGGTGCTCTGGGGCGTCGACCTGTCGGTCGCCCAGGGCCAGGTCCTCTGCCTGATGGGCCGCAACGGCGTGGGCAAGACCACGCTGCTCAAGACGGTCATGGGTCTGCTGCCGGCCCGCGGCGGGCGCGTGAGCTTCGACGGGGCGGACATCACCCGTTGGTCGTCCGACCGCCGCGCGCGCGCGGGCATCGGCTACGTGCCGCAGGGCCGCGAGATCTTCCCGCACCTCACGGTCGAGGAGAATCTGAGGGTGGCCCAGCTGGGCTGCGGGCGGACCGACCGCATGGACGACGTGCTCGACCTCTTTCCCGCGCTGCGGCGCTTCCTCGGGCGCAAGGGCGGCGTGCTGTCGGGCGGCGAGCAGCAGATGCTGGCCATCGGGCGCGCGCTGCTCACGCGTCCCAGGCTCCTCATGCTCGACGAGCCGACGGAGGGGATCCAGCCCTCCCTCATCCTCGAGATCGAGGAGGCGATCCGCCGCATCAAGAAGGAGATGGGGCTGGCCGTGCTGCTCGTCGAGCAATACCTCGACTTCGCCGAGCGGCTGGCCGACGCGTATGTGATCATGGCGAAGGGCGCGGTGGTGGCGGCCGGCGCCACCCGGGATCTGCACGCCGACCAAGTGAAGCAGCACCTCACCGTCTGAGGCTCGGAGGTCCAACGATGCACCTCACGCCCAGAGAGCAGGAAAAGCTGCTCATCTTCACCGCGGCCGAGCTGGCGCGCCGGCGCAAGGGGCGCGGTCTCAAGCTCAACCATCCCGAGGCGCTCGCCATCATCACCGCGGACATCCTCGAGGGCATTCGCGACGGGCGCAGCGTGTCCGAGCTCATGGAGGCGGGGTTGTCGATTCTCCGTCGCGACGAGGTGATGGAGGGCGTGCCCGAGATGATCGACGAGGTGCAGGTCGAAGGCACCTTCCCCGACGGCACGAAGCTCGTCACGATCCACCACCCGATCCGCTGATCATGGCCGTGCGAGCCGCGGAGGGACCGGAGTGAGTCTCGAGGTGTGGGCGCTGTTCGTGCTCACGGAGAGCCTGCTGTGCCTGACGCCGGGGCCGGCCGTCCTCTTCGTGGTCGCGCAGGCGCTGACGCGCGGCGCCGCCGCGTCGGGGTGGGCGACGCTCGGCATCCTCGCCGGCAACGCCCTCTATTTCGCGCTCTCGGCCACGGGCCTCGGCGCCGTGCTGCTCGCGTCGTACGAGCTCTTCTCGCTCGTCCGCTGGCTGGGCGCCGCCTATCTGATCTGGCTCGGCGTGCGCGCGCTCGCGGGGCGCCGGGCCGCGCGCTCGCTCGCGCCCGGACCGACGGGCGCCGCGGGCCGGCGCCGGACGTTCGTGAACGGGTTCGTGCTGCAGACCGCGAATCCCAAGGCGCTGCTGTTCTTCGTGGCCCTGCTGCCGCAGTTCATCGAGCCTACCGGCCACGTGGCCGTCCAGGTGCTCGTGCTGGCCGTGACCAGCGTGGCGATCGAGCTCGTCGTGCTGCTCGCCTACGGCGCGGCCGCCGGCCGGCTCCACGCGCTCGCCGTGAACCCTCGCTTCGCGCGTCTGGCCGACGGGGTCGCCGGCGCGATGCTGGTGACCGCCGGCGTCGGCGTCGCCGCCGTTCGGCGCAGCTGAGTCGGGACGGATGCCGAGCCCAAGGAGGCCGCAGTGATTCCAGGCGAGTACCTGCTCGACAGCGGCGACGTGGAGGCGAACGCGGGCCGGCGGACGCTCGAGCTCACCGTGGAGAACACCGGCGACCGGCCGATCCAGGTCGGCTCGCACTTCCACTTCTTCGAGGTGAATCGCGCGCTGCGGTTCGATCGGCCGCAGGCGTTCGGCATGCGGCTGAACGTCCCCGCGGGCACCGCGGTGCGCTTCGAGCCCGGCGACGCCAAGCGGGTGACGCTCGTCGAGCTGGCCGGCGCGCGCCAGGTCCACGGCCTGAACGGCCTCACCGCCGGCGCCGCGAAGGACGCGGCGCTCCGGAAGCTGGCCGAGTGGGAGCGCCGCGCATGAGCCTGCGCCTGACGCGCCGCCAGTACGCCGACCTCTACGGCCCGACGACGGGCGATCGGGTGCGGCTCGCCGACACCAACTTACTGATCCGCATCGAGCGCGACCTCACCGTGCCCGGCGAGGAGGCGAAATTCGGCGGCGGCAAGGTGATCCGCGACGGCATGGGGCAGTCGGCGCGCGCCACGCGCGGCGACGGCGTGCTGGACACGGTCGTCACCAACGCGATCGTCATCGACCACTGGGGGATCGTGAAGGCGGACATCGGCATTCGCGAGGGCCGCATCGTCGGCATCGGCAAGGCGGGCAACCCCGACATCATGGCCGGCGTCACCACGGGCATGGTCATCGGCGCCGGTACCGAGGTCATCGCGGGCGAGGGCAAGATCGTCACCCCCGGCGGGCTCGACACGCACATCCACTTCATCTGTCCGCAGATCGTCACCGAGGCGATCAGCGCCGGGCTGACGACGCTGCTGGGCGGCGGCACCGGGCCGGCGACGGGCACGGCGGCCACCACGTGCACGCCGGGCGAGTGGAACCTGCACCGCATGCTGGAGGCGATCGAAGAGTTTCCCGTCAACCTGGGCCTGCTCGGCAAGGGCAACGCGTCGGCGCCCGGGCCGCTGCGCGAGCAGATCGAGGCGGGCGCGGTCGGCCTCAAGCTGCACGAGGACTGGGGCACCACGCCGGCGGCGATCGACACCGCGCTCGCGGTGGCCGAGGAGCACGACGTGCAGGTGGCGATCCACACCGACACGCTGAACGAGGCGGGCTTCGTCGAGGACACCATCCGCGCGTTCAAGGGGCGGACGATCCACACCTATCACACGGAGGGCGCGGGGGGCGGCCACGCGCCGGACATCCTGCGCGTGTGCGGCGAGCCCAACTGCCTGCCGTCCTCGACCAACCCGACGATGCCGTTCACCGTCAATACGATGGACGAGCACCTCGACATGCTGATGGTGTGCCACCACCTCAACCCGTCGATCCCGGAGGATCTCGCGTTCGCCGAGTCGCGCATCCGCGCCGAGACGATCGCCGCCGAGGACGTGCTGCACGATCTCGGCGCCATCAGCATGATGTCCTCCGACTCGCAGGCGATGGGCCGCATCGGCGAGGTGATCGTCCGCACCTGGCAGACGGCGGACAAGATGAAGCTGCAGCGCGGCCCGCTGCCGGGGGAGAACGCCGGCGACGACAATCGCCGCGTGAAGCGCTACGTCGCCAAGTACACGATCAACCCGGCCATCGCCCACGGCCTCGCCGAGCACGTCGGATCGATCGAGGTGGGCAAGCTGGCGGATCTCGTCGTCTGGAAGCCTGCGTTCTTCGGCGTGAAGCCGGAGCTGGTGGTGAAGGGCGGGCTGATCGGCTGGGCGGCCATGGGCGATCCCAACGCGTCGATCCCGACGCCCCAGCCGGTCCTCTATCGCCCGATGTTCGGCGCCCTCGGTCGCGCGCGGGGCTCGACGAGCCTGACCTTCGTCTCGGCGGCCGCGCTGGCCGCCGGCGTCCCGGCGCGGCTCGGCCTCACGCGCCGCGCGGTGGCCGTGAAGCGTTGCCGCGGCCTCGGCAAGAAGGACATGATCCACAACGACACGCTGCCGCGGATCGAGGTGGACGCGGAGACGTACGTGGTGCGCGCCGACGGCGAGCGGCTGACGTGCGAGCCCGCGCGGGTGCTGCCCATGGCACAGCGGTACTTCCTCTTTTGAACGGGCGATGAAAACCGGCCATCTGCGTCGTTGCCTCCTCGCTTCTCCCTGCGGCGTACGCGGCGTACGCCTCGGTCGTCGCTCGTCGGCGCCTAGCATCTGGCCGGTTTTGATCGCCCTTCTCGATTCAACATTGTTCGCACGGTTGGGCGCTCGTTGACCGAGCCGGTCGTCGTGATCACGCGGCCGCACGTGCACGTGCACGACGCCGATCTCTCACGGCGCGAGCGGGACTCGCTCGTGCTCACGGCGGAGGAACGCCGCTGGGGCCGGCGCCGCGTGACCACGCAGGCCGGACGCACGCTCGCGCTCGCGCTGCCCACCGGCAGCATGCTCACGCCCGGCGACATCCTGCACGTGGCCATCGACTGGTACGTCGTGATCGAGGCGGCGCCGGAGGCGGTGCTGGCGGTGACGCCGCGCTCGCGCGACGAGGCGCTGCGCATCGCCTACGAGGTCGGCAACCGTCACTTCACGCTCGCGCTGGACGGCGAGCGCCTGCTCCTGCCGGACGACACCGCGATGGAGCAATTGCTCGGCCGCCTCGACGTGCCGTTCGAGCGCGTGCAGTCCATCTTCGTGCCGCTCGGCGCCGGCCACCGTCACGACCATGACCACTGACGCGCTGCTGGCGCTGCTCCAGCTGGGCGACGGGCTCTTCCCGGCGGGCGGCTTCGCCCATTCCTTCGGCCTGGAAACCTACGCTCAGGAGGGGCGCGTGAGGGACCGCGCGGGGCTGGAGGCCTTCGTGACCGCGCACCTGGAGGGCGCGGCGGGCCCGGGCGACGCCGTGGCCGTCGCCATCGCCACGCGGTTGGCGACGGCCGGCGACCTCGCCGCGTGGTGCGAGCTCGACGCGCGCGTGGACGCGATGAAGGCAGTGCCGGAATTCCGCGCGGCGAGCCGCCAGATGGGCCGGCAGACGGCGCGTGTCGCCGCCGCGCTCGGCGACGACGCGTTCTTGACGGGAGTCGCGCGCGCGATCGACGAGAGGCTCGCGCCCGGCCATCACGCCGCGGCGTTCGGCGCCGCCGCCGGGCGGTTCGGCGCCGGCGGCGAGACGGCGGCCGCTGCCTATCTCTACTCGACGGCGGCGCTGCTCGTCGGCGCCGGGTTGCGACTGCTCACGCTCGGCCAGCTCGACGGCCAGCGCGTGCTCGCGGGCGCGCGCCCGCGCATCGCGCGGCTCGCCGCGGAGGCCGCGCGCGCGACGGCCGAGGACATGTGGACGTTCACTCCCGCCCTCGAGCTCGCCGGCCTGCGCCACGCGAGGCTCGACCTGAGGTTGTTCCGGTCATGATCATCCCCCGTCCACTCAAGATCGGCATCGGCGGTCCCGTCGGCTCCGGCAAGACGGCGCTCACGGAGGCGCTGTGCCTTCGCCTGCGCGACGCGCTCGACATGGCGGTGATCACCAACGACATCTACACGAAGGAGGATGCCGAGTTCCTCGTGCGCCGCGGGGCGCTCGTGCCCGAGCGCGTCGTCGGCGTGGAGACGGGCGGCTGCCCGCACACGGCCATCCGCGAAGACGCCTCCGTGAACCTCGAGGCCGTGCACGGCTTGCTCGAGCGCTTTCCCGGATTGGATCTGCTCCTCATCGAGAGCGGCGGCGATAATCTGGCCGCGACGTTCAGCCCGGAGCTGGTGGACGCGACGATCTACGTGATCGACGTCGCCGGGGGCGAGAAGATCCCGCGCAAGGGTGGACCGGGCATCACGCGCTCGGACCTGCTCGTCATCAACAAGATCGACCTCGCGCCCCACGTGGGCGCCGACCTCGGCGTGATGGAGCGCGACGCGAGGCAGCAGCGCGGCGCGCGGCCGTTCGTGTTCACGAACCTCCGCACGGGTGACGGCGTCGACGCGATCGTGGCATGGCTCCGCAAGGATCTGCTGCTCGCGGTGCCGGCCTGACGCCGGCGACGACCGCCTCTCGGGTCGGGCGCGACGGCGCGCTCGCGCTGCGCTTCGAGCGGCGCGGCGACCGCAGCGTGCTCGCCGGCTGCCGCTGGCGGCTGCCCCTTCAAGTGCTGGCGCCGCTCGCGCTCGACGACGCGGCGGCGATCGTGTCCATCCTCAACCCGACGGGCGGGCTCGTCGGCGGCGACCGCCTCGTCGTCGACGTCGCCGTCGGCGCCGGCGCTCACGCCTGCCTCACGACGCCGTCGGCGACGAAGGTCTATCGCACGGCCGTCGGCCCCGCCGAGCAGGCGGTGCGCTTGACGCTGGCGCCCGGGGCGCGACTGGAGTGGGTGCCCGACCACACGATCCCGTTCGCCGGCGCCGCGCTCCGCCAGCGCGTCGAGGCGGAGGTGCCCGAGGGCGCCGCCCTCGTGCTGGTGGACGCGTTCGCGGCCGGGCGCGTGGCGCGCGGTGAGGCGTGGCGCTTCGCGCTGCTCGACAGCGCCCTCAGCCTCCGCGACGCGCGCGGCTGGCTGCTGCACGACCGGCTCGTGCTCCGCGCCGGCGCGCCCGGGCCCGGCCTCGGATCGGCCGAGGGCCGGCCCTACGTGGCGACGGTGGCGGTGATCGCCGACGCGGGCCTCGCCGCGTTCGTGGACGACGTCACCGCGCTGGGCGGCGACGACGCGGAGGTCGGCGCCGGGCTCCTGCCGCGGCGGGGCGCGCTCGTGCGCTGTCTCGCCGCCGACGCGCCCGCGCTGGCGCGGACGCTCGACGGCGTCTGGGCGGCGGCCCGACGCCGCGTGCTCGGCCGGCCACCGCTGGCGCTGCGCAAGCCGTGAGCCGGGGCCGACGACCGGTGGCGCGATCGTGACGTTTCGATTACACTCCGGGGTGTTCCCATGTTCAGCCTGATCCCGAAGGAAGTCCGCTTCTACGACTATTTCGAGCAGCAGTCCAAGCATATCCTCAATGCCGCCGCGCTGCTCCACGACCTCTGCCACAACTTCTCCGACGCGCGCGCCAAGACCCATAAGATCAAGGAAGTCGAGCACGCGGGCGACCAGGTCACCCACGAGATCGTCAAGAAGCTGAACACGACCTTCATCACGCCGATCGATCGCGAGGACATCCACGACCTCGCCACGCGGCTGGACGACGTGCTCGACTACATCGAGGCGGCCGCCGAGCGCCTCGTCGTCTATCGGATCAAGGAGCCGACCTCCGCCTGCCGGGCCATGGCCGACGTGATCGTCAAGACGGCGGAGGCGATGGACCGGGCGATCCGCTGCCTGCGCAACATGGATCCCGGCTTCCACGAGCACGCCGTCGAGGTCAACCGGCTCGAGAACAGCGCCGACAACCTGCTGCGTGACAGCCTGGCCGCGCTCTTCGACGAGGCGGGCGATCCCATCGAGGTCATCAAGTGGAAGGAGATCTACGAGACGATGGAGATCGTCACCGACCGCTGCGAGGACGTGGCGAACGTCATCGAAGGGATCATCCTCAAGATGGCCTGAGCCCCGGCCCGCCCGCATGCTCACCCTCGTCGTCTTCATCGTCATCGTCGCCCTGCTCTTCGACTTCATCAACGGCTTCCACGACGCCGCCAACTCGATCGCCACCGTCGTCTCCACGCGCGTGCTGACGCCGCTGCAGGCCGTGGTGTGGGCGGCCTTCTTCAACTTCGTGGCGGCCTTCGGCTTCGGCGTGCAGGTCGCGACGACGGTGGGCAAGGGCGTGGTGGAGCCGGTCGTGATCGATCAGTGGGTGCTCCTCGCGGGCCTCGCCGGCGCCATCGTCTGGGACCTGATCACCTGGTACTGGGGTCTGCCGACGTCGTCGTCGCACGCGCTCATCGGCGGCTTCGCCGGCGCCGCGGTGATCAAGGCCGGCTTCGGCTCGCTCGTGCCGGCCGGGCTCATCAAGATCGGCGTCTTCATGGTCATGGCGCCGCTCATCGGCATGACGGGGGGCTTCGTGCTGATGGTGATCACGATCAACATCTTCAAGAACGCGACACCGGGCCGCGTCGACAAGGTCTTCCGCCGCGGGCAGCTCCTCTCGGCGGCCGCCTACAGCCTCGGCCACGGCACCAACGACGCGCAGAAGACGATGGGCATCATCGCCGTGCTCCTGTTCACCACCGGGCACCTCGGGCGCGAGTTTTACGTGCCGTTCTGGGTCGTGCTCTCCGCGCACGCGGCGATGGGGCTCGGCACCATGGCCGGCGGCTGGCGTATCGTGAAGACGATGGGCATGCGCATCACCAAGCTGCGGCCCGTCGGCGGCTTCTGCGCCGAGACGGCCGGCGCCATCACGCTGATCGGCACCGCGATCGGCGGCATTCCCGTGAGCACGACACACACCATCACCGGCTCGATCATGGGCGTGGGCGCCACCCAGCGCTTCTCGGCCGTGCGCTGGGGCGTGGCGGGACGCATCATCACCGCGTGGATCGTGACCATCCCCGCCTCGGCCGCGGTCGCGGCCCTCACGTGGTGGGTGCTGCGCCTGCTGCAGAGCTGACGGGCGCGGCGCGATGGCGCCGGAAGTCCTCGTCGTCGAAGACGAGCCCGACATCCGGGCCCTGATCGTCCATCACCTCACCCAGGACGGCTTCCGCTGCCGCACCGCCGCCGACGGCACCGAGGCGCTCACGCGGCTGCGCGCGGCGGCGCCCGATCTCATCGTGCTCGACCTCATGCTGCCCGGGATCGACGGCCTCGAGGTGACGCGGCGCGTGCGCGCCGAGCCGGCGTGGGCCGCCGTGCCGATCATCATGCTGACGGCGAAGGCCGACGAGGTCGACCGCGTGGTCGGCCTCGAGCTGGGCGCCGACGACTACGTCGCCAAGCCGTTCTCGCCCAAGGAGCTGCTGGCGCGCGTGCGCGCCGTGCTGCGCCGCGCGCGGCCGGCCGACCCGGGGCGCGCGCTCGCGGGCGGCGACGTCGCCCTCGATCCCGGGCGCCACCGCGTGACGGTCGCCGGCGTCACCGTGGAGCTCACGCCGAAGGAGTTCGACCTGCTGCACGCCCTGATGGCGTCCGCGGGGCGCGTGCTCTCGCGCGAGTTCTTGTTGAACCGCGTCTGGGGCTACGCGCGCGCCGACGAGATCGAGTCGCGCACCGTCGACGTGCACGTGCGCCGATTGCGCGCCAAGCTCGGCGCCGCCGGCCGGCGCATCGCGACGGTGAAGAGCGTCGGGTACCGCTTCGAGTCGGAGTGAAACCCCGGCGCCGGAGGGATACTCTAACAAGTATGAGACGTCGCTGGGCTCGATGCCTCGCCGGGCTGCTCGCGGGCGGCGCGATGGCGGTGCCGCTCGGCCCCACCACGACCCAGCGCGCGGTGGACCAGATGAACTCCTCCTCGATGCGCGGCGTCCCGTCGCCGCCGGTCCGCGAGGCGCCGCGCAACGACACGGTGTGGGTGCCCGATCGCTGGGTTCCGGCGCCCGGCGCGCCCCAGGGCGTGTTCGAGCCGGGCCACTGGGTCATCCACACGCCCGAGGGCGGCCGCATCGCCCCGCCGCCGCCGCGGCCCGACGCGCTGCAGGGTCCCTAGAACTCCTTCACGAACCCGCCCAGCAGCGTGTAGTCCGCGCTCCGCGCGCGGGTCAGCGGCAGCTCGATCCCGAGCCGCAGTGTCGTGCCGGGCAGGAGCCTGGCATTGAAACCGGGGACGATGCTCACCCGGGTCTTGCCGCGGAGCTCGTCCTCCTGCGGCGCACGCGTGCGGGTGACCGTGACCAGCTCCACCAGCGGCGCGAAGCGGCGGGTGATCCGCCACGCCGCGGCCGCCGATGCGCTCAGCTCCTGCTCGTTCGGACCCGGCACGTGCGCGTTGACGTTGAACTCGTAGGCGACCGAGGCGAGCAGATCGAAGTCCCCCAGCGCGATGCCGCCGGTGACGAACGGCTCCACGGCGGCCTCGCCCCCCAGTCCTCGCCGCTCGGAGCCCGTCGGCAGGCGGCTCTCGACCCCGACCGCGATCTGCGACAGCCAGTCGAGCGACTGCCACACCATGACTTTGTTTTCGACGCGGAGGTCGCCGACGCCGCCCTGGGCGGCGCCCTCCCGCGGCTCCCGGAATATCAGTGGCACTTCGACCTCGACCTGCCAGCGCGGCAGGATCGGCAGCTCGACGGCCGCCGCCGCCTCGGTGACGCGGCCGTCGGCGGTCTTGGCGTGCTCGACGCGTACCTCGAGCTCGCGCTCGATGACGGGACGGCGCGTGCGCAGCGGGTAGAAGAAGGCGACGTTCTGGATGCCGTCTTGCGCCCGCGCCGGGCGCACGACGAGGACGACGGACAGGGCGAGCAACACCAGGGTGAACCGCTTCATCGGGATTCTCCAGCCTGCGTGTGTTGGGTGGCTGGCTGGCGCCGGGCGCATCCGCGCCCTCGGCTGGCTGGCTCGGTTACTTCGTCAGGATGAGCTTGTCGGTCCGCGTGATGCGGAGCCGGTACTCCTCCTCGCCGTGCTTGATGATGATCTCGCGCCGGGTGCCGAACAGGTCTTCCGTCCGGACGACGGGAGCCCGCGGCGCGGGCGCCGCGCCGCGCGCGTCCGCGGACCCGCTCACACCCGGCTCGTCTGCGCGGGCTCGGTGACGTCGCCGTTGCGCCGCGTGCCGGGCCGGAACACGCTCGGGAAGAACAGCATGCCCGCGCCCGCGAGATACACAACGTAGGCGACCACTTCCAGCACGCTCGGCCGCGCGCGGTAGCCGATCAGCCCCGCGAGGAATCCGCCCGCATTGCCATGGTCATCGAGCAGCCAGGAGGTGTCCCACAGCGGATCGCCCCCCGGCAGGAACCCGAGGCCCTGCAGCCGCCCGACCCCCGCGCTGAAGAGCCCGGCGGCGAGGAACATGATGAGGAACGACGTGACGCCGAAGAAGCGGAGCACGCTGAGCCGCCGGCCGCCCTGGAAGACGAGCCAGCCGAGCCCGACCGCGCCGAGCAGTCCGCCGGCCGCGCCGGCGAGCGCGGCCCAGCCCGTCAAGTCTTCGATCTGCGTCATCAGGCCCCACAGGAACAAGACGGTCTCGGCGCCTTCGCGGAAGACGCCGGTGAAGGCGATGAGCCCCACCATCCAGAGTTGGTGCGAGGCGTGGGCCGCGTCGACGCGGCGCTGGAGGGCGCCGCGCAGCTCGCGCGCGTGCCATCCCATCCACCAGCCGTGCCACGTGAGCAGCGCGACGGCGCCGAAGATCACCACGAGGGCGATGACGTCGGGGCCGACGTCCGCGAGCGGGCCGCTCAGCAGGCTGACGGCAACGCCCATGACGATGGACGCGGCCACCGCCAGCGCGCCGCCCAGCGTCACGTAGCGGCGGCTCTCCGGGTGGCCGATCTGCGCGAGATAGGCGTAGACGATGCCGAGCAGGAGCGCGGCTTCGAAGCCTTCGCGCAGGACGACGACGAAGGTGGCGCCCACGGGCTACTCCGCGACGATCTTGCCCTGGTTCGACTTGTTGAAGTCGTCCACGAACACGTACGTCCCCGGCTTCAGCGCGCGGACGCGGATGCTGACCGTCTTGCCGGGCGGCACCACCTTCTCGAACCTGAGCTCCTTGCTCTCGACCTCCGCGGCCTTCGCGTCCTTGTTCGTCACGACGAGCGCGAACGGCTGGCCCGCCTTGACCTTCACTTCCGCGGGGGTGAACTTCTGGTTCTCGACGGTGATCGGAATCTCGACCGGCTTGCTCTGCGCGTCGGCCATGGGAAGGAGGGCGAGCGTCGAGCACGCGGCCAGCAGCAGGGACATCGTCACGAGCCGCCTCATCGCGGCCTCCTGGGGTGCGGAATGGAAGCGGGATTAGGTATACCTAATCACGAAAATATTGTCAACCTAACCAATTGCCTCACGCGCGGCGGCCCCCGAGGGGCTATGATGCCGCCGATGACCGGGCCGCTGGCGTTCGTGCGCAGCCGCATCGCCGTCAAGCTGACCCTCACGCTCGTCGGCTTCGTCGCGCTGAGCATGGTCGCGGCCGGCGTCTATCTGAACCACGCGCTGGAGGCCTTCGCCGTGGACGCGCTCGAGGCCCGGCTGATCACCGCCGCCCGGCTCCTGCACGACGACGCCCGTGCCCTCCTCGTCCGGACCGCGTCGCCGGCGGCGGTCCGGGCGTTCACGGTGCGCGCGGCAGAGCCGCCGGGCGCGCGCGTGACCCTCATCGCGCTCGACGGACTCGTGCTCGGTGACTCCGAGGTGCCCGCCGCGGAGCTTCCGCGCCTGGAGAATCACCGCGACCGGCCCGAGGTCCGCGCCGCGCTCGCCGGCGGCGTGGGCCGCGACCTCCGCACGAGCGCGTCCGTCGGCGCGCCGCTCCTCTACGCCGCGGTGCCGGTGCGCGACGGCGCGCGCACGGTCGGCGTGCTGCGCCTGGCGCTGCCGCTGTCCGTCGTGACGTCCTCGTACGCCGAGCTGCACCGCGTGATGCTCGCGGGCGGCCTGCTGGCGCTGGCGGTGGCGGCCGGCATCGGCATCTTCGTCGCCGGCCGGGTCACGCGTCCCATCGTCGAGATGCAGGAGATCGCCCGGCGTATGAGCGAGGGCGAGTCCAGCGCGCGGGCCCCCGTCCGTTCGGTGGACGAGCTGGGCGCGCTGGGCCGCGCGCTCAACGTCATGATGGCGCGGCTGCGCGAGAAGATCGACGACGCGCAGGAGGAGCGCGCCAAGGCCACGGCGATCCTGGACGGCATGGTGGAGGGCGTGATCGCGGTGGACGGGCACGAGGGCATCGTGCTCATGAACGAGCGCGCGCGGGCGATGTTCGGGGTGGGGCCGGGGCGCGGCGAGGGCAAGCCGCTGCCGGAGGTGATCCGCAGCGCGGAGCTGCACGAGCTGTTCCGCGCGACGCGCGCCGGGGGGCAGGAGGCGCCGTTACGGCGCGAGCTGCGGCTGGGCCACCCGGTCGCGCGCATGCTGGAGATCAACGCGGTACCGCTGCCGCTGGGCGCCGGCGACGCCGGCGCGGTCATGGTGCTCCACGACGTCACCGCGCTGCGCCGCCTCGAGCGCGTGCGCACGGAGTTCGTGGCCAACGTCAGCCACGAGCTGCGTACGCCGCTCACGGCCATCCAGGGCTATCTCGAGACGCTGCTGGGCGGCGCGCTCGAGGAGCGTGCCAACGCGCGGCGGTTCCTCGAGATCGCCTTCCGTCACACGGAGCGGCTCGGCCGGCTGCTCAACGACCTCACCGACCTCTCCAACATCGAGCTCGGCAAGGTGTCGCTGCGGCGAGGGCCGGTGCGCCTCAGCGACGTGCTCGGCTCGGTGCTCGACATCGTGCGGCCCAAGGCCGAGGCCGGCCGTGTCGGGCTCATCGCGGACGTCGAGCCGCCCGACCTCGGCGTGCACGCCGACCACGACCGTCTCGCGCAGATCCTCATCAACCTCCTCGACAACGCGGTGAAGTACACACCCGAGGGCGGCTGGGTGACCGTGCGCGCGCGGCCGCTCGACGGCCCGCCCGACGTCAAGGGTGTGGAGGTGCGCGTGCGCGACACGGGCGTCGGCATCCCGCGCGCCGACCTGCCGCGGATCACCGAGCGCTTCTACCGTGTCGACAAGGCGCGCCCGCGCGACCTGGGCGGCACCGGGCTCGGCCTCGCCATCGTCAGGCACCTCGTGCTCGCGCACGGCGGGGAGCTGACGATCGACAGCGTCGAGGGCGAGGGGACCACCGTGCGCTTCACGCTGCCGGCGGCGGGCGCCGGCGCCGATCAGCTGCCGCTGCCGATGGAGCCGCCGGGCGAGTAGCCCGGCGCCCTCGCACGGTGGAACGGCGATAATGCAGACTTCCCGCCCTGTCATCCACCGTCATCCACAGGCGACTGTGGGTAGCCATAGGTGACGGTGGATGACGGTGGATAACCCGGCCAGGGGCGACGGCGCGTCAGGGACGCGCGGCGCGGTCCGCGATCACGAGGCAGCGCGGGTGCGTGCGGAGAATCGAGGCGGGAACCTCCGGCGTCACCGGGCCGTCGAGGGCGCGGGCGAGCGGCTCACGCTTGGCCTGGCCGCTGACCAGCACCACGACCTCCCGCGCGGCGATGATCGTCGCCAGCCCGAGCGTGACCGCGCGGTCGCAGACCGGGCCCTGGATGACGTCGTCGCTCAGGATGTAGCGCACGGTCTCGTCGAGCAGCCGCACGGGACGGGTGCGGAGGTCGAAGGCGCAGCCGGGCTCGTTGGAGGCGAGGTGCGCGTTCGGCCCGAGCCCCAGCATGACGACGTCGAGCCCACCGGCCTCCGCGATCGCCGTCTCGTACGCCGCGCACATGGCCTCGAGGTCGGCCGCGTCCACCGCGAAGGGCCGGCAGCGCGCGGCGTCCACGCCGGCCCACGCCAGGAACTCCGCGCGCACCTGCCGCCAGAAATAGCCGTCGGCCGGCGCGGGCGGGCACAGCTCGTCGACCGAGAAGATCCGCATCTTTGCATAGTTCACGGGGTGACGCGCCTGCAGCGCGGCCATGCGCGCGTACATCCGCCGGGGTGTGCGGCCGGCCGGGACGGCCATCGCGAGATCGGGCCGCGCGCGGACACGCTCCCTGAAGACGTCCGCGGCGACCTCGGCCAGCTCGTCGGCGTCGCGGGCGATCAGGACCTGCATGGCCGCCAGTGTAGTCGGGGCTGTGTAGTCGGGGCTTGACTGATCAAGGAATCTTGATATATTGACGGCCGTGGCGACGGCGACGGACAAGGACCTCGAGCGAGCGGCGGCGCTGTTTCGCGCGCTCGCCGATCCCACACGGCTCGGCATCATCGAGCGGTTGCGGGGCGGCGAGCAGTGCGTGTGCGACCTGACCGACATGCTGGACACCGGCCAGTCGCGCCTGTCGTTCCACCTCAAGACCCTGAAGGACGCGGGGCTGCTGCGCGACCGGCGCCAGGGCCGCTGGATCTACTACGCGCTCGATCCCGACGCGATCGCCGAGATCGAGGCGGCCGTCGCAGCCATCAAGCCGAGCGCGTCGGGGCTGCGGGTGGTCAAACGCTGCGACTGACCCCTTTTTTGCGCGGACGTATCAAGTGTACTTGATGTGAGACGGGAGGCGACGGCGATGGCGAACGACGAGCTGAAGGCGGTCGTGAGAGACAAGTACGGGAAGGCGGCGCTGAAGGTCACCGGCGGCGCCGGCGCGTCCTGCTGCGATGCCACCGCGCGCGCCGCCGATCCGATCACGTCGAACATCTACGGCTGCGGCGAGACGGCCGAGCTGCCGGCCGAGGCCGTGGCGGCCTCGCTGGGTTGCGGCAACCCGACCGCGCTCGCCCAGCTCAACCCGGGTGAGGTCGTGCTCGACCTGGGCTCGGGTGGCGGCATCGACGTGCTGCTCTCCGCCAGGCGCGTGGGGCCGACCGGCAAGGCGTACGGGCTCGACATGACCGACGAGATGCTGGCGCTCGCGCGCGAGAACCAGCGGAAAGCCGGCGTCGCCAACGTCGAGTTCCTCAAGGGCGAGATCGAGAGCATTCCGCTGCCCGACGCCAGCGTGGACGTCATCATCTCCAATTGCGTCATCAACCTCTCCGGCGACAAGGACCGCGTGCTGGCGGAGGCCTTCCGCGTGCTCAAGCCGGGCGGCCGGTTCGCGGTCTCCGACGTGGTGGTCCGCGGCGAAGTGCCGCAGGAGATCCGGCGGAACGTCGAGCTCTGGATCGGCTGCGTGGCCGGCGCCCTCGAGGAGCGGGAGTATCGCGACAAGCTCGCCACGGCCGGTTTCGAGTCGATCGGTGTCGAGCCGACGCGCGTCTACCGCGCGGAAGACGCGCGCCAGTTCCTCGCCGACAAGGGCGTCGACGCCGACGCCGTCGCGCCCCAGGTCGACGGCAAGTTCATGAGCGCGTTCGTCCGCGCGACGAAGCCGAGGCGCCGCGGATGAGCGTGGCGCGCGTACTCTTTCTCTGCACCCACAATTCCGCCCGCAGCCAGATGGCGGAGGGGCTGCTCCGCCGCCTGGCGGGCGATCGGTTCGAGGTGGCGAGTGCCGGCACCGAGGCGCGCGGCGTCAGCCCGCTCGCGACGCGCGCGATGGCGGAGATCGGCATCGACCTGCGCGGGCACACCTCGAAAACGCTCGATCGCTTTCTCAGCGAGCGGTGGGACTACGTGATCACCGTGTGTGACAGCGCCAACGAGTCCTGTCCGGCGTTCCCGGCCGCGGGCACGCGGCTGCACTGGAGCTTCGACGATCCGTCGGCCGCGCGGGGCAGCGACGAGCAACGGCTGGCCGTCTTTCGGCGGGTGCGCCACGAGATCGAGGCGCGCATCGCGGCGTGGCTGTCGCAGCGGGCGGCGTTATCCGGCGCGCGCTCGGCGTGAAGGCGTGCGTGTGAGCCCGACGCTGGACCGGCGGGTGGTCGCGGAAGCGGTGGGAACGGCCATGCTGCTCACCGCCGTCGTCGGCTCGGGCATCATGGGCGCGCGCCTGGCCGGCGGCAACGTCGCCGTCGCGCTGCTCGCCAACACCCTGGCGACCGGCGCCGCCCTGGTGGCGTTGATCCTGACCTTCGGGCCGATCTCGGGCGCCCACTTCAACCCGGCGGTGACGCTGGCGGACGCGTTTCAGGGCGGGCTGCGCTGGCGCGACGTTCCCCCCTATGTCGTCGCTCAGATCGCCGGGGCGTTCGCCGGCGTGGCCGCCGCCCACCTGATGTTCGGCGAGCCGATCTTCTTCGCCTCGCGCCACGCGCGGGCGGGCGGCGCGCAGGTGTTCAGCGAGTTCGTGGCCAGCTTCGGCCTGCTCGTCGTCATCTGGGGCTGCTCACGGCTGAACGCGTCGAACGTGGCGTTCGCCGTCGCCGCCTACATCACGGCCGCCTACTGGTTCACGGCATCGACGTCGTTCGCCAACCCCGCGGTGACGCTGGCGCGCTCGGCGAGCGACACGTTCGCCGGCATCCGCCCGGCCGACGCGCCGGCCTTCATCGCCGCGCAGCTGGTCGGCGCTGGCGCGGCCACGTCCCTGTTCCGGTGGCTTGCGCCGGCACCGGATGCCGATACGCAAACGCCGACGATGGTGCACACAACTGAGGGTATCGCGGCGGAGCGATCCGCCACTCGACGAGGAGGCCACCAATGAGCATCGAGGCGCCGAAGGTCCACGTCCACATGACGGTCTCCAATCTGGAGAAGAGCCGTGCCTTCTACGAGAAGTTCTTCGGCACGGCGCCGGTGAAGGTGAAGCCCGGCTACGTGAAGTTCCTGCCGCCGTTCGGGCCGCTGAACCTCGCGCTCTCCGAGGCCGCGCCCGTGGAAAGCCGTGGTCACGTGGACCACATGGGCATCCAGGTCGAGTCCGCGGAGATCGTGATGCGCGAGCTCGCCCGCGTGAAGGCGGCGGGATTGCCGGTGCGCGAGGAGATGGGCGTGAACTGCTGCCACGCCAACCAGGACAAGTTCTGGGTCGAGGATCCGGACGGCGTCGACTGGGAAGTCTACGTCCTGAACCACGACCTCGAAGAGAGCACGCTCCGCGCCACCGACGTGACGTCCGCCCCGGCCGCGAAGGGACTGGCCGTCGTGCAAGCCGGCGGCGGCTGCTGCGGGTCGAGCGCCTGACGTCAGTGACGCCGCCGGGACCGCTCGACGGCATCACGATCCTCGATCTGAGTCGCGTGCTCGCCGGGCCGTCCTGCACGCAGATGCTGGGCGACCTCGGCGCGGACGTGATCAAGGTAGAGCGGCCCGGCGTCGGCGACGAGACGCGCACGTGGGGCCCGCCGTTCCTGCGCGACGCGCGCGGCGTGGAGACGGCGGAGAGCGGGTACTACCTGAGCGCCAATCGCAACAAGCGCTCGATCACGATCAACTTCGCCAAGCCCGAGGGCGCGGCGCTCGTGCGGCGCCTGCTCACGCGTGCGGACGTGCTGATCGAAAACTTCAAGGTCGGCGGCCTCGCCGAGTACGGCCTCGCGTACGACCAGCTCTGCGCGGAGTACCCGCGCCTCGTGTACTGCTCGATCACCGGCTATGGGCAGGACGGGCCGTACGCCGCCCGGCCGGGCTACGACCTGATGGCCCAGGGCGCCGGCGGCATCATGAGCGTGACGGGCGAAGCCGACGGGCCGCCCGTCAAGGTCGGCGTGGCCGTGAACGACGTGATGAGCGGGCTCTACGCTGCGGTCGCGATCCTGGGAGCGCTCCGCCACCGCGACACCAGCGGGCGCGGCCAGCACATCGACGTCGCGCTGCTCGACGTGCAGGTGGGCTGGCTGTACAACGTGGGCCTCAACTATCTGCTCTCGGGACAGGTGCCGCGGCGCTGGGGCACGGCGCATCCGAACACCATCCCGTACCAGGTGTTCCCGACGAGCGATGGCCACGTGATCCTGGGCGCGAACAACGACGCGCAGTTCCGCCGGCTCTGCGAGTTCGCCGGCGTGCCGGAGCTGGCCGTGAATCCGAAGTTCGCGACGAACGCGCTCCGCCTGAAGCACCGCGCCGAGCTGATCGGGATCGTCTCGGACCTCACGCGCAAGCACGCCACGCAGCACTGGGTGGAGGGGCTCGAGGCGGCCGGGCTCCCGTGCGGTCCCGTGAACACCATCGATCGCGTCTTCGACGATCCACAGGTTCGTCATCGGGGGATGAAGATCGCGATGGAGCACCCGGCCGGCGAGGCGCCGCTCATCGGCAGCCCGCTGAAGCTGTCGGATACGCCGGTGAGCTACCGGCGCCCGCCGCCGACGCTCGGCCAGCACACCGACGAGGTGCTCGAGCAGCTCCTCGGGCTCGGCGAGAGCGAGCGCTGCGCGCTGCGCGCGGCCGGCATCGTCTAGGCGCGGCGATGGCGGTCACGGTGCGCTTCGTCGGCTCGGGTGATTCCTTCGGCAGCGGCGGCCGCTTCCAGACGTGCATCCTCGTCGACGGACCGAGCTCGCGCTTCGCGATCGACTTCGGCACCTCGTCGCTGATCGCTCTCGCGCAGCAGGGCATCGAGCACAACTCGCTGGACGCGATCATCCTGACCCACCTGCACGGCGACCACTGCGGCGGCGTGCCGTTCCTCCTGATCGACGCGATGCTCGGGGCGAAGCGGATCCGTCCGCTCACCATCGCGGGGCCGCGCGACCTGCGCCGGCGCATGGATCAGATCCGCGAGGCGCTCTTCCCCGGCTCGCGGGTGATGACCCCGACGTTCCCGCTCACGTGGGTCGAGATGGAGCCGGGGCGGCCGCACACCGTCCTGGATCTGATCGTGACGCCGCAACCGGCGCGGCACACCGAGGAGACGAATCCCACCGCGGTACGCGTGGAAGTGGGCGGCAAGGTCGTCGCGTACACCGGCGACACCGAGTGGACGGACGAGGTCGCGCGCGTGGCGCGCGGCGCCGACCTCTTCATCGCCGAGTGCTACTTCTACGACAAGCCGGTCAAGTGGCACCTGAGCTATCCGACCGTGGCCGCGCAGCGCGATCGATTCGGCGCCAAGCGCGTGATCCTCACGCACATGAGCCGCGAGATGCTCGCGCACGCCGACGCGGTGCCCGAAGAGTGTGCACACGACGGGCTGGTCGTGACGCTCTGAGGCGCGCCGGCGCTTCACCCAAGTTTTACGGCGGCGTCATCGTCCTGTAACGTGCGCCGCGGACACTCGGCGACGGATGAAGACCGCCGCCGCGGCCCGCCAGCAGCAGGGTCGCGTCCTCGTCGTCGAAGACGAGCGCGACGTCGCCGACCTGATCCGCTACAATCTCACCAAGGAGGGTTACGACGTCGTCGTCGCCCCCACCGGCTCCGACGCCCTCAAGCAGGCGCGCGAGGTCCACCCCGACCTGGTCCTGCTCGACATCATGGTCCCGCAGCTCAACGGCTGGGAGGTCTGCCGCCGCCTCAAGCAGGACGCGGACACCAAGAACATCCCCGTGATCATGGTCACCGGCCGCGTCGAGGAGGGTGACAAGGTCCTCGGCTTCGAGATGGGCGCCGACGACTACGTGACCAAGCCGTTCTCGCCGCGCGAGCTGCTCGCCCGCATCCGCGCGGTCGCCCGCCGCGCCCGTCCCGGCGACGCCGAGAAGAAGCCGCACGTGCAGATCGGCGAGCTCGAGATCGACCGCTACCGCTTCGAGGTCCGCATGAAAGGCCACCCGGTGGACCTCACCCCCAAGGAGTTCGAGCTGCTCGCGATCCTGGCCGGCGCGCCCGGGCGCGTCTTCGGCCGCGAGGAGCTGCTGGACGCGGTGTGGGGCCGGGATGGCTTCGTGGAGCCTCGGACCGTCGACGTCCACGTCGCCCGCCTGCGCGCCAAGTTCACGGCTGCCAAGCTCCCGGCCCCGGGGGTGGAAACCGTCCGGGGCGTGGGCTACCGGTTCCGGGAGCCCGCCCGCTCGTAACACGAACGTAACACCGCCTTTATGCCGTCGAAACACGCACGGCGGATGATCGAGGTAACCAAAGGAGACGACACGATGACGATGAAGACCGTGATGGCGCTGGCCGTGGCCGCGCTGACGGTGACGGCTGGCGCGGCCATCGGCCAGACGAAGCTCGATCCGGACCTCGCGCCCTACAAGACGGTGAGCGGCGTGAGCGGCAACGTCTCGAGCGTCGGCTCGGATACCCTCAGCAACCTCATGACCCACTGGGCGGAGAGCTTCCAGAAGTTTTATCCGAACGCCAAGGTCCAGATCGAGGGCAAGGGCTCGTCGACGGCGCCGCCCGCGCTCATCAGCGGGACCGCGCAGCTCGGGCCGATGTCGCGCGAGATGAAGGGCACGGAAATCGACGCGTTCGAGAAGAAGTACGGCTACAAGCCCACGCCGATCCGCACGTCGGTGGACGCGCTCGCCGTGTTCGTGAACAAGGACAACCCGATCACGTGCCTCTCGATCGCCCAGGTCGACGCCATCTTCTCGAAGTCGCGTCGTCAGGGCGCAAAGGACGACCTCCGGACGTGGGGCCAGCTCGGGCTGACGGGTGAGTGGGCCAACAGGCCGCTGAGCCTCTACGGCCGCAACTCGGCCTCGGGCACCTACGGCTTCTTCAAGGAGCACACGCTCAAGAACGGCGACTACAAGGACGAGGTCAAGGAGCAGCCGGGCTCGGCGTCGGTCGTCCAGGGCATCACGGTGGACCGTTACGGCATCGGCTACAGCGGCATTGGCTACGCCACGGCCGGCGTGCGCGCGGTGCCGCTGGCCGAGAAGGACGGCGGCAAGTGCGTCGAGGCGACGGCGGACAACGCCTACTCGGGCAGCTATCCCCTGGCGCGCTTTCTCTACGTGTACGTCAACAAGGCGCCCGGCAAGCCGCTCGACCCGCTGACCCGCGAGTTCGTCAAGCTCATCGTTTCGCGCGAGGGGCAGGAGGGTGTCGTCAAGGACGGCTACTTCCCGATCCCCGCGACCATCGCGAAGGAAGAGCAGAACAAGATCCAGTAGCGTGGCGATCAACGCCGACACTCTCACCGCGGGCGGGCCGGGGACTCCGGCCCGCCCGCTCGTCGTCAGCCGGGCGCGCACCAGCCGACGGATCTTCCTCGATCGCTTCGCCGCCCGCACGGTCGTGCTCGGCGGCATCGTGATCATCTCGGCGATCCTCGCCATCCTCTTCGTCATCGCGGCCGAGGTGTGGCCGCTGTTCCGGCCGCCGCGCGTCGTCGCGCTGGAGCGCCTCTCGGCGGGGGCCACGCCCGCGCCGGGGGCCGGCCTGGGCGTCGACGAGTACCGCGAAGCCGCATCGATGGTCACGGCCGACGGCACCATTCAGCTCGTTCCGCTCAAGCCGACAGTGACGCGGGCGGCGCCGCTGCCGATCGCCGGCCTCGAGGGCGCGCGGGTGACGGCGGTGGCCGCGCACGGACTCGACCGCTACGCCATCGGCACCTCCGACGGCCGCGTGATCCCTCTCGAGATGAAGATCGAGGTCGGCTTCGAGGGTGACCGGCGGACCGTGAGCGTCAAACCCGCGTTCGCCGCCCCAGTCGTCCTCGATCCCGGGCGCAAGCGCGCGATCCTGCGCCTGACGGTCGCCTCGCCGGACTCGGGACCGGTGACGGTGGCGCAGGTGGGACCGCACGACCTGATCGTGCAGACGGTGGTGGAGAAGAAGACGCTGATCGGCGGGACGCGCCGCGAGGAATCGGTGCAGGCGCTGGGCGTTCCCGTCGACGGTGAGATCGTCGCGCTGCGTCTCGATGGCCGCGGCGACGATCTCGTCATCGGCACCTCGCGCGGCCAGCTCGTGCGCTACGACATGCGCGATCGCGGCACCCCGACGGTTGTGGAGACGGCGACGGTCGGCGCCGCGCCCGTCACCGCGCTCTCGTTCCTGATCGGTGAGCGCACGCTGGTGGCGGCGGACGCGATGGGCGCCGTCTCCAGCTGGCAGGTGGTGCCGCCGCCGACGGGCGGCGCGGCCACCCTCACGCGCATCAACGAGTTCGAGTCGCACCGCGCGCCCGTGGTCGCCATCAGCCCGTCGCGCCGCGACAAGGGCTTCGTCACCGCGGACGCCGCCGGACGCGTCAAGCTGCACTACGGCACGTCGGGCCAGACGTTCCTCACGTTCGGCGACGGGCGCCCGCTGCGCGCGGTGGTCTTCGCGCCGAAGGCCGACGGCGTGGTCGCGGTGGACGAGCGAGGGGAGGTCGTGGACTGGCGCGTCGACAATCCGCATCCCGAGATCACGCTCAAGACGCTGTTCGGCAAGGTCTGGTACGAGGGCTACAGCCGGCCCGCCTGGGTCTGGCAGTCGACCGGCGGCACCGACGACTTCGAGGCCAAGTTCAGCCTCACCCCGCTCATCTACGGCACGCTCAAGGGCACGTTCTACGCGCTGCTCTTCGCGGTACCGCTGGCGCTGCTGGCGGCCATCTACGTGAGCGAGTTCATGCACCCGGCGGTGAAGGGCTACGTCAAGCCGGCGGTCGAGATCATGGCCGCGTTGCCGAGCGTCGTGCTCGGGTTTCTCGCGGGGCTCTGGCTGGCGCCGGCGGTGGAGCGCATCGTGCCCGGTCTGTTCCTGCTGCCGGCGGTGGAGACCGTCGTCATTCTCGCCGCCCTGCTGGCGTGGCGCGCGCTGCCGCCCGGCGTCCGCGGCCCGTTCCGCCCGGGCACCGAGGTCTTCGTGCTCGTGCCCGTGGTGCTCCTGGGGGCGTGGTTCGCGCTCACGCTCGGCGGGCTCGTCGAGCAGCGGCTGCTCGTCGGCGACTATCGCGGCTGGCTGCTCGCCGCGCTCGGCCTCACCTACGATCAGCGCAACTCGCTCGTCGTCGGCGTCGCCATGGGCTTCGCGGTGGTGCCGCTCATCTTCACGATCGCCGAGGACGCGCTGGCCAACGTGCCCCAGCACCTGCGCGCGGGGTCGCTCGCGCTCGGCGCCAGCCGCTGGCAGACGGCCGTGCGCATCGTGCTGCCCACGGCCAGCCCGGGCATCTTCTCGGCGATCATGATCGGCCTCGGCCGCGCCGTCGGCGAGACGATGATCGTGCTGATGGCCACCGGCAATACGCCGGTGATGGACTGGAACATGTTCAGCGGCTTCCGCGCCCTCTCCGCCAACATCGCCGTCGAGCTGCCGGAGGCGCCCGAGGGCGGCACGCTCTTCCGCGTCCTCTTCCTCGCCGCGTTCCTCCTCTTCTGCCTGACCTTCGTGCTCAACACCACGGCCGAGGTGGTCCGCCTGCGGCTGCGGCGGAAGTACCGGTACCTCTGATGCGACGCCTCTGGCGCAGCGGCGAGCCCTTCATCTGGCTGACCGGCGGCGCGCTCGCCGCCGCCCTCATCATGGTCGTCGGCCTCATCGCGATCATCGTCGGCAACGCCGCCGGCTTCTTCTGGCCCGCCGAGGTGGTGCGCGTCACGCTCACGGACGGCAAGGTGCTGACCGGTCCCCTCGCCGATCGCGAGCGGATCCCCGGCAGGGGCGAGGCGTGGCGGATCAAGCTCAAGGTCGCCAATCGCGATCTCTACGGCGCCGACTTCGTCTGGGTGGACGAGGCCGCCGTCGTGCGGCGCGAGCGCCCGGCCGACGTCGCGGTGATCGAGCGCAGCGAGTGGGGACTCCTCATCGGCCGCATCGCCGCCCTCGAGGAGGGCGGCGCCGTCGTCGCGCGCGACGCGGCCGCGTGGCCGGAGATCGAGCGCCGGCTGCGGGCGGCGGCGGCACTCCGCCGCCAGATCCGCGCGATCGAGAAGGGCGACATCGGCGCCATCAACTTCGAGCAGGAGAAGATCCGGCTGCGGCTGCGCGGGCTCGAGGCGCGGGGGGCGACGGCGTCCGCCGACGCGGGGGCGCTCCGGGCGCGGCTGGCGACGCTGCAGGAGCAGTACCGGGTCCAGGAGGCGCGGCTGGCCGAGCTGCGCGCCCGGCAGACGGCGCGGATGGTGGTGATCGCGGACGGCGGCAAGGAGAAGGCGCTGCCGCTGGCGCAGGTGCTCGGCGTGTCGTTCCCGAACACCATGGGGCCGGTGGCGAAGGTCGCGCACTACGTGGCCGACGTGTGGGGCTTCGTCTCCGAGGATCCGCGCGAGTCCAACACCGAGGGCGGCGTGTTCCCCGCCATCTTCGGGACGGTCATGATGGTGATGATCATGTCGATCATGGTCACGCCGCTCGGCGTGCTGGCGGCCTTCTACCTGCGCGAGTACGCGCGGCAGGGCACCTTCGTGAGCGCGGTACGCATCGCGGTGAACAACCTCGCGGGCGTCCCCTCGATCGTCTTCGGCGTGTTCGGCGTCGGGTTCTTCATCTACGCCGTCGGCGGGGCCATCGACCGCCTGTTCTACGCCGAAGCCCTCCCGACGCCGACGTTCGGGACCGGCGGCATCCTGTGGGCCTCGCTGACGCTGGCGCTGCTGACGATCCCCGTGGTCATCGTGGCCACCGAGGAAGGGCTGGCCGCCATCCCCGGCGGCACGCGCGAAGCGTCCCTGGCGCTGGGGGCCACCAAGCTCGAGACGACGCTGAAGGTGGTGCTGCCGGCGGTCATGCCGTCGATCCTCACCGGCCTGATCCTCGCCATGGCCCGCGCGGCGGGCGAAGTCGCGCCGCTGATGATCACGGGGGTGGTGAAGCTGGCCCCCGCGCTGCCCGTGGACGGCTTCTGGCCCTTCGTGCACCTCGACCGGAAGTTCATGCACCTGGGCTTCCACATCTACGACGTCGGCTTCCAGTCGCCGAACGTGGACGCGGCGCGGCCGATGGTCTTCGCGACGACGCTGCTCCTGCTGGTGATCGTCGTGCTGCTGAACCTGTTCGCGATCGCCACGCGCAACCGGCTCCGCCGGAAGTACGCGACGTCGGCGGTCTAGGGAGACAGACATGAGCGTCACGCTCAATCCGCACGCGAGCGCCGCCTCGATCATGGAGATGCCCATGGTCGAGATCGAGCGCCTCAGCTTCTGGTACGGCGCCAAGCAGGCGCTGAAGGACGTCGCGATGTCGGTCTCCAAGCACCGGATCACCGCCTACATCGGGCCGTCCGGCTGCGGCAAGAGCACGTTGCTGCGCTGCCTCAACCGGATGAACGACCTCGTGGACGGCGCGCGCATGGAGGGCACCATCCGCATCGGCGGCACCGACATCTACGACCCCGCCCTCGACGTGACCGAGCTGCGCAAGCGCGTCGGCATGGTGTTCCAGAAGTCGAACCCGTTCCCGAAGTCGATCTTCGAGAACGTCGCGTACGGCCCGCGGATCCTCGGCGTCCACAACCGGGGCGATGTACAAGCCATCGTGGAGCGCAGCCTCCGCGCGGCCGCCCTCTGGGACGAAGTGCACGACCGCCTGCACGAGAGCGCGCTCGGGCTCTCGGGCGGCCAGCAGCAGCGGCTGTGCATCGCGCGCGCCATCGCCGTGGAGCCGGACGTGCTGCTCATGGACGAGCCCTGCTCGGCCCTCGATCCCATCGCCACCGCGAAGATCGAGGACCTGATGCTCGAGCTGAAGAACAGCTACACCATCGTCATCGTCACCCACAACATGCAGCAGGCGGCGCGCGTGTCAAATTACACTGGCTTCATGTTGCTGGGGGAGCTGGTGGAGTTCGGGGTGACGCGGCAGCTCTTCACGAACCCGCGCGACAAGCGGACCGAGGACTACATCACCGGCCGGTTCGGGTAGAGGCGGAGGACGCCATGCAGCGGCACTTCCACGAAGAGCTCGACGCGCTCAAGCAGACGCTGCTCGCCATGGGCGGCCTCGTCGAGGACCAGATCCGCCGGGTCATGACCGCGCTCGTCGAGCGGGACAGCGAGCTGGATCAGGAGGTCATCGACCGCGACGCGCAGGTCAACGCCTACGACATCGAGGTGGACGAGAAGTGCGTCGAGCTGCTCGCGCTGCACCAGCCCGCCGCCGGCGATCTCCGGTTCATCACCACGGCCATGAAGATCGTCACCGACCTTGAGCGCATCGGCGACCAGGCCGTCAACATCGCCCAGCGCGCCCTCGAGCTGAACCGCGAGCCGCAGCTCAAGCCCTACATCGACCTGCCCCGCATGGCCGAGAAATCGCAGCGCATGGTCAAGGAGTCCCTCGATGCCTTCGTGACGCGAGACACGGAGCTCGCGCGACGCGTGTGCGCCGAAGACGCCGAGGTCGACGCCCTCAAGGAGCAGATCTTCCGCGAGCTGCTGACCTTCATGATGGAGGACGCGCGCACGATCCCGCGCGCCATCCGGCTGATCCTGATCTCGCGCTTCCTCGAGCGGGTGGCCGACCACGCGACGAACATCGCGGAGATGGTCATCTACATGGTCGAGTCGAAGATCGTCCGCCACACGCTGGCCTGACCTCAGCGCGCGGCGGCGCGACGCGCGCGGCGGGCCGGCCGCGGCGTCCTGCGGCTCGTGCGCAGGTGCACCGTGCGTCCGCTCACCCGCGCGTCGCACTTCGGACAGTAGTACTTCAGCTCCAGCGCGCCGTCGCAGTCGTCGTGGACGAGCGCCGTGTCCTTGTGCACGTGGCGTGAGCCCCAGACGGCGAGGGCGCCCACCACCATCCCGAGGTCACGGCCGCGGGGCGTCAGCGCGTAGGCGGCACGCGGCGGGTGCTCGGAATAGAACTCGCGGGCGACGATGCCGTGCGCCTCGAGAATCTTGAGCCGCTCCGACAGGACGTTGGGGGCGATGCCGTCGAGCGAGGCCAGGAGATCCTGAAAGCGCCGCGGGCCCGCCAGCAGATCCCGGATCACCAGGAGGGTCCAGCGCTCGCCGAGGAGCTCGAGCGACTTGGCCACCGGACACGGCTGCCCGTAGCGCTTGGGCATGGGCCCAGTATAGTACTTGACAGAAAGGCTAGTCACTAGTATTTAACAAGTCATGGCCATCTCGGCCGGCACCCTCGGCGTCGTCCCGGCCGCCCCGGCGCCCCCCGCCCGCGAGGGCCTCGCCGCGGGCACCCGCGTGCTCCTCGAGGCGCCGATTCCCGGCACCCTGCTGCGGCTGGCCGCGCCCAACGTCGTCGTCATCGCCGTCCAGGCGGCCATCAACGTCCTCGAGGCGGTGTACGTCGGCTGGCTCGGGCGCGACGCGCTCGCGGGCATCGCCCTCGTGTTTCCCCTCGTCATGCTGATGCAGACGATGTCGGCGGGCGGCATGGGCGTGGGCATCGCCTCCGCGATCGCGCGCGCCCTCGGCGGCGGCCGGCGGCGCGACGCCGACGCGCTCGTGGTGCACGCGCTCGCCATCGCGCTGGTACTCGGCGCCGCCTTCACGGTGGGCATGCTCTGGGGCGGACCCCGCCTCTATCGCGCGATGGGTGGGACCGACGGCGCGCTCGCCGCCGCCCTCACGTACTCCAACGTCGTCTTCGCCGGCGCCGGCGCCTTCTGGCTCTTCAACACGCTCGGCAGCGTCCTGCGCGGCGCGGGCAACATGCGACTGCCCGCGGTCGTCGTCGTGGGGGGCGGCCCGCTTCTCGTGGTGCTCTCGCCGGCGTTGATCTGGGGCTGGGGCCCGTTGCCCCGCCTGGGCATCGCGGGCGCCGGCGTCGCGGTGGTCATCTACTATTGTCTCGGCAGCCTGGTGCTCGGCGTCGCGCTGCGATCGCGACGCAACCTCGTGCGGCTCTCGCTGCGCCGGGTCCGCCTGCGCGTGGCGTTGTTCCGCGACATCCTCCGGGTGGGGTTGCCGGGCGCGCTCAACACGATCCAGACGAATCTCACGGTCGTGGTGCTCACCGGCCTCGTCGGCGCCTTCGGCACGGTGGCGCTGGCCGGTTACGGCACCGGCGCTCGTCTCGAATATCTGCAGATCCCCCTTGTGTTCGGGCTCGGCTCGGCGCTCGTGACGATGGTCGGCACCAACGTCGGCGCGGGTCAACTGGCGCGGGCGCGGCGCATCGCGCTCGTCGGCGGGGCGATGGCCTTCGCGTTGACGGAGACGATCGGGCTCGCGGCCGCGCTGTTCCCCGGCGTCTGGATGAGCCTCTTCACGCGCGACCCCGCCGTCGTCGCCGCCGGCAGCGCCTACCTGCGCGTGGTGGGGCCGAGCTACGGATTCTTCGGCCTCGGGCTGGCGCTGTACTTCGCGTCGCAGGGAGCGGGGCGCGTGGTGTGGCCGCTCGTCGCCGGGTTCATGCGGCTGGTGCTCGCGGCCGTGGGCGGCTCGCTGGCGATCCACTGGCTCGGCGGCGGGCCGAGGGCGCTGTCATTCGTCATCGCGCTCGCGTTCGTGCTGTTCGGCGTCACGCTGCTGTCCGCGGTCAGGGGCGGTGGCTGGCGGGAGGCCTCATGGCGAAGATGCTCGACCTGATCGAGAAGCTGGCGCGCGGCGAGGCGCCGCCGCCAGCGATCGCGACGCTCATCGGCTTCAGCCTCGCCGCCATCGAGCCCGGCCGCGCGCTGGTCGAGTTCGAGGCCACCGAGCGCCACGCCAACCCGATGGGCACGCTGCACGGCGGCGTGCTGGCCGACATCGCCGACGCCGCCATGGGCATGGCCTACGCGGCCCTTCTCGGCGAGGGCGAGACGTTCACGACGCTCGAGCTCAAGATCAATTTCACGAAGCCCGTGTGGACGGGCAAGCTGCGCGCCGAGGGGCGCGTGGTCTCCGCCGGCCGCACCGTCGGCCTCGTGGAGTGCGACGTGCGCGACGCGAAGGACCGGCTGGTGGCGCACGCCACGAGCACCTGCATGACGCTCAGGGGGGAGGCGGCCACGGGGCGCTGACCGTATTCTGCTGGGATGGGCGTCGCCGCCACCCTGCTGCTCGCCGCCAACATCGTCTACGCCACCTCCTACGTCGTCACGCGCCTCGTCCTCGATGACGTGCCGCCCATGACGCTGGCGCTGCTGCGCCTCGTCCTCGGCGCCGCCGTGCTCGTCCCGCTCGCGCGGCGGGGAGCGACCGCTCCCATCCCACGGGGGCTCACGCCGGGGCAGGGCGCGCGCGTCTTCTGGATGGGCGCGCTCGGCTTCGCCGCGGCCTTCGCGCTCTCGCACTGGGGCATCGCGCGCTCGTCGGCGACCAATGCCGCCCTGCTCATCGTCGTCGAGCCGCTCACGCTGGTCGTGCTCGGCCCGCTGCTCCTCGGCGAGCGGCTCACGCGGCGCGAGGCGGCGGGCGCGGCGCTCGCGGTCGCCGGCGCGGTCCTCGTCGTCCTCAACGGCGTGCCGGGCGTCACGCTCGAGATCCTGCCGCGCTGGCGCGGCGATGCCCTGCTCATCCTGTCCGGCATCGCCTACGCCTCGTATTCGCTGCTGGGCCGCACGGTGCTGACCGACACGAACGCCACCGCGATCACCGCGCGGTCGATCGTCTGGGGCATGCTGGTGACGGCGCCGCTCGCCGCGCTGGAGTGGGCGGCCGGCGCGCGGCCGGTGGTGACGCCGTCGGCGGTGGCGGGGACGCTCTACCTGGCGCTCGTGATCAGCGCCGGCGCCTATCTCGTCTGGAACTGGGCGCTGGCGCGGGTCGAGGCGTCGCGGGTGGCGCCGTTCCTCACCGTGCAGCCGGTGGTCGGGGCGCTGCTCGGCGCCGTCGTCCTGGGCGAGGCGGTCACGCGCTTCACCGCGCTCGGCGGCGTCCTCGTCGTCCTCGGCCTCTGGATGACGGTCACCGGCCGGCGCTGAGCGTATACTGAATTCGTGCCCGATCGTCGGTACGCGTTACAGAACGAAGAAGCCAATCGGCTGACCGTAGACCTGCTCGACGTCCTCGGCGTGCCCTCCGACCGCCGCGGCTACTTCCAGCACATGCTGACGACCGTCCTGAAGCTCTACGAGGACGGCGCATCCACCGGCGACCTCAAGGTCACCAACACGGCGCTGAAGGAGCTGCGGTACGCGTACAAGGTGTTCGCGCCGTACCGCGACGTCCGCAAGGTCACGGTGTTCGGCTCCGCGCGCACGGCGCCCACACAGTCGGCGGCCATGGCCGCGCTGATGTTCGGCCGCCGCATGGTCGAAGCGGGCTGGATGGTGGTGACCGGCGCCGGCGCCGGCATCATGGGCGCCGCGCAGGAGGGCGCCGGCGGCGAGCGGTCGTTCGGCCTCAACATCCGGCTGCCGTTCGAGCAGGAGGCGAATCCGTGGATCGCCTCCGATCCCAAGCTCATCACGTTCAAGTACTTCTTCACGCGCAAGCTCTTCCTCGTGAAGGAGGCGAGCGGTATCGCGCTCTTCCCGGGCGGCTTCGGCACGATGGACGAGGCGTTCGAGGTGTTGACGCTGATGCAGACGGGCAAGGCGACCATCGTGCCGATGGTGCTCGTGGAGACCGACCAGACGCCGTACTGGCGCAAGTGGGACGCCTTCGTGCGCGACACGCTCGCCGCACAGGATCTCATCGATCCCATCGACACGTCGTTCTACCGCATCGTCGACACGGTCGACCAGGCGGTGGAGCAGCTGACGACGTTCTACCGCGTCTATCACTCCTCGCGGATCGTGGGCGACAACCTGGTGTTCCGGCTGACCCGCCCGCTGCGCGACACGGATCTGGCGGTGATCCAGCAGCGCTTCGAGGACGTGCTCAAGGGGCCGGTGGACCAGGCGCCGGGGCCATTCCCGCAGGAGTACAACGAGTATCCGGATCTGCCGCGGCTGCTCGTGCCGTTCAACCGCTCGTCGTACGCGCGGCTCCGGCAGCTGATCGACTTCGTCAACACGCTCTAGCCGCGGCGCCGATAACGGTCCATCTGCGTCGTTCGCGAGGACGCGGCAGCGGCCCGCCTCCTCGCGCCCTCCCTGCGACGTAGGCGGCCTACGCCTCAGTCGTGCGCTCGTCGGCGCCTAGCATCTGGACCGTTCTCGCCGCCGCGGGCGTCGGATTCGACTTCGTCAGCCCGCGCTCGGCGCCGACGAGCGCGACCTCGAGCCGGCGTGTGCGCCACCCGGCGTCGCAGACGATGCGGTAGCGTGCGGCGAACCCGTCGGCGACGACGACGGACTCGGCGGCCACGCCGTCCGGACGCTCGTGAACGACGAGATGCTCGAGGCCGTCGCCGGCCCAGGGCTGCCAGCGCGCGACGATACCGGCTACTCCGGCTCGGGGCGCTCCACGAGCGTCTGGCATTCCGTGCACACCCAGGTCCTCAGGATCGCCTTCGTGGCGTTGTCGCGACGGAGCGTCCAGGGGATGAGCGCCATCCGCCCGCAGCGGGGGCAGCGCTCCGGACGGGCGCCCGGCGGGAGGACGGACGGGAGCCACGGGACCTTGGCCGGCATGCGGCGATCATAGCACCGCGCGGTTATAGACCGGCCTGCTGACGTTACATCGCCAACACACGGCACCTTGCGTGCCGGCTGCGCCTCGGCGGTGAGCGGCAAGGATTGCTTCCAGGCCCAGTATGAATACACGCCGGTCGATCACTCTATGACCTGATCCGCCCGCGTCAGCAGCGACGCCGGGAGCGTGAGGCCGAGGGCCCCTTAGGATCTTGTCGATCATGACGGGAACGGGGTCGCGCACGATCGTTGTGAGATTCGGCCCGTAGGAGATCAGACCCCCTGCCGCGACCCATTCGCGATAGGAGTAACGCAATTCCGATGACGACCGTGCCCGAGATCCATGGCGCTGCCGCGATGCGTCTTGCGCGTTCGCAGTCGATGCGTTAATAAATTGACCCGTTTCGTGCCACCGTCTATCGCGCGCAGGCGGACCCTCAGAGGAGGATGGCCATGGAGACGAGTCGACGCAACTTTCTCGCCGCGGCGGCGGCGACGGTCGGGACGGCCGCGACCACGCCGCTCGCCTTGGCGGCGGACAAGTTCGGCCGCGACCGCGACTGGACGGGCGACACCACCGTCACCTATCCGGAGCCGGCGTGGGAGGTGCGGGACAAGCGCTTCACGGGAGTGCAGGGCAACGCGACGCTGCAGCGAATCTGGCACGGCATGGGCAACGACCGCGCGCTCTGGTGCGAAGGCCCCGTTTGGATGGGCGACTGGGGCAGTCTCATATGGAGCGACATCCCGAACCACCGCACGCTGCGCTGGATCGAGGATGACGGCCACGTGAGTGTGTTCCAGACCGACTCGGGCTATTCGAACGGACACACGCGCGACAACCAGGGCCGGTTGATCGCCCTGGAGCACGACACGCGCCGCGTGCGCCGCCGCGAGTACGACGGCACCTGGACCGTGTTGGTCGATAACTTCGAAGGCAAGAAGCTCAACGCGCCGAACGATGCCGCGGTCCACTCCGATGGTTCGATCTGGTTCACCGACCCGGGTTACGGGATCCTGGGCCCGTACGAAGGGCACAAAGCGGCGTTCGAGCTGCCCACACGCGTCTATCGCATCGATCCGAGTGGCAAGACGACGGTGGCAGCCGAAGGCCCGATGCGGCGTCCTAACGGCATCTGCTTCTCGCCCGACTTCAAACGCTGCTATGTCGTCGACACCGGAGCAACCGACGGCCCGCAGTATCCGGCAAACATCATCGTGTTCGACGTCGTCAACAATGCCTTGCGCGGCGGCAAGGTCTTCGCCGACTTCAAGCCGGGGTTCACCGACGGTATCCGCTGTGACACCGACGGCAATGTGTGGTGCGGTTGGGGCTGGGGTGGGGTCGACACGAACGGCGTGCGTGTTCACGCGCCCAGCGGCGATTTGCTAGCGTTCCTGCATACGCCGGAAGTTATCGCGAACCTCTGCTTCGGCGGAACCAAGCGCAACCGGTTGTTCATGACCGGCAGCACGTCAATCTATGCGCTGTACGTGAATGCGGTTGGGGCGGCGCTGAGCTGAGCCGACAGGGACGCGTCAACAGAAGCTCCCCCGCGACGATCAGCGAGGCGCCTCGCTTGTTGCTTATCGTGGCGAGCATGCCGTCGACTTCGTCGAACTCACGTACGCCATACTTCGCGAAGAACCCGCCTTCCGTCACATGTGACAGCCCCGTGACGTTCCAGCCGTTTGTGACGTTCGCCGCGGCTAAATCAGGACGCTGCGGCCGAACCGGGAAAGAGCCGGTTCCACACCGTATGGACGGCCTCGATGTTCCTCTCCATGAGGCTGAATGCCGCCTCCATGGCCGTAACGGCAGGGCGAAGCACCGCCTGTTGATCGTCTGGTAGCGCGCCGACCGTCCGCAGCGCCCCCGCCCGCTGCTCTCGCGCGCGGCGATGGAGCTCTTCGACCACCCCCGAGGTGACCAGCCATGTCTGCGTCTGCTCCTGAGCCTTCGCGAGCCGCGAGGCGAGATCCCAGTCCTTTCGCGGAACCCCCGCGAGGTACTCGAATAAGAACGCACTGAGCTCTCGCATCTCCCGCTCGTCCAGCATGCGTCCCGGCGAACCGAAGCGACGGCGGATCTCATGCAGCAACTCCGCGAGCACCGCCTGCTCGTGTGGGTCGCCCCACAACCGGCGCTCGAGGTTGCCGAGCGATTGCCCGAGAGAGTAGGCGTCACCGGCAAGTCGATCGAATCGCTGCCTGACGGCGGTGAGTTCGTCGAGTACGACGCGGACATCTGGGCTGTCGACCATGCCCCAGTCATACACCATCCGCGGATGTCAGCGCGGCACTTGGCGGTCGGTCTCCATTTCCGTGAACGGGGGCCCCCCGCCGAGGCCGCGCAACCCCGGCCCCCGAGGCCGCACTTTTGCTCGTCGTTCCTCGGCTGCATCACGTTGTGCGTCGTCTGTAGCACCATCGCCGGCCCGTAAGCCTCGGTCGCTTCCTGCCTGGAGGGACGAGCGAAATACGCGGAACTTCGTGCTCGCTCTACGACCGCGCGGTTACAATAGCGGCATGCGGCGCTTCCGCGTGAGCCTCGCCCAGATCAACCCGACCGTCGGAGACGTCGAGGGCAACACCCGCCGCATCGTGGACGGCATCGCGCAGGCGCGCGCGCTCGGCGCCGACCTCGTCGCGTTCCCCGAGCTGGCCATCACCGGCTATCCGCCCGAGGACCTGCTGTTCAAGTCCGCGTTCATCGAGGCCAACCTCGCCGCGCTGGCGGAGGTGACGAAGGCGGCGCGGGGCCTCACCGCCGTCGTCGGCTTCGTGGACAAGCGCCAGGACCTCTTCAACGCCGCCGCTGTCATCCACGACGGCGCGCTGGCCGGCGTCTATCACAAGCAGTATCTGCCGAACTACGGCGTCTTCGACGAGAACCGCTACTTCCAGGCGGGACGCGAGGCGTCGGTCTTCTCGTTCGGCCAGACGTGCGTCGCCGTGAACGTCTGCGAGGACCTCTGGTATCCGACGGGGCCGACGACGCCGCAGGCGCTCGCCGGCGCCGAGCTGATCGTCACCATCAACGGCTCACCGTACCACGCCGGCAAGGCGCGCTTCCGCGAGCGCATGGTCGCCACGCGCGCGGCCGACGACGTCGTCTGGCTGGCCTTCGTCAACATGGTGGGCGGCCAGGACGAGCTGGTCTTCGACGGCGCCAGCGTGATCGTCGACCCGCACGGCGAGACGGTGGCGCGCGGGCGCCAGTTCGTCGAGGAGATGGTGACCGCCGATCTCGATCTCGACGCGGTCTTCCGCGCGCGCCTGCAAGACTCGCGGCGCCGGAAGGAGACGCTCGACGTCGCCGGCGCGCCGCGCATCAGCCTGCCGCCGCTGCCCGCGCGCTCGGCGCCGCCGCCGCCGGTGCCGGCGCAGATGGCCGAGCCGCTGCCGCGCGTCGACGAGGTCTTCCAGGCGCTCGTGCTCGGCACCCGCGACTACGTCCGCAAGAACGGCTTCAAGCGCGTGGTCATCGGGCTCTCGGGCGGCATCGACTCCGCGCTGGTGGCGGCGGTGGCGGCCGAGGGTCTCGGCCGCGAGAACGTGACCGGCGTCACCATGCCCTCGCCGTTCTCCTCGCGCGGCACGCGCGACGACGCGCGGCGGCTGGCGAAGAACCTCGGCATCGAGTTCCTGCGGCTGCCGATCACGCCGGTCTTCAAGGGCTTCCTGAAGTCGCTCGCGCAGCCCTTCAAGGGCCTCAAGGAGGACGTGACCGAGGAAAACATCCAGGCGCGCATTCGCGGCACGCTGCTCATGGCGCTGTCGAACAAGTTCGGCTGGCTCGTGCTGACCACGGGCAACAAGAGCGAGATCGCCGTCGGCTACTCCACCCTCTACGGTGACATGGCGGGCGGGTTCGCCGTGATCAAGGACGTGCCGAAGACCCTCGTCTACGAGCTCTCGCGCCACGTCAACGCGCGCGCGGGCAAGCCCGTGATTCCCGAGTCCATCATCGAGCGCGCGCCGTCGGCCGAGCTGCGCCACGAGCAGAAGGACCAGGACACGCTGCCGCCCTACGACGTGCTCGACGCCATCCTCGAGGCCTACGTGGAGGAGAGCCGCGGCGTGGCCGATCTGATCGCCCAGGGCTTCGATCCGGCGATCGTCCGCAAGGTCGTGCGCATGATCGACGCCGCCGAGTACAAGCGTCGGCAGGGGCCGATCGGGGTCAAGATCACGCCGCGCGCCTTCGGCCGCGACTGGCGCTTGCCCATCGTCAACCGCTTCCGCGAGAAGTAGCCGGCCGGCTGTCTCGCCGCTCACCGCTTCCGCGAAATAGGCGGCCGCCGATGGACGTCGTGGTCCTCCCCGATCCGTCGCGCCTCGGCCTGTTCGTCGCCGCGGCGCTCGTGCTGCTGCTGACGCCCGGGCCGGCCGTCCTTTATATCGTGACGCGCTCGCTGGACCAGGGCCGCCGCGCGGGGTTCGTCTCGGTGCTCGGCGTGCACGCCGGCACCCTGGTGCACGTGGCAGCGGCCGCCGCCGGCCTGTCCGCCGTGCTCGTCGCCTCCGCGACGGCGTTCAGGGTGGTGAAGTACCTGGGCGCGGCCTACCTCGTCTATCTCGGCGTGCGGCAGCTGCTCTCGCGTGTCGCCGATCCCGTTGAGGCGACGCTCGCGACCCCGCCGCACCTGCGGCGCGCCTTCGTCGACGGCTTCGTCGTCAACGTGCTGAACCCGAAGACGGCGCTGTTCTTCCTCGCCTTCCTGCCGCAGTTCGTGACCGTCTCGCGCGGCGCCGTGCCCGCGCAGATCATCGGCCTGGGGGTCGTGTTCGTCGCGCTGGGGTTGTTGACCGACGGGCTCTACGCGCTGACGGCCGGCACCGCCGCCCGGTGGCTGCGCGCGCGCCGCGGGGTCGCGCTCACGCGGCGCTGGATTCCCGGCACGATGTACATCGGCCTGGGGCTGGCGACGGCATTCTCGGGGAACAATCGGAAGTAGCCGCCGTGGATGCGCGGTGATTCGCTGCGGCGACTACCGATACAAATCACCGAGCTGCTCACAGCGCGCGCGCCGGCAGCCGCAGCCGCTCCCACAAGCGCTTGAGCGGACGCGGCGCCCACCAGTTCCAGTCGCCGAGCAGCCGCATCGTCGCCGGCACCAGCAGTGCGCGGATCACCGTGGCATCCATGACGATCGCGATGCCCATGCCGATGCCCATCTCCTTGATCATCACCGCGCGCGCGGCGCCGAAGCCGAAGAAGACGGTGGCCATGATCAGCGCGGCGCCGGTGATGAGCCGGCCGGTGGCGGCGAGCGAGGCCACCACCGCGCGGTCGTTGTCGCGCGTGCGCTCGAACTCCTCGTGGGTGCGGCTCAGCAGCAGCACCTCGTAGTCCATCGACAGCCCGAACAGCACGCAGAACATGATGAGCGGGATCACCGGCTCGATCGGGCCCGGCGTGAAGCCGAGCCAGTCCTTGAAGTGGCCGTCCTGGAAGATCCACACGAGCGCGCCGTAGGACGCGGTGACCGACAGGCAATTCATCACGACGGCCTTGAGCGGCAGCAGGACGGAGCCCAGCAGCAGGAACAGAGCGACGAACGTCGCGGCGAGGACGAAGGCCACCGCCCCCGGCGCCACGCGCGACACGAGCGCCACGAAGTCGACGTCGTAGGCGGTGCGCCCGGTGACGAGCACCTCGGCCGCGACGGGCGGGTGCTCGCGACGGATCGTCTTCACGAGCGCGCGCGCCTCCTGGCTGTCCACCGCGAGCGGCGTCTGCGCGACGAGCATCGTCACGCGTGGCCCGACCATGCGCTCGAAGGCCTCGCGCAGCGGCGGCGGCAGCATCTCGCGCGGCGCGGCGGCCATCTGGCGGTACTGCTCCGGCGTGATCCGCGGATCGAGGTCCACCACGCTGTCCACGCGGGCGACGTCCGGCAGACGCGCGAGCCAGCGGCTCAGCGCGTACAGCTCGTCCACGCGCGCGGGCGTGAGGCCCGACCGGTCGGGATAGCGCAGGACGACCACGATGCTGTTCGGCTCCAGCTGCGGGAACTCGCGGGCGAGCAGCCCCTGGCCGCGGCGCGACTCGGCCTTCTCGGGCAGCGTGGAGACGTCGGGGGTGCCGAGGTGGATGTGGCGGAAGGGCAGCCCGAGCACGACGAGCACGAGCACCACGGGCACCAGCACGTGCCAGGGCCGGGCCATGGCGGCCGTGGCCAGCCGATGCCACAGGTCGGAGCGCGCGCCGGGCCGCGCGGGCCGGCGCCACAGCGACAGCGCGTTCACGCGGGGGCCGAGGATCACGAGCAGCGCGGGCAGCAGCGTGAGGCTGTACAGCACCGCGAAGCCCACCACGACGGTGCTCGCGATCCCGATGGTGCTGACGCTCCCCATGCGCAGCAGGATCATGCCGAGCAACCCGATGCCCACCGTCATGCCGGAGAACACGACGGTGCGGCCGGCGGTGGCCAGCGTGCGCGCCAGCGCCTGCGCCGGCGGGTGCGCGACGAGCTCCTCGCGATGCCGGCTCACCACGAAGAGCGAGTAGTCGATGGCCACGCCGAGACCGATCATCGAGACGACGTTGGCCGCGTACGCCGACACCGGCATCACGCGCGCCAGGATGCCGGTGACCGCCATGCCGGCGGCGACGCCGAGGAGGCCCACGGCCAGCGGCAGCGCGGCGGCGACCACCGAGCCGAAGACGACGACCAGGAACACGAGCACGAGCGGGAGCACGACCAGCTCGGCGCGGCGAAGGTCGTCCCTCACCATCTCGGTGAAGTCGTGGTTCAGCGCCATCGGACCGAACGGCAGGATTTCCAGCGCGTCCGAGCGCACCTTTGTTCGCAGGGCCGGATAGAGCTCCGGCGGCGCCGACGGCACCACCATCGACGCGAACGCCGGCGCGCGGCCCTCCAGCTCGACCATCACCACCGCCCGCCGGCCGCCCGCGGAGATGGCACGCGCATCCGGCGCCGGCCCGTCCCACGGCGTGCGGATCCGGGCCACGCGGCGGTCGTTGCGCAGCGGGGCGAGCGCGCGCCGGACCTCTGCCACGAAGCGCGGATCGGTCGCGCTCAGCGTCGGGCTGCTGAAGACCAGGCCGAAGGATGGCGGCCGCGGGGCCAGCTCCTCGTCGAGCAGCTTCACCGCGCGCACCGCCTCCATGTCGGGCGGGACCACGGATTCGTCGAGACGCTCGCCGGACGGGACGCCGAGCCAGAGCGTGAGAGGCAGGAGGGACAGGGCCACGAGCCACCAGCGCAGTCGATCGACCGCGCGTCCCCAGGAGGCGAACATGGGGACAGATTACCAGCGGATCGACTACCAGCGGATCGTCTGTCCTGGGCTCAGCGGCGCGACGCGCTCCTCGACGCCGTGACGGAGCGCCTCGGCCATCAGCCGATCGGGTGGCTCGCGGAACGGCTCACGGTTCAGCTCGAAGGTGCCCCAGTGCATCGGCACCAGCAGCGCGGCGCGCAGATCCTCGAACGCCTGCACGGCCTCCTCGGGGCTCAGGTGGTTCGGATGGTGGTCCCGGAAATCGCTGTAGCCGCCGATCGGGAGCGCGGCGAGGTCGAAGGGGCCGAGCCGTCGGCCGATCTCGGCGAAGCCCGCGTGATAACCCGTGTCGCCCGCGAAGAAGAAGCGGCGATCGGGCGCGGCGACCACCCACGACGCCCACAGCCGCTCGTTCTGATCGGCGAGCAGGAGCGAGCGCCCCGACGAGTGCTGGGCGGGCACCGCTGTCACCGCGAGCGCGCCGATCGGCGCCGACTGCCACCAGTCCAGCTCGACGACCTCGCGGATGCCGAGCGACTGGAACCACGGCCCGAGCCCGAGCGGCACGAAGAAGGTCGGCCGGTGGACGCGCGCGAGCCGCGTGACGGTGGCGAGGTCCAGATGGTCGTAGTGGTCGTGCGAGATCAGCACCACGTGGATCGGCGGCAGGTCCTCGAAGCGCAGGCCGGGCGGCACGAGGCGGCGCGGGCCCGCGAACGACACGGGGCTGGTCCGCCGCGACCAGATGGGATCGGTCAGCAGATTCACGCCGTCGACCTGGAGGAGGAAGGTGGAGTGGCCGATCCACGTGATCACGGGCGCCGCCAGCGGGCCGCGCAGCGCCCAGCCGTCGTTGGCGACGAGCGCGAGTGGCCGGCCGCGTGACCGGGCGGGCGGCCGGCCGACCACGTGCACGATGCGGCTCGCGACCGAGTACGTGTACTCGGGGTCGAGGTTGCGGAAGCCGCGCCGGCCGTGGTGCGCGGGCCGGTCGCTCGCCGGCGCCGAGACGGTGACGGACACGAGGTCGGAGAGCACGAGGGCGCCGAGGGTCACGAGCCCGGCGGCGATGGCGTGGGCGGTCCGGCGGCGGAAGCGACGGCGGCGGCGCATGGCTCGCCGAGGGAGGGAGCAACCTGCCGGCCAGATCCGGATGCCGCGCAACCCGGCGCCGCGGCAGACTTGGAAGTTCTGCAACGGGCCGCCGCGTCGGAGAACCTCCGGGGAGCGGCTGACGCCGTGTCAGCCGGCGATCAGCCCGCGATGCCCTCCATCTGCAGCGCGTAGAGGCGGCGGTAGACGCCGTCCTGGGCGATCAGCTCGTCGTGGCGGCCCACCTCGGCGATGCGCCCCTCGTGGACGACGACGATGCGGTCGGCGTTGCGCACGGTGGCGAGGCGGTGCGCGATGACGAGCACCGTGCGGCCGCGCATGAGGTCGGCCAGCGCCTGCTGCACCATGAACTCGCTCTCGGCGTCGAGGTCCGAGGTCGCCTCGTCCAGGATCAGGATCGGCGGATCTTTCAGGAAGGCGCGCGCGATGGCGAGCCGCTGGCGCTGCCCGCCCGAGAGCCGCACGCCGCGCTCGCCGACGAGCGTGTCGTAGCTGTCGGGGCAGGCGAGGATGAACTCCTCCGCGTGCGCCTGGCGCGCGGCGCGCGCGACGTCGGCGAACGGCGCGTCCGGCCGGCCGTAGGCGATGTTGTAGTACACCGAGTCGCTGAACAGGAATGTGTCCTGCGTCACCAGGCCGATCTGCGCGCGCAGCGAGGCCTGGGTGAGGTCGCGCAGGTCGTGGCCGTCCAGCGTGATGCGTCCGGTGCTGACGTCGTGGAAGCGCGGCAGCAGATCCATCAGCGTCGACTTGCCGGCGCCGCTCATGCCGACGAAGGCAACGACCTCGCCGCGGCGCACTTCCAGGTCGATGTCGCGCAGGGCGGGCTCGGGGGCGCCGGCGTAGCGGAACGACACGCCCTCGAAGACGAGGGCGCGGGAGAACGTCCCGAACGCGCGCGCGCCGGGCCGGTCGGCGATGGCCGGCGGCGTGTCGAGCACCTCGAACACGCGCTCGACGGCGCCCGTCGACTGCTGCACGGTGTTCATGATCCGCGAGAGCTGTCGCACCGGCCCGTAGAGCAGGGCCACGGCGGCCGTGAAGGAGAAGAAGTCGCCGGGCGTCATGGCGCCCGCGATCACCTGATGACCGCCGTACCAGAGCGCGCCCATGATGCCGAGCGCGGCGAGCACCTCCATCAACGGATCGGTGACCTCGTCGGTCCGGTGGTCCTTGAGGGCCAGCGCGAGCAGCCGCCGGTTCACGCGGTCGAAGCGCTCGGCCTCGTGCGCCTCGCGGCCGAAGGCCTTGACGATCTTCGTGCCCGCCAGCGCCTCGTGCAGCAGCACGTTGAGCTCGGCGATCTTCTCCTGCGAGCGCTTGTTGATGCGGTAGAGGCGCCGGCCGATCGAGCGGACGGCCACCCCGACGAACGGAAACACGAGGAGCGCGATGAGCGCCAGCCGCCACTCGCGCACGAACATCACGCCGACGAGCGCCGCCACCATCGCCACCTGGCGCACCGACATCACCAGCACCGTGGAGGACACGCGGGCCAGACGGTTGACGTCGGTGACCACGCGCGACATGAGGTCGGCCGAGTGGCGATCCGAGAAGAACGACAGCGGCATCGCCTGGATGTGCAGGTACAACGCGCGCCGCAGGGTGGCGATGACGCGCTCGCCGACGGCGGCCATGAGGTACGACTGGCCGTAGCGCGCGACGCCCTTGAGGAGGTAGGCGCCGAAGAGAAGCAGCGGGAGCACGCGCAGCATCGTGAGGTCGCGCTTGATGAAGATGTCGTCCATGGCCGGCTTCACCAGCCACGCGATGGCGCCCTCCATCGCCGCCACCACCAGCGCGAGCAGGCCGCCCACGATCAGGAGGGGGAGGTAGGGCTTCAGGTAGACAAAGAGCCGTCGATAGATTCCGATGGCGCCCGCGATCATGCGGCGCCGCGCAGGTCCACGAGGCGGCGGTACAGCGCCTCCGTGGCGTCGAGCTTGGCGCGCAGCGAGAAGTGCGCCTCCACGCGCTTGCGCCCCGCGCGCGCCATCGCCTCGGCCGAGGTCGGATCGCCCAGCAGCGCGAGGATCGCCTCGGCCAGCGCGCCCGGGTCGCGCGGCGGCACGAGCAGCCCCGTCTCGCCCGGGCGCACCAGCTCGGGCATGCCCTCGACCGCAGTGGCCACGACCGGTCGCTCGCACGCGAGCGCCTCGCGGATGCTGCCCGTGATGCCGAGCCCCGCCCACGACGCGTCGGCGACGACGTCGGAGGCGCAGAGGATCGCCGGCACGTCGTCGCGATGGCCGAGCGCGGTCACGCGGTCGCCGAGACCGGCGGCGCGCGCGCGGTCGGCGATCTCGGCCACGCGCGGCGGCGGCGCGCCGACGAAGAGCAGGCGCGCGCGCGGCTGGCGCGCGGCGACCTTGCGCATGGCCGCCATCAGCTCCCGCCAGCCGCGCCAGGAGCGGACGCCGACCTGCGTGACGAGTCGATCGTCCCGGCCGAGGCCGAGCTCGCGCCGGATGGGCCCGCCGTCCACGCCGGGATGGAAGCGCTCGAGGTCGGTGCCGGAGTAAATGACCTCGATCTTGCCGGCGGGGACGCCGCCGGCGACGAGGCCGCGCTTGATCGACTCGCAGACGGCCACGATCGCCTGCACGCGTCCCGTGGTATAGCCGACACGCCGGACCCCGGCCACCGGAAAGCTCACGCCGCGGTTGAGGACGAGCAGCGTGCGGCCGCCCATGAGGCCGGCGAGGAGGGCCAGCGTTCGCGCACGACCTTTATGGGCGTGAGCGACCTGGATGCGATGGCTCCGGATGACGCGCGCCAGCCGCCACGCCGCGCGCGGGTCCCACGCCCGCGCCATCGGCACGGTGACGTGCTCGACGCCGACGGCGCGGCAGCGCTCGGGCCACCCGTCACCGGGCGGCGTGGCCACGGTCACGTGATGGCCGCGCGCGGCGAGGCCGGCCGCGAGGTCGCGCAGCTGGATGGCCGCGCCGGTGAAGAAGTCCCCCTTCGGGTAGAGCTGCAAGATCCGCAGGGGGCTCCCGGGCATCAGGCTCCGAAGAACGCCCTGACCGCCGTCGCCACCGCGTCGATCTCGGCGTCGGTATGGCCGGCGGAGATCGGCAGCGTGAGGATCTCGTCGACGAGCCGCTCCGTCGCGGGCAGCGGCGACGGCGCGAAGTGCTCGACGGCGGGCTGGCGATGGGTCGGCACCGGGTAGTGCACGCCCGTCTGGATCCCGCGCTCCTTGAGGAACGCAGCCAGCTCGGCGCGGCGCGGCGTGCGCACGACGTAGAGGTGATAGACGTGGCGCGCGCCCGGCCGCTCGCGCGGGAGCTCGAGCGGCAGGCCGGCCAGGCCCGTGCCGTACCGCGCGGCCAGCTCGCGCCGGCGGTCGTTCATCGCGTCGAGCCGGCGCAGGAGCACGCGGCCGATGGCGGCCTGGATGTCGTTGAAGCGCAGGTTGAAGCCGACCTCCGAGTGCACGTCCTTGTTGAGCCGCCCGTGGTCGCGCAGCCGGCGGCAGCGCGCGGCGATCTCCTCGTCGTCGGTGACGATCGCGCCGCCGTCGCCCATCACGGTGAGGTTCTTGCTGGGATAGAACGAAAACACGGCGGCGCGGCCGAAGGCGCCGACCTTCTGGCCCTGCCACGCCGCCCCGTGAGCCTGCGCGCAGTCCTCGAGCATCCACAGGCCGAACTTGCTGGCGAGCTCGCGGGCGGCCGGCAAGTCCACCGGCTGGCCGTAGAGGTGCACGGGGATCACGCCCACCGTGCGCGGCGTCACCTTGGCGGCGGCGTCGGCGGCATCCATCGTGTAGAAGGCGTCGGCGTCCACGAACACCGGCGTCGCGTCGGCGAAGCAGATCGCCTCGATCGTCGGGAACGCCGTGTGCGAGGGCACGAGCACCTCGTCGCCCGTCTTGACGCCGAGCGCCCGGAGCGTCAGCCACAACCCGGCCGTCGCGGAGTTGCTCAGCACGCAGTGGCGCACGCCGATGTAGCGCGCCAGCTCCTTCTCGAACTCCTTGCACTGGGGCCCGAGGATCCACTGGCGCGAATCCATCGCTGCCAGCACGGCCTGCTTGATCTCGTCGTCGACCGGGGGACGGGACAGCGGAATCGTCACGATTTTGCTCCTGAAGGGGTTTCGGCCAGGCGGCGGTACTTGCCGCGGTAATAGAGCAGCGGTTCGCCCGCGCCGTTGCGAGCGTCCTCGACGAGCCCGACGAGAATCGTGTGATCGCCCTCGACGTGCCGGGAGACCACGCGGCACTCGAGCTGCGCCAGCGCGCCGTCGAGCAGCGGCACGCCGTGACCGCTCAGGCGGTGCGCCACGCCGTCGAACTTGTCGAGGCGCGTCGTCGCGAAGCGGCGCGAGATGTCTTCGTGCCCGTCGCCGAGGAAGTTGACGGCGAAGTGTCCGCCGTCGCGCAGCGCCGGATAACTCTGCGACTTGTGATCCACGCAGACCAGGATCTGCGGCGGATCGAGCGAGACCGAGCAGAACGCGCTCACGGTGAGCCCGGTCGGACGGCCGTCGGCGTCACGCGTGGTGACGATCGTGACTCCCGTGGCGAAGTGACCGAGAACACGACGAAACTCTTCGGGGGGGACCACTCGACTTATGTATCAGGAAGGGTGGGCAAAAATCAAGCGAGGGCGGGCCCTGGCAGGCCCGCCCTCGCCGGGGGGAGGGCATCGAACATACTGCTTGGCTCGACTCTCATCGAGACGGCCGCCCCCTCTGGCAGCAATCGGCGTTCCACGCCGGGCGCGGCGTCTTTTCAACGGCTTGCGCGCGCGGCCGGGCGAGGCGGGAGAGCGAAGGCGCCCTAGATTGGGAAACCGCGTTCCCATACGCCCCGCCCCGACCCGTCGGGTATATCATTCGTCCGTATGGCGAGCGAGCAGGACGTCATCAATGCGCTCCGCGGTATCAAGGATCCCGAGAGCCAGAAAGACATCGTCGCGCTGGGGCTCGTGCGCGACGTCGCCGTCCAGGGCGGCGCGGTCAGCTTCACGCTCGCGTTCGCGGCCCAGCCGCCGCAGACGAAGGTGATGATCCACAGCATGGCGTCCAAGCTCGTCGGGCGGCTGCCCGGCGTGTCGAAGGTCAGCGCGAAGATGGGCGGCGGCGCCGCGGCCGCGGCTCACCCGCATCAGCACGGCGCGCAGGGCCACCCGCAGGCCGCCGCGCCGGCCGCGCCCCAGCGCCCCGCGGACATGATTCCCGAGGTCAAGCACACGATCGCCGTGTCGTCGGGCAAGGGCGGCGTCGGCAAGTCCACCGTCGCCGTGAATCTCGCCTTGGCGCTCGCCGAGGCCGGCGCGCACGTCGGAATCATCGACGCCGACGTCTACGGGCCCGACCTGCCGCTCATGCTCGGCACCAGGGGCCGGCCCGGGATGTTCGACAACCGCATCATCCCGGTCGAGGCCCACGGCCTCAAGGTGATGTCGATCGGCCTGCTCGTCGGTGACAAGGAGCCGCTCGTGTGGCGGGGGCCGATGATCCACTCGTTCATCCAGCAGATGCTGCGCGACGTCATGTGGGGACCGCTCGACTACCTCGTGTTCGACATGCCGCCCGGCACCGGCGACGCGCAGCTGTCGCTCTCGCAGGTCATCCCGCTCTCCGGCGTGGTGATGGTGACGACCCCTCAAGACGTGGCGCTGCTGGACGTGCGCAAGGCGATCGCGATGTTCCAGCGGCTCAACGTGCCGATGCTCGGCGTCGTCGAGAACATGTCGTACTTCGTCGCGCCCGACACCGGCACGCGATACGCGATCTTCGGCGAGGGCGGCGGCAAGAAGGTGGCCGACGAGTACGGCGTGCCGCTGCTCGGCCAGCTCCCCCTCGACCCCGACACCCGCAAGGGCGGCGACGAGGGCGCGCCCATCATCGTGCGCCGCCCCCAGTCGGCCCAGGCCGCGGCCTTCCGCGACGTGGCCAGGCGGGTGGTCGAGAGGCTCGACGCGACGGCGACGCTCCGCCCGCTGCCCACGATCTCCTGAGCGCGGGCATGGCGTCGGTGCCAGGCTCCGCCATCGTGCCGATCTTCCCGCTGCCCGACGTCACCTTCTTTCCCCGCACGCTGCTGCCGCTGCACGTCTTCGAGGCGCGCTACCGCGCGATGGTGATGGACGCGCTCGCGCGCGACCGCCGGCTGTGCGTGGTGAAGCTCCAGCCGGGCTACGAGGCGAGCTACGCCGGCAAGCCGGCCGTGCACGCCGTGAGCGGGCTCGGGGAGATCGTCTCCTGGGAGCGGCTCGCCAACGGCCGCTACAACATCCTCGTGCGCGGCGACGCGCGCGTGCGCATCGAGCACGAGCTGCCCGGCGACACCCTCTACCGTCTGGTGAGCGTGAAGCGGCTGGAGGACGTCGGGCCCGCCGGCGACGTGACGCCCGCCCTCGCGCGCATCCGCGCGGCGGCGCACGCGCTGCTCGAGACGCTCGGCCGGCCGCGGGACCTGCTCGACACGGCGCTGGCCGAGGGCCAGCCCTCGGGCGCCGTCGCCGACCGCGTCGCCGCCGCCGTGCTGCCCGACGCGGCGCTGCGCCAGGAGCTGCTCGAGATGCTCGACGTGGAGGCGCGGGTCACCCGCGTGGCCGACGCGCTGGAGATGCTCGTGCGCGAGCTGAAGGGCGGCCGTTCGTGAGGCGCGTGGCGGCCGCCCTCGCGCTCGCGCTGCTCCTCGCGGGCGGCGTCGCGGAGGCGCGGCCGTGGTCGTGGCTCGGCGTGCGCATCCGCGACCTCTCGGAGCAGGAGATGGACGAGCTGGCCACGAAGCACGGAATTCGCGAGGGGTTCGGTGTGGTGATCGTCGACGTCATGGAGGGGACACCCGCCGCGCGCGCCGGTCTCAAGAGCGGCGATATCGTCGTCGCCTTCGACGATCGGCCCGTCACCGAGACGCGCGCGCTCCAGCGCATGATCGCGACCGGGCCCGTGGAGCGCGACGCGCGGCTGACCGTGCTGCGCGCGGAGGGCCGCCGCGCGCTGCCCGTGCGCCTGGTGCAGATGCCGCGTGCCGTCGCGGGCGAGCGCGTGGCCGCCGAGTACGGCTTTCTCCTGCGCGAGCCGGACGGGCCGCAGCCCGAGCTGGGCGGCGGCCGCCCGGGCGGCGCCGGCGCGCCCGTGGTCAGCCTGGTGATGAAGGACAGCGCGGCGGCGCGGGCGGGGCTGGAGGTGGGCGACGTCATCCTCCAGGTCGAGGAGACGGCCGTCGTCACGCGCGACGCGGCGCGGGAGGCGCTCGCCGACCTCGCGCCCGAGAAGTCGCTGCGCCTCACCGTCCGGCGGGACGACCGCCGGCTCGCCCTCGAGATCGCTCCCGCCCGCTAATCTGGGCTCAAACTCGGAACCCCGCGGCGGGAAGGTCGGTTACAATAACCGCCGCTCAACACCGGACCATCGGGTGCACTTCGAGCCAACGACGACGGAGGTGCTCCATGACCGACTCGCAGGCGACTCCCGAAACATCCCGCCGCACCTTCCTCACGGGCGCGGCCGTGGGCGCGGTCGCCCTGGGCTTCCCCTCGGTCGTCCGAGCCCAGGGTCCCATCACGATGCGCTGGCAGTCGACGTGGCCGCAGAAGGACATCTTCCACGAGTACGCGCTCGACTTCGCCAAGAAGGTGAACGACATGACGGGCGGCGATCTCAAGATCGACGTGCTGCCCGCGGGCGCGGTGGTGCCGGCCTTCGGCCTGCTCGACGCCGTGTCGAAGGGCACGCTCGACGGCGGCCACGGCGTGCTCGTGTATCACTACGGCAAGCAGACGGCGCTCGCGCTCTGGGGTTCCGGGCCGGGCTACGGCATGGACGCCAACATGCTGCTCTCCTGGCACAAGTACGGCGGCGGCAAGCAACTGCTCACCAAGCTCTACGCGTCGATCGGCGCCAACGTCGTGTCGTTCCCGTACGGGCCGATGTTCACGCAGCCGCTCGGCTGGTACAAGAAGCCGATCACGAAGGTAGACGATTTCAAGGGCCTCAAGTTCCGCACGGTCGGTATCTCGATCGACGTGTTCCAGGGCCTGGGGGCGGCGGTCAACGCGCTGCCCGGCGCCGAGATCGTGCCGGCGATGGACCGCGGCCTGCTCGATGCCGCGGAGTTCAACAACGCGACGTCGGACCGGATCCTCGGCTTCGCCGACGTCTCCAAGGTCTGCATGCTGCAGAGCTACCACCAAAACGCCGAGCAGCTCGAGATCACCTTCAACAAGACGAAGTTCGACGCGCTGCCCGACAAGATGAAGGCCATCATCGAGAACGCGGTCGAGGCAGCGTCGGCGGACATGGCGTGGAAGTCGATCGACCGCTACTCGAAGGACTACATCGAGCTGCAGACCAAGGACAAGGTCCGGTTCTACAAGACACCGGACTCCGTGCTCAAGAAGCAGCTCGAGATCTATGACCAGGTCGCCGACAAGAAGTCGTCGGACAACCCGCTGTTCAAGGAGATCGCCGAGTCGCAGAAGGCGTTCGCCCAGCGCACGGTGAAGTGGGACCTCGACACCAACGTCAGCCGGCGCATGGCCTACGAGCACTACTTCGGCCGGCCCGCGGCGCCGGCGCAGAAGAAGAGTTAGGGAGTGTCGGCCCTTCGAGGAGCGCCCCGGGTTTCCCGGGGCGCTCCCGAGCGTCGGGGGGGTATGGGGGGCCATCTCGTGGCCCCCCACTTCGGATGACGTTCCTGCGGTTCATCCGCGCCATCGATCAGGTCAGCTACTGGTCGGGCAAGGCGGCCTCGTGGCTGATCGTGGCGCTGACGTTCGTGGTGGCCATCGAGGTCTTCAAGCGTTACATCCTGAACGCGCCGACTGCCTGGATCTTCGACCTCAACAACATGCTCTATGGCTCGCTGTTCATGTTGTGCGGGGCCTACACGCTGGCCCTGGCCGGCCACGTGCGCGCCGACTTCGTCTACATCTACATGAAGCCGCGCGCGCAGGCCTCGCTCGACCTGATCCTCTACTTCCTGTTCTTCATCCCGTGCATGATCGGGCTGATCTACGCGGGCAGCGGCTACGCGGCCGACTCGTGGCGCATCCACGAGCATTCCACGGTGACGGCCGAGGGCCCGCCCGTGTACCACTTCAAGACGGTCATCCCCGTCGCCGGCGCGCTGGTCATGCTGCAGGGGCTGGCGGAGATCGTCCGGTGCATCCTCACCATCCGCACCGGGCAGTGGCCGGCGCGGCTGGAGGACGTCGAGGAGATCGACGTCATCGAGACGCAGCTCGGCCACAGCGAGTACGTGGACGAAGAGTCGCGCCGGGCGGCCATCGAGGGCGCCAAGGCGATCGATGAGGCCGCGCGTCACCGGAGCGTCATGGAAGAGGGTGTCGTGCACGAGAAGGCCATCAAAGACGACGACGAGCGCACGAGGTGAGCGATCCGTCACTCGGATTGACGATGCTCGGGCTCATCGTCGTCGCGATCATGATGGGCTATCCGACCGCCTTCACGCTGATGGGTCTCGGGCTCGTCTTCGGCTTCATCGCGTTCTGGGCGCCCGGCGCGCACTGGTACCAGAACCGCATCTTCGACCTGGTCGCCCAGCGCACCTATGGCGTCATGACCAACGACACGCTGCTGTCGGTGCCGCTGTTCGTCTTCATGGGCTACATCATGGAGCGCGCGGCGCTCGTGGACCGCATGTTCCACAGCGTCCAGCTCGCGTTCCGACGCGTGCCGGCCTCGCTGGCCGTGACGACCCTGCTCGTGTGCGCGTTCTGGGGCATCGCGTCCGGCATCGTGGGCGCCGTGGTCGTGCTCATGGGCGTCATCGCCCTGCGGCCGATGCTCAACGCCGGCTACGACATCAAGCTGGCGTCGGGCGCGATCACCGCGGGCGGCACGCTCGGCATCCTCATCCCACCGTCGGTCATGCTGATCGTGTACGCGGCCGTGGCGGGGCAGTCGATCGTCAAGCTGTACGCCGCGGCCATGCTGCCCGGCTTCTTCCTCACGTTCCTCTACCTCGTCTACATTCTCGGCTGGGCGATCATCAATCCGAAGATCGCGCCCAAGCTGGCCCCCGATCAGTACCGCATCGCCGTGCCCGACTATTTGCGGGCGCTCGAGCGCGGCCGCTCGCGGACCGTGGTCCCCGGGCTGATTGCCGCCGCCTTCCGGCCGGCTCTCGCGCGTGTCGCCGGCTACCGCGTCATCGGGCGCGACCTGGCCGCGGTCTCGGTGCCGGTGCTCCTCACTGTCGCCACCTTCGGCGCCACCTGGTGGTACGTCGTGATCTACAACGCCCCGGAGGTGACGACGGCGGCCGTCTCGCCCGCGACGAAGGCCACGGCGGTCACGAGCGTCCCGGTCGTCTCGGCGCCGGCGGCGCCGACGACCGCGGCCGCCCCGGCGGCGGAGGAGAGACCCCAGGAGCTCGGGTCCGCGAGCGACGAGCCGCCGCAGGAGCTGGGCGCGGCGGGGGAGTCAGAGAAGGCGACCGCGCCCGCGAAACCCGAGGGCGCGCCGGAGGAGATGACCTCGCTCCGCGATCCGAGCAAGGACACCGGGGCGGGGAAGATCCCGGAGCACTTCTACCCGTGGTTCTGGGGATTGGCGGCGTTCTCCGCGCTGCTGCTGCTCGCCTACTTCTGGCGCATGGACGGCGAGCAGCTGGAGATCCTCAAGGAGCTGATCGCCTCCGTGGTGCCGCTCGGCGTGCTCACCGTCATCGTGCTGGCGGTGATCCTCTTCGGCATCTGCACCGCGACGGAGTCGGCCGCCGTCGGCGCCCTCGGCGCCATGTACCTGGCGGTGATGGCGCGCTTCCAGAGACAGGTCTGGTGGTGGAGCCTCGTCGGATTCGTCATCGGCTTCGGGCTGGGCTGGTACGAGGGTGAGGACTGGGCGTCGCTGCTCGTGGCCGGCTCGATCGGCATGACCCTGGTGGGCACCGTCGTGCCGGGGCTCTGGTACCTCCGCACGTCGCCCGAGCTGCGGCAGAACCTCAAGGAGTCGACGTTCCTCACCGCGAAGACGACGGCGATGGTGTGCTGGCTCTTCGTCGGCTCGGCGCTCTTCTCCGCGGTGTTCGCGCTGCACGGCGGCCAGTCGCTCATCGAGCGCTGGGTGCTGTCGATGAACCTCTCACCGCTCGGCTTCCAGATCCTGGCGCAGCTGATCATCTTCCTGCTCGGCTGGCCGCTCGAGTGGACGGAGATCATCGTCATCTTCTGCCCGATCTTCATCCCGCTGCTCACCCACTTCCAGATCGACCCGATCCTGTTCGGGACGATGGTGGCGGTGAACCTCCAGGCGGCGTTCCTGTCGCCGCCGGTGGCGATGTCGGCGTTCTACCTGAAAGGCGTGGCCCCCAAGCACGTCACGCTCAACCAGATCTTCGCGGGCATGATGCCGTACATGATCATCGTGCTCATCTGCCTGGTCTTCATGTACATCTGGCCCGGTATGACCCTCTGGCTGCCGGAGTTCCTGTACGGCAAGTAGACACTCGGAGGGGGGTTCGCCCCCCTTCCGACGGTCGTCGCACGCCTGGGGCGTGCTCCTTCCTGCCTCCCCCAGATCAGAGGATTGCGCGGGCAAAGCCCGCGCTCGAACCAGCGCTGATCGCTGACCGTGTGCGCTCGCCGGCCATGACCGCGCGGACTTGCAAAGGGGGGGTGATTCCGGCGACCTTACCGGCGATGGATCCGACGAACCTGCGTGCGCTGTCGGCCACGGATGCTGCGCGGCTCATCCGCGAGGGCGCCATCGCCTCCGAGCAGTACGTCGCCGCCTGCCTGGCGCGCGTGCGCGAGACGGACGCGCGCATCGAGGCGTGGGCGTTCCTCGATCCCGACCACGCGCTGGGCCAGGCGCGCGCCGCCGACCAGTGGCGGCTGTCCGGACAGCCGATCGGTCCGCTCCATGGGGTGCCGATCGCCGTCAAGGACATCATCGACACGGCCGACATGCCGACCGAGAACGGCTCGCCGCTCCACGCGGGCCGCACACCGTCGCGCGATGCGGCCGTCGTCACACAGCTCCGCGCCGCCGGCGCCGTCATCATGGGCAAGACGGTCACCACCGAGTTCGCGTGCGGCGCCTCGGGCAAGACGCGCAATCCTCACGATCCCGCGTACTCGCCCGGTGGATCCTCGAGCGGCTCGGCCGCCGCCGTCGCCGCCGGGATGGTGCCGCTGGCCCTCGGCAGCCAGACGGGCGGCTCCACGGTCCGGCCCGCGTCCTACTGCGGCATCTACGGGCTGAAGCCGACGCGCGGGCTCGTCCCGCGCCGCGGCATGTCGCGCGTCTCGCAGACGCTGGACACCGTCGGTCTCTTCGCGCGCTCCATCGAGGACGTGGCGCTGCTGCTGGAGTCGTGCGTCGCCTACGACGAGGGCGAGTTCGAGTCGAGCCCCCGTGCGCACACGCCGTACGGCGCGACGACCGCCGAGGAGCCGCCGATCCCGCCGACCCTCGGATTCGTGAAAACGCCGCACTGGAATCGCGTGGACGCCGACGCGCAGGAGGCCTTCGCCGAGCTGGTCGAGCGCCTCGGCGACCGCGTGGAGGAGGTCGAGCTGGCCGGCGCCATCGAGCAGGCGTGGGACTGGCACGGCCTCATCATGGAGGCCGAGGTGGCGGTCAACCTGGCCCGCGAGTGGGACAAGGGCCGCGCGCGCCTCTCGGAGCGGCTGCGCGGGCGCATCGAGCGTGGCCGCGGCCACGCCGCCCCCGCGTACCTCGAGGCGCTCGCCCAGATCCCGCGTCTGAACGAGGGATTCGCCGAGCTGTTCGAGCAGCGCTACGACGCGCTGCTCACGCCCGCCGCCACCGGCGTGGCGCCCGCGGGGCTCGCGTCCACCGGCGATCCGGTCTTCTGCTCGCTGTGGACGCTGTGCGGCGTGCCCGCCCTGAGCGTGCCGCTCATGAGCGGCGCCAACGGCCTGCCGCTGGGGGTGCAGCTGGTCGGTCCGCGCCACGGCGACGGCCGGCTCTTGCGCACGGCACGCTGGCTGGTCGACACGCTCCGCCGGGCGTAGACTCTCCCCGTCGGAGTCTTCCCATAACCCGTCCTGCCGGGAAGGAGGATGGCCATGCCCATCTACGAGTACTTCTGCGAGGGGTGTAAGAAGGAAGTGACGCGCACGATGTCGATCAGCGAGCACGACAAGGGAAACGCGACGTGCCCCGAGTGCGGTGGCCGGTCGCTCCGGCCCCTCGTGGGCACGTTCTTCTCCCAGACATCGCGCAAATCCTGAGGGGAGGGTTCATGAAGCTCGAAGGCAAGCGGATCGCGATTCTCGCCGAGAACATGTATCAGGAGATGGAGCTCTGGGTGCCGTACTACCGTCTGCGCGAGGAGGGCGCGGACGTGAAGATCATCGGCGCCGGCAACGTCAAGTCCTACACGTCCAAGCACGGCTATCCCGTGAACGTCGACGCGCAGGCCGAGCAGGTGAGGGCCGTCGAGTTCGACGCGGTCATCGTGCCGGGCGGCTACGCGCCGGACATGATGCGCCGGCACGACGCGATGGTGAGCCTCGTGCGCGAGGCCACGCAGCAGGGCAAGGTCGTGGCCGCCATCTGCCACGCGGGCTGGATGCTCGTCTCGGCCGGCATCCTCAAGGGCCGCAAGGCGACGTCGTTCTTCTCGATCAAGGACGACCTCGTCGCGGCCGGCTGCGACTGGAAGGACGCGGAGGTCGTGGTGGACGGCAATCTCATCACCTCGCGGAACCCGAACGATCTGCCGGCCTTCTGCCGCGAGATCGTTCGCTCGCTCAGCAAGGTTTAACCTGGGGGGTCCCGAAATGGCCCCCCCAACCCCCCAATGTTCGGAGCGCCCCGGGACACCCGGGGCGCTCCTCGATTGCCCACCTGCCAGCCGAGCCACGCGATCGCCAGCACCAGCGCCACGATCACCGCGATCGCCGAGATGCGCGAGAGCTGCGACAGCACCGCGAGCGTCGTGCTCGAGAGTCCCGCGAAGACCAGCCCGACCACCGGCAGCACGGGCGCGCCACAGCCGACGACGCTGCACGGCCCCGTCGACAGCCCGAGCACGCTGACGCAGGCGCCGACCGCGCCGCCCGCGCGCCCCGCGCCGGTCTGCCAGCCGCTCGCCACCGCGCCACGGCGCTCGAGCCAGAGGGCGACATAGACGCCGATCAGCAGCGCGGTGAGCACGAACCGTGCGACGTCCATGGTGTCCACGGCGAAGCCCCACTCGGGCGCGCCGTAGGGGCCATCGGCCGAGAACCAGAAGAGCGCGACACGTGAGAGGAAATCGAGCTTCTCCGACCACGGCTTGCCCGACGCGAGGTAGGCGGGCAAGCTCTTGAGCCACGGATTGAACGTGAAGAACGTCCACGGCGCGCGCGCGACGGAGAGCACGAGCGGCGGCAGGAGCACGTCGAGCGCCACGACGCCGGCGGCGACCAGCGCCACCGCGCGCCACCGGATGCGAATCGTGCGCCCAACGCCGCGCAGGGCGGCGCCGACGGCCGACGGGAACCCTCCGATCACGCCCTTCATTATAGTGGGCGACTTGACAGTGGTCAGACCAGCGTGTTACAGCGAGTGCACGTTGTAAGTGGTCGCGGCGAACCGGAGCGGGCTCTCACCAACGGAGGACACACATGGCGGAAGTGAATCGGCGTGACTTTCTGTCCGGCCTCGGCGTGACCGTCGGGACGGCGCTCACCGCGCTGCCCGGTGTGCTGCCGTCGGTCGGCGTCGCGCACGCGCAGGACAAGCCGAAGGGCAACATTCCGGACACCCCCTTCAAGATCGGCCACATGACGTTCTTCACGGGGGCGGCCGCGGTGCTGGGCGAGCCGATGTACAAGGGCCAGCTGCTCGCCGCGGAGGAGATCAACGCGCAGGGCGGCCTGCTCGGCAAGCGAAAGATCGAGATCCTCAAGGCCGACGAGAATGCCGGAACCGACGCGAACGTCAAGGAGCTCCGCCGGCTGAAGCTCTCGGAGAAGATCGACTTCTTCTGCGGCATCACGTCGTCGGGCAACACGCCGGCGCTCGGCCCGGTGGCCGAGGAGCTGAAGGTCCTCACGATCTTCGTCGACGGCTGTACCGACTTCCTCTTCGACAAGGCGGTGCCGAACCCGCACTACATCTTCCGCATCACCAACATGCAGTCGGCGGACGGCGTGACGGGCGCGGTGGCCGCGGCCATGACGTGGCCAAGGACCAAGCGCATCGCCCATATCCATCCCGACTACTCGTATGGCCGCAACGCGTTCGACCACTTCCGCATCGTCATGAAGAAGATGGTGCCCGGCGCCGAGACCGTGTCGGAGGCGTGGCCGAAGCTCGGGACCACGGACTTCTCGTCGCATATCACCAAGACGATTGCGGCGAAGCCGGATCTCCTGGCGATCTCGGTGTGGGGCGGCGATTACGTCGCCTTCTACAAGCAGGCGCTGCGCTACGGCATGTTCGACAAGATGCACGTGGCCAGCATGATCGCCTTCGGCGTGGCGCCGCACGCGATCGGCAAGGACCACCCCGAGGGCATCATCGCCGGCGTGCACAGCAACTACCACTTCACGTACCCCGGCGGCGACAAGTGGCCCTACAACAAGACGTTCGTCGAGAAGTACCACAAGCGCTTCAACGAGTATCCGAACTTCCAGGCCGAGGGCGGCTACACGGCGACGTACATGCTCAAGACCGCCATCGACAAGGCCAACCATCTGGCGGGTGGCTGGCCCGAGGACGATGCGATCATCTCGGTCCTCGAGGGGCTGATGATGGCCGCGCCCGCCGGCTACGTGTACATCCGTCCTGACAACCACCAGGGCTACAAGGACGCGATCACCGGCTTCAGCAAGAACGTGGCCGAGTATCCGTTCCCGATCCTGGATCCGAACCGCATCATCACGATCCCGATCCGCAACATCACGGCGCCGCCCGGCTGGCCGAAGGGCGAGCCGACGTCGACGTACACCTGGATCGACAAGACCTGGCCGCAGGTGGCCATGGCGGCCGAGCCGGCGAAGGCGCCGGGCGCCGCCAGGCCGGCCACGCCGGCTCCGGCCAAGAAGCAGTAGGCGGCACGACTCGCGGCGGGCGGCCCCGCGGCCGCCCGCCCGTCGCCGCTCGCCCCGCATCGTGAAGGTCCTGCGCGCCCCGATCATCCTCGCCGTCGTCGCCCTCCTGTGCGTCGTCGCGGCGGAGGCCGGCCACGAGATCACGTTCTATCCGTCGTACTACCCGCACGAGATCACCGTGCGCTTCACGGAGCCGGGGCGGGCGGCCGCCCTGCTGCGGCAGAAGAAGATCCACGCGTACGCCGGCGGCGACCCGTTCGCCGGCGGGGCCGCGCCTGCGCACGTGCGCTGGGCGGAGTCGCTGGACGGCTTCGTCGTGCTGAGCTTCCCCCGCCCGGCGGGCGCGTTCGCCGAGGCCGAGGCGCGCTGCGCGGCCGGCGCCGCGTTCCTGCGCGCCCTCGGCGCGCGGGCGCCGTTCGTCGTTCACCCGTATCCCGTGACGCCCTACCACGAGGACTACGTGCTGCACTACGACCTGGTCCAGCGCGCGCGGGATCGTGCGCCCGGGCGGGCGCCACGCGTGCGCGCAGGGGGTGCCTTGGGGCAGGCGGTGGCGGCGGCCGGCCTCGCCGGCGGGGCGGACGCCGACGCGACTCTGCAGTGGGTGCCCCTGGCGGCGTTGCTTGCGGAGGTGGAGACGCGGCTGCTCGGCTGGACGGGGCCCCCGTGGCTCAAGGAAGGCTGGTTCCACGCGTGGCTGCTGCGGTCGTCCTCGTGGCCGCTGCAGCCCGCGCCGACCGGGCAGGCCGCGGACGCCTTCCGCCGACGCACCGAGGGCGCCTGGCAGACACCGGCCGAGCGCGCCAACCTGGAGCGGCAGCTCGTCGCCGAAGCGGGCGCCGGCTGCGAGCGGATCGTGCTCGGCTACACGGTGCGGCGCGAGCCGATCAACGACGACTACGCCGAGGGTGTGCAGAATGTCGCGGCGGATTCGCACGCGGGCCTTGCGTCCGAGATCTTCATCCGCACGGCGAAGCTGAAGGACTTTCCCTGGAACGGCTGGCTGCACCTCGCCGTTGCCGGCGGCGTGCACGCGGGGGACGGGGCGTGGAACCCCGTCGCCGGCTTCACGGGACCGGCGGGGCGACTCGTGTGGGCTGCCGTCGGCGATCCCGCGCTGCTCCTCGACCCCGACAGCGGGCGGTTCGTGCCCAACCGCGCGCGGCCGAGCGCGCTGACGCCCGTCACGGAAGCGCCCCCCGACGCGCTGGCGCCCGGCACGCTGCGCCCACTCGGCGTCCCGGCGCCGGCGGGGAGCAAGGTCCTCTACCGCGTGCTGCTCTCCAACACGCACGATGGCCAGCGCATGACCGTCGCCGACGCCATCTACCCGTATGCATTCGCCGCGCGGTGGAGCGTGGAGAGCGGCGGCGGGCGGAAGTACGAGGCCGCCATCGAGCGCGCGACGGCGCTGGCCCGGCGCTCCGTCGTCGCCGTCCGCGTGCTCGGCGTCCGCAAGGAGGTCAAGGAGCTCGGCGACATGCAGCTGATGTACGACGTGCCGGAGATCGAGGTGTACTTCAAGCCCGGCATCGACGCGCGCGCCGCCGCCGCGATCGCGCCGCCGTGGAGTCCCGTGCCCTGGCAGGTCGTCGCGCTGATGGAGGAGGCGGTCGCGCGCGGTCTGGGCGCCTTCTCTTCCCGGGAGGCCAGCCGCCGCGGCGTGCCCTGGCTGGACGTCGTGAGCGGTCGCGGCCCGCTCCGCAGGCTGGCCGCCGAGCTCGAGGGCCTCCCCTTCGTACCCGAACCGCTGCGCGGCTTCGTCACGCCCGAGCAGGCCCGGCAGCGGTGGGTGGCGCTGCGCGAGTTCGCCCGCGTGCGGGGCCACTACATGCCGACGGCGGGGCCGTACGTGCTCGGCAAGGTGACCCCGGAGCAGATCACGCTGCCCGTGTTCCGCGACTTCACCTATCCGCTGGGCGTCGGTTCCTTCGACCAGTATCCGATCCCGCTGCGCGCCTACGTCGTGAAAGTCGAGCGCCGGGGCGCTCGGCTCGAGATCCAGGCCGACGTGGAAAACATCGAGAAATTCGAGCGCTCGTATAAGATCGTGCGCGAGCCGTTCCGGCCGCAGCCGGCCAGCGAGAAGTTCCGCGAGCCGCTCACCGTGCACTTCACCGTGCTGGGGCCCAACGACGAGGTCGCGGTGGCGGGCGCCTCGCGTGACGTGCAGAACGGGCGGCTGGTGGTGGACCTGACGGGCCGGCTCAAGCCCGGCGCGTACCGCGTGCTGCTGGCGCTGGCGCTCAACGGCAACCTCGTGAACCCGGAGGTGAAGGTGGTGCCGTACTAGTGGACATCGCCCTCATCCACGTCTTCAACGCGCTCCTCTACGCCTCGGTGCTCTTCCTGATCGCGGGCGGGCTCAGCCTCATTTACGGCGTCATGCGCATCGTGAACCTCGCGCACGGCAACCTCTACGCCTTCGGAGCGTACGTCAGCGCGTGGATCATCGGCTATCTCAGCACCTCCGTGGCCGTCGGCGAGGCCGGGAGCGGCGCGCCGACCTGGGTGCTGCTGGCCCTCCTGCCCGCCGGCGCGCTGGCCGCCGCCGCCGCGGGCGCGCTGCTCGAGCCCACGCTGCTGCGGCCCTTCTACAAGCGCGCGGAGGAATACCAGCTGCTCGTGACCTTCGGCCTGCTGATGATCATCGACGACGTGATCCGCTTCCTGTGGGGGCCGTACCCGCTCTCGGCCAGCGTCGTCTTCGAGAACTTCGGCTCGGTCACCGTCGGCGACACGCTCTATCCGACCTACAACTTCCTCGTCATCGGCGTGGGCGCGCTGGCCGCGGTCTTCCTCTGGGCCTTCATCTACCGCACGCGGTTCGGCGTCGTGCTGCGCGCGACCTCGCAGGACATGCGCATGTCGGCGGCGCTCGGCGTCAACGTCAACCGCGTCTACGTGCAGGCCTTCACCCTCGGCTGCTTCATGGCCGGCCTGGGCGGCGCCATCATCGTGCCGAGCCAGTCGGCCGTGCTCGGGATGGGCGTGGACGCGCTGATCCTGTCCTTCATCGTCGTCGTCATCGGCGGTCTCGGCAGCCTCGAGGGCGCGCTGCTCGGCGCGCTGATCGTCGGCGTCGTGCGCGAGGCGGGCATCACCTGGTTTCCCGAGGTGGAGCTGGCGGTGCTCTATCTGATGGCGGCGGCCGTCCTGCTCGTGCGGCCGGCCGGACTGTTCGGGCGCGCATGAGCACTGTGACCACGGTCGTCATCCCGGCCCGCTCGCCGATACGGCGGCTGTGGTACGCGGCGCCGGTTCTGGCGGTACTGCTGGTCCTGCCGTGGGTGGCCGAGCAGTACCAGACGATCCTGCTCGCCTACGGCCTGGTGATGGCGATCGCGGCCATCGGGTTCAACCTGCTGCTGGGCTACACCGGGCTGCTCTCGTTCGGACACTCCGCGTACTTCGGCGTCGGCGCCTACGCGGTCGCGCTGATGGTGAAGTACCTCGGCGTCGTCTCCATGGAGCTGCACCTGCTCGGCGCCATCGCGGCCTCCGTGCTCGTCACCGCGATCTTCGGGATCGCCTGCGTGCGCTACACGCGCATCTTCTTCAGCATCCTCACCATGGCGCTGTCGCAGGTGCTGTGGAGCCTGGCCTTCAAGTTCTTCTGGGTGACCGGCGGCACCGACGGCCTGCGCGTGCCGACGCCGACCCTGCTCGGCGTGGTGACGGGCAAGGGCGACAAGACCGCGTTCCTGGTCCACCAGTACTACTACTATGTGCTCGGCGTCTTCCTCGTCTGCGTAGCCATCATGTGGGTGATCGTGAACTCGCCGTTCGGCCGCGCGCTGCAGGCCATCCGCGACAACGAGACGCGCGCGCAGTTCGTCGGCATCCCGATCTGGCGCTATCGCTGGGTGGCCTTCATGCTCTCCGGCGTGTTCACCGGCGTCGCCGGCGCGCTGTGGGTGCCGCTCAACGGCCTCACCACGCCCGACATCCTGCACTGGACCTTCTCCGGCAAGATCGTCTTCATGGCCGTGCTGGGTGGGTTCCGCACCTTCGTCGGCCCGATCGTCGGCGCCGTCGTCTACAACTATCTCGAGAGCTACGCCGTCGGCTACACGGTGTACTGGCAGCTTTTCCTCGGCGTCATTCTCGTGGTGCTCGTGCTCTCGCTGCCCACCGGCATCGTCGGCACGGCCGAGCGGCTGATGGCGCGACGGAGGGTGCCCCGATGAGACATCCTGTGTCAAGCCCGAGGCGCGCCACGGCTGCGCCGGGGCGCGTCCGAGCGCTGGCCGGGGGAGTCCGAGGGGGGCGTAGCCCCCTTCGCTTGAAGAGGCTGGGGGGCCATATCGGGGCCCCCCACGACGATCGATGAGCGTGCTGCTCGAGACGAAGGCCCTGGTGAAGCAGTTCGGCGAGTTTCGCGCGGTGGACCGCGTCGACTTCCGCGTGCAGGAGGGCGAGGTGCTCGCCCTCATCGGCTCCAACGGCGCGGGCAAGACGACGCTCGTCAACCTGATCAGCGGGCTGCTGACGGCCGACGAGGGCCACATCCTCTTCCGCGGCCACGACGTCACGAAGCAGCCGGTCAAGGAGCGGATCCGCGCGGGGATCGCGCGATCGTTCCAGCTCGTCAACCTCTTCGACCAGCTCAGCGCGCTCGACAACGTGGCGCTCGCCATCTTCTCGCGCCAGGGCAAGACGCGGCGGCTGCTGTCGCTGGCCGATGCGGATCGGCCCGTGTGGCAGGAGGCGACGGACGTGCTCGCGCTCTTCCGGCTCGACGCCCACGCGCGCACCCTGGCGGGCGGCCTCTCGCAGGGCGAGCGCAAGCTGCTCGACGTCGCCATCGCCTACGCGCTGAAGCCCAAGCTGCTCTTCCTCGACGAGCCGACGAGCGGCGTCGGCACGCGCGAGAAGGCGCCCATCATGGACACGATCGTGTCCGTGGTGAGATCGGAGGGCATCTCGGCCGCCATCATCGAGCACGACATGGACGTCGTGTTCTCGTATTCGGATCGGATCGTGGCCATGCACCAGGGCACGATTCTGGCCGACGGCACGCCCGACCAGATCCGCCGCGACGAGAAGGTGCTGACCACGCTGATCGGCACTCCGGAGCCGCCCCGGCCCTCCCAGGGGGGAGGATAATGAGAGCGCCCGCACCGATGCTCGAGCTGGAGCGGATCGAGACCTATCGCGGCCCCGCGCAGATCCTCCGCTCGATCTCGCTGACCGTCGGCGCCGGCGAGGCGGTCTGTCTCGTGGGTCGCAACGGCGCCGGCAAGACGACCACCATCGATACGATCATGGGGCTCCTGCCATCGCGCAGCGGCGTCGTTCGCTTCAAGGGCCAGGAGGTCACGCGGTGGCCGGCGCACGAGCGGGCGCGCATGGGCATCGGCTACGCGCCCGAGGATTGCGGCATCTTTCCCGATCTCACCGTCGAGGAGAACTTCCAGATCACCGCCTGGCTCGGCAAGGAGACCCCGACCGCCGCGCCCGACGGGACGATCTTCGCCATCTTCCCCTGCTCCTGCTCGACGAGCCGTTCGAGGGGCTGGCGCCGGTCATCGTCACGCGCTTCATCGAGGCGGTGCGCGCCATCAAGGCCCTCGGCGTCTCCGTGCTCATCGCCGAATCCCACGTGCAGAACGCCGGCCGCATCGCGGACCGGCTCTACGCCATCGACCGCGGCGAGATCATCTTCGCCGGGCGCCCCGCCCAGCTGACCGGCAACGCCGAGGTGATGAAGACGCTGCACGGGTAGGGCCCGCAAGGAGTCGATCGCCCGCCTCTGCCGCGGCGGGCGTGGTGTGTCAACGGCTCGTGGCCAGCGGATGCAAGACGTCGATCGCCCAGCCGACGTCCAGCCGCTCTCCCAGCCAGCCGGGCATGGTCGTCCGAGCGTGCAGGTGAAGTCCTTGCGCCTCATGCCGCGATCGCAGCACGTGGAGGGGATCAGCTGGCAGCGCAGCAACAGTCGGAACCTCGGGAAGAAGTCGCCCGTCAGGACGGCGGAAGCGCAGCTCTCCGTCGGAGTGTCGCTCGACCTGGTAGCCCTCTTCGTGAATCGCGCGGTGATGCCGACGACAGAGAACAGCGAGATTCGAAAGTGTGGTAGGGCCGCCATTCGCCCAGTGACGGATGTGATGCCCCTGGCCGAAACGGAAGCCGCAACCCGGGAAGCGGCAGCCGCGATCGCGATGGTGAAGCGCGCGCCGCAACGCCGGCGGGATGGTCCGCGTTCGCGCACCGACCTCCACGGCGCGGCCATCTGGGCCGTGTCGCATCAATACCCGGCTCGCGTCGCACGCCAAGCGCCGGGACGTTTCCGCGGAGACGTGTGTCCCGTCTTCGAGGATGGACTGGCCCGGAGCGTCTGGATCCGCCAGTACCGGCGCGTCCACGTGGACGACGACCTGGTATCGCTCTGCGGGTGTGCCCGGATCGATACCGTGGTGCAGCGCCGCCTCGGCGACGAGGACCAGCGCGTCCGCCTGCTGCTGGCCCATCGGCGGCGTTTCCGCGGGAACGTCTCCTGCGTGCGCCTGCTGATAGAGGGCCTGACGGGCCGCGGTCAACGCCTGCACGAGCACGGCGCCGACCTCCGGCGCCAGCCGCCCGCGGATGACGACCATGCCGTCTTCGTCTTGATACACGTGCAGGGCGCGGCTCGCATGGCGCCGCGCGGTCTCCCGTACTTCCGCCTGCCGATCGACCCGCCGCCAGCCGCGGACGATGCGCTCGACGTGCTCGGCGGTGCCGGCCCTGCCGACGGCGAGCAGCCGCTCTTCCGTTTCTGGCGTCGCGACGCGGGTCAGCGCACGGACCTTCGAGTACGACAGCTCGCCGCGGCCGAGCGCCTTCGCCAGTCGTGGCAGCGTGCCCAACGCGCGAGCTACCCGGACGCGCTCGCGGGCCGCGCCCCGGTCGAGCCCGACGCGCCACGACAGCCACGCGGCGCAGGAGTGGAAGCCAGTGTTCCAGCCGCCGCGCGCGTCGAACTCGCGGATGAGATCCAGAAGGCGCGCGGTAGCGGCATCGAGGTGGGCGGAGAGCTCGGCGATCTCGTCGCCGAGGCGATCCACCTCCGCGGCGGAGCCAACGATGGGTTGAAGCATGGGCTCGAGACTGACGTACGACGGGGTGTTCATCGGTGACTCTCCTTCGTTCTGCGCCGACTCTACACCCGGATTTTCGAGCGCCCGTGGCGCCCCCAGAACAGGCGATCGCCGTGCGGACCTCGTTTTTCGCGAGGAGCAAACCGATCGCGATCCTACCGGGCAGCGGTGCGCCCGTGCGGCGCCATGCGCCGCGTGTGGCCGGCACGCGCCGAGTGCGCGCCCGAAACGTGTCAAGCGCAATCTTCCCGAGTGTCCTCACGGCGCTCACCCGGCGCAGCCGCGCTGCCCGGCGCTTGACTGCGCGCTACCCGCGACGCATCATCGCCTCCGCCGGGAGGTGAGCCATGAGCGAGTTCCGCACCCAGCTCGAGAATGCTGTCTCCGCCCGCCACAGCCGCCTGAACCCCTTCACGGAGCGCTGGGTGAGCGGCGAGCTCACGCGGCAGCAGCTCGGCGCCTGGGTCTGTCAGCACTACCAGTACGTCTCGCAGTTCCCGCGCTGGTGCGCGGCCGTCTACGCCGACTGCCCCGACGCCGACGCGCGCGACTTCCTGCTCGAGAACATCGTCGAGGAGGAATCGGGCACCAAGCACGTCGACCTCCTGATCCGCTTCGGCGAGGCGTGCGGCGTGAGCCGCAAGGCGGTCGAGACGGCGCGGCAGCTGCCGACGACCCGCGCGCTGACGGCGTGGTGCTTCGAGACCTCGCGCCAGCCGTTCCACGTCGCGGCCGCCGGGCTGCTCGTCGGACTGGAGTCGCAGGTGCCGGGCATCTACAAGCGCAATCTGCCGCCGCTCAAGACGAAGTACGGCTTCAACGACCACGAGGTGGAGTTCTTCGCCATCCACATCGAGGCCGACGAGGTCCACGGCGAGCGCGGCTACCAGATCGTCGAGCGCCACTCGGACACGCCCGAGCGGCGCGCGCAGGCGCTGGAGCAGGTGCGGCAGGCGACCGAGATGCGCTGGCAGTACATGAGCGGGCTGCACCGCGCCTACGTCTTGAAAGAGGACGCGTGACCGCCATTCGCGTGCCGCTGGCTGACGTGGCGGTCGGCCGGCCGATGCTCGTGGAGGCGGAGGGCGCGCGCGTCGTCCTCGTCCGCGTCGGCGATCGGGTGCACGCGCTCGGCGATGTCTGCGCCCACAAGGGAGGCCCGCTGAGCGAGGGCAAGCTCTCCGGCACGCGCCTGGCGTGCCCGTGGCATGGCTGGATGTACGACGTGCGCACGGGCCAGTGCATGTTTCCCGGGCGTGGCGCCGCCGTGGCGTCCTACGCGGCGCGTATGGAAGGCGACGACGTGCTCGTGGAGCTGCCGTGAGCGGCATCACGCGCGATCTGGCGCGCACGTGCATCGAGCGCGGGTTCAAGAAGGCGGACGCGCTCGGCTTCAAGGTGGCGATCGCGGTGGTGGACGAGGCCGGGCACCTCGTCGTCTGCGAGCGGATGGACGGCGCGCTCTGGGTGACGCCGGAGATCGCGCGCGCCAAGGCCAACGCCGCCGCCGGATTCCGCGCCACCACGCTCGATCTCGAGGAGCGTTTCGCCAAGCGGATGCTCTTCGCCGACAACGTCGCCACGCTCGGCCAGTACGAGTTCGTCTTCGGCAAGGGCGGCGTGCCGCTCGTCGAGAACGGCCACGTCGTCGGCGCCGTCGGCGTCAGCGGCGCCGTGCCGGCCGACAACGACCACGCCATCGCGGATGCCGCGGCCGGGCACCCGACCGTACCGAAGTCCCACTGAAGGAGGCCTGACATGGACGCCAAGGATCTCTTCCTCACGCAGCACGCGGCGGTGCAGTCGGTGGCCGTCGGCGGCAACCCGGCCTCGGCCGCGGAGCGCGCGTTCGCGGGGCTCAGCGACGAGCAGATGCGCGTGCGGCCGCGCGAGGACCTGAATTCGCTGGCGTGGCTCATGTGGCACATCGCGCGCGCCGAGGACATCATGGTCGGTGCGCTGATCGCCGGGCGCGAGCAGGTGTGCGACGACGCGTGGCGGAAGCGCCTCGGCGTCTCGCGCCGTGACTTCGGCATCGGCATGACCAGTCCCGAGGTGACGGAGCTCACCCGCGCGGTCGACCTCGTGGCCCTGCGCGAGTACCGCGACGCCGTCGGGCGCCGCACGCGCGAGATCGTGGGCAACTTCAAGGACAGCGACTGGGGCGGCGAGCTCGCGGCGCCGGCGCTGCAAAAAGCGGCCGCCGACGGCGCGTTCGGCACGCGCGCCGAGCAGATGGTGAAGGTCTTCACCGGCCGCCCGCGCACCGCCGTCCTCAGCGGCATCGCGCTGTTCCATCCGGCCGGGCATCTCGGCGAAGCCGTGACCGTGCGCAGCGCGGGCGGCTTCGGCACGGGGATCTGATGAGCGCGGCGCGCCCGCTCCGCGGCATCGTCCCGGCCATGGCCGTCCCGTTGCTCGACGACTACAAGATCGACGAGGACAACCTCGCACGCTTCGCGCTGTGGCTGGCCGGCTGCCGCGGCGTCACGGCCGTGATGACCAACGGCCACACGGGTGAGGTCGGCTCGCTGCTGCCGGACGAGCGGGCCACCGTCACGCGCGTGGTGGCGGATGCGGTCAAGGGGGCCGTGCGCGTCATCTCCGCCGTCTGCGCCGAGGGGACCTTCGAGGCGGTGGAGCACGCCCGCGCGGCCGCCCACGCGGGCGCCGACGCGGTGGACGTGATGCCCTGCCACATGTGGCTGCGCTTCGGCGTGAAGGAAGACGCGGTCTACGAGTACGTGAAGGCTGTCGGCGGCGAGAGCGGCCTCGACGTGATCGTCCACGTCTATCCGGCGAGCACGCGCGCCGCCTACTCGACGCGTCTCATGCTGCGGCTCGCGTCGATTCCCCAGGTGAAGGGCTTCAAGATGGGCGAGCGCGATCTCGGCGCCTACGAGCGCGACATCCGCGCGCTGCGCGCGGACGCGCCCCATGTCGCGCTGCTCAACTGCATGGACGAGTATCTCTTCGCCACGTTCGTGCACCGGATGGACGGCGCGCTCGTCGGATGCGCCAGCCTCATCCCCGAGCTGACCAACGATCTCTTCGAAGCGATGGCCGCCGACGATCTCGCCCGCGCCCGCGAGATCAACGACCGAATCTGGCCGATCAAGGAGGCGGTCTACGGCGCCGGCGAGCCCTCCGGCGACGCCCACGCGCGCATGAAGGAGGGCATGGTCCTGCGCGGCATCTTCCGCAGCGCGCTGGCGCGGCCGCCCGTGCTGGCGCCGTCGTCCGCGGAGATCGCGGCGATGCAGGCCGCGCTCGTCGCCAGCCGCGTGCCCGTCGTCGATCTAGTCTGAGCGCGCGCGTCTGAGCTGGTTCCTCCTCTCGCTGGGCGCCGCCCTCACCCAGGCCGTGCAGTTCGCGGTGGTGAAGGGGCGCGGGCAGGCGATCCCACCGATCGTCATCGTCGCGTGGACCCAGACGGTGGCGACCCTCGCGTGGCTCGCCTTCTTCGCGGTGTCCGGCCACGCGTTCACGTGGTCGCGCTCGGCGTGGCCGGCGGTGCTGGCTTCGTCGCTGCTCGTGACGGGCATGGCCACGTTGATCGCGCGCGCCAGCGCGCGCGGCGACATCTCCGTCGTGGGACCGGTCTTCGCGCTGAGCCCGGTCTTCACGGTCCTTCCCGACGCGGTGCTGTCCGGCACGCTGCCGAGCCCGCTCGGCTGGCTCGGCCTCGCCCTCGCGGTGGCGGGGACGTCGAACCTCTCGCGGGGCGCCGCGGGCGGTGGCTCGCTGCGCGCGCTGTTCGTGCGACGTGACGCGCTCGACGCGCTCGGCGCCGCGGTGCTGCTCGGCTTCCTCGCGGCGGTGGATCGCTGGGCCGCGCTCGCCCTCGGCCCGCCCAGCTATCTCGTGTGCTCGCACGGGTTGACCGCCGTCCTGACGACGGTCATTGCGCTGGCCACGACGCCCCGCGGCCTCCTCGCCAGCACGGCGCCGGCGAATCTCGCGACGGTCGTCACCCACGGACTGCTCGGCGTGACGGGCACCGCGATGCAGACCTCGGCGCTGACGATGGCGCCCGCGGCCTACGTGAACGCCATCCGGCGGCTGTCCGCGGTGGTGGCGGTCGTGCTCGGGCGCACGCTCTTCGGCGAGGCCGATCTCGGCCGGCGACTCGCCGCGGCGCTGCTCGCGTGCGCGGGCGCCGCGTGCCTGCTGCTTGCCCGCACTTGACGAACGCCGCCGGGAGGTGCAGCGTACGCGCACGAACGACGAGTCCAGGAGGGACCCGCATGGCCAGTCATGAGATCGACATCCAGGACGTCGAATACCTCCGCCACGGCGACAAGCCGCTGCTCGCCCGGCTCTACAAGCCGAAGGGCGACGGGCCGTTCCCGCTGATCGTCGACCTGCACGGCGGCGCGTGGATCCGCGGCGACCGGCTCAACGACGCCGTGATGAACGAGGCGATGGCGAAGGCCGGCATCGTGGTGGCGGCCATCGATTTCCGGACCGATACGCCGTACCCGGCGTCGCTCGCCGACGTCAACTACGCCGTCCGCTGGATCAAGACCCAGGCCAAGGCGCTGGGCGGCAGCGCGGACCGCGTCGGCCTCATGGGTGCCTCGAGCGGCGCGCACCAGGCCATGCTCTCCGCGATGCGCCCTCGCGACGCGCGCTACGCGGCGATCCCGCTGCCGACGGGCTCGCCGGCCGTCGACGCGAGCGTGCGCGCCGTCGTGCTCTGCTGGCCCGTCATCGATCCCCTCGGGCGCTACCGCTACGCGAAGAAGCTGAGGGAAGGCGGCAAGCCGTATCCCGAGGTCGTCGACCGCGTGCTGCCGGGTCACGACCAGTACTGGAAGACCGAGGACGCCATGGCCGAGGGCAGCCCGGTCGTCGCGCTCGAGCGCGGCGAGCGTGTCGAGATGCCGCCGGCGATCTACCTGCAGGGCGCCGACGACAAGGCGCATCCGCGCGCCGACCTCGACCGGTTCGTCACGCAGTACCGCAAGGCGGGCGGCCAGGTCGAGCTCGAGCTGTTCGAGGGCGAGGCCGAGGGCTACATCGGCAAGAAGCCGATGACCGACGCCGGAAAGCGCACGATCGAGAGGATCATCGAGTTCGTCCGCAAGCAGCTCGCATGACGGTGCGCCCGCTCCCCGCGATCGCGCTCCTCTGCGCCGTCCTCTGCCTGGGCCTCGGCACCGACGCCGCGGCCCAGGCCGGGCCCGAGGGCGAGATGCGCTGGGCCCTCTACGTGACGGTCTCGCCGAACTGGTTCGATCCGGGCGAGGTCGTGGGCCAGCTCACGCCGTTCTGGTTCCTCTACGCGATGCACGACGCGCTCGTGAAGCCGATGCCCGGCAACCTCATGACCCCGAGCCTGGCCGAGTCCTGGACGGTGGGCCCCGACCAACGGTCCTACGAGTTCAAGCTGCGCGAGGGCCTCAAGTTCCACAACGGCGATCCGTTCACCGCGGAGGACGTGAAGTTCAGCTTCGACCGCGCGAAGGGCAAGCTGCTGCACGACAAGGTCAAGGAGGTCACCGTCGTCTCGCCCTCCCGCGTGCGCTTCACGCTGCACGAGCCGTGGCCCGACTTCATGAGCTACTACGGGACGGTCGTCAGCGGCGCGGGCTGGATCGTGCCCAAGAAGTACGTCGAGCAGGTCGGTCCCGACGGCTTCAAGAAGCATCCCATCGGCCTGGGCCCGTACAAGTTCGTGAGCCACTCGCCGGGCGTCGAGCTGGTGATGGAGGCCTTCGAGGGCTACTGGCGCAAGACGCCGAGCGTCAAGCGTGTCGTGTTCAAGATGGTCCCGGAGCCCACGACGCGCGTGGCCATGCTCAAGCGCGGCGAGGTGGACATCGCCTACCTTCTGGAGGCGCCGCAAGCGATCGAGCTGAAGCGCGATCCGAATCTGAAGCTGGCCTTCTCCGGGGGCATCGCGGTCTTCTTCCTGGACTTCCTCGACATGTGGGATCCGAAGTCGCCGTGGGCGGATCATCGCGTCCGCCTGGCCGCCAGCCTCGCCCTCGACCGCCGCTCGCTGAGCGAGGCGGAGACGCTCGGCGCCTCCAAGCCCGCCGGCAACTTCGTGCCGCGCACCTTCGAGTTCGCGCTGCCGCTCGAGCCGCACCCGTACGACCCGGCGCGCGCGAAGAAGCTGCTCGCCGAGGCGGGCTACCCCAACGGCTTCGACGCCGGCGAGTTTCACCAGCTGCCCCCGTACTTCGGCCTGGGCGAGGCGATCGTCGGGTATCTCGGCGCCGTCGGCATCCGGACGAAGATGCGGCCGATGGAGCGCGCCGCCTATCTCTCGGCGCTCCAGGCCAAGAAGCTCAAGGGCGTGTGTGTCTGCTCGAGCGCGCTCTACGGCAACGCCGCCTCGCGGATGTCGGAAGTCATCCCGAGCGACGGCAGCTTCGCCTACGGCGGCTTCCCCGACGTGGACGCGCTCTACAAGCAGCAGGCGCGGGAGTTGGACCGCAAGAAGCGCGAGGCGCTCCTGCACCAGATCCAGCAGATCGTCTACGACCGCGTGCGGATCGCGCCGATCTTCCAGTACATCTGGCCGAGCGGCATCGGGCCGCGCGTCGAGGAGCCAGCGCTGATGCTGATCGACCCCTATCCGTGGTCGGCGCCGCTCGAAGAGGTCCGGCTCAAGAAGCGGTGAGCGGCCGGAGACGTCAGCGGCGGACGATCCTCGCCGTGCCGAGCACGCTCGCCAGGCACATCTCGTCGGTGGTCTCGAAGCCGGAAAAGACCGGCCGCGGCGGCTTGCTCGGGTTCTTGGGGTTGGCCGCCGAGTTGTCGTAGACGCACTCGGCAACGATGCGCGTCCCCGCGGGCAGCGGCACCGGACGCTTGTAGACGTAGCGAATCTGCCACTCGAAGTCCCAGTCGTCGATTTTCAGCCTCGACTGCGTCGTCCCGTCCGGCAGGTGCGCCGTCACGGTCAACGCGCGGCCCAGCAGGTGCATGTGGGCGTGAATGGAAATCGCCTCGACGTCGTCCTGAACCATCGCCCGGGCCATGACGGAATGCTGGGGCGCTCCGGCGGGGATGCCGAAGTTCCAGGCGAACGCGCGCACCAGCGACAGGCGGCGATCGAATGGGCCCGTCGTGAAATGGACGCCGATCTTCGTGAGATCGGTCTCGGCCGTGTCGCCGGGGTTGTTGTAGTGGACCTGGATGACGAGGCGCGCGCCCGGGGGGATGCCCCAGGCCACGCCCGACGGGATCTCGATCGGCGGATAGCCCGGCGCCCACCCCCCGAGCCCGCCGACGCTGTCGAAGCGCGGTCCGCCGAAGCAGGTATAGCCGGGACCGGGCTCTGCCTGGTCGAGCTCGACGGAGCGTCCGGTGACGTCGAGGAACGTCTGGACGTGGTGGACGATCTTCCGGTTGCCGGGCAGCACCTCGGAGGCGCGGATCATCCGCCATTCACCGGGAATCCGGATGGGCACGACGAAGCAGCGGTAGATGTCTTTCGTGCGCGGCGGCACCGTGAACGGCTCCTCCATCGCGAGCACGGCCGACGGCGTGCCGAGCGTCCACCCCGTCGGGAACCGGCGTGGCGACGGCAGATCGCGCGGCTCTCCCTCCGGCGCGCCGTCGGCGACCCAGCGGGCGACCAGGCGGATCTCGTCCTCGGAGAGCCGGCGGACGTCGGCGAACTCGCCGTGGCCCGGAACCGCCTTCCACGGCGGCATGTAGCGTGACTCGACCGCCTCGCGAATGTCGTCGCGCCGCGCGTGCGCGTCCTTGTAGTTGGTGAGCGAGAACGGCGCGACCTCGCCGGGGCGGTGGCAGGTCTGGCAGTTGCGCTGGAAGACCCTGACGACCTGCTTGTTGAAGGTCACGGGCCCATCGCCGACGGCCTCTGGCCGAAGCGGGGTGTTGGGGCTCGTCTGGCAGGCGGAGACGAGCAGCGCGATCACGAGGGTGGTGCGTCTCATGACCGTCGCACGACACGTCCGGGCAGGGCGCCGGTGTGGTCGCCGCCGTCGACGACCACCTCGCCGTTCACCACCACCGTCGAGACGCCGACCGCGTAGCGGTGAGGCTCGTCATAGGTCGCGCGATCGGCGATCCGCCCGGGCTCGAAGACCGCCACGTCGGCCCAGCATCCCTCGCGCAGCACTCCGCGGTCGGTGAGCCCCAGCGCCGCCGCGGCGGCGCCCGTCGTCTTGTGAATCGCCGCCGGCAGCGTCAGCAGGCCGAGATCCCGCACGAACGGCCCGAGCAGGCGCGCGTGCGTCCCATAGGAGCGCGGGTGCGGTTTGCCCTGGCTCGTCACGCCGGACGTGGCGAGCGAGTTCGCGTCCGAGCCGACGGTCACCCACGGCGTGGCGCTGATCGCGTGGACGTCCTTGTCGCTCATGGACGTCACCAGGATGCGCGTTTCGCCGCGGTCGGCGATCACGAAGTCGCACACGGCATCGAACGCCTCGACGCCCCGGCGCCGCGCGATGTCGCCGAGCGTGTGACCGGCCTCCTCGGGCAGGTTTGGCGCGACAGCGATGCGCACGACATCCCAGGAGGGGATGCGACCGAAGTTGTTGAGTCCGTCCCGGGCGATGTCCGCGCGGAGACGCGCGCGCACGTCGGCCCGCCCGAGGCGCTCGAGCATCGCCGGGATTCCGCCGTCCATCACCCAGCGGGGGAAGAGGTTGCGCAGCGGATTGCTGGCCGTGTCATAGGGATAGGCGTCGCAGTCCACGGCGAGTCCGCGGCGGCGGGCGGCCGCGATCTCGACCAGAAGTTTGTCGGCGCCGCCCCAGTTGTCGACGCCCGAGAGCTTCAGATGCGCGATCTGAACGTGCACGCCCGTCGCCTCTGCGACGGCGATCGCCTCGCGCACCGCCTCGCCGACGCGGTTGGCCTCGTCGCGGATGTGCGACGAGTAGGCGGCGCCGTGACCGCGGAGCACACGGGCCAGCGCGTGGATCTCCGCGGCGTCGGCGTAGCAGCCGGGCGCCGTGAAGAGGCCCGAAGAGAGTCCCCACGCACCGGCGGCCAGCGCCTCCGCCAGCAGGCGCTCCATCGTGGCCAGCTCAGCGGCGGTGAGCGCGCGGCTCTCCATCTCCGCGGTCATGAGCCGCAGCGTGTTGTGGCCGACCTGGAGGATGACGTTGACCGCCGTCGGTGGAAATGCCGCGACGTAGTCCGCAAAGGTCGTCTCGCTGAACGGCAGCCAGGGCGCGCTGGAGGCGAGATATTCTCGGAGCATCGCCGCGCGCCCGGGCAGCGCGGGGGCGACGGAGAAGCCACAGTTGCCGACCACCTCCAGCGTCACGCCCTGGCGGATCTTCGACTCGGCGCGCGGGTTGATGGGCAGCGTGAAGTCGGAGTGGGTGTGGATGTCGATGAAGCCCGGAGCCACGACGTGTCCGCGCGCGTCGACCACTCGGTGGGCCGGACGGGCCGAGCGCGGCTCGATCGCGACGATGCGGCCGGCGCTCACGCTCACGTCGGCCTCGCGGCCGGGCGCGCCGGTGCCGTCGATCAGCTGGCCACCCCGGATCGACAGATCGTCCATGAGCACTCCATAGTATGACGAACGGGAGGGCGGAGTCATGACGACGACGTCGCGCTGGCAGCGCAAATGGGAGCGGGACCACCTGACGGACGGCTGGTCCCCGATCCCCACCCAGATCGTCTCCAGACGGACCGCGCGCCGTTCGAGCCGAGGCCCCCTCCGAGTTACTAGTACAGCACCACGCTGCGCTTGACCTCGCCCTTGAGGAGCGCGTCGTAGGCGAGGTTCACGTCGCCCAGCGGCACGCGGCGCGAGATCAGCTCCTCGAGCTTGTACTTGCCGCTCATGAACATGTCGATGAGCATGGGCACGTCGGTGCGCTGGTGGCCGGCACCGAACGACGAGCCCGTGAGCACGCGCTGCTGCAGGAAGAGCGCCGGGTCGAGCGAGACCTTCGTGCCCGCCGGGCACACGCCGACGACGACGGCGGTGCCGCCGCGGTGCGTGGAGAGCACCGCCTGCTCGATCGTCGCCTGGGTGCCGACCAGCTCGAACGCGAAGTCCACGCCGCCGCTGCCGCTGATCGCCTGCACGCGCGCGACGGGATCCTCGGTGGCCGCGTTGACGACGTGGGTGGCGCCGAACTCCTCGGCCCACGCGAGCTTCTGCGGCATCACGTCCACCGCGATGATCTTGCCCGCGCCGACGAGCTTGGCGGCCTGGATCGTGTTGAGCCCCACGCCGCCGCAGCCCCACACCGCCACGCTCGCGCCGGGCGGGACCTTGGCCCGGTTGAACACGGGCCCCGCGCCCGCGAGCACGCCGCAGGAGACGAGGCACACCACGTCGAGCGGGGCGTCCTTGCGGATGGGAATGACGCTCTCCTCCATGAGGACGGAGTGCGTCGCGAAGCCGGCGACTTGCAGGTAGTGGTTCAGGCTCGTGCCGTTCTTGCGGAACCGCGTGGTGCCGTCCAGCATGAGCCAGCGTGGCTTGTCGCGCAGCGCGCACATCGTCGGCTGGCCGCCGATGCAGTAGCCGCACTTGCCGCACGACGGGATGTAGGAGGAGCACACGTGGTCTCCGACCGCCACGCTCTCGACGCCGGGGCCAATGCGCTCGACCACGCCGGCGGCCTCGTGGCCCAGCACCACGGGCAAGGGGTGGGGCACGTCGCCGCTCATGAGGTGGTAGTCGCTGTGGCATACGCCATTGGCGACCCACCGCACCTGCACCTCGTGGGGACCGGGATCCAGAAGCTCGACCTCCTCGATCACCAGGGGCTTCTTCACCTCGTACAGGACGGCCGCTGTCGCTCTCATCGTTGCCTCCTCGCGAGAAGCATTCGCATCACGGCCCCTCCGCGGGGGCCGAGGATATCAATAAAGATGGCACGCGACCAGCCGCCCGCTCTCGGGCCGCAGCACCGGCTCCTGCGTCGCGCAATGGGGCATCGCGAACGGGCAGCGCGGGTGAAAGCGGCAGCCGCCGGGCGGCGCGAGCGGGCTCGGCACCTCGCCCGAGAGCGTCACCTCGTCGGGCGGGCGATCGAAATCGATCGGCAGCGCCGCGGCGAACAGCGCCTTCGTGTAGGGATGCTTCGGAGCCAGCGCCACGGCGTCGGCGTCGCCCACCTCCACGATCTTGCCGAGGTACATCACGGCGATGGTGCGGCTCATGTGGGCGACCGCGGCGAGGTCGTGCGCGATGAACAGGTAGGACACGCGTAGCCGCTGCTGGAGGTCGGCGAGGAGGTTCAGGATCTGGGCGCGGATCGAGACGTCGAGCGCGGAGACCGGCTCGTCGAGCACGACGAGCTTCGGCGAGAGCGCGAGCGCGCGCGCGATGGCGATGCGCTGGCGCTGGCCGCCGGAGAACTCGTGCGGGTAGAGCGTGGCCGCGCGCTCCGGCAGGCCGACCAGGTCCAGCAGCTCCGCGACGCGGCGACGGCGGCCCGCGGCGTCGAGGTCGGCGTTGATCACGAGCGGCTCGGCGACGATGGTGCCCACGCGCATGCGCGGGTCGAGGGAGGCGAACGGGTCCTGGAAGACGGCCTGGACCGAGCGGCGGTAGGCGCGCTCGCCCTCGCCGCCCAGCGTGGACACGTCCCGGCCCTCGAATCGGATGCTTCCCGCCGTCGGCTTTTCCAGCGCGAGGATGAGCTTGGACGTCGTGGTCTTGCCGCAGCCCGACTCGCCGACGAGCCCGAGGGTCGAGCCCGCCGGGATCTCGAACGACACCGAGTCGACCGCGCGCACGAGGCCGGTCGACCAGCCGAGCGCGCCGCGGCGCACGACGAAGTGCTTCGTGAGGTTCGTGACCTCGAGCAGCGCGCGGGACGGTAGTCGAGGGGCGTCACGGCTGTCGAGGAGCGTCACGGGTTCCCCGGGACGCGACGAGCGTTGGGGGTCTGGGGGCCATCTCGGGGCCCCCAGGCTAATGGGCGGGCCATGTCGGGGCCCCCCATCTCAGGGGAGCACATGGAGCCAGCAGCGCGTCGCGTGGCCGGGAGCGACCTCGGTCTCGGGCGGGGCCTCGACGCAGCGCTCGAACGCGGCCGGGCAGCGCGGGGCGAACGCGCAGCCGGCGGCCAGCGTCGCGAGGTCGGGCGGCTGGCCGGCGATGGCCGCGAGGCGCTCGCGGCGCGCGCCAAAGCGCGGGATCGATTCCAGCAGCGCGCGCGTGTAGGGATGCGCGGGCTGGGCGAAGATGCGGCGCACGGGACCGATCTCGACGATGCGCCCGGCGTACATGACCGCCACGCGGTCGCAGGTGCGCGCCACGATCCCGAGGTTGTGGGTGACGAAGATCATCGCGAAGCGGTGGCGCTGCTGCAGCTCCTTGAGCAGGCCGAGGTACTGCGCCTGGATCGTGAGATCGAGGCTGGTCGTCGGCTCGTCGGCGATGAGCAGGCGCGGCGGCCCCGCGATGGCCATGGCGCCGACCACGCGCTGGCGCATGCCACCCGAGAGCTGGTGCGGAAACGCGCGCAGCCGCGCGGCGGGCGAGGGGATGCTCACCGAGGCCAGCAGCTCCGCGGCACGCGCGAGCACGGCGCGGCCGCGGAGGCCGTGGTACATCGTCAGCGGCTCGCGCATCTGCATGCCGATGGAGAACACCGGGTTGAGCGAGGACATCGGATCCTGCAGGATCATCGCGACCGTGCGGCCGCGGATCCGCTGCATCTCGTCGTCGGTCTTCTTCAAGAGATCGTTGCCGTCGAGGAGGACCGCGCCGCCGACGATGCGCGCGGCCGGCCGCGGCACGAGGCGGACGATGCTCAGGCACGTCATGCTCTTGCCCGAGCCGGACTCACCGACGAGGCCGAGCGTCTCGGCCTCGCCGAGCGCGAAGGAGACGCCGTCCACCGCCTTGATCGTCCCCCAGCGGGTGACGATGTGCGTGCGGAGGTCGCGAACGTCGATGACGGCGGACACGCGGCTCAGAGCTGGCGCAGCTTGGGGTCCAGGGTGTCGCGCAGCCAGTCGCCGAGCAGGTTGAAGGCGAGCACGACGAGCAGGATGGCCAGCCCGGGCAGGAACGATACCCACCACGCGCTCGTCACGACGTCGCGTCCCTCGGCGATCATCGAGCCCCACGCCGGCGTCGGCGGCGGGATGCCGGCCCCGAGGAACGACAGCGACGCCTCGACGATGATGACGTAGCCGACCTGCAGCGTGACCAGGACCACCAGCGTGTTGAGCGTGTTGGGCAGCAGATGCCGGGTGATGATCCGCCAGGCGCCGGCGCCGGCGATGCGCGCCTGCGCGATGAAGTCGAGCGTCATGAGCGTGAGCACCTGGCCGCGGATCACGCGCGCGTAGCGCGCCCACAGGATTACCGCGATCGCGATGACGACGTTGGTGAAGCTCGGGCCGACGGTGACGGCCAGGATCAGCGCGAGCAGGATCACCGGGAACGAGAGCGTGGCGTCGGTGACCCGCATCAGCGCCGCGTCGACGCGGCCGCCGTAGTAACCGGCCACGAGGCCGATGGTGGCGCCGACCGCGCCGGCCAGGAGCACGGCCAGCGCGCCCACCGCGAGCGAGACGCGCGAGCCCCAGATGATGCGCGTCAGCATGTCCCGGCCCAGCCGGTCGGTGCCGAGCGGGTGCGCCCACGAGCCACGCTCCTCCCACACCGGCGGGCGGAAGCGCAGGCGCAGCGACTGCTCGTAGGGATCGCCGGGGCTGAGCAGCGGCGCCAGCAGCGCGATGAGCACGAACACGGCGATGATGCCGATGGAGACGACCGGCACCCGGCGCCCGCGCGCCCGCGGCTCGGGCCGCGCCGCGCGCTCGGGAACGGCGACGACGCTCACCGCGAATACCGGATGCGCGGATCGATCACCGCGTAGAGACAATCGACGCCGAGGTTGACGGCGGCCACGATGGTGGCGGTGGTGAGCACGACCGCCTGGATCACCGGGAAATCGCGCGAGGTGATGCCGTCGTACGCGAGGCGCCCGAGCCCCGGCCACGCGAACACCGTCTCGACGACGATGGCCGTGGTGACGAGGATCGCGAAGTAGATGCCGGCGAAGGTGACGACGGGGATGAGCGCGTTCTTGAGCGCGTGGACCCACACCACCTTGCGCTCGGCGACGCCCTTGAGCCGGGCGAGCTTCACGTACTCCGAGTCGAGCACCTCGAGCATCCCCGAGCGCAGCAGGCGCATCATGCCGGCCACCACGAACCAGCCGAGCGTGAGGCCGGGCAGGACGTAGGAGGCGAGGCTGTCGGCGCCGCCCGCCGGCAGCCACTGCCAGCGCCCTGCGACGAACTCCACGAGCACGATGGCCACCCAGAACGTCGGCAGCGACTGCCCGAGCACGGCCACGATCTGCGCCGCGCGGTCCACACCGGTGCCCTTCTTCACGGCCGCCATCACGCCGAGCGGAAAGGCGATGGCCAGCGACGCGCCCATCGCGAAGGCGGCGAGCTTGAGTGAGTTCGGCAGCCGCTCGCGCAGCAGCTCGATGACGGGCCGGCGCGCGCGGATCGAGGTGCCGAAGTCCCCGGTGACCGCGCGGCCGACGAACGAGAAGTACTGCTCGACGTACGGTCGGTCGAGCCCGAGGTACTTGCGGGCGTTGGCATAGTCCTCCTCGCTGGCGTTCATCGGGAGGATCATGTGCAGCGGGTCGCCGGTGGCGCGAGCGAGGACAAAGACCACGACAGACAGAATCGCCAGTGCCACCAGCGACTGGAGGAGACGAAAGAGGACGAAGCGAAGCACGGGTTGTTGAAGGTTGGGGGGGAGCCGAGCTCCCCCCCAACTCCCCCCCAGCGCTTACTTCCGCGCGAGCTCGTCGATGAACAGGTCGTACATCACGGCGCCCGGGTTGTACTTGCCGAGCGTCTTGGAGGTCGCGTACGGCGAGTGCACGTAGACGACCGGCACGCCGTGGTGCTCGCTGCGCATCCGCGTGTAGATGTTGCGCATGAGCGCGTTGATCTTCTCCCGGTCGGTCTGGCGCATGACCTGCGCGATCATGCCGTCGATCTCCGGATCGTTGACGGTGTCGTTCAGCTTGGACGGCGTGTAGGCCTGTTTCTCCAGCAGGGCGTAGGTGCCGATCCAGTCACGGTTGGCGATGTTGTAGTAGCCCACCGCGCCGGGCGCCTTGCGATCCACCCACTGTTTGCGGAAGGCCGGGTAGTCGACGGGGATGAGCTTGCTCTTGACGCCGATCTTCTCCCAGTAGCCCGCCACCGCCTCCGCGAACGACTTGCCCTCGGCGAAGCCGGGGAGCTGGAAGGCGTAGACGTCTTGCGTGAAGCCGCCGGCGTAGCCGGCGTCGGCGAGCAGCTTCTTGGCGCGCGCGACGTCGTACGGGTAGGCCATCTCCGGCGTCACCTTGAAGCCGACCTCCTTGAACGCCCACGACAGCCCCATCGGAATCGCCGCCGGCTCGGCGTAGCCGCCGAAGATCGACTGCGCGATCTCGGCACGATCGATGGCCAGATTGAGCGCCTCGCGCACGCGCTTGTCCCTGGTGGGCGGCGTCCGGCCCTCGGGGCCGAGGATCCACCACATGTGGATGATGGCTTCTTCCCTCCGCATGTGGACCGGGAAGCCTTCCTTCTCCAGCTCCTTCACGCGCTCGCGGCTCACGTCGGCCACGTCCGCCTCACCGCGGCGCAGCAGCGCGATGCGCGTCGTCTCCTCGGGGACGAGCTTGAACGTCACGTTCTTGTACTTCGGCACGCCGATGCGCCAGTGGTTGTCGACCGCCGTCATCTTGATGTGCGAGCCGACCACCTGCTCGACGAACTTGTAGGGGCCGGTGCCGACGGGCTTGCGGGCGAATACATCATCGCCGTTGGCCTCGATGTATTTCTTCGGAAGTACCATTCCTTCTGTCGAAAGCGATCGCGACAAGTACGTTGGAATGATCAGCGTGGATTCCTTCAGGACAATCACGACGCGGTCGGGCGCCGGCGTCTCGATGTCGGCGATGAGCGTGCGCAGCGGGCCCGCATAGCCCGTCGTGGAGCGCTTGCTCATGGCGCGCTGGAGGCTGAACTTCACGTCCTCCGACGTCATGTCGCTGCCGTCGTGGAACTTCACGCCCTTTCGGAGATGGAACGTCCAGCGCCTGTGGTCGGCCGAGCTTTCCCACTTGCTGGCCAGCCCGCCCGCCTGCGACGGCTGGCCGTCCGGCGTGACGCCGACGAGATAATCGAACATCAGCGAGAGGTAGTACTTCACGTTGTGGCCCTGGAGCGCCGGGTCCAGCGTCTCGGCGGAGAAGCTCGACAGCGCGACCGTGAGCTCCGACTTGGCTTGCGCCCACGCGGGGCTTGCGACGGCGATCAGCAGCAGCAGCGACGTCACGATGATCCGGGTTGTCGATTTCATTGGTTGGGTCCTCCGGGAGGCCCTGACCGTATCGCGGGACGGGCCGGCGGCGCAAGTCCGCCGGCCCCGACGACCCTAGCCGGCTACGATGACGCTCTGTCCCAGAAACGAAGGGCGCACGAGCGCCGTGTAACGAGCACCGACTCGCGCCGTTCGAGCGCCGGCTTCGCCGGCGCAATCGGATCCTGGGGGAGGCATCAGAGGGGGCCGCCGAGACCCCCTCCGAGTTTTTAGCTCGCTGGCTTGAGCTGGCCGCGCGTGGCCTGGACGACCTGCTCCTGCGCCCACTCCATCGCCCGCCTGGTCGGCATGCCGTGGATCGCCTTGGCGACCATGTCGGGCAGCACGTAGTTGTTCTCGATCCGGCGCACGGCGTCGTTCGGCTTCGCGGGCCACCCGCGGGGATGCGCGTACTCCGCCTCCTTCGGGAGCATCGCGAATTTTGGATTGCGCACCCAGATCGGATGGTCGGCGAGGTTGCGGAGCGGCGGCTGGTTGAAGGCATTGGACGCCACGATCCACGCGTCGAAGTTCTCCTTGCGGAACAGGAACTGGACGAACTCCTTCGCCGGCTCGGCGTTCTTCGAGAATTTCCAGAGCCCGATTCCGTTGATGCCCGGCGCGCTGTGCGTGCCCGCGGGCCCGGCCGGGCTCGGATGGTGGTTGATGTCGTCGGCGATCGGCATCTTGTTGGCGAGCGCCGTGTTGTAGGGGCTGATCGGGTTGTGGATCCACGAGCCCTTGCCGGAGAGGATGAACCGGTTGTTGGACGCGTCGTCCCAGGACAGCACCTCGGGCTCCATGCCGTCGCGATAGAGCTCCTTGTACCACTCGATCACCTGCGCGGTCCTGTCCGACACGATGGCCGGCGTCTTGCCGTCCACCTCGAGGACCTTGCCGCCGTAGCACCAGAAGATGGCCCAGAAACTCGTGTTCGAGTCGCCGCAGTGGCTGATGGCGATGCCCACCGGATTGCCCTGCCGCTTGAGGACCTTGCCCTGCCGCAGCAGCTCGTCCCATGTTTTCGGGTACTCGAGGCCGGCCTTCGCGAAGTGCGCCATGTTGTAGGTCGCGGGAAACGCGACCCAGAACCAGGGCACCGCACGCCAGCCCGAGCCCGTCTGGCACGACTCCGCGGCGAACGGATACCAGCCGCCGTACTTCTTGCCGAGCGTGTCGACCAGCGGGCCCACGTCGACGAGCAGATTCTCGAAGAGGTACGGATCGGCGTGGCTCAGGAGGACGAGATCGTGGCCGGACTGGCTCTGGGCCTCGGCGGCGCGCTTGGCCGGCAGCTGCAGGCCCTGGATGGTGTCGACTTTGACCGTGAGACCGGCCTGCTTGCCGAACACCTCGGCCTGCCGTCGGAGCTCGTCGTCGGAGGCCGGAACGAAGTGGTTGGTGCTCAAGAACGTGAGCTCGCGCTTCTGGGCGTAGGCGGGAGCGCGATCCAGCAGTACCGTGGCGCCGGCCACGGCCGAAGAGAGAAGGAAGTCGCGGCGCGTCGTTCCTCGCATGGCTCAACCCCCCTTGCGTGGACGTTGGGGCGCAAGTATCACATAATGGCCGGCGCCGAAAAAGGAGATGCCATGCCCAAGAAGCCGCTGAGCCTCGCGTGCGTGCTGTTCGTCGCGGCGCTGATGTCCGGCGCGTCGGCCGTCTCACCGGCGCTCGCCCAGGGCAAGAAGCTCAAGATCGGCGTGATCTACGACTACACCGGGCCGCTCGCGGGCGGCGGGTCGGACCTGCACGCGCTCGGCGCGAAGATCATGATCGACTACTTTGCGAAAAAAGGGGGCGTCGAGGGCTACGCGATCGAGGCAACCTACGCGGACGCTCAGAGCAAGCCCGACGTGGCCATCAACGAGGCGGTGCGGCTGGTCGAGCAGGAGAAGGTCGACATGCTCCTCGGCTTCTATTCGTCGGCGCAGTGCGTCCCGGTCGCCGCGCGCGTCGAGCAACTGAAGAAGTTCATGTGGATCACCACATGCATCTCCTCGGCCGTGCTCGAGAACCGCAATCTGAAATACGTGTTCCGGGTGCAGCCGAGCGGCCGCCAGTTCGGCTTGATGTCGATGGACTTCATCGCTCAGAACGCCAGGGCGAAGCTCGGCAAGGAGCCAAAGGACCTCAAGGTCGCCATCATCCACGAGGACGGCGCGTACGGTATCGACGTCTCGAAGGGCAACGAGGAGGGGGCGAAGAAGGCCGGCTTCAACGTCGTGCTGAAAGAAGGCTACTCGGCCACCGCGCCCGACCTCTCGTCCCTCGTGATCAAGCTCAAGCGCGCCCGCCCCGACGTCCTGTTCCACACCGGCTACAACCCCGACATCGCGCTGTTTCTGCGCCAGGCGCGCGAGCAGGGTCTGCGCTTTCACGCGCTCGTCGGCCACGGCGCCGGCTACGGCGTGTACGACAAGCTCAAGGAAGCGGTCGGCAAGGACGTCAACTATGTCTTCAACGTCGACCCGATCTCGATCTGGCTTGCCAACGAGAAGGCGCTGCGCCCCGAGCTGGTCCCGATGATCAAGATGATCGGCGACGAGTACGAGAAGGCGCGACCCGGGACGCACGTGAAGTCGGCCCACGTCGGCATGGCCGCCAGCAACACCTACGTCTTCATGACCGAGGTCCTGCCCAAGGCCATCAAGAAGTACGGTGGCATCGACGCCGACTCGCTGCGCAAGGCCGCGCTCGAGGTGAACCTGCCCGAGGGCGCCACCATGCTCGGCTTCGGCGTGCACTTCCTGGGTGACGGGCCTATGGCGGGGCAGAACGACCGCGCGTTCCCCGTCATCGTGCAGTACGTCGACGACAAGCCGTACATCGTGTGGCCCAAGAGTCTGCAGCACCGCGAGCCGGTGCTGCCGCTGCCCTCGTCGTCGCCGTACGCGGCGAATTAACGCCAATCTCTGAAAGGGATGACGACTCCTGAACGTTCCGTTCGTTCTGTCCGCTTTCCGGCTGCATACGGCGCGCCGGGAGGACCGGAGAGTCTTCTTCCCTGGAGCTACGTCGAGGAGCGTCTTCGGGCCGCGTCGAATTACTGGATAACGACGGTTGGTCCAAACGCGCGGCCGCATGTGCGGCCCGTCGATGGCGTGTGGGTCGACGGCGCGCTGTGCTTCGGTGGATCGCCGGAGACGCGCTGGGTGCGAAATCTAATGATCAATCCCTCGATCTCCGCCCATCTCTCGAGCGAAGCCGAGGCGATCATCCTCGAAGGCACCGCCGAATACGTCACGGAGCCTTCACATTCCCTCGCCGCGCCATCCGCGGCTGCTTCCAAGGAGAAATACCCGCAGCACTTCTCCGGAAATGCGGCGCCATTCCGGCCGTTCTGGGCGCTCCGGCCCACCACGGCCCTTGCTTGGACCCTCGAGGGCTTCCCACGAGGCGCGACTCGCTGGCGCTTCCCCACGCGATGAGCGTGCCGGATCACGTCAGGGCGAGGTGGGGACAAGGCGACTAGACGGCCGGGATGTTGCCCAGCACCGACCGCGTGAGCCCCGGGTGCTCCGTCCACGCCGTGCGGAGCTTCTGCGTCGCCTCGATCCAGTCGGCGCCGCGCGGGAGCACCACGCCGCCTGACCGCACCGCGTAAACCCTGGGGTCGTCCACGCCGGGCGGGATCTGGCCTCGATCGCGCAGCGCCCTGGCGGCGTCGAGCAGCCGCTTGCGGGTGCGGATCACCATCGCGTCGCTCGTCCCGAGGTGCTCGCGCGTGCGGTCGTACACGGGCCCCATGCTCTCGGTCACCGCCTGGTCTTGCAGATGGATGCTTCCGATGCCGGTGAAGCTGACCGTCTTCTGCGCCTTGCGGTCGATCAGATAGTCGTTGGTGCCGTCGGCCGCGCACCGGAAACGCCCATACCAGTCGGTGGTGTTCGGCAGCGTCTCGGGTGGCGCCACGGCCTGGCGGCCGGCGTTTCTGGGGGGTGGCGGCGCCCCGTGCGTGATCAGGAAGGCGAGCGTGTGCGCATCGTCCATCGGCACCCAGGCCCGCACGCGGACCTCGAGCCCGAGCACACCCGTGGGGATCATCGCGTAGAAGGGGAACAGGAAGTTGGCGATGCGCCAGTAGTTCGTGTCCGCCTCCGCCGGGCGATACGCGCCATACATGACGCCGGAGTCCGTGTCGGTCACCTCGTACCGCGGCGCGCGGTCGGCGAGCGCGTACCGGGCCCAGCTGTCCGGCGGCACCTCGGAGGCGTCCACGCCGCCGAGGTGCAGGTACACGGTGTGGCCGGTGTCGATGTCGCCCTCCAGCGCCTGTATCCAGTTGCAGTCGCGCTGGTACACCTGGATGCGGTTGTCGGCGAGCATCGTGGCCTCGAGCTCCGGCATCGGCGGCGGCGTCGGCCGCGGTCCCAGGTACGTCCAGATGAGCCCGCCGCGCTCGACGCAGGGATAGGTCACGGCCCGGACCTTCTGCTTGAAGTTGCTCTCCGCCGGCTCGATGGGCATGTCGACGCAGCGGCCGCCCACGTCGAACTTCCAGCCGTGATAGACACAGCGCAGGCCCTCGGCTTCGTTGCGGCCGTAGAAGAGGCTGGCGCCGCGATGCGGGCAGCTGTTCTGGATCAGGCCCACGGCCCCCGACGAGACGCGGAACGCGATGAGGTCCTCGCCCAGCAGACGCACGCGCAGCGGCGCGCCGTCGGGCTCGGGCAATTCGCTCGACAACGCGGCGGGCACCCAGTACTGCCGCATGAGGTTGCCCATCGGTGTTCCCGGTCCGATCCGACAGAGCAGCTCGTTGTCGTCCCGACTCAGCATGGGCGCCTCCGCGCGGTCTGATCAGGCGGGCCCGATGGTACACTCCCGGCGACGCGACGCAAAGGAGCGCCCAGCATGACAGCACCCACGCTTCCGCCGTTGCTCTCGAGCGACGGTCACCTGGAGGTCCTGCCCGAGCGCTGGACGCCGCGCATGCCCGCGAAGTATCGCGAGCGCGCGCCGCGGACGGTCAAGCTCTCCGACGGCGGCGACGCGATCCTCGTCGAGGGCCAGCCGCCGTATCCGGCGCCGTTCCTCGATCTCCGGGCCGGGCGGACGAACGAGACGTGGCAGCCATTCGGCACCACGGTGGAGGGCACGGCGGGCGTGGGGCCGCCGGAGCAGCGCCTGCGCGAGCAGGACATGGATGGTCTGCTCGCGGAGGTGATCTTCCCCAACATGCAGGTCGGCCCGCGGCTCTGGCGCGCGCTGACCGACGACGACGTGTACCGCGCGACCGTCCGCGCGTACAACGACTGGCTGGCCGAGGAATACTGCGCGGTCTCGCGTGACCGCCTCATCGGGCTGGGCGTCATCCCGTGGACGAACCTCGACGACGCCGTGGCCGAGCTCGAGCACTGCGCGAGGCTGGGGCTCCGCGGCGTCAACCTCGGCGTGTTCCCGAACGGCAGGGCGTATCCGCTGCCCGAGGACGACCGGTTCTGGGCGGCCGCGATCGACATGAGGATGCCGCTGACGGTGCACGTCGCCTTCGATCGCCTGGGCCCGCGCGCGTCGCAGCCGACATTCGAGTACCCGGGCGCCGATCCGGAGGTCCTCAAGAAGCTCGGGCCGCGCAAGATCGTGGAGTGGATCGCGCTGCCGTTCCTGAACATCCCGCCCGCCATCAGCCTCGCGCAGCTGGTCATGTCCGGCGTCTTCGATCGCCTGCCGGACCTCCGAATCTTCTTCGCCGAGTCGCGCCTCGGCTGGGTACCGTTCTGGATGGAGGAGGCCGACTACTGGTACGAGCGCCACCGCCACTGGGCGCAGCGCCTGCTGCACGTCCAGCCGCTGACGCAGCGGCCGAGCGACTACGTGCGCCGGCACGTCTCGTTCAGCCTGCAGCACGTCGAGCGCGTCGCGGTCGAGCTGCGTCACCACATCGACGTCGAGCGCATCATGTTCGCGACCGACTTCCCGCACATCGAGTGCGACTGGCCGAACACGCGCCCCTTCGCCGAGCGGCTCTTCGCCGGCGTGCCGGCCGACGAGGCCTTCAAGATCGCGGCGGGCAACATGCTGGCGTTCTTCCGGCTCGAGGACACGCCGGTGGGCAAGAGTGTGCTGGCGCGGGCGCCGCAGGCCGCCACGCGCGCCTAGACCGCAAGGAGACCGTCATGTTCCAGCTCCGCAAGCTCGGCCACGTCGTGCTCAACGTGACCGATCTCGAGGCCTCGGTGCGGTTCTACACCGAGGTGCTCGGGCTCTCGATCAGCGATCGCTATCCGGACAGCATGGTGCCGGGCGGCATGGTCTTCATGTGCGTGAGCACCGACCATCACGGCGTGGCGCTGGTGGGCGGCGCGTCGAAGCTCGAGCGCAGCACGCTCAATCACTTCGCGTTCGAGGTGGGCTCGCCCGACGAGGTGTTCCGCGCCCGGGCCTGGCTGCGCAAGCACGACGTCCCCATCGTCTTCGAGGGACGGCGGCGCGCCGGCTGTCAGCTCGCCATCGAGTTCCGCGACCCCGACGGCAACAACCTCGAGATCTACTGGGGCATCGACCAGGTCGGCACGACCGGCGGGTCGCGTCCCGCGAGCGAGTGGCGGCCGGCGCGGAGCCTGGAGGACGCCGTCGCCAACCCCGTACCCGGTCAGCGCCTGCCACCGATTGCGATCGACACAGTGTGACCGAGGAGCGCCACGGGTTTCCCGGGGCGCTCCGAGCGTTGGAGGGTATGGGGGGCCATGTCGGGGCCCCCATGCTAAGCAGGCGGTGTGATCGAGGAGCGCCACGGGTTTCCCGGGGCGCTCCGAGCGTTGGGGGGTATGGGGGGCCATGTCGGGGCCCCCATGCTAAGCAGGCGGTGTGATCGAGGAGCGCCACGGGTTCCCCGGGGCGCTCCGAGCGTTGGGGGGTATGGGGGGCCATGTCGGGGCCCCCCATGTAAGCAGTCAGGCGGGCGGTCCGACGTCCACGAGCCCGAGCTTGAGCAGCACGTCGTCGCCCGGCTTCATGCCGTCCAGCGCGGTGGGCGACGGTGTCAGCGTGAAGGACCCGCCCGGCGTGGCGACGGTCGCCGTCCCCTTGGCCTGATCGACGGCCGCGATCGAGCCGGTCACGGTGGCGACGCGTGTGTCGATCACGCTGACCGTCACGAAGACGACGTGGCCCGGCTTGACCTCGCTGACGACGGCGGGCGGAAACGTCGCGGCCAGCGTCATCCCGTCGGCGGCCATCTCGATCCGTCCCGTCGCGGGATCCACCGAGGTCACCTGCGCTCTCACGAGCGTGCGGGCGTCCCCCGAGCCCGTCGGCTCGCGGCCGACGCCGCCACGCCCGGACGGCGCGGGCTTCGCGCGGCCGCGCTGCGCCAGCAGCGTCTCGGCCGCCGCCGGGCCGACGTCGAGCACGCGGGACATGGCAACGCCGGCGAGCACGCGCATCAGCCCGACGACGACAACTCGTTTGGTCATCGTGCTCACCACCGCCGCCAGTAGCCGTACGGGCGGTAATAGCCGTAGACGGGATACGCGGGCGCCACCACGTAGGGCCGGGGCGCGACGACGACGGGAGCGGGCGCGACGACCACGGGCGGGGGAGCCACGGCGACCGGCGGGCCGACGGGCACCGCGATGCAGCCCGCTGCGAGCGCGGCGAGGCCGAGGACGAGCATCGATCCGGCGAGCTTGACGAGGGGCATCGTTGGTTCCTCCACCCCGTCAGACGCCGTGCCCTCAGTTGTTATTCTGACGAGAGCCCGCCCCAGACCTCGCGGGCGACCGACACGCAGAGCGCGAGCTTGGCCTTCTGCGCCTCGATCGTGAGTTCGTTGCCCTCGACCGTCGACGAGAAGCCGCACTGCGGGCTGACGGCGAGCTGGTCCATGGCGATGTGCTTCGCGGCCTCGTCCAGCCGGCGCTTCAGATCGTCCGTGTTCTCGAGCACGCCCACCTTGCTGGTGACGAGGCCGAGCACGACGCGTACGCGCTTGCCGACGTGGCGCAGCGGCGAGAAGTCGCCCGAGCGCGCGTCGTCGAACTCGAGGAAGAAGCCGTCGTACGGCATCTGCGTGAAGATCGTCTCGGCGATCCTCGCGTAGCCGCCCTGCGCGCGCCACGCCGAGCGGAAGTTGCCGCGGCACAGGTGCGTGCAGATCGCCATGTCCGCGGGCTTGTCGCGCAGCGTGGCCCGGATCATCTTCACCGACAGTGCGAGCTGCGCGTCGGGGTCCTCGCCGCGCGCCTTCAGCTGGGCGCGCAGCTCCTCGTCGCAGAGGTAGGCGAGGCTCACGTCGTCCAGCTGGAGGTAACGGCAGCCGGCGGCGTAGAGATCGGCGATCTCCGCGCGGTAGGCGGCGGCCGTGTCCTCCACGAACGCGTCGAGGTCGCGATAGACGCGCGTGTCGATGCCGGCGCGCCCGACCTGGGAGTAGAGCATGTTGGGTGAGGGAATCGTGAGCTTCGGCGTGCGGGTGACGACGGACTTCAAGAACTTGAAGGCCTCGACGAAGATGGGCCTCGGCCGCGTCACCCGGCTGGTGATCGCGAGGTCGGGCCGGGTGAAGTGGAGGTCGCCGCCCTTGCCGTGGAACGTGACGGGAATCGTCTGGCCCTGGCTCGACCAGCCGTCGAGCTGGAGCAGGAAGTCCATGTGCCACGACTTGCGGCGGTGCTCGCCGTCGGTGATGCCCTGCAGCCCGACCTCTTCCTGGAGCTTCACGACCTCCCGGATGGAGGCGTCCTCGGCCGCCGCCAGCCTGTCCGCGCCGACGCGTCCGGCTTCCTTCTCGAGCCTCAGCGCCTTGAGCGCGGCGGGACGCAGGAGGCTGCCGACGTGGTCGGCGCGGAACGGCCCTCGTGCCGCGGCCGTCATTTCACTTTTTGAGGTGCCGGCCGAGGAAGGCGAGCATCTTCTCCCAGGCGTCCTTGGCCTGCGAGGGACGGTAGCGCTCGGCGTTCGTGAAGTTCAGGAAGGCGTGGCCGGCGCCCTCGTAGCGGTGGAACTCGTGCGCCTTGCCGTGGCGCGACAGCTCGGCGTCGATCGTGTCGACGTCGGCGGGCGAGGGATTCGTGTCGTCCAGCCCGAAGAAGCCGATCATCGGCGCCGCGACGGCCTTCGTGAGGTCGAACGGCGCCGGCCCCTCGCCCCAGGGCTTCATGATGTTGCCGCCGTAGAAGACGCCGGCCGCGCGCCAGGCCGCCGGCCGCGCCCCCGCGAGCAGGTAGGTGATGCGCCCTCCCATGCAAAAGCCGAGCACCGCGAGGTCGGTGACGCGCGTGTCCTTGAGCGCGCGCAGGTGCGCGATGGTAGCGTCCGCGTCGGCGAGGATCTCCGCGTCGCGCAGCCGCCCGATGCGCGTCATCATGTCGGCGCCGTCCTCGGGCTGGCGGTGATAGAGATCCGGCGCTGCCGCGGCGTAGCCGTGGCGCGCGAGGTCGTCGACGCGGTCCTCGATGAACTTGTCGAGGCCGGGGCCGTGCGCATCAGGGCCTCCCTTTCGTCTCGAGCGCCTTGTGAAGCGCCCCATCCTTCATGATCATGCGCAGGGCGTTGCGGTCTTGCAGGATCGTGATGTCGGCGAGCGGGTCGCCGTCCACCAGCAGCAGGTCCGCCAGCGCGCCGGCCTTGATCACGCCGAGCTCACCGGGCAGGCCCATGAGCTCGCCGCCCAAACGCGTGGCCGCGACGATCGTGTCCATCGCCGGGAAGCCGAGGATCTTGACGAAGATCCAGAGATCGCGCGCGTACGTGCCGTGCGGCGTGTAGGGGAAGCCGTAGTCGCCGCCGGGCAGCACGCGGATCCCGCGCTTGCGCATACGGTTCATGGCCTCGACGGTCACCGCGAGCTCGCGCTCGAACGCCGCCGAGCGCTCGGCGGTCACGCCCCACTGGCCGGCGGCCTGGCTCAGATTGTAGGTGATGCCGAGCGCGGGCCCGACGAAGATGCGATCGCGGGCCGCCTCGAGCGCGTCGAGCGCGCGCTCGTCGACCCAGTTCGCGTGGTAGATGACGTCGATCCCGTGGCGCAGCGCGATCATCACGGACTCCGCGCTGCGGCAGTGCGCCGCCACGCGCAGCCGCGCCGCGCGCGCGACCTCCATGGCCGCCGCGACCTCGGCGTCGCTCATCGGCGTCTCGTCGGAGGGATAGCTCGACGTGCCGGCATCCCCGGAGAGGTTGAGCTTCAACAGGTCGACGCCCTCGCGCGCCAGCAGCCGGCACACGCGGCGGATCTGGTCGGGGCCGTCGGCGACCCAGCAGAACGTCGGGGTCTCGTGGTGCGGCAGGTGCAGCATGTTCGTGTCGCCGAGGCCGCCGGTGACGGTGATCTCGGGCCCGTTGGCGAGCAGCCGCGGCCCAGGCACGCGGCCGGCCTCGATCTCGCGCTTGAGCACCACGTCCAGCCGCGGCTTCGGCGACGCCGCCGAGAACGCGCTCGTGTAGCCGCAATCGAGCATCAGCTTCGCGTTGCGCACCGTGACGAGCATGTGCTCCTCGGGCGGCAGGCGCGTCAGCTCCTGGGACGGCATGTCGGCGAAGCCGAGGTGCGCGTGCGACTCGACGAGGCCGGGCATCAGCGTCGCCCCGCTGGCGTCGATGAGGGTCGCGCCGCGGGGCGGCGGCGCCGTGCCGGCCGTGACCTCGGTGATCCGGTTGGCTTCGACGCGCACGGCGCCGGCGAAGGCCGCCTTGCCGGTGCCGTCGAGGATCCTGGCGTTGGCGATCAGGTACGTGCCCATAGTGGCGCGGAGCTTACCATGGCGACCCGGGCGGACTTCTGTTATCGTCCCGTCACTCTCGTTCCCGGCAGGAGGACCACGATGAGCCTCGATCGACGAACGTTCCTGAAGCGCACCGGCGCCGCCGGCGCCGCCGCCTTCATCGCCTCGCGGCTGCCCGCCCCGGGCGCCGCTTCCGCACAGGACATGACCGTCCGGCCCGATCCCGCCGCCAAGCGCGGCGGCACGCTTCGCTACGCCGTGCACAACGCGCCCGCCCACTTCGACGTTCACCAGTCCGGCACCGTCGCCAACATCGGTCCGCAGAGCCCGATGTACGACACGCTGCTGCGGCGCAGCCCGAAGGACGGCCAGACGATCATCCCTGACCTCGCGCAGCGCTGGGAGATCTCGCCGGACGGCAAGAAGTACACGTTCTACCTGCGCAAGGGCGTCAAGTTCCACGACGGCGCCGACTTCACCGCCGACGACGTGAAGGCGACCTACGATCGCATCGCGCACCCGCCCAAGGGCGTGGTGATCCCGCGCACGCCGCTCTTCTCCACGGTCGGCGAGATCGTCGTGATCGACCCCCACAAGATCGAGTTCAGGCTGACGGAGTCGCGGCCGAAGGCCTACATGCTGGGCGCGTTCGCGAGCGGCTGGAACATCATCGTCCGCAAGAAGACGCTCGAGGAGAACCAGGGCAACCTGCGGCAGGTGATGAACTATCCGGGCACGGGACCGTTCCGCCACGTCGCGCGCCGGGACAAGGAAGTCTGGCACATGGAGCGGAACCCCGACTACTGGAACAAGGGGCTGCCGCTCGTCGACAAGCTCGACGTCTACCACATGTTCCCGTTCTCGCCTGAGCTCGGCTCCTCGTTCCTGTCCGGCAAGGTCGACTACGCGCGGCTCCTGGATCCGGTCTCCTGGCGCAAGGCCAAGGAGATGCCGGGCGTGACCGCGGCCGCGTTCAACCAGAGCGTCATCCAGGCGTTCTGGACGAACATGCAGAAGAACAAGGCGCTGGCCGACCCGCGCGTGCGCCGGGCCATCCACCTGGCCATGGACCGCCACACGCTCGTCGAAGTGGTGAAGGACACCGCCCCCATGCAGGTGGGCGGCTTCGTCTATCCGTTCCACGAGATGTCGACGCCGCGCGCCGAGCTGGAGAAGAAGCTCGGCTACCAGAAAGACATCAAGCCGGCCGTGCAGGAGGCCCGCAAGCTCATGCAGGCGGCGGGCTACGGCCAGGGTCTGAAGAACCTCGACTTCGTCGTGCGCGACATCGCGACCTTCAAGCTGTGGGCGGTGGCCATCCAGGCCATGCTGAAGGAGCACCTGAACATCGAGTCGAACCTCCGCGTCGTGCAGACCTCGGTCTGGTTCGACGAGGCGCAGGCGGGCAACTTCGACCTGGCCATCAGCGCGATCGTGTCCACGCTCATGGACCCATCCGACATCTTCAGCGCGTGGTACGGCAAGGACGGCCCGCAGAACTACTCGCGCTGGACGAACCCGGTGTTCCACGACATCGCCAACCAGGTCGAGCGCGAGCTGGACGACAACAAGCGCAGGATGCTCGTGCGCAAGGCGGAGGACATCCTCGAGAACGATCCGCCGCTCATCCCGGTGTCGTACGAGCAGATCTACGACGCCTGGTACAACAAGGTCCACGGCCAGAACCCGTCCACCTACTTCGGGATCTACGACGTGGTCCGATGGGACAACGTCTGGCTCGCTTGATTGACGTGGGGGGCCTCGAGGGGCCCCCCACATCCCCCGTCGCACCCTAAGCATGCGGAAGTACCTGGCGCGCCGGGCGGTGTACGCCGCCGTCACACTGCTCGGTGTCTCGCTGAGCATCTTCGTGATCCTCCGGATCCTGCCGGGGGATCCGCTCGTGGCCATCCTCGGGGTCGAGGGGCACGCGCGGATGACCCCGGCGGACCGCGTGCGCATCATGGCCGACCTCGGGCTCAGCGACCCGCTGCCGCTGCAGTACGTCCACTGGCTCCGCGACATCGCCGCCGGTCGCCTCGGCAAGTCGTTCTTCCGCGGCGACACCGTCTCCGAGCTGATCGCGCATCGCGGACCGATCAGCGCCGAGATTGGCGTGCTCGCGCTGTTCGTCTCGTGGCTGGTCGGCCTCCCCGTCGGCATCCTGAGCGCGTTCAAGCCGAACAGCGTGCCCGACGGCGTCGCGCGCGCGCTGTCGATCCTCTTCATCGCCGTCCCGGGCTTCTGGCTCGGCATGCTGATCGTGCTCGCCTCGCTGTTCTGGTTCGGCTATAAGGCGCCGATCGTGATCGTCCACCTCTGGGAGAACCCGTGGCAGAACTTCCAGATCGTGATCGGCCCCGCCCTCGTCCTCGGGCTCGCGCAGGGCGCGTATATCTCGCGGATGTCGCGGTCCTGTCTGCTCGAGGTCATCGGCGAGGACTTCGTGCGGACGGCGCGGGCGAAGGGATTGCGCGAGGGGATCGTCGTGATGCGCCACGCGCTGCCGAACGCGCTGCTGCCCGTCGTCACGATCTCCGGCGTGCTGCTGGGCTTCGTGCTGGGGGGGTCGGTGGCTGTCGAGCAGGCGTTCGGTGTGCCGGGGCTGGGGCGCGCGCTCGTGATCGCGGTGATCGAGCGCGACATCATCGTCGTGCAGAACCTCGTGCTGCTCTACGCCGTGATCTTCGTCGTGGTCAATGTGCTGGTCGACCTCAGCTACGCGTGGCTCGACCCGCGCATCCGGTACGGCTGATGGTACTGCGAGCCGCAGCCCGTTCGACGGGCGAGGCGAGCCTGTGATCAAGTCCGCGTTGCTCGTGGAGCTCGCCCGCTTCTCCCGCCGCAACACGCTGTCGGCCGTCGGCGGCCTCGTGGGCCTCTCCATCATCGTCATTGCGCTGGCGGCCCCGCTGCTGGCCCCGCGCGATCCGCTCAAGGCGGATTTCCGGCGCATGAACAAGCCGCCCGACGCCCAGAGCTTCCTGGGCACCGACCAGGTGGGCCGCGACACCCTGAGCCGCGTGATCTACGGCGCGCGCACCTCGCTGTTCGTGGCGTTTTCCGCCGTCATCCTCGGCACGACCGTGGGCTCGCTCTGGGGCGTCGCCTGCGGCTATCTGCGCGGACGCTTCGACCTCTACAGCCAGCGCATCATGGAAATCCTGCAGTCGTTTCCGGATCTCATCCTGGCCATGGCCATCTCCATGGCCATCGGCACTGGCCTGCAGGCCGTGATCTTCGCCATCGCGGTCACGCGCATCCCGTTCGGTGGGCGCGTCATCCGCTCGGTGGCGCTGTCGGTGCGCGAGATGCCGTACGTGGAAGCGGGGCGGGCGAGCGGAGCCTCCGCCCTGCGGATCATGGCGCTCCACGTCCTGCCCCAGTGCATCGCGCCCTACCTGGTCCTGGCCACGACGCATCTGGGGGCGGCGATCGTCATCGAAGCGGCGCTGGGCTTTCTCGGCGTCGGCGTGCCGCCGCCCACGCCGACGTGGGGCAACATGCTCGCCGACTCGATCACCGCGCTCGTCCCGCCGTGGTGGCTGGCCTTCTTCCCCGGCCTCGCCATCACCGTGACGGTGCTCGCGTTCAACCTCCTCGGCGACGGCATTCGTGACACGCTCGACCCGCGCCTGTCGCCCGCATTCTTGCGGATGATGGCGGGAGGCCGCCGGGGGTAGTCGCTCAGCGGCCCGAGAAAGTCGGCTCGCGCTTCTCCACGAACGCGCGAATCCCCTCCCGCGCGTCGTCGGTCTCGGCGCAGATGTTCTGGGCGAACGTCTCGAACTCGAGCGACGACTGGAGATCGGCTTCCGCGTTGCGATAGAGCGCGCGCCGAGCGAGCCGGATCGCGATGGGCGGCCCCTGCGCGATCTTCGCGGCCAGCTCGTACGTGGCCGGGAGCAGCCGCTCGGGTGGGTGCACCGCGCTCACGATGTCCAGGCGCAGCGCCTCGTCCGCGTCGATGATCTGTCCCGTGAAGATCATCTCGCACGCCTTCGCCATGCCGACCACGCGCGGCAGGAAGTAGGTCCCGCCCCAGTCGGGGTGGAGGCCGCGCCGGACGAATGCCTGCGAGAACCTCGCGGCGCTGGAGGCGAGGCGGATGTCGCAGGCGAGCGCGAGGTTCATCCCGGCGCCGGCGGCGGCGCCGTTCACCGCCGCGATGAGCGGCTTCGGCGAATCCCGCATGAGCAACACGGTGCGATCGCGCGACGGCGCCACGCGCTCCATGAGCGGCCGTCCGCGCCCCGCCTGGTTCGCGTCCTGCATCGCCTTGACGTCGCCCCCGGCGCAAAAGCCCTTGCCCGCGCCGGTGATGACGATCACGCGCACGTCCGGATCGTCGATGGCTCGCGTGAGGCCGGCGGTCAGGTCTTCGCGCAGCGTGCCCCCGAGGGCATTGAGGCGGTCGGGCCGGTTCAACGTCAGCGTGGCGACGCGATCCTTGGTCTCGTAGAGGAGGCATTCGTAGCTCATGGCGGCCGGTTCCCCTTTCGTTTCGATGGGCGCTACTATGCCTCAATTCGGACCAAGGAGACTCGATGGCCACCTACGTCCTGATCCACGGCGCGTACCAGGGAGGCTGGATCTGGAAGCCCGTCGCCACGCGGCTGCGCGCCGCCGGCCACCTGGCCCTCACGCCGACGCTGGACGGCTGCGGTGAGCGCCGCCACCTCGTGCGCGCCGGCATCACCGTCGGCACGCACGCCCGCGAGATCGCGCAGCGGCTGTACTACGAGGACCTGACCGACGTCGTCCTCGTCGGGACGAGCGCGGGCGGCATGGTGGTCCAGAAGGCTGCCGAGCTGGCGCGCGAGCGCGTCGCGCGGCTCGTGTTCGTGGACGCGCTCGTGCTGATGCCGGGCGAAAAGGTCGACGACATCGTCAAGCGCCCGGCGCCGAACGAGATCACCGAGCTGACGACGGGACCGACGAAAGCCGACGCCGAGAGCCGGCTCTTCCGCGACCTCGATCCCGCGCTGCGCGCGTGGGCGCTGGCGCGCGTGACGCCGCACCCGATCGCCGCCCTCGAGGCGCCGATGGAGCCGACCACGTTCTGGGAGCAGGCGTGGCCGGCCACGGTGATCCGCTGCCGCCGCGCGGCGAATCCCCCCGAGCACCACCAGCGGCGCACGGCCGAACGGCTGAAGGCCGCGTGGCACGAGCTGGACACCGGCCACTATCCGATGCTGAGCGAGCCGGAGGCGCTGACGCGGCTGCTGGTGGCGTGAGCGCCGCGCCTAGACTTCCGCGTAGTCGGCGGCCCTGACTTCGACGAAGTTGCCCTTGGCCACGGCTTCTGGCGCGATGGTCGACGTCTTGCCGGGGATGGGCACCTTCTTGAGGCCGCTCTTCCAGTCCGACTCGAAGATTTTGGCGTAGTAGCGCGCGAGCGCCGGATAGCGAATCATCAGCCCCGCCTCTCGATTCTGCGCGACCCCCGTCCGCGACCAGTTTTGCGAGCTCACGAGCACGGCTGTGCCGTCCACGATGACGAGCTTGTTGTGGCAGTGGACGAAGCGGTTCACGTCGATGTACCGGATGTGCTGGCCGAGCCGCAAGCCGTACGTCGTGCGCAGGGTGTCGAGATTCTTCTTCTCCTTGGGGACGTCCTTGGCGGCAAAGAGCTTGCCGAGGACGATCCGCACGTCGAGCGCCGGGTTTTTCTGGCGCGCCGCCTTGATCGCGTCGAGCAGGATCACGACCTCCGGATGCTCGCTGCGGATGTACTGCTGCTCGATGAGGATCGATTTCTTCGCCGACCGGAGGAAGTCTGGGACCCGCTTCATGTAGTTGTCCGGCGACAGGACGGGCGCGACGCTGATGGCCGCGCTGGACGTGAACCGCTTGCTCGGGAAGAGCTCGGCCGGAATGTTCTTCGGCATCGCCTCCACGAGGTCCGGATGGGCGGGCGTCGGCGGCGCTTCGGCGGCCTCGATGGCGCCGCCGCCGAGCTCGAGCTTCATGTCGGCACGGAGGATCCTGGCGAAGAACGCGGCGAGCGGCTTGGAGCGGATGGCCACGCCCATGTCGCGGTTGCCGGTCACGAAGTGCTGGGGGTCGCCGCCGTCGGTCGCGTTGAACGGGATGCTATTGGCCGAGTAGTTGCCACTCTGCACGAGCGTCCACAGGCGGTCGATGACGATGACCTTCTCGTGCGAGGACGGGAAGTAGCGGTTCGTCTTGGCCGCGCACGAGGGCGCGGGCACCGCCTTGCAGCCGAACTTCTTCAGCTCGTCGAACAGAGCCTGCTCATCCTTGCTGTCGATGTCGAGCATCAGGTAGACCGTCACGCCGCGCTTCATCGTGTGCAGCACGAGGTCCTTCATGTAGTCGGCGCTGAAGTCGTAGATGCCGATGATGATCTCGCTGTTGGCGCCGTCCATGAGACGTCGCGTGACGGCGTAGGTCGAGTCGGGCGAGGCGTAGGCGAGGAAATCGCCGGCGATCTTGAATGCGGGCACGCTCGTCTTCGTGTAGGCCTTCAGCGTGCAATTCCGGGGGACCAGCTCGAGGCTGGCGGCCTCGGGCGGCGACTCGGTCTCGGCGCTCGTCACGAGGAGGGGTGGCACGGCTCGGCGCTCCTCTCCGGCTACTCGAGTTTGAAGCGTGGCGCCTTGCGGGCGACCAGCGGCACCGCCACCGTCTTGCCGCCGGCCTTGATCGGTAGCGTTTCCGGCACGGCGCGGGGCCGCTTGTCGAAGAGCGCGATGACGCCGTAGGTCGGCTGCCCCCGGCGCCGGACGCGATCCACCGCGATCGCGTGGGCGCCCAGCGATCGCAGGTATGCGGAGTGCCGCTCGCGGGCGAGATGCGCGTGTCGCTCGGTCGCCATGCGGGCGGTCGCTCAGCCGCGCCGGCGGGGCCGTCGTCGCCCGCGCCCCCGGCCCGCGCGGCTCACCCGCTGCGGGGATCCGAGGGCTGTGGTGACGAGCGTCACGCCGAGCGTGGCCAGCACCGTGCCGATCGGGCTGAAGACACTGCCGCCATCGGCCCCCGCGAAGTGCAGCCCGACGGCCTTCTTGCTGGCCTGGTCCAGCACCAGGGAGCCGGAATCGCCCGGCTTCGAGTACCTCGTGCAGAACACCTGGTCCAGGAAGCCCACCGATTTGCCAAGGTCGTCGTAGTCGAGCGCGAAGCGGAAGTGGACGTCGCGGATCGTCCCGGTCGTCTTGTTCGTTGTGCGCCCCACCTTGACGATCCTCATGCCGCGCACCGGCGCGGTGGCGCCCCTGGGCACGCCCAGTCCCTTGATGGCGGACACGAGCTCGTCGCGACGCGCGTCGAGCGGCCTGGCGATCGCGCAGTCGGCGCCGTTCACGAAGTCACCCCCGGTGACGAACTTCTTGAAGCCCGAGAGCGTCGCGACGAGGTCCGCCGGCGCCTCGCCGCCGTCGGCGTCTCCGGGGTAGAGGATGTCGTCGCCGATCCTCGCGCGGCCGCTGCGGGCGAGCACGTGACTGTTGCTGAGGATATGAACGGTCTGGCCCTTCCTGACGAGCGCGCCGAGTGTTCCAGCCGTGATGTCGACGTGCCCGATGCTGTTGCCCGGCTGTACGGGGTTCCGGATCGCGTTGACCTCGAGCCGCAGGCGGCCGATGGCGATGACATCGGTGGGCACCGCGGCGGGACCGCTCAACGATTCCGGTACCGTGGGAGGGATCATCACATCCGCGCGCAGCTTCTTCGGGGGAATTTTCTTTTCGACGTAGAAGGTCACCGCGAGCTTGCCCGTCGGCCTCTTCTTGCTGATCTTCTCGCTGATGCCGACGGCGACCACGTTCTTCGTCGCCACGATACGCCGCAACGACTTGGCCTGACCGGCGCCTCCCGCGCTCAGCGATTCGATCTGGGATCGCGGGGCCCTGGTGAGCAGATCCAGCACCCGGATCATGGTCGCTTCGGAGGCCATCGGATCCTCCTTTCTACGGTCCTCCACGCTTCACGCGCCGGAGGATACTGTACCGAGCGCGTCGTGTCAGCGCGGCGGCTTCGCAAGCAGCGCCACCCCGCCGCCGGCCACGAAGGCCGCCGCGAAGATCGCGAACGCGAGCCGGTAGTCACCGGTGATGTCGTAGAGGACGCCGCCGACGATCGGGCCGGCGGCCGCCGACAGATGCCGGAACGGCGAGGCGAGACCGCGGATGGCGCCCTGCGCCTCGCGCCCGAAGTAGTCGGCCCAGGCCAGGCTCGTCACGAACGACTGCGCGCCACGCGTGAGGCCGTACACGGTCGCGAACGCGACCAGCCACGGCATCGAGCCGCCCAGCAGCAACAGCACGCCGAGGGCGCCGCCGGCGTAGCAGGCGGCGATGCAGTGGCGCACGTGCACTCGCTCGGCGATGAGCCCCCAGAGCGGCTTGGCGACGGTGTGCAGCGTGTAGAGGTACGTCACCACCGTCGCCGCCACCGCCGCGGAGATCCCACGGTCGGTGATGTAGGAGAAGAGATGCAGGTTGACGCCGAAGAAGCCGAGGCCGGCGAGATTGGTGCTGAGCACGAGCAGCCAGAACGCCGGCGTGCGCGTCGCCGCGCGCGCGCCGAGCGAGACTTCGACGACCGGCGCGTCGATCGTCGATCGGTCGGCCCGCGTCGCCGGGGCGCCGTCGGGGGCGAGCCCGTAGTCCTCGGGGCGCCGGCGCATCACCGTGGTCGCGGCGAGGCCGAGGACGAGCACCACACCGCCCAGCACGAGCCAGGCCGCCCGCCATCCGAACCGCTCGATCAGCAGCGCGACGGGGACCGGCATCACGATGCCGGCCGAGGAGAGACCCATGGTGGCGACGGCCAGCGCACGACCGCGACGGCGCACGAACCAGCGCGCGACGGTGGCGTCGCCGCTCAGATCGCCGAGCGCGATGCTGCCGAACGCCATCACGACCCCGTAGCCGAGCATGACGTGCCAGGCGCTGCCCGCGGCCGCGAGCACGATGGCGCCGCCGCCGAGGCTGAGCACGCCGAGCGCCATGACGAGCCGCGGCCCGTGGCGATCGACGAGCGGGCCAACCAGCGGCGAGAGCGCCGCGGACACCAGCCGCGCCGCCGCCGCGACGGTGGCCAGGAGCCCGCGGCCCAGGTGCAGGGCCTCGGCCATGAATGGGAAGAACACGCCGAACGCGACGGTGAGGATGCCATAGGAGAGCAGGTGGGAGACGAAGGTGCCGGCGACGACCCACCAGCCGTAGAACACGGCGCGATCGTAGCCTCCTTCGTCGATCTCGGGTAGTCGCCCCGCCCCGGCCGTGGCATCATACCGGCGCCTTCGAGGCGGAGGAGACCATCCATGAGCACGCCGGTATCCGCGTCCAGCGCCCGAAACGAAGTGCGCGGGGTCGTCCCCAAGCTCGTCGAGCTGAGCGAGAAGGTGCTCTACGCCGACGTCTGGGAGCGCTCGGGACTGTCCAAGCGCGACCGCAGTCTCATCACCGTCGCCGCCCTCACCGCGCTCTATCGATCCGATCAGCTCAAGGGTCACATCGAGCGCGCGCTCGCCAACGGGGTGACGCGCGACGAGATCAGCGAGGTCATCACGCACATGGCGTTCTACGCGGGCTGGCCGACGGCCATGACGGCCGCGCGCATCGCGAAAGGCGTCTTCGAGGAGAAAAAGTCATGAGAGTGGGATTCATCGGGCTCGGGCTGATGGGCAATCACATGGCCACCAACGTCCAGAAAGGGGGCCACGACCTCGTCGTGCACGACCTCCGCCCGGAAGCGGCCAAGCCGCACCTCTCGGCGGGCGCCAAGTGGGCCGACTCGCCGAAGCAGGTCGCCGAGGCGAGCGAGGTCGTCTTCACCTCGCTGCCGACGCCGCCCGACGTCGAGGGCGTCGCGCTGGGCGACAACGGCATCCTCGCCGGTCTCGCGCGCGGCAAGGCGTATTTCGACCTCAGCACGAACTCGCCGACCGTGGTGCGGCGGATCAGCAAGATCTTCGCCGAGCGCGGCGTGCACATGCTGGACGCGCCGGTGAGCGGCGGGCCGCGCGGCGCGAAGTCGGGCAAGCTCGCCATCTGGGTCGGCGGCGACGAGGAGGTCTTCAAGCGCCACAAGCCCGTGCTCGACGCGATGGGCGACCAGGCGACCTACATCGGGCCGATCGGCGCCGGCTCCATCGCCAAGCTCGTGCACAACTGCGCGGGCTATGCCGTGCAGACCGCGCTCGCCGAGGTTTTCGCGATGGGCGTGAAGGCGGGACTCGAGCCGCTCGCGCTCTGGAAGGCCGTGCGCAAGGGCGCCAACGGCCGCCAGCGTCTCTACGACCGGCTCGGCGACAATTTCTTGCAGAACAAGTACGAGCCGCCGAGCTTCGCGCTGCGCCTGGCGCACAAGGACGTGAGCCTCGCCACCGCCGTCGGCCGCGAGTTCGGGGTGCCGATGCGGCTGTGCGAGCTGACGCTGATGGAGATGACGGAGGCGCTCAACCGCGGCTGGGGCGAGCGTGACTCGCGCGTGTCGATGCTGCTGGAGCTCGAGCGCGCCGGCATCCAGATCAAGGTCGACGAGGCGAAGGTGAAGGAAGCGTTGGAGAAGGATCCGCCCGCGGTGTTGTAAAATCGGCGGGATGATCGTTCTCGGCATCACCGAGACCCACTGCGCGACCGCCGCGATCCTGCGCGACGGCGCCATCGTGGGCTGCGCCTCCGAGGAGCGCTTCACCCGGCTCAAGAACGACGCGGGCTACCCGCGCCTGGCCGTCGACGCCCTGCTACGCGAGCTCTCGCTCACCCCGCGCGACATCGACCTGGTCGCGCTCGCCGGCACGCGCGCGTACGCGCGCGACTGGATGAACCGCGTGCTGCACGACGCGGACTACGCCCGCGAGTACTACGGCGTACGCCTCGAGGAGCGGGCGCGCGGGCTCGGACGGCGCGCGCGCAAGCTCGGCGCGCGGCTCGGCCTGGCCGAGCGCTCGCGCGGCAAGTTCGAGCTCACCGAGCGCGAGCGGCTGGCGCTCGTCACCGATCACCTCGGCCTCGAGCGGAGCCGCATCGTCGCCTACGACCACCATCTCTGCCACGCCGCGGCCGCCTACTACGGCTCGCCGTTCGCGGGCGAGCGCGCACTCGTGCTCACCAACGACAACGCGGGCGACGGCCTCTGCGCGACGGTGTCCACGGGGCGGGGGACGGCGCTCGTGCGCCACGAGGCCGTGCCGAGCGCGCCGGGCTCGCTCGGCTCGTTCTATTCGTTCGTCACCCTCTTGCTCGGCATGAAGTTCGGCGAGCACGAGTACAAGGTGATGGGCCTGGCGCCCTACGCGCCGGCCCGCCAGGCCGAGCGCGCGCACGAGGCGCTGAGCGCCGTGTTCGGGCTCGAGGCGACGACGCCCGCGCGCTTCGCGTGGAAGCGCCGCGGGCCCCGGTACCGCCTGCTGCTCGAGACGACGCTGGGGCTGCGCTTCGACGCGGTCGCGGCGGGCGCCCAGCGGATCGTGGAGGACTCGCTGCTGGCGTGGGCGCGGCTCATGCGCGAGCGTCACGGCGGCGAGCGGCTGGCGCTGGGCGGCGGCGTCTTCATGAACGTGAAGGCCAACGGGCTCATCGCCGAGGAGCCGTGGCTGCGGGATCTCTTCGTGTTCCCGTCGTGCGGCGACGAGTCCAACGCGATCGGCGCCGCCTACCTCGGCTGGCTGGCGCGCGCCGGCGTCGGAGCGACGCCCCAGCCCTTCGGCCCCGCCTACCTGGGGCCGTCGATCGACCCGGCGAGCGTCGAGACCCTGATCCGCTCGCGCGACCTCGCGTCCAGGTACCGCGTGACCGAGCACGAGCGGATCGAGGAGCGCATCGCCGAGCTCCTGGTGGCGGATGGCGTGGTGGCGCGCTGCGCCGGGCGGATGGAGTTCGGCGCGCGCGCGCTCGGCAACCGGTCGATCCTCGCCAATCCCTCGGATCACCGGGTGGTCGGGACCATCAATCGGATGATCAAGAACCGCGACTTCTGGATGCCGTTCGCCCCGTCGATCCTGCGTGAGCGCGAGGACGACTACGTGGTCAATCCCAAGGGGCTGGCGTCGCCCTACATGATGCTGGCGTTCGCGACCAATCCCAAGCGCCGCGACGAGATCACCGCCGCGCTGCATCCACACGACGCCACCGCGCGCGCCCATCTCGTGGACGAGGCGTGGAACCCGGCGTACCACCGCGTCCTGCGCGAGTTCGAGCGGCGCACCGGCATCGGCGCCGTGCTGAACACGTCGTTCAACCTCCACGGCGAGCCGCTCGTGGGCTCGCCCGAGGACGCCGTCGACACGTTCGAGCGCTCGGGTCTGTCCCACCTGGCGCTCGACCGCTGGATGATCTCGAAGAAGTAACGATTGTATCGAGGGGCGCCACGGCTTCGCCGGGGTGCCCCGAACGTTTGGCCGGGGGAGTCCGAGGGGGGCGTAGCCCCCCTTCGCTTGAAGAACCTGGGGGGCCATTTCGGGGCCCCCCATCTCAGTAGCCGCGCGCGCGATCCACGACGTGGCGGAGCGGGCGGCCGGCGAGCCAGCGCGCGAGGTTGTCGTTGAAGACGGGCGCGAGCTCCCCCGGCGTGCTCGGGCCGGAGATGTGCGGCGTCACGACGACGTTGTCGAGCCCCCAGAGCGGATGCTCGGCCGGCAGCGGCTCGGTCGAGAACAC